>Ga0134128_10006429_pt1 | contig 14237 bp, 7 predicted proteins | sample KB31754_FD_96462 | JGI IMG/M metagenome (GOLD analysis project Ga0134128, IMG submission 96462) | Terrestrial soil microbial communities with excess Nitrogen fertilizer from Kellogg Biological Station, Michigan, USA - KB3-175-4 | ecosystem: Environmental > Terrestrial > Soil > Unclassified ... | reverse complement strand
CCTCGCTCGTGCCAAGTCATATCTTGTCGATGTCAGAGAGATCGACAGAAATCAAATTATTACGATTAATTGCGGCTTTTCTCGAGAATTGAACTTAAAGCTCTACATCGCGTCACTCGGAGCCAACCCTCCTCCTTGCAGTAATCCAGAAGTACCTTTCTCAGAATTGAAATTTACAAAGCCACGCCCTGTTCGACGCCAACTTCAGCAATACATTCAGAAGTGACGGGAAAACGATCGTTCCTCTCGTTCAGGAGGGTGATCCGGCGCCCGGCGGTGGTACTGTGATATCAACGCAGCGCGTTGTGAACGATCATAGCGTGATCGCTTACGGTGCAATCATCAATGACTCGACGGCGACACAGGGCATCTTCCGCACCGATGGAACCGAGTCCGTTGCGATCGCTCGCGATGACGTCTTACCACCGACGGGCGGCACGTTCTTGCTCCTGGACAATCTTTCGATAAACGAACGCGGGCAGGTGTCGTTCTTCTCCGCAATGACGGGCGGGTCAGCCGACTTCGGCGTTTTCCGCGGCGAAGGCGGCGAGCTCACACCAATCTTTCTCAGCAATCAGCCCGCACCCGGAGGCGCGAGCTTCAACGACTTCGGCAATCCTGTCATCAACCGGCACGGTCAAGTCGCATCGGCCGCGTCGTTGACGAACGGCGGGAGTCACGAAGGTATTTTCGTCGGCGACGGCACAAACGCGATCGAGATTGCGCTCGAGGGACAGCCGGCTCCGAAAGGCGGTGTTTATAGCGACCCGAGAGGCCGGCTTACATTCCGATTACCAATCAAACTCAATGACCGGGGTGACGTCCTTTTCGATTCCGCTTTGGCAGACGGTTCGAGTCCCGCCGGCGTCTTTCGCGGAAACGGAGAGCAGACGACAACCATCGCGCTAGCCGGTACCAACGCGCCGGGAACGAACGGAACGTTTGCGGCGTTTCGGAACTTCAAACTCCTGAATGATGGTCGAGTCGTGTTAATCGCATCGCTGACACTTGGTGTTGGTGGCGTAAACGTCTCGAACAATTTGGGAATCTGGGTCGGCACGTCTGATGAGGATCTACAACTCGTGGCGCGAACGGGCGACGTTATCGGCGGGAAGGTGCTGACGAACTTTCCGTCACTGGGCAATCCGTTCGACGTCGACGAAAACGGAGTTGTATGGGTCGGCAACTTCGGCCCGGCGAGAGCGGTCGTCTACTCGCGCGTCCCTGGCAGCAGCGAATAATACTTCACGCCAGGGCGCGAAGATCACGCGACGACGCAAAAAAGAATATTCTTTGCGCCTTCGCGTGACAGCCTCTACATCGCATGGTATGCATAGATGCATGTCTCGGCTCTGGAATGTAGACGATCAAGCGGCGCGGCTGGCGGAGCTTACCAGTCAGGATCGCGATCTGAAGGAAGCTCCGTTGCGCCGCGATGTTCGTTCGCTTGGTCGTCTGCTTGGAGAAGTACTCAAGGAACAGGCCGGCGACAACTTGTTCTCAGCAGTTGAAGAGTTGCGATTGTTGTTGATCGAGCACCGAGAGTTGCACGCGCAACCGGGACACGACGTTGAAGAAGTACGTCGTTTGATCGAACGCGCCGAGACAATTGTCTGTCGTTTGGATGTGGGTGAAGCGCATCGGATGGCGAAAGCGTTCGCGATCTATTTCGAGCTGACGAATCTCGCTGAAACTAATCATCGCAAACGTCGTCGCCGCGCTGCGCTGACGTCGCCGGAGCTGCTGGCGCAACCAGGATCATTTCTGGGAACTCTGCGCAGGATGCGTGATGCGGGCATTTCGAAACAGCAGGCGCTCGAGTGGCTCGCGAAGATCGAAGTCGTACTTGTATTCACGGCTCATCCCACCGAAGTCGCACGACGCACGGTGTTATTCAAACGTCAACGTATCGCCGCCGAGCTCGAAGAGTTGGATCGTCTGCCACTGACCGAGCGAGAATCGGCGAAACACGAAGAAGCGATCATCGCGGAGATAACCGCGCTCTGGCAGACCGATGAAGTACGACGCCGCCGTCCGACAGTTAGCGACGAAATCAGGATGGGGCTCGATTACTATCCGAGTGTACTGTTCGATACTGTGCCGGGGTTGTATGACGAGTTGGCCGACGATTTTCATGAAGCGTATGGTGAAGAGCTGCCCGCGAATGCCTTGCCTCGCCTGTTGCGATTCGGCTCGTGGATTGGCGGCGATCGTGATGGCAATCCTTTGGTCACGCCCGAGTGTACGCGCGATGCGTTGCAGATCGCTCGCGAAACGATTCTCGAACACTACGTCGCGCGCGTGAACGATCTGATCTGGCAACTCAGTCCTTCGACGTACCAGGTTCCGGTCTCAACGGAAATCGAAGCAGCACTCAAGTCTTATGCGACGACTGTTTCGGCGCCCGACCTGAATCCGGATAGACATCCGCCACAAGAAGTCTATCGACGTTTTCTCGATTATGTGTTGGCGCGTGTGGTCCTGGCGCGCGACGAGCCCGACAACGCGAATGCGTATAAGAACGCCGCTGAGTTCCGCGACGACCTGAACCTCGCGCGTCAAAGTCTTTCTGCAAATGGCGGCGAACGGATCGCGAGGTCTTTGTTCGATCCGCTGCTACGACAGGTTGATACTTTCGGCTTCCACTTGCACACGCTCGACGTTCGGGAGCATGCGAGAATTCACAAACGTGCGCTGCTCGAGTTTGCAAACGTTGTCGCATCGAACGAGGGAACGCTTCCACCCGAGCCGTCACAAGAAACTACAAAGCTGCTTGATTCACTCAGGATGGTCAGTGACTTAAAGCGTGACTATCCGTCCGAGGCAATCCGAAGTTACGTCATTAGCGGGGCGGAATCGGTCGCTGACATCACGTCGCTGGTGTCGTTGGCCGAGTTAAGCGGTGTGCACGTGGCGTCCGCGAATGGAGATCCGGGTGTGATGCCTGTGCCGCTCTTTGAATCGATTGACGATTTGCGCAACTGTCCCGAGGTCTGCCGCAATTTATGGACCAGCCCTGACTACGCTCGGATGCTCGACTCGTGGGACCGGCGGCAGGAAGTGATGCTTGGGTACTCCGATTCAAACAAGGACGGCGGGATGCTCACCAGCACCTGGGAGATTTTCAAGGCCCATCGCGCGCTGCATCGTGTCGCCGCCGAGTGCAATGTAAAGCTCACTTTGTTCCATGGACGCGGCGGAACGGTCGGCCGTGGTGGTGGACCAACACATCACGCCATCATTGCGCAACCGCGCGGTGCGTTCACTGGCCAGATAAAGATCACCGAACAGGGCGAGGTGATGAATTGGAAGTACTCGGATCGCATACTCGCCGAGCGAAACCTCGAGCTGATGATTGCAGCGTCGCTTGAAGCATTGTCTCGCTCCGAAGATGTTGAAGACTTGGACCATGAGAGCGAAGCGGCGCTCGAGAAAATGTCTCAGGACGCGTTTGAGTTCTATCGAAAAAAGATAGCCGAGAGCGACGACGTGTTGACCTACTTCGAGGAGGCGACGCCGGTCAGGGAGTTGGAACACATGCGAATCGGTTCTCGGCCCACGCGAAGAGGCGCGCAACGTGGTCTCAGCGATCTACGCGCCATTCCGTGGGTGTTCGGTTGGATGCAGAGTCGTCATGTTCTGCCGGCGTGGTTTGGTGTTGGCTTTGCCATGCAACGATGTGGCGATAAGCAGTTGTTGAAAAAATTGATGGACCAATTCCCGTTCTTCAGCGAACTGATCGCGAACGTCGAGATGGGGTTGGCGAAAGCTGACATTTCGATTGCGCGTTCGTATGCGGGGCTCGTTTCTGATGCGCCACTGAGAGAGCGAGTGTTTGGCATGCTGTTCGAGGAATTCGAGTTGACCAAACAAGTCGTGCTGCGTTTGACTGGGCAGATAGCGTTACTTGAGAACAACCCGGTCCTGGCGCGTTCGATTCGACTGCGCAATCCGTACGTCGATCCGCTGAGTTTGATTCAGGTCGAACTGCTCCACCGGAAGCGCCGCGGGGAGGACAACGACAATCTCAACTACGCGCTTGCGGCAACGATCAACGGCATCGCCGCCGGGTTGCGCAACACCGGTTGAGGCGATTTTGCAGCAACAACATAACTCACGATTTAACCTCCTCATATCGAGTTGGCAGTGAGAATAGATCGAGATATCGATCGTCAGTTCTTTCACTCGACAGAAGAGTATCTCGAACTCTTCAAATAATTTCACAGCTAAAGGTCACGACTGGACTATAGCGCTCTAACTAATATCGTCCTGCTTGATTCGCATTCTGAATCAAGGGCCTTTGTGGCACCGGCAACTGCTGGTCGGACCCGAGACGAAGTCAAGCGAGTAACAGAAAGAAGGGGAACGATGTCTGAACAGATTTACAAGTTGGACTATGAGCTCGCAGTTGTCGCTGCGAATGATTACAACGTTGAGAGAGCCGACGTCATAGTAGGAACGTTACGAACCGTTAGGGATCTGACTTTTGCAGTGTTGATGATCGTGATTGCGGTTGCGCAACCACTCTGGGTGGTGTTGCTCACCCGCTTTGTTTATTCCTGAATTTACAGCCACGAAGAATAGGACAGAACACTCCCCGCTGTCCTATTCTCAAACTTGGTTGTGAGAAACGAATCCCACCCATTCCGCGGATTTGTTAACTGCAAAACTGTTCGTCAACCCATCTGCTGTTTTGCTGCATCTAATTTTTAAGATAACAGGCGTGGATGATCACTTAATCGCCTGATCGAACCTCCCGTTATCTCGGTAACTTTCATCCATAAGGGGATTTTTCTTTAGCACCCCGTAACTTAAACTGCTAATTCCTGCCTTTGGTCTTTGATAATTAGCCGCAAATCTCCCTCAGGCGCCTTCGTACCAGTCTTTATTGTTCTATCGCAGCGTGTTTGAACTCTAGTTTCTAATTTTTACATGAGTATTAGACCAGGGGGCAGCACATGGAGAAACCTCAAGCTACGCCGTTTACTCAGAGAATCTCTGTTTTGTATGACTTAAGTTGTCGTCTGAATGCACCTGACAAGGACAAGGTCAGAGAAACAGTCAACCAGACACTGGAAACAGCTCTGGTCGATCATCAGAACGAGAATGGCAAGGAAAAGAATCGCAGGGATCACTTTCGGCAGAACCCGGATGCAACGCGGCGCCGCAACACACCGGCGAAAGGAATGTTGGACCTGCAGGCACTGGCCCAGGTGGTGGAGTTGAACGAGGAAGAAGAATTGAGAAGCCTTCGATCGAAGCAAATGACTCTTCCACCGCAAGCTTGCCTGGATCGATACTCTCTCGAAGTGCTGGTTCAAAGTTTTCCGAACACATTGTCGGCGATAGTCGCCACCATGATGGTCCAACACGACTATCTACAGCGTGAGGCGCATGAGGCGTTCGAGATTGTGACTCAACATAGCGCCTCGCACAAAGGCGAAAACAAATTCTACGAGAAGAGTGCTGACATAAAAGCCGACCTAAAGAAACGTTTTGCCACATCTGCCTTCTTCAAGTTATCGCCATCCGGAAAAAGCATTCAGACGGTAGCCATTTCAGAACAAGAGGCTGAGACGAATTACCGTTTTTTGGAGCTGTGTGCTCAGTTACTGGGTGAACCGTTTTTCTCAACTCCCTTCAATCCGTCCAAACCAATCCCCGAGTTAATGTCCAAAGGGCATAACTTCGATGAAGAGAATGCGCTCGAACAATGCCGCATCCGTGCGGTTGTTATTCCTTGCAGTGTGAAAAATCTAATCGAAAGTCTGGGGTACGAAGATATGAAAAAAAAAGCGAAAGGACCCGTCCTTAACCGCGTGATCACCGGCAACGGTCACGGCGGCAACCACGGGACTCCTCCCTTCGAGGAGTCCGAAGCCAACAAACAATCTGAAATCAACAAAATCATCGATGAGTATGTAGCGCGCGTCGAATTTCGGCGCCGGCTCAAACATCCCGAACTCGAAGTTGTGGTGGATGGCAAGCTGATGTCCAAACCATTTGCAGCCATCTCGAACACCCTTCGTCATTTTCCGCTCTCCGCCATCGCCAAGTATGTTCAGGTCTTTGCAATCCAGAATGGTAGACGCGTACTCGTGTCAAATCTTGCCTTACCCCAGACCCAGATTTCCCGTGGCATCGCCTGGCATTCCGAACTTGAACTCGAAGGACGGCAGAAGGTCAGCTTGATCGTCGAACCGAGTATGGATGAGACAGGCAATTTGACTGGAGCAAGTCTGGTCGTCCGCTATCAAACCAGGACCACATGGTTTGAGGCGCTAGTTGAGATCCTGAAACGATTGCGGGAACGCTGCGATCAGTTGTGGCCGGCGTGGGCGACGGTAGCTATAGTCGCCTGCATAATAGGTCTGCTGCAACTCGCTCCGTTCTTCACCATCAACATCTTCTCGTTCAGGGCGTTGCTCACGCTGGTGCTATCAGTGACCGCGTTCCTGTTTGCATTCGGCTGGCTCAAACCGGCATGGCGTTTTATTTGGCCACAACAGGTCGCCGTCCACGGCTTTGTTGCTGTGATGCTGATAGTGATGCTGTTGCTGGGAATTCTCCCAATTGCGAGTTCAGACGGAACGGCGGTTGTCACGACGACAGCATCAGCATCAGCCGAAGCTTCCGCGGGGGCCCACTTGGATTGCGTCGCGTTCGTGTTTAACCATGGAATGGGTCTGGACCAGAAGCTGGATGACATGTGGCTCGTGTCACCGGAAGGGTTGATCGTGTCGCTGCCGGCTGCGAATGCCGGATCGCCGGACAATGCCTCTGGTAAACACTCGCCTGTTTCGAGTATGGCGCAAGCGTTAGTTCCTGACGCCAATTCCATACGTGATAGCGCGAATTTTTTGCACTTCTACCAGCATCTCTGGGATTCATCCTCTCGCGCCGTTTCGCCGGACGGTAAGGCAACGGCGCGGCTTGGGACGAGAAACGGTCAAACGTTTCATCCCAGTAAGCCGAACCGGAACGAGCATACGAAGACAGTTGCTCGTTTACCCGCTGAAGAGATAGTCCTGCATGAAGTTTTTCACGTCGAGGTCCTGGTGGATACCGCTCAGATGATAACGTTGATACGACACGCGTCTCCCACGTCAGTGCCGATCAACGAAAACAGAGACCGAAGTTCAGGTACGATTCAAGTCATAGCTCCGGCGGGGAATCTGGCGACGGGTGATCGGCCAAGTCGTTTGTCAACCGAAACTCACGTAAGTGTAGTGGAAGCTCCAAAACCAAATCCCGGTTCGGCAATGGTGGTCAGTGCGCCAGAAACGCCAGCGCTGGTGGTCTTTGAGTCACCGACCGGTTTGGGCAGACTGAGCAAAGGAGACGTACTGAACGCTAACTTTAAATCCATCGCTGTCTCTGCAAACGATCCACGCGGAGATGGATTGGTCTGTACTGCCACGGGAGTGGTGCAGGACATCAGGCGAACTACTGGCACCGATGTCGAGATACGGGTGGGACTGATAGTTACGTGGTCCAGCGGCGGCAACATGGTCAATAGTGAATTGCAACTCCTACTGACCGATTGTTCAAAGAAAATTGAGAACTCGCACTTTGGAGTTCTCGCTCCGCCACCAGCAATAGCCGATTCGGTAGCACAAAACGATGTTGCTCTTCCGAAACGGCTAAAGCAGCGCTAAACCATCGGTTTTGTAGCCACGGATTAGCACGGTTCGATTTAGACCCCGAGGCGGGTTAATTCGTGGCGGCTACACGAGTACAACGTACGCGTGTAAGGGACGTAAAGATCGTTACCGGCGATCATAGATGTGGCCCAAACCTCTTCGTCAGATCATTGTCGCGAGGATTTCACATGCGCCTCGGCTTGAGCACGGCGATTTGCCGCTCGCACTTACGACAAAGATTTTGCCGTCGCGCCGGGAGAGACGTCGTACTTCTTGATGCACTAAGCCGCGATCGCCTTGTCCGCAGCAACAACATAACTCACGAAAAAATTTGACTTCACTTAGCCTTTGAAATATCTTCCGTTCGCTTTCTTGCAATGGGCTGAACCTCCTGAGCCGACTTGCTTGCACACTCGTTAAATCCAGCCCTTCGTGGCCTGGTCGCCACTCACTCGAAGTCAACCGGAGGAACTGCACTATATGCCTAACTGGACTCTGAGCCGATCCAACATCTTCGTTGTTCAGATTTTCTGGCTACTCGCGCTCGCCGGTGGCGCAGTGGTCTATTTTCTAGGGTCCTGGCCGCACCAACTTGTGCTCCTCGGCTCCATCCCCATTGGCGTGGTCTGGTTCGGCGCGCTCGGAGCGGTTCTTATCTCGCTCACGGGCATCGTCGAGCACGCCGGCGACTGGGATCCCGGTTTCAACCTGTGGCACCTTTCCAGACCGCTCGTCGGTGCGGCACTTGCGGTGGTGGGTGTTCTCATAATTCAAGCCGGCATTATAGCCAGCGGCACACCGCCTTCCACTTCGACTCCGGGAGTACCGAAAAACCTCCTCTATTACCTCGTCGCGTTTCTCGTCGGCTATCGAGAGGAGACGTTCCGCGAGCTTATTAAGCGACTCGTCGATCTTATTTTCTCGCCGTCAACGACACCGCCCAAGCCGGCTATAACGTCCCTGAATCCCGCCACTGGTCCGGCAGGCGGCGGTGGAACTGTGAAGATCCTCGGCTCGGGTCTCCTTGGCACAATAGCAGTCTCGTTCGGTTCGGTGGCCGCGACTTTTCAGGTCGACTCGGACAGCCAGATCTCGGCGACTCTACCTCCTGGGGCGGCCGGTGTTGTGAGTGTCACGGTGAAGACCAAGGGTGGGTCGGCGTCGGCGTCATTTACATATACCAATCCGTAATGCATTTGTGCGTTTTGTGCTCTTTTGTGGCTTAATTGCCGAGGATGCGCGTTAACGCACTTATTCTGCTTTTCTTTTTTGCAGCCGTTCACGCTCGCGCGCAACAACCGTCACCGAGTCCTTCGCCCGAACGCACCGGGCGGTCATACTCTGCGGCGGAGTTATTGAAGACTCCACCCAACCCGGGACCAAAGGCGCGTTCACCAGTCACATTCACCGATATCACCACGCAGTCAAACGTTAACTTCATTCACGCTGCTTCGAAAACATCCATGAAGTACTTGCTCGAGACAATGGGTGGCGGCGTGGCCATCTTCGACTTCGATAACGACGGTCGCATGGATCTCTTCTTCACCAACGGCGCGGCGTTGAAAGAACGAATGTCGAAAGACGATCTCCCTGACAAAACGCAGCCGAAGTACTGGAATCGTCTTTACCAGCAACAACCCGACGGAAGTTTCAAAGACGTGACCGAACACGCCGGTCTCAAGGGCGTTGGTTACAGCATGGGCGTTACCGCCGCTGATTACGACAACGATGGCTTCGTGGATCTGTTTGTCACCGGCTACAAGTCCGATCGCCTGTATCACAACAATGGCGACGGTACTTTCAGCGACGTCACGAACAAGCTTCCCAAAGTCGACGGCGGGTGGTCCACCAGCGCCGGCTGGTTCGACTACGATCGCGATGGTCGTCTCGATCTGTTTGTAGTGCGTTACATGGATTGGGACTTTGAAAACGGGTCGATGTTTTGCGGTGGTCCAACGACTTCTCTGCGCGCATACTGCCATCCGGACAATTTCAAAGGCGCAGCGAACATTCTCTTTCATCAACGTGCCGATGGAACGTTCGAAGACGTGAGTAAATCTTCGGGTATCGCCGATTCCTCAGGGAAAGGACTCGGCGTTGCTTTTGCCGATTTCGACAACGACGGCTGGACGGATGTTTTTGTGGCGAACGACAGCGTGCGCCAGTCGTTGTACAGGAACAAAGGCGACGGCACGTTTGAAGACATCGCGGTTATCTCCGGTGCTGCGTATGACGAAGACGGAAAGACTTTCGCCGGAATGGGAATCGATTGCGCTGATTATGATAACGATGGTTACGTTGATGTCCTCATCACCACACTCTCGAACGAGAAGTATGCTCTTTATCGAAACAACGGCGATCTGAGTTTTACGTATGCGACGGACACGTCGGCGCTGGGCCAGATCACGCTGCTCAACTCCGGTTGGGGCGCGCGTTTTGTTGACGTCGACAACGACGGGTGGCGCGATCTGTTCGTGGCCCAGAGTCACGTGCTCGACACGATCGATAAGACGACCGCTTATCTGAAATACAAGCAGCCGCTTCTGCTGATGCGGAACACGGGTAAGAGTTTCGTCAACATTTCTGCGACGGCAGGAGCGGCGTTCAGTGCGCCTCTTGCCGCGCGCGGTGCAGCGCTTGGGGATCTGAACAACGATGGCCAGCTCGATGCAGTCGTTGCTGTGCTCGATGCGGCGCCCGTGATTCTGCGTAGTAACGGAACGGCGAATCACTGGCTTGGGATATCGCTCGTTGGAAGCAAATCGAATCGAAGCGGCATTGGTGCGCGAGTGACGGTGACGAGCGTGACAGGGCAGAAGCAGATCTTCGATGCAAGTACTGCGGGGAGTTACATGTCGTCGAACGATCCGCGAATCGTGGTTGGACTTGGGAGTGCAAAAGCCGTGAAATCGGTCGAGGTGCGTTGGCCGAGTGGGAAAATGCAGACACTGACCAATCCACCCATCGATCTATACCTGCGCATCATCGAACCTTAGCCACAAAAAGGCACATAAGTCACAAACAAGAAAAATTTATTTTGTGCCTTCTGTGCCTTTTTGTGGCTTAAATTTGATTGTGATCACCGATATGGATTGCTTCGGCAATGTCACAACGAGTCGCCGTGCGGTGGGAATCGACTTGCTCTCGACGTTCGTTGCAGGACCGGAAAGTGTTTGTATTTCTGCTCGTGCTGCGGGTGTTACACCTTCCAAAGTAATCGTCGTGGAAAAAGAACTTGTCAGACTCGTGTTCACCGCCTTTATGAAGATCGTGTTACCACGCCGGCTCGCTGCCGTATCAACGTCCGGCGAACTTACGGTCGTCGAGAGTCGCACGTCACCGTGACGATCGTTGTACAACTGGTTCACGAGGTAGATCGGGGTTACAAAAACATGGTGCCGCGACGCCTGGATGATTCCGCCGGGCCAGCCGTTAACGAGATCCGAAACCGCACTCATCTCGACTAGTTCGCCCGATCTTTCAAACACATTCATCAAGCGCGCGCCGTAGAGTGCCGCCTCGATCGAATACTGTCGTTCGGGTGGAAGATCAAGTCCCCATTCATTGATCGCGAGCTTAACGCGACCTGCCAACCCAAGCTCACTCAGCAACTGCGCTACGTCCTGGTAAAACCGCTCGAAGAACAACGGGCGCGCCAGCAACTTCGATGTATCGTTACCCGCCTCGTGTCGCCCGTAGTAGTGATGAATCGCGAGGTAGTCGATGTTCTCGCCGGCTGCACGTAACACCGTGCGGTTCCACTTCATGTCGTTATCGCCGACCGCGATCAGTTTGATCGAGGGATCAACGGCGCGCATCGCTTTTGCATAACGATTGTAGTTGCGCGCGTACGTTTCGGCGTCCGAGTGACCGCGCACCCAGTCGCCCCAAATCTCATTTCCGACTTCCCAAAACTTGACGTCGAATGGAGCCGGGTGACCGTTGGCAGCGCGCATCGCGCCATAGTTCGTGGATGCCGGACCGTTGCAGTATTCAACCCATGCAGCAGCTTCTTCGACGGTCGCGCCACGTCCTTCAACGTTCACTGTGATCGAGGGTTCAGCGCCGGCGGCGCGCGCGAACGCCACGAACTCATCGGTGCCGAAGTCGCTCGGCTCAGGTTCGTTCTTCCACGACAGGTTGGTCCATGTGACGCGTTCGTCACGCGGGCCGACACCCCAGAACCAGTGATAATCCTGCGCGACGTTGCCGCCCGGCCAGCGAATGAATGCGGGTTTGAGCAGCTTGATTTTTTCGAAGACGTCGCGGCGCACACCGCCGGGCGCCGCGTCAGTGGGCATCAACGACACTTGATCGATCCACACTGTGCCTCTTCCGGGAAAGAGGATGGCAAAACGCGCGAGCGGATCAGTGACGGCCGACTTCAATGTGAAATCATATTGACGCCAACCGCCTGTCGCGATGTGGTCGAGATCGGCAGCAGCGTAAACCTGACCGAGGTTCACGTCTGACTCGAGCGCGACCGTCACGCGGCCCTCGTAATCCGCTGTTTTCAGCCAAACGTAACCGCGATATTCGATGCCTGCGCGTACAGGAATGCGCGACTGGTAGACGCCGTGACGTGGAATCACGCCATCGCCTGCTCTGACGCGCAGCGAGTGTTCCTTTCGCCGCGGTGGGTACGATTGGTCGTCCCACGCGAAGGAGAGTCCGTAATCGTCGTTTCGATCGTCGGGATAGCGATCCCAGTTGCGCGACAGACCGATAACGTTCGGAGCTTCTTCGAAATTGCGATCGCGAATGAGTTCGGCGTGCAAACCACCCTTGATCCCCTCGAACATAAACTCCATGAACTGTCCGTAGAGCAGGGGACTGATGCGGTTTTCAACTTTGCGAGTATCAACGGTGATCGAAGCCGTCTGCGCAGCGACTTGCGTCGCGAGCAGAACCACGACGCACAAAAACGAAAGAGAACTCTTTTTACGGATAACAATCACCTCGCAGGAATTCGCAACACCGTGAACGAACGCGGAAGAAGCGAATATGAAAACTCACTCCCCGCAACCTGCAACTGCTTCTCGACCGGCGCGACCTTTGTCGGATGGTCCAAACTGTTCTCTGCTTTCAAGTCTTCACTCTGCAACACGAATGCTTTCCCGCCTGGTCCAACACGTCGCGCGCCGTCGAGTGTGATACGTGCTTGCTTCTCCGCAGACCCGGTGTTGACTAACTTCACGATCACTTCACCCGCGGCTTCGTCCACGGACGCGCTCGCGTACAGTTCGCCGTGTCCATTCTTCGGTGATCCATCGAGCAGCACCGGCAACTCGCGCGTGCCCTTGTTTACGCTGAACAGCTTTTGCACGTAGTAGTTCGGCGTGCCGTACGAACGCAGGTTGTCAAACCAGATCATGTTTGGCGTCCATTGCCACGCATCCACATGCCCGAAGAGCGGCGCATACGACGACATCCGCACGACGTCCGAATTACGCTCGAGCCCCGTGATGAACGCGGCTTCCGACAACGCGCACTCCCAGTTGTTACGATTATCCGGACTTGCGATGCCAACGCTCTGCGCTGCGTATTCACCTGCGAAAACCTTCGGACCGGTGCGCGGATAGTTGTCGTAGCGTCCGGAGTTGTCGCGGAACCACTGCGGCGCCATGTAGTAGTGTTCGTCGATCAGGTCGGCTTTCAGTTCGCGCATCTTCCGCCACAGGAACTCGAAGCGCTCGCCATCGGGCGAGGGTCCCGCGCTCGTGACGAGCGAAATGTTCGGATACTTCTGCTTGAGAACTTTCGCGAATATCTCGTAGCGTTCGACGTACTGCGGTCCCCACTGTTCATTGCCGACGCCGATCATCTTGAGGTTGAACGGCTTCGGATGGCCCATCTCGGCGCGCTTGCGTCCCCACTTCGTGTTGACCGGCGCGTTCGCGAATTCAATCAGATCGATCGCGTCCTGGATGTAGTTATCGATATCTTCGAGCGGCGCGAGTTCGCCTGAGTTGAACTGGCACGCCATGCCGCAGTTGAGAATCGGCAACGGCTCCGCGCCGATGTCTTCGCTTAACAGGAAATATTCGTAGTAACCGAGACCGAACGATTGATAGTAATCAGGCGTCGCACGCCAGTTGAACTCGGTGTTCCAGCGATTGATGATGAGCTTTCGTTCGTCGAGATCCCCGATCGTGGTCTTCCACTGGTAACGCTGGTCCAGGTATCTGCCTTCGACGATGCATCCGCCCGGAAAACGCAGAAAGCCAGGCTTCATGTCTTTCAGCAACTTGACGACGTCGCTGCGCAAACCGTTTGGCCGGTTCTGCCATGTGTCTTTTGGATAGAGCGACACGAGATCTATATCGACTGCGCCGTTGCCTTGCAGCAGAATGTTCAAGCGTGCTTTGCTGGTCGTGTCAGTGGGTTGCAAGGTTGCGGTGTAAGTCTTCCACACGTTCGTGAAGCCAGTGACTTGTGTCTCACCGATCACCTGTTCACCGTCTTCGAGTTCGATACGCAGAGCCGCGGGCGAACCATCGACTCGTCGCGCCCTGATCGAAAACCTGTACTCAGCACCCTTCTGAACGCCGATGCCGTGAAAGCCCTCGTTTGAAACACCAAAGCCGTTGCCGT
>Ga0134128_10006428_pt1 | contig 14237 bp, 14 predicted proteins | sample KB31754_FD_96462 | JGI IMG/M metagenome (GOLD analysis project Ga0134128, IMG submission 96462) | Terrestrial soil microbial communities with excess Nitrogen fertilizer from Kellogg Biological Station, Michigan, USA - KB3-175-4 | ecosystem: Environmental > Terrestrial > Soil > Unclassified ... | reverse complement strand
ATGGTCAGGGTTTTCTCGCAGATTTTGATTGCGCATGGCCACAACCAGGAACCTTGATAAGCCATGACATTAAGGCGCTATCGTCTAGGGGTTAGGACGTGAGATTCTCAATCTTAAAACACGGGTTCGATTCCCGTTAGCGCTACCAGCCATTTGACGCTAAAGCCCGCTAAATCAGCGGGCTTTTCGTTTCCCCAGAAAACCTGCTGACGCGCGCTGGTCACAACTAGCGCATTCCGTGGTACACAGTCTGGTACACACTCGTTTGGAGCGTCGCGCAGTCACTGAACGTCAGGAGAAGGCTGTGAGTAGAGGTATCTCTGGAATCCGACGAAGATCTTGCTAATGTCCTCTGCCGGCCCAAGGTCCAGAATCGCGTCGGAGATCGATCGGTATTGAAGGTGCAGCAGCGTCGCCAGCTTCGAGCGGTCCAGTTCCTCCACGCCATCCTGGACGTAGTGCGCCAGCACGAACTCCAGGAAGGCCTGCTGCCGGTTTGAGAACCGCTTCTCGATTACGGCCTTGGCACGGACGGCGCGGTCCTGCCGAGTCAGGGGCGCCGAGGCGTACGCAACCCGCGACTCCCATCCGCAAAGATCAGCGAGATGGCCGCTTGGATAGCCCGCAAGCCAGTTGGGGGCCCAGACCCCTTGGAATCCGCATGGAGCGCTGTTCTTTCAGGGCAGCACGCGCGCGGCTATGAGCAATTCTTCGCGCTCTCCTGGCATCTTCATCAGGGGCGGCCGAAGGGGTCTCCAATTGCACTTCCTTTAGAGCGAATCGGCAAATACTTGGAGGTTGATCGGACTCAAGTGGCACGCTGGCGAAGGCGAGCAGTCAGGGATGGGTGGTTGCGTGAAGCGGAGCCGGCCATTCCACATCAGAGGGCAGCCAGTTTCTTCTTCATCGCGCAGACCATGAATGAGATCCCGGAATGATGCAACTGTCTCCCTAGGGAACTGTCCCTCTAGGCAGGTGTCTCACTATCTCTTAAGTACTTACACAGAATAGGGAGACACGCCCTAGGGAGACACCTGCGAGTTTCCTTGCAATAACCCATCGTGTTCGGTAAACTTGCAATTCATGAAGTGCCCTATTCACAATGTCGAGCTGATCTGCTACTGCCCGGTGTGCCGTGGTTCGGTAACGAGCCAACGCAAGGCCGAATCAGCGCGGGCGAACGGGATGCGCGGGGGGCGGCCAAAGGGCAGCAAGAATAAGCCAAAATCCAAACCACAGAAAGGGAGGCGCTGAATGCTCTACAAGCGCGGGACACAATGGTGGTACAACTTCAGGTGGTCCATCAAGCATGAGGACGGAACGATTGAGAGCTTCCGAATTCGCCAATCTGCCCGGACGCACAAGCGCAAAGACGCTGAGGATGCAGAGAACGAGCACAAACGGGCTCTCAGGCTCGGCGAGATTCACCCCAAGGATCCTTGGCCCAAACCGGCCGCAAGTGCACCGCCGAGCTTCCGCGCTTTTGCTAAAGAATTCCTCCAGTATGCCGAGACCCACACGAAGGCAGGGACGCAGACGTTCTACGATGTCTGCCTTGATAGGCTGCTTACGTTCGCTGCGATCGCAGATGCCCGTCTGGACGCGATTACAGGCGATGTGGTGAGCCGCTATGCGCGGTACAGGCAGGACGTGCCCAAGAACTCAGTTATCACAGTGAACGGTGATCTGCGGACGCTGCGGCGGTTGCTCCACTTGGCTGAGGAATGGGGAAAGCTGGATCGGGCGCCGGCCATCCACGAACTGCCGCAGCCAAAGGGCAGGGAACGAGTTCTGAGCTTCGCGGAAGAGGCTCTTTATTTGGCGAAGGCTTCCGACAATCTTCGCGATGCAACGATTCTCGCGGTTGACACAGGGATGCGCCCGAACAGCGAACTGTTCCCGCTCAAGTGGGCGGATGTGGATCTGAAAGCGGGAGTAATTCACGTTCGGCAGGGAAAGACGACGAATGCGCAGCGCAGTCTGCCTCTGACTCCGAGGGCGGCCGAAGTTCTGGCGTGCCGGGAAAAGGCCGCGGCCGGGAAGCTGTTCGTCTTTCCAGGCGTTGGCATCTCCGGACACGTCACCTCGCTCCAGCACCCGCACAAAGTAGCCGTGGAGGATTCTGGAGTCGCGCCGTTTGAGTTCTACTGCTGGCGCCACACATTCGGGACTCGAGCCGCACAGTCTGGCATGGACCGTTTCACGCTGGCTCGTCTGATGGGGCATAGCTCGCCGTCCGTAGCCGCCCGATATTACGTCCACGTCACAGAGACGCACGTTGCCGCCGGATTCGGGAAGTTTGTCGAGTACCAGACGCGCAACGTAGCAGAGGGGATGGTCGCCGCCTTCCCGGCAGCAAGCGAAGCGGTCCAATAGCGGGTGATCTCTCACGGACTCCGTACATTTGCGATTAGGCCGGGCAGGAAAATTTGGATATTGGGCTGCGCTTTTGGATTGCTGTTTTCGTGAGTTGGAGGGTATTGAAATACTTCTCGCACGATCCAGCATCTTGGAAGTGGATCAACAAGCCATTCTTCATGATAGCTAAGAGACATTGGCGAATTATGAAGCTGAGATTCTCAATGAGCATATCGATACGCATCAGGCGACCGTTAACGTCAATGCGCCCGGTGGTTTGATAGTAGTAATCAGGGATCTTGTCTCCATGGGCGATGTGATTGCGTAAGCAGTATATTTCGTCGAGCACGCCGGATACGGTCAGATTCGGATTGACGCCCAAACTAGAAAGTTCTCCAGGTGGATAGACGGACGTATTCGCACCTAGCATTTTTTTTATACGCTCCTTCGCCACTAGGCTACCGCTGTGCTGGCGGTTTTGATTCTGGGTGGTGAACAGAGCTTCCAGCGCAGAACTCCAAAGAAAAAATCGAATCTTCCACTCGGTTTGAATATAGCCCGCATTGCTTTGAAAATAGCCCGTGTTGTACATCTGAACGGCCATCCTGAATTTCCAGAACGGCTCCGCAAGCGCTCGCCTGAAAGTTGACACATGGCTACGAAGCATCTGCACATCTTGATTGCGTAACGCAAATAGGCGCTGATTGTGTGGGAGACTGAAGTCTGGATCGGGCTCAGTGAACCCGATCTGATACAACTCCCCATTCTCCGCTATTTTGCCCTCACAGAAATCTGCGCGAACGGTCATCGGTCGGATGATACGTAAGCAAGCTGCAATTTCCTGGACCAGTTTGTGTGATGCCTGAGCATGATCGGGGTCAGCGAGGGCTACGCCGGTTTCGGGATTCCGGCCGTGCTCGGGGTAACGGTGGATTACTGCGTATTTGATACGCTCTAGCTCCCTGATGCGGTATTCCCCCAATCCAGGCTTGTGACAATCAAAATCCCCCTTTCTGATGCGCGACGATACGTCCTCGATGTGCACGCCGGGGACGATTTCAAAAGGCAGTGATGACATGTCGAAGTCTTCGTCGTCCGTGCCGTTTAAAGGGCCACTTGAAAGTCGTCCAATGGGACATAAGGAGAACCGAGTCAAGGCGCTCATACCTCTATTCTCCCCCAGGAACAGCGAACTCTGCGTCGCTTTAGACCGGTAGTGTCCTAATTCGCTTATTCCTGCTCTTGGCTGCCCTACTTAGCCTGCCAAACGGTAGCAACCGGCCACGCCGAGACGACGATTTGGTCCGCTGGCACTGTGGTTGGATCGCTGGGAAGAGCGAATGTATTGAACGGCGGCTGTTTTCCTTTATTCCATGCAAAGGAGAATGCAAATCCGGTCGTTCCGATTTGATTCCCGTAGGAGTAGACTACGCATCCGGCGACTTCCACAACTGCTCCGAAGCCCCCGCTTTTGGATGGAAGGCTCCCTTTCTCCCAATCGCTTTGGCTAATGCTGGCAGCCTCCCCAAAAGCCTGAGGATGATTTGGAAACACGGTGGCTCCCACAGGCTCTTTATCCGTCCTGAACTTCGCAATTCCTTTCAGGCAGCTTTCCTGCTGCGCTTGCGCCAGAGTCTCATGGTGGTCGTAAAACCATCGCGAAGTATGAGCGTCGAGATATGGCATCGCGGATTGGGCTGGAAGACGTCCCGTGTTTTGGAGAACAAAAGCAACCGGGAAACCAAAACCACCGGATTGTGTTCGGTAGATCGCTCCGTCTGGCCTTATATCTGCATAAATCCACGGTCTCTGTTCTGCCTGCATTTCCTGCAACTGGTTTCCAGCGTTGTTGGCGAGCCGTTTTGTCCAAGTGGCTTGGCTCTCGGCAGCAACAGCGAGGTCATGGGTGTCAGTGCCGCTTTTGTGCATTTCCAGCCACTGAGCGCAAACCACGACGAACGCAAGTCCAGAGACTATCACGGCAACGCGCGCCCATTTCAACGTCGAGCGCTCAAATGCGCTCATCTTCTCTTCGACTTCGTCGAGTTGTTGAGCGGTTGCTGGTTTCTGTGGCGCGGGGTCTTCTGGCTTGGCTACTTGGGGCGGAGAGGGTGGAAGGGAATCGGGATGGTTTTGCTGGGCTACATCCTTACCATCCATGGCGGGTTTTTCCTGATCTTCCATGGGTTTTACAGATAAATGTATCACGAAAAACTTGACAAGGTACGTATTAATGTAATACATGTATTCTAGTGAGGCTGATATGGCGAAGTGGGACGAGATCGTTGAGGTATTCGAACTGCACAGCCATCCCAAAGCGACACATGCATACGCTTGGACCCACGACACAGACGACCCAAAGAAACTGAGCGTAGCCTGACTGTGCTGAATATCCCTCCCGCTACATCCCCCGAAACCGCTGTCAGAGTTGCCATCATGCAGGAGTTATCCGATGCCGAAACAGCCTAAGCAGTCGAAGCGCAAACCTGGCAGGCCGAAGCTGGCAGAGCATGAAGCCAAGGCGAAGATCGTTCCGGTTCGGTTCGCGGCGCATGAGATCAAGCGGATTGCAGACGCTGCCCGAAAGTCAGACCAGAGCATATCGCAGTGGATTCGGAGCACGTTAAGTTCCGCAGTGCAGGGCTGAGGCTGTGGATTTCAAATTAGGACACCACCCTTTAGACCGTATTCATTGACTTCTGGTACACACTGCGGTACACAGTCCTATCGTAATCGGCGCTAAGTCGTTGAATGCGCTCTCTGGGCTGCAAGATTCTCAATCTTAAAACACGGGTTCGATTCCCGTTAGCGCTACCAAGTCTTCCGGGGCACTGAAATGTCCCCGATCACCGTGAAGATACTGCTAGTTACAGGTGTTCCAAACCCTCTCTTGGAACACGCTAGCCCATCTGGGTAAATCAGCCGCCCAAATCTCCTCTTGTCCCCTGCATCGGACTGATTCCAAAGAATCGGAAGATTGCACAGGAGGTGTTCCAAGTCGGACCAGCTCTCATCGACGTCCAACTCGTCTGCGGAACTCCCGAGAGCAGTTTCGATCTCGGCAAATTGTGCGTTATACATCGCGTACCGCTTGCTGTAATCTGCTGCATCGATCTCGCCGCCTTCGCACATTGTCAGCAGCGTGTCCTTCCTCCGTTTCACTGTGACAAGCTCGGTCTCAAGGCGTTGACGGTCGTCAACAGCGGACCCGTTTCTACGATCCCACGCTTGCCGAAAACACTCCTCAAGGAGTCGCAGTCTGCCGGTCTCGGGGACAAGGGAGTCGAGGAGCGATACGAAGCCATCGTCGGCAACGTCTACGCGGATTCGGCTGCGTCGCTTCTTAACAGCTTGCGCCGGTCCTCGTCCCACCCCTCCATCTGCATGGGTGCGGGGGCCGCTATTGTCCAACCTGTTTGATCCGTCACCACTACACATTGCGCCAGCGATTGTTGCCGGAATTCTGAACGAGTGAAACTAGAATGGGCTCATGAAACCAATTTGGGTCTGGCTATTTGACGGCGTCCGAGTTTCCCGCTCTCGTTGCCGCTCGCCTGGGTCCGCTCACTGCACCAGCATGGGAATTTCTTGCTCGATGTGTATCAAAAGCGCCGTGTAGCGAAGCCGCACTTCGGGATTGTCAGCTTTCTCGACCTCCGCGGCCAGGTCAGCCACTGAGGGCTTTAGACGCAAAGGCAGATCGCGCCAATAGTACTTGAAATCATCATGCTTCCAGTCCGCGTAGGTCTCTTCCCATGTTCGACCGCCTTTAGCGCCATTAGGAAACACGATCTGGAGCGGCGCGACCGGTTCGTCATAGCTTTGAAACCGGCAATCCACCGAACAACGGAGCTGGTGGGAGGTACTCAACGTGGAGCGATGCACCGTCAAGCTGTGAAAGATTGCCACATCTCCTGCATCGAACGGCCCGCCTACCCAATCGCCTCCCCGGGGCGCATCCGGTTGAATGTATCCGTCGGCGCATTGAAGCCCAAAACAGTGCGATGCTTCGATGATTTCAAGCGTCCCTTGTCCCTGGGGGCAATCATGCAGCGGCATCCATGCTGTATAGCTGTCGGAGCTTCCTGCAATTCCCGAGTGGTCCTGATGTGCATGGAATAGTGCGGGCTCGTAGTTGGGGAAAATGATCCGTGCAATGGGCTTGGGATGAACCAGTAGGTGCGGGCCCACAATTCGCTTCATCGCATCGGTTAATGAAGGATGATGTGTGAGGGCGTGGAGCCGCTGAAGCCGAAAAGCGCGATTTGCGACCTGCTTATAGTTCGGATCTGGATCGAAGCACGCCTTGGCGGGATTCGCGATCCGGTCCGATGGTGCGGATCCCGGGATCGTCCACTTCTCGTTCGCTGCGATGCCGATCATATCGCTGAGGAGTTGCGTCAGGTCCCCTTTCGGCATCAAGGCTCGGATGAAGACGTATCCGTAAGTCTCCATTTCACTCTTGAGAGATACGGAATCCAGATCTTTGGCGGAGATCGTACGAAATGGTTTCATCTAGTTCGACGCAGTGAGATTTCCTGATGCCGACTAGATTACTTGCTCGGAGACTCGATTGCTCCATTTTCTTTGTCACCAGATTGTCTCATCGTGCTGGGGATCGACCGGGTCGACATCGCTGCGATAGGCACGCAGATCGACAGATCACTTTGGACATTGCAGGCTCTGCTTGGGAGGCGGGTGGTTAATCGCCTTGGATGTCGTTCTATCGCCAAAGAAGTGAAAGCCCGCCGGCGGGCGGGCTTTCTCGGTTGGGGAGGCTTGGTCGAGGCGGAGGCGCTCTCAACCAAACTTGTTCAGTGGAACAGCGATCGACTACCGGGCCGGGGACTAAGGGAAGTTGCAGTAACAGATTTCAACCGGGAGGGCTCGTTCTTACAACCCTCCTCTGTGCGATAACTTTTACGTCAACGGCACGCCTGCTGATTCAGGCCGGCGCGGTCGTTGAGAGAGACCCAAGTGCGGCATCCCTGACGGGAATGCTGAATGCGAAATCTTCTGGTCGCGGCGAGCTTCTAGTCCGGTCCGAACCACTATGGACATGGCCACCATCGACGGTTGAGAAAACCCGCTAGAAAAGCCGGGGTTTACAGAGAGGTGTTCAGGGTGTTGCCGATGCTGGTGAAGGCAGCGCTGATGTCGCTGGCCAGCGTGTTCATGCCGGCGGTGGCGGCGAGAGCGATGAGGGCGACGACCAGGGCGTATTCCACCAGGTCCTGGCCTTCTTCGCGCAGGAACAGATTCTTGACATGAGAGAGCAGGGGGGCGATTCCGTAAAGCATGGTTCGTTACCTCCAAGTAAGGTGGTGCGGGTTGAAGTTGAGCCGCCTTTTTAAGAGAAGGGCGCGCCGAAATTTGAACTTTGCCGCATCGGAAGGGGCCGATGCCATTTCGAACCAGCGATCGACGCCGGGGGTGGTTTCTCCCGCGGGTCGATCGCAGTCACATGAGGTTACCTGATAACTAGCAACTTACGTGCCAAATGCGAGATTTTCCCGAAACAGCACAAACCAATCATTCCCGGGCACTTGGCTTGATTCAAGGTGTTCACAGCAGTTGACACGCAAGGCGATGGAGTAATGGTGCGTGTACAAATTGAATCGGGGGAGGCGCGAAGAGCCGCCGTCTGAACTTCGGCAGCGGGAGAGGGGAAGCGCTCCTCATGAGAAGCCCGGCCGCGAACTACCACGGGAATGGGTCTTGGACTGAGCTTGCTGAGGATGGTTCAGCGAACGTGCATGGAAACGAGGGCGGAGTGTTCCGCGTCAGCGGTCACGAACTCAAGTCCAACTCCATCGGCACCCCATCGAGTCACGCGCAATTCCACCGTGGTGGGAATCATGGATGCGTCGTCAAGTCCATCGGTACGTTGCAGGCTCATTCTGACACGGGTTCCCAGTGGCCACCGTTCGTCGGTCATCAAATAAAGGCCGGTGGCGCTAATATCGCGCACGGTATGCGGAGCCACCGCGTTATTTTCGGAGTCATATGCTTCCAAGTGGGGCCAGCGCCTCCGCGGAGCAATCAGGCGGTCCCTGGATGGTTGCTTGGATAGCCAGCTCTTGATCACGTCGAAGGGGCCGTTCGCGGGCCGAAGGTCGATATCGTCGGTACGATGCTCCATGGCGCGCAGGCGCGCCTGCATCTCTTCGGTCCCGCAGATGACAAGCTGGTCTTGCACCTGGGTCTGCGAAGATTCAATCGTGCTCATCGAGAGCGCAAGCAGGCTGGCTGCTTCAGGATGGTTGGGCGCCACGCGCAGGCGCGGAAACGAGTCGATGAGATGAACGACCGAATTATTCTTATCCAGATAGATGAGGTCGCGCGGAGTAAGCAGTCCGACGGTATTGATCGCACGGGGCCGCTTGATCCAACTGCCCTCAAAGTACCGCATGGGCCCCTTGCCGAAGACTGCTTTTAGCTGGCCGCCAGTGTTGTTTCCCAGCGTGACGCCGAGGCTGAGAAAACACTCGTTCGTCTCGTTGTAAACGCAATAGCGCTGTATATCCATCTTTCTTCCATCCTTGGCCGAGCTACGAATCAACGCAATCGAAGTGGTTCAGGCCGCACCGAATGGGGAGGAACTTTGTTCCTTTCTTGTTGTCTACCCGCCGAGCATTGAGTGCATTGGAGAAAGGACGGAGGAATGGGCTTCGCGGCGGAAGCCCGTTCCCCCACCTCATATCAGGCGGCGCGCGAAGAGTAGTCGGTACGGCTACTTTACGCGAGAGCGGCGGCGCTGAACCAGCAGGCCCAGCACGACCACGAACGCTGCGCCGCAAGCAATGCGGATGATTAAAGTCGTGTCCATGGCAATCTCCTTTCTCTCAAAGCTTCAAGGGATAAACTTTTGTCTCCGGGGGGTTCATTGCCCTGCCGGTCAAAACAAACCCATCAACTTTTTCTTCTTCTCTGGCTCACCGGTCAGGCCGCACGCCGTGCGGGCCATCTGGCGGATCACCCGGGCCACTTGTGATTCGCCCAGGGCGAGGGGAGTGGCCGTATTCTGCATTGCCCGAACGGTGGCCTTGTCCTCTGGGACACGCCACTTCGCGGGCCGCGTAAGCGCCTTTGTGATGTGCTCCTCGTCCACTCCAAGAGTGGAGGAGGAGTGCCGGTTGAGAATGATCTCCACTTTCGGCAGGTTGGCGGGGAACAGCTCGGAGAGGATGCGGTTGGAATTCCGCAATTCCGAGATGCCGACATGGGAGATGAGAAAAACCGTCCCGTCTTGCGCGAACAAGCCTGTACCCAGGTACTCGAACCGCGAGCCCGCATCCACTACCACGGTGTCGAACTCCTGGCGAGCCACCTGGATGAGTTTGTTCACCGCGTCGGAAGAGGAGTCGTACCGTACCCAATTGCCCGGCGCTCCCAGCAGGTAGACACCGGAGCTGTGCTGGGTGACCAGCCTGGAAAGCAGATTCGTATCGAGCCGCGCATGGTTTTGCAGCGCATCGACAGTGGAGTACTGCGGCGACAGCCCCAGCTGCAGCGCAGTGTCTCCCATGGGCAGATCCAGATCGAGCAGCAGGACACGCGTAGCGGATTCTTTTGCCGCGGAGACCGCGAAATTGGTCGCGACGGTGGTTACGCCGGCTCCGCCCTTGACCCCGCAGAATACGCACAGCCGTCCATCCGTTTTGGGCGCTTGCCGGCCGGACGGGCGCCGCGCTGCGGCACGCACGACAGCTTCGGCGAGGGCCGCCGGCGAGACGGGAAACGTCAGGAATTCCCTGGCCCCGGCGCGCATGCAGCGCAGCATCATTTCCGAGTCCTGGCGCGCGGAGTACACCATCATGGTGGCCTGGGAGGTCGCGCAGATGTTTTCCACCAGATCGAGCGCTTGCTCGGGGTAGCAGTCCAGATCGAGCAGGACGATGTCGAACTCGTGTTTCAGCAGATCCGGTAGCTGATCGAGTGCCGGATAGTGCGACAGCTGCTGAGCCAGACGACACGGAGCCCCGGTGATGGCCGCGAGGATGGCATAGCGCCGGCCCTCGTCGGGAGCGATCAGCGCCACCGACAAGCCGTTCGACGCAAACGCATCCGATGCGGGCGCAGGCGCAGGCGTCGGCGCTTCCTGCCGAGTGATATCCAAATCGCTGATCTTCAGGCTCTGTAACATATGTTTCCGCCGTGTGTCGTGCGCGAGTCTCTCTTCCCGCGCGTCCCCCGTGGTGGTTTTCGGCTGAGAGCTGACCCCTTATCGCAGCGAGGGTACTTTGGTCACTTTTCACGTGGCTGCGGGGGGATGAGATTTCGCCTCCGGGCATACGGGGCCTCGTCTACCATTCATCCGTTGTTTAGAAAAATGCAATCGGGGTTCCAAACGGCAATCGGCACAAAACGCCGTAAAAGTGGGAGGGTTCGGCGGCCCGCACGGCTCGGTGTATACGCCCGGTTACAGCGCCTGTGACACAATCGGACACACCGCAGGACCATTACCTAGGTTAGTATCGAAATAGTTACCGATTACCAATTTCGTTGTATTGGCAGCTCCGACGGTGTTACCGTAGGCTGGCTTTCAGAAACATAACTGGAGTATCTCTGGTGATCCGAGTTGGGCTCTACACACTGGATTGCGCATTGCAGCCCCTGTTGTCTTCAGGCCTTGGTACTGAATTTCAATTCTTTCTCGATTCCACGGAAGAAGGGATCAGGAATTTAATTGAAGAAGAGGGCTGTACGGTCGTCATACTGGATTTGAATTCCCAGGAAGGCGGCCTCAAGGAACGCGTAGAAAGTGCCCGGCGTCTGCTGGCTGCCGAGGTCACTCTCCTTGTGCTTGCCGACGATGGCCTTCGCGTCGCCGCCAATGAACTGGTGAGGGCGGGAGCGCACAGTTATCTGCGCCGCCCTCCGTCTCTTCGCGAACTGCGTATGCTTCTCCGCCGCGCCAACGACACCGCAGTGCGCAAACAGCAATTTGGCCCCGCACTTGACCGCCTGGATGAATCGGTCCTTGAGCGGACGCGCATGATCGGCAGCAGCGAGGCTATGCAGCGCGTCATGCAACTGGTTGACCGCGTGGCGAACATTGACGCATCCGTCCTCCTCAATGGGGAGAGCGGAACCGGCAAGGAATTGGTGGCGCGCGCGATACATTCCCGCGGCCTGAGGGCGCGCCGGCCCTTCGTGGCTGTAGCTTGCGGTGCAATTCCCGAGACCCTTATTGAGGCCGAGCTGTTTGGACATGAAAAAGGTGCTTTCACGGGCACAGTGGGAGCTCGTGAGGGCTTCTTTGAACAGGCAGCCGACGGCACACTCTTTCTGGATGAGATTGGCGAGCTGAGTCTTTACACCCAGGTGAAGCTGCTGCGCGTTCTCCAGCAGCGTGAATTCAGCCGGTTGGGCAGTACGCGGCTGATTCCGCTCCGGGCCAGGCTGATCTTCGCCACGCACCGCGATCTGGGAGAAATGGTCGCACAGGGCAAGTTCCGGCAGGACCTGTTCTATCGCATCAACGTGATGAAGATCGAGACGCCCACTCTGCAGGAACACGGCGAAGACATTCCGCAGATTGCGATGCATTTTGTGCGCTATTACTCGAACCTGTTCCAGAAAAAGATGGTCGGAATTGAGCCGGAGGCGCTGGCACTGCTGCAGGATTATCACTGGCCGGGCAATGTGCGCGAGCTTGAGAACGTAATACAGCGCGCGATTATTCTGGCGCCTGGCTCCATGCTGCGCAGTGACGACTTGCCACGAAATCTTCACGAGGAAGCGGTAACCAACGAGCAGGACTGCGTTCCCGGAGGCTCGTTCGAGCGCCAGCTTCGAGAATACAAAATCCGGCTGGCGGAGGCGGCTCTGCGCGAGCACAACGGCAACAAGACGCTGGCCGCCCGCAGCCTCTGCATCTCACGCGGGTACCTGCATCGGCTGATCCGGCTCGCAGAGTCCGACACATTTATCGGAACCTCGCCGCTGGAAAGCGCCGAGGTTTAGGGCTCCGCTCCGCACAAAGTCCCGAGCTTCTCGTCGAGCCCGGGGCCATTGCTTTTCGTCACCTATCGAAGCCGAGGCTCACAGGCCACTCGATGCTCCCTGAGCTTCCAGCCACTTTCTCAGGTTTGCCTGCTGCAGATTACGGAATTCGATGCATCCATTGATGCGCTCGATCGAGTGCTTCACGGCCTGGTCCGCCGACGCGACCTTGTGGCTTGCGAAGAACTGCTGCACGTCATCGCGTGCCTGTTCGGAGCAAAACGTCGCCGTCGAACCCACCAGCGCGCTTCCCATCTCCGGCGTGAGCAATCCCTGGATGGCATCCCAATGTTCCTGGATGAACTTCCAAGCCAACTCGCTGGTGGCCGGCGCACTCAGCTCGATGGCAAGCTGGATGGCCGCATCCTGGTTTCGTACCTTGCCGGAAATGGCGTACTCCATGGCTCGCTGGGCCAAATCCGGATTTTCGAAGAACGCGAGCAGGCGCAGCGCCGTGTCCTGCAACTCCGGCGTGTGCGAGGTCTCGTAGACGTGCTGCAGCTTGTCGAACAACTCCGCATCGCCGTTTCGCGCGGCAACTGAAAGCGCGGTCTGTCCGAGGGTGGGGTCGACTGAGGCCGGATCGTTCAGGTATTTTTGTGCGATCTGTTTGGCTTCGCCAAGCACGTTCGGATCCTTGCCATAGTATCCAAGGACGCGGAAGAGGGTGGCGCGCAGCTCTCGTTTGTCGGGCGAGTCCTGCGCAGTGGATGGCCCCAGCTTCTGGTATTCGGGTCCGAAGATTTTTGTGAGCCAGGCGGAAATGGCTGCGCGTTCCTGCGGCGTGGCGGCGACGCGTTGGTAGATCGCACCCACGTTGGTCAGTGCCGATGCGATGACCTGGGCATTCTGATCTTCCTTGAGAGCTTCCACCAAGCTTAGATAATCGCCCACAGTTGCCTTGTCGGCGCGCAACTGCGCCCACTCGTCGCCGAGGAGGACGATGCGTTCGGTGGGCTTGAGGCCAGTTTCAACCTGCTTCACCACGTCGGAGTACTTCTCCTCAGAATAGGCGCTACGGTAATAGCCGCGCCCCCCCGCGTTAGCAAAGAACAGCGCGCCGGAGGGCACCGCGACGCTGGTCGTGTCTGGCGAAACCAACTGGCAGTCCTGCCCTTCGCGGGTGTGGAAACATACCGGGATGGTCCATTTCTGCGATAGGTTGGGCTTGATGCTGGGACTGAGGAAGAAGCGCCGCTGCGAGATCTCCACCTCGCCGTTCGCGGGATCGCCGAAGGTGATGATCGGCTCGCCGGGCTGCGCGACCAGGCTGTCCATGATCTTGTCCACGGCCTTGTGACTGGTGGAGGTTTGCGCGCCCCAGAAGTCCTCGGCGGTGGCGTTGGAATACTCGTGTGCCGCCAGATAGTTGTGCACGCCCTTGCGAAACGTCTCCTTGCCTACGTAGTTCTCCACCATGTTCAGCACCGCGCCGGCTTTGCCATAAGAGATGCCATCAAACATCTGCTCGATTTCTTCGCGCGTGTTTGCCGTGGCGCGAATGGCGCGGGTGGTCGGCTGCGCATCCAGGTCCAGAGTGCCCTGCAACTGTGCAGCTTCCTCCTGGTCGATGTTCCACTCCGGATGCATAGCTGCGACGGGCTTGGTCTCCATCCAGGTGGCAAAACCCTCGTTGAGCCAGATGTTGTCCCACCACTGCATCGTGACCAGATCGCCGAACCACTGGTGCGCCATCTCGTGCGCAATTACTTCGGACACCTCCTTTTTCGAGCCGATGGATGCGGTCTTGGGATCGATTAGCAGCGCGGTTTAGCGATAGGTGATGGCGCCGAAATTTTCCATCGCGCCCGCCTCAAAGTCGTGTATGCCGATCAGGTCGAGCTTGGGCAGCGGGAAGTGAATGCCAAAGT
>Ga0134128_10006427_pt1 | contig 14239 bp, 10 predicted proteins | sample KB31754_FD_96462 | JGI IMG/M metagenome (GOLD analysis project Ga0134128, IMG submission 96462) | Terrestrial soil microbial communities with excess Nitrogen fertilizer from Kellogg Biological Station, Michigan, USA - KB3-175-4 | ecosystem: Environmental > Terrestrial > Soil > Unclassified ... | reverse complement strand
CGCAACGCAGCGATCAGCTCCTGCGCATTCCATGCGACGGGCGTGGCTTGCAGCAGATCGATCAACTGATGCGCGCGCAGCCATTTTGCGAAGGCTTCAGCCCGCGCGGGTTCCAGCAGACGAACGAGCTCGGCATCGTGCGCGCGCAGCGCATGCGCGCCGACGAACGGACGCGACAAACGGGTGAGTTCCAGCTTTTCCCGCAACCACGTGCGCAGCGGCAACTCGACGCCACCATGTGCGATCGACTCGTCACCGTTCGCATGCAGCGACGCGAGCACCTCGTCCACCAGCGCGGAAGCATTGCGCGGCATTACCGTCAGCGCATCGCCGGCTTCGTATTCGACGCCCTCCAGCGCCAGTTCGAGGTGGCGCACGTCCTTTGCGGAATCGCGCGCGGTGATGCGCTGGTTTGCCAGCACTTCCGCTTCGACTTCGCGCTCGGTCGTTGCAGCTTGCGGGGCGCGCAGCGGGGTCACCGTCGCCAGCGCGGCGCGGATTTTCAGCGCTTCTTTCGCTTCTTCCAGCGCGCGCTGCGACCAGGGCGCGACGACGGCATCGATATCCATATCCGCATCGCCGCGCGCGAGCAGCCGGGTGGCGCCGAGTTCGGCGAGCCGCGCGTCCAGCGTGCGCGCCACTGCGCAGAACTGCGGATAGCTGGAATCGCCCAGGCCCAGCACCGCAAATCGCAACTGCGGCAGCTTCGGCGCGCGGCGGCTTGCGATGAATCCGATGAACGCGCGCGCATCGTCGGGCGGATCGCCATCGCCCTGGGTGCTGATCACCACATACAGCAGGCGTTCGTCCTTCAACTCGCGCAACGGATACGCATCCGCGCGCAGCAGGCGCACATTCAAGCCTTGTGCTTGCGCGCGCTCGGCAAGGTCGGTTGCGACGCGCTTCGCATTGCCGGTCTGGCTGCCGTAAACGATGATGAGCCGCGCAGTGGCTTCGACTTGCGCAGTGGCTGCATCCGCGAGCGCGGGCGCGGCACTCGGGAATGCGCGATGCCGTGCCAGCCCGGCCGCATAACCCGACAGCCACAGCAAGCCGGCGGCGTCGAGATCATCGGCAAGGCGGGCGAGCGCCTGAGTCTTGTCGTCGGACAACGGCGTGCGGCGCAGGGCGGCGGCAACGGACATCGGCGGCTCGGCGAAAAATGCGAGCCTGCACGTTACGTCACGCGTCGTGGTCCACGGAAAGGATATGGCGACATGGGCTCATGCCGCGCAGAGCATGAACGGCCGTATTCCGCCGCTCAGTGCTCAGAGTGTACGTGCGAGATCGGCAGCCACGGCTCTTGCCGCCTCGAGCGTCGCCGCCACATCGGCGTGCGTGTGCGCGGTGGAGACGAACAGGTTTTCGTAGGCACCCGGGTGAAACAGCACGCCCTGTGCCAGCATGCCTTCCCACCAGCGCCGGAAGATTTTCTGATCCGCGTGGCGCTCGGCGTCGCGATAGTTGTGGATCGCCTCTTCGGCAAACCACACCTGCATCAGCGGCCCCACGCCCACCACGTAGGCGGGCAAGCCCGCGTCGCGCATCACTTGAGCCAGCCCAAGCCGCAGTGCGTCAGAAACTGCGTCGAGCTTTTCGTACAACCCAGGCGTGGCCAGTTCATCCAACGCAGCATTGGCCGCTGCCACGGCGATGCCATTCGCGGTATAGGTGCCCGCCATCGACACGGTGCCGTTGGCGACCAAGCCCATGATGTCGGCGCGACCGCCCAGCGCCGCGACCGGGAAGCCGCCGCCGATGCCCTTGGCGAACACGGACAAATCCGGCTGGATGCCCAGGCGACCTTGCGCACCGGCCAGACCAAGACGAAAGCCGGTGATGACTTCGTCGAAGATCAGCACGATGCCGTGTTGCTGCGTCAATTCGCGCATCGCTTGCAGATAACCGGGCTTCGGGAGAATGCAGCCCGTGTTGCACATCACCGGCTCGGTGAGCACCGCGGCGATCTGGTCGCCTTCGCGCCCGATCGCATCCGCCAGCGCGTCCGCATCATTCCACGGCAGGATGATCAGGTTCTCTTCCACACCGCGCGGCATGCCCGGACCCTGCGGCACGGCTACGGGATGATCGTCGGGACCGGCCTTGTCGATGGCCGGGTGCTTGCTCCAGTACACGCCATCCGAAAAGCCGTGATACATGCCTTCGAACCGGATGACCTTGTGTCGCCCGGTAAAAGCGCGCGCCAGACGCGTGGCGTACAGCACCGCTTCGGTGCCGGTGTTGCACAACCGCACCTGCTCCACGCTGGGCACGGCAGCAATGATTTTTTCGGCCAGTCGCGCCTCATCTGCGGTCGGTAGTGCGAAGACGGTGCCGCGCTGCTGGATGAAATCCACCACGGCCTGGGTCACGCGCGTCGGCCGGTGACCGAAGATCATCGGGCCGAGGCCCAGCAGATAATCTATGTAGTCGTTTCCATCCACATCCCGCAGCCGCGAGCCCTGGCCGCTCTCCACGAACAGCGGATAAGGCGTCCAGCCCGCCCACGTCGCGCGCGCCGTGCTGTTGACACCGCCCGGAATGGACCGGCATGCAGCGTCGAACAACCTGGCGCTGCCGGCAGTATTGATGCCGGCAATGAGTTGCGTGTCGGACACGGGAGAGTCGGCCTGGGCAGCCGGACGGATCAAGGCGCTCATGGTTTGAAATCCGGACGGGAATCAGGAAAGGGCGGTTTCGGGAATCAGCACGCGCCGAGGCGTGTGCAATTTGCCCGCGAGCAGCGCCGGCAGCAGGCCGATCGCATCGGCAAAGCCGACGATCGACACGTGCGGGATGTCGGCGTGCCGGCAATGTTCGATCAGACGATGTTTGGCGAATACGAAATCCGCCTCGCCCGCCGCGCAAAAATCCGAAGCGCCATCGCCGATCAGCAGCACGCGGCGATGCTTGTTGTGGGCGCGCACCGCGCTGACGCATTTGCAGTGACCGCTGTTGATGCGGCAGTGCGCATCCGCGAACGGCGTTTCCAGCTTCCAGGAACGCTCACCGGTTTGCACCAGATGATTGGCCTGCACCGGCAGCCAGTGCAACCCATAGCGGCGCAGGATGGATTTGATCGCGTAATCGAGGCCATCGCTGACCACGCACAGGGTCAGGCCGGCGGCGAGGGTGGCTTCGACGAACGCCGCAAACGCGGGGTCGATCCGCAGCGTCGCAAGCTGTGCATCGATTTCTTCGCGCGAGGCATCCAGCAACGCCACCTGCCCCGCCATGCATTCGGCCGAGCCGATTCTGCCCTCGCGCCAGTCGCGTTCCAGCCGCTGCCAATCCGGATGCGCGAAGCGCTCCAGCAGGGCGTCGGTAGCGTCCTCGATGGCAATGGTGCCGTCGAAGTCGCAAAGAATGTTCCATTTGCCCATCGTGGGTTCCGCTCGGAAAAGCCCGTGCAGTGTAGGACGAAAGGCTTTCGGGATGCTTACGAGGCCTGTCCGGCCGTGCAGAAGCGCCCGATATGGGCCGGTGACGCTCGCCGACAAACCGGCCGCTACCGGCGCGGAAACCGCACCAGCACTCGCTGGCCGATCCGCAACGGCTGCGCGGCACCTGCCGAATCCAGCCGCAGCACGCACTCCACCTCGCGCGAAGCCGCGCGCGCCAGCGGATCGTCATTGAGCGTGCCCGGCCCCAGCACCTCTCCAACCCGCAGCACCGTGGCCGTGTAGGTCGCGCCTTCGCCGCTGTCGCGCACCACCTGCGCCACCATGCCCGACCTGATCCGATCGGCGTCATCGGCATCCAGTTCCGCGCGCACGATGCGCGGGCGATCCGGCAGGATCACGAATAGCGCGGCGCCCGACTGCGCCGAAACACTTTGCCCTATCTGCGCGTCGCGTTGCACGATGCGTCCCGCCACCGGCGCGCGAAGGCTGCGCGCGTCGACGTCCAGTTGCGCCGCGGCGACGTGCTGGCGTGCCACATCCAGCGCGGCTTGCGCCGCATCCCGCTGCGCCTGCAACCCGGCGATCTCGTCGCGCGCCTGCGTCGCCGCGTCCTCGCTGGCGGCTCCTGCCCTGGCCGCCTCGGCCAGACGCGGTGCCCGCTGTTTGGCGGCGTGCCATTGCACCTGCAATCCGGCGAGTTGCGCGCGCGCCTGCTCGACCTGTGCTTTGGCGCCTTCCAATTCGATCTGCGCCGCGCGCGGATCCAGTTGCGCCAGCGGCTGGCCGGCTTTCACATCATCGCCCTGCTGCGCATCCACCGCACTGATCACCCCGTCGCGTTGAGCGACCACGCGCGCCAGCCCGCCTTCGACATCCACGCGTCCGCGCGCAATGGCAATGAATTGGGATTGCGCCGAATCCGCCGGAGGCGGCTGCGGCGCCGCCGGCGTGTTGCCGCCGGAACAAGCCGCGAGCGTCGCAACTGACAGGATCGTGGCAAGCAAGGCGCCGGCGCGGCAAAGCGGTTTCACGGTCGCATCTCCAGGTCGGGTATTGCAGCGGGCGCGCGTCGATCGCTGAGTATCGCGCCGTCTTCCATTTCAAGCACGCGGTCGGCGTGGGTGACCAGTCGCGGATCGTGGCTGACACACAACACCGTGGTGCCGTGCGTATGCGCGATGCGGCGCAGGGTGTCGATCACGATCTGCCCGTTGGCCGCGTCCAGCGCGCTGGTCGGCTCATCGGCGAACAGCAATTGCGGCTGCTTGACCAGCGCGCGCGCGATCGCCACGCGCTGCTTTTCGCCACCGGACAACTCCGCCGGCCGCAAATGCATGCGCGAGGCCAAGCCGACTTCCTCCAGCGCGGTGCGCGCGCGCTGCGCGGAGTGCGCATTGTCCACGCCGAGATAGCCCAGTGGCAGCATCACCTGTTCCAGCGCGGTCAGTGCGGGAAACAGATTGAACCCCTGGAACACGAAGCCGGTGTGTCGCAACCGGAAGAGATCAAGCGCGCGACGATCGCCGCGCCACAGATCCTCGCCCAGCGCGATCACGCTGCCCGCATCCGGCCGCTGCAAGCCGGACAGGATCGAGAGCAACGTGCTTTTGCCGCAACCCGAAGGGCCCGCGATCAAGGTGAGCTGACCGGTATCAATATTGATCGACAACCCGCGCAGGATTTCGGTGCGCAGCTTGCCGCTGGTGTAACCCTTGCGCAGATCGGCGGCGACCAGTGCCTGCGACATGGCGCTCACCGCAACAACAACGCGGGATCGGCCTGGCGCAAGGCGCGCAAAGACGCGATCCCCGACACCAGCGCGATGCTCATGACCAGGCCCGCGCAGGCCAGCGCGATCGCGAGATCCAGCTGCACCGGCACATCCTGTCCACGCGCCAGCGCGATCAGGATCGCGCTGAATACACCACCGACCAGCAGGCCGAACAGGCCGATCCACGCGGCCTGCTCCAGCACCACCTTGCGCAACGAGCCCAAGCTCACGCCCAGCGCATGCAGGGTGGCATATTCGCGCACAGAACCCGCCACCGCGGCCATCAGGCTCTGGCTGGTGATCACCGCGCCGACCGCGAACACCACCGCGGCGAGGAACATCACGCCCAGACCCGCGCCGGTTTCGAACATCCAGTACAGCACCGCGCGGCGTGCGAAATCCGGCGATGTCCACACGGCGTAACGATGTTGCGGCGCAGCCGTGTCCAGACGCGCGGCAATGGCGTTCGCGTCGACACCCGGCCGTAACCGGGCGACGTAGTACGCGACCTGCGCGCCGCCGGTGTCGGTATCCAGCACGCGCGCGGTATCCAGCGAGGCGATCACGTTGACTCCGCCCAATGCGCGCAGTCCGTGACCAACGCCGACGATGCGCACGAGCTGTCCGTTGATCAGCGCCTGCGCACCAACCTGCACGCCGAGTTTCGAAAGATCGGCGGCGTCCACGATCACGCCGCCGGGTTCACGCAACAACGCGCGCTGTTGCAGCGTCAGCACCTTCGCGAACATCATCCCGTCCGGGCGCGGATCGATGCCGGAGACGAACACCGACACGCCACCCTTGTCGGCGGGGCCGCGCCAGTCGCCGTCGATCCAGGCGAACGGCTCGACGCGCTGCACTGCGGGATCCGAGAGCAGATCGGCTTGCGTGCGCGGCGGAATCGGTCGGCCAAGTTCGATGCTCTGGGTGCCGGGATAACCGGCCCACAGATCGGCGCTGGAAGCGTTGATGTACACCGCCGCCGAACCGAAGATGCCGAACACCAGCGCCGCCTGCATCAGCAGCAGCAGGCCCGAGAACGCCACCGCCAGCGCCGATGGCAGGAATCGCCGCCATTCGTGAATCAGAGTCTTGCGGGCGAGCGCGATCACGTGGCTATTCCTTGGAACCTCTGAAGAACCGTCGCGAGCGAAGGCAGGTGGTGCGTCGCAAAGCGCAGGAACCGGAGTGTATGTCAATACATGAGGATTTCCTCGGCCCGCAAAGCGGCACATCCATGTACCGGGCCGGTCGAGCACCAGGCCGCCGGCGCGCCAGCATCGTTTTGAATCAGGCCGAGCGCAGCAGGTTATTCAGAGATTCCCTCAGGCAGCGGCGCGCCACCAAGCGCCTTGTACAGCGTGATGAAAGCCAGCCCTTCGCGTTCGCGCGCGGCCTCGTCGGCCAGTTGCGTTTTCGCGAACGCGATTTGCGCGTCGGCGACATCCAGATCATCCGCCTGCCCGAGCCTGCGCAACGTGGCGCTCATGCGCGCACTGCGCTGCATCGCCTCGCCCGCTGCATTGGCCTGTTCGGTCGCGAGGCGCGCCTGATGCAATGCAGCCAGCGCGGTTTCCACTTCCGCCGCGCCCTGCAACACCGCTTGCCGATAGGCCAGCAACGCGGCCTGCAATGCGTCATTGCGCGCGTGTTCGGTCGCCGCGCGCAGCCCGAAGTCGAACAGCGGGATATCGATCACCGGACCGACCCCGGCAGTGTGGTTGGTGCCGCCGAGATTCACGCCGCTGACCCGAGTGGCCCAGGTAATGGCACCACCAAGGCCGATGCGGGGAAACCGGTCCGCGTGCGCCAGGCCCAGTTCGCCCACGGCCTTGAGCGCCTGCGCCTGTGCGCGCGCGATTTCCGGACGCGTGCGCAGCAGGTCGGCGGGCACGCTGTCGAAACCGGATTCCGGGAGCGCGGGCAGCGGCTTCGCATCGAGCAATTCCGCGGGTGGTGCGCTGCGGCCCAGCAACAGTGCAAGCGTCTGCGCATATTGCGCGCTCTGCGCGCGTGGTTCGGCAAGCGCACCTTGCGCCTGCGCGGCCTCCGCGCGTGCGCGCTCTACTTCCAGTTGCGAGGCCAGCCGCAGGCGTTGGCGCGTCCGCATCAATGTCAGTTTGCGCCGCGCCGCATCGGCGACGGCTTGCAATGACTGCTCGCGCGCCTGCGCGCCGCGCAATTGCAAATACGCGCGCGCGACCTCCGCCACCAGCGACACGCGCGCGGACTGCAAATCCGCCGCCGCGGCATCCGCATCCGCTTGCGCCACGTGCGCGCTGGCCTGCGCGCGCCCGAACAGGCCGAGCTCCCATTCGGCGTCGAAGCCGGCCTGGAAAAAATCCGCATCCGCCTGCGGCGTGGGCGTGGACAGTGTCTGGAAGGCAAGCTGCGGCTTGTAGGCCGCGCCCGATGCCCGGCCCAGCGCACGCGCCGCGCGCAGATGCAGCGTCGCCTGTCGCACGTCGAGATTGTCTTGCAATGCTCGATCCACCAGCGAGTTCAATTCGGGGTCGTCGAATACCTTCCACCAGCCGCGCAGGTCAGGCGCCGGCGCGGCGATACCCGGCGCATTGCGCCACGCCGCGGGCAGATCGCCGCGTGGCAACGGCGGCACGGCCACGCTGGCGCAGGCAGCCAGCAGCGCGCAGATCGCAAGCAGCGGCAGATGCCGCAGGCCGTGGCGTGTGGGGAACGTCCGAAAGCTCATCGTTGCGCGAGTGTAGCGGCTGATCGCGGCTTTATCTTGCGATCATCCTTGATCGCCAAAGTCCCGAAGCGGAGATCCTGCCCGCACTCTTGACCAGAAAGCCTGCCGAAAGCCGCGATGGCGAGCATGCCGACACGTCGTTACATCTGCGTCCATTCGCCGGCGTAAAATGATGTGCACCCCGCGCCGTCGTCGCGCTCCGTACCTCCAATGAACGCCGCCGTTTCCAAACCGCAACACCGCTTCTTCGCCTACACCGGCCGGGATGCGATTCCCGCGCTGATGGGCGTGGCGCATGCCGCGTTCGTCGCTTGGCTGTTCTTCGGCTTCCACCGCACGCCGTGGCTGGTGTGGGTTCCCTGTGCGCTGCTGTATGCGATCTCGATCTCGTGGAGCATCAACTCCACCAGCCACAATTTCATCCACAATCGTTTCTTCGTATCGCCCGCATTGAACCGCGCCTACAGTTTTCTGCTGTCGCTGACCGACGGTTTCTCGCAAGAGTTCTACCATCACGTGCACCTGCGCCATCACGTCGGCAACATGGATCGGATCGGTGCCAATGGCACCACGATCGACCCGCTGTCGATTTATCGCCACGGCAAGAACGGCAAGCCGGAAAGCCCGTGGACATATACCTTCTATTCGTATTTCCGCGACGACATCGGCGAGTGCTATACCCGGCTGAAAGCGAAACATCCCGAACTGGCACGCTGGATCCGCCTCGAAATCGCCACGGTGGTGATCGTATATCTCGCCTGCCTGATCTATGACTGGCGCGCGTTCCTGATGCTGGTGCCGTTCTATTATCTCGGCCATTCGTTGTCGTCGTTGAACGGCTACTACGAGCACTACAAGGGCAACCCGGATCAGCCGATCGCCTGGGGCGTGAGCACCTACAACCGGTTCTACAACTGGACCTGGCTGTACAACGGCTTCCACGCCGAGCACCACTATCGGCCCAAGGTGCACTGGACGCAGATGCGCGCGCTGCGGGATTCGATCCGCGATGAACAACGCGCCAGCGGCGTGCACGTGATGCCGTATTGCCACGGGCTCGGGTTTCTGGACCGGCAGCCGCCAGCGCACACGCGGCTGCCCGACACGCGGCCCGCGGCCTGAAACGCCGGCCTTTCACGCACGCTTTACCTGGAAGTCCGGGCAGCTCACAATCGGAGTACGTCCAATCCGGACGACCCTACAAGGAACGTGTCATGGGTCATCTGCTGTGGTGGGCCATTATCTGCGCCATCATCGCCCTGATCGCGGGCGCCTGGGCTTCACCAGCATCTCGGGTGTGGCCGCGACATTGGCGAAGATCCTGTTTGTGATCTTCCTGATCCTGTTCATCATCGCGATCCTCTTCGTCGTGGGCGTGTTCCATCTGGCGTTTTAGGTCTCGACCACGAACCATGCAGGCCATGGACGGCCGTATTGAGAGAGCTTCCGCGCCGTCGCATGATGCCGAGCATCGCAGCCTTACGCGTGGGAAAGGCGCGATCGCTTGAGCACAGGCATGTGCGAGTTCGCGCCGGCGCGCGTTGCGCGAAGCGCAGGGAAGTTTCAGCGACGCGAGGTCGCTGAAAACCGTCGTGCCGGGACTAATGGCCTGGTTGCTTTCCCTGAAACGAAAGTAACCCGCTCGCGTGACGCGAGCGGGAAAAGACATGGGCGCCTACAGCAAAAACGCTGGATTCCCGCTTTCACGGGAATGACCTCGGCATTCATGCGCGCGCGATGCCCGCGCATGGCATCCTACCCGTCTCATGCCCGGCCGCATCCCCGAACGCTTCATTGACGAACTGCTGGCCCGCGTCGACATCGTCGAGGTGGTTGAGCGGCGCGTGCCGCTGAAAAAGGCCGGGCGCGAATGGACCGCGCGCTGCCCGTTCCACGATGAGCGCTCGCCCTCGTTCTACGTCAGCCCCACCAAACAATTCTTCCACTGCTTCGGTTGTGGCGCGCACGGCAGCGCGATCAAGTTCCTGATGGATTACGAGCGGCTGGAATTTCCGGACGCGGTCGAGGAACTCGCTCAATCGGTCGGCCTGAAGGTGCCGCACGAAGGCGGCGCCGATCGCCCGCGCGAAGACAAGACCGATCTCTACGCGCTTCTCGATGCCGCAGCGAGCTTCTATCAGAAGGAACTCAGCAACAGCCAACCCGCTCGCGCATATTGCGAGCAACGTGGCCTGGATGCGGAAACTTGTCAGCGCTTCCGTATCGGCTGGGCACCGGGCGGCTGGGATGGCGTGAAGCGCGCGCTGGGCAGTAACGAGCATCGCCTGCAATTGCTTGACCAGGCCGGCATGTTGTCCAGTGGCGATCGCGGCAACAAATACGACCGTTTCCGTGAACGGCTGATGTTCCCGATCCTGGACCGGCGCGGACGGGTGATTGCGTTCGGTGGTCGGGTGCTGGAATCAAAGCCCAGCGCGCATCCCGCACGCGAGGATCAAAAAACCGGCATCCCTGCCGACACTTCTCAACACAGCCCGAAATATCTCAACTCACCGGAAACGCCGCTGTTCCACAAGGGTCGCGAGCTGTTCGCGTTGTGGCAGGTGCGGCAGGCCAACACCAAGCTGGAGCGACTGCTGGTGGTGGAAGGCTACATGGACGTGATCGCGCTGCATCAGGCCGGCATCACCCAGGCCGTCGCCACGCTCGGCACCGCAACCACCCACGAGCATGCGGAGCTGTTGTTCCGCGCCGCGCCGGATGTGGTGTTTTGTTTCGATGGCGATCGCGCCGGGCGCTCTGCGGCGTGGCGCGCGCTGGAATCGGTGTTGCCGCGCATGCGCGACGGCCGCCAGGCGTTTTTCTTGTTTCTTCCGGAAGGCGAAGATCCCGACAGCCTGGTTCGCAAGGAAGGCCGCGTCGGATTCGAAGCGCGCATTGCATTGGCGATGCCGCTTTCGGAATATTTCTACGCGGAACTGTCGCGCGACGTGAACACCGCCACGCTGGATGGCCGCGCGCGGCTGGCCGAGCACGCGAAGCCGCTGCTCGCGAAACTGCCGGATGGCGCCTTCCGCGATCTGATGTACGCGGAGCTTGAAAGGCGCACGGGCCTCAACAGCGGCACCGCGGCGCCGAGTGCACTGACTCGCGTGTCGTCGCGCCAATCGGCGGCCGACAACACGCCGCGCCGTACACTGGTGCGCAGCGCGATCGCGATGCTGCTTAGCGAGCCCGCGCTGGCAAGCGAAGCACAGGCGCCTTACGCGTTCACCACGCTGGACAAGCCCGGCGTACCGTTGCTGATCGAATTGCTGGAGGTCGCGCGCGCGCGGCCGGAGATCAATACCGCCGCATTGCTGGAGCATTTCGCCGGCCGCGCTGAATCGCCCGCTTTGCAGAAGCTCGCAATGATCCAATTTCCGGGCGAAGGAGAAGTGATGCGCGAGGAATTCGCCGATGCGATGCGCAAACTGGACGAACAGACCATGCAGCAAAAACTCGATGCGCTGATCCGCAAACAGTCCGAAGGCGCGCTGGATGCGGAGGAGAAAAACGAATTGCGCGAGTTGCTGGCGAGGAAACCCAGCGCCCGCACGGAGCCCACATAGCAGGCCATGGATGGCCGTGTCGAAGTGAGCTAAGGGCGCCGTCGTATGGCGGCAAGCATCGCAGCGCCAACCGAGAGCAAGGCGCGACTGTTCGAGCACAAGGACGTGCGAGTTCGCGCCGGCCCGCTTGGCGCGAGAAGCGCAGCGGAGTCGAGCCAACCGGACGTTGACGAGACCGTCATGCCCGGCGCCAACGGCTTTGGTTACTTTCCCCGAACGAAAGTAACCCGCGTCGTTGGACGACGCGGAAAAGACATGGATGTCGTGCGGCAATCTGCATGAAGGGGCACTGGGCCCCCGGCAAACAGCCGCCATCCAAGAGCTCCGTCGCGGGATGGCAGCAAAATGCCAAATGAGAAGGTCCGGCGCAAGCACGCCCCTACAAGAGCCCCGCCAAATCCTTGCCGATCTTCTCCGGCGTATCGGTCGGCGCGTAGCGGCGTACCACCTTGCCTTCGCGGTCAATCAGGAACTTGGTGAAGTTCCACTTGATCGCTTCGCTGCCGAGCAAGCCGGGCGCGGCGTGCTTCAAGTATTTGTATAGCGGGTGCGCGTTCCCGCCGTTGACCTCAACTTTGGCGAACAACGGGAAGCTCACGTCGTAATTGAGCGAACAGAAATTGCGGATGGCTTTCTCGTCGCCCGGCTCCTGATGGCCGAACTGATCGCAGGGAAAACCGAGCACTGTGAAACCTCGATCCTTGTGTTCGCGATACAGCGCTTCCAATCCCGTGTACTGCGGCGTGAAGCCGCACTTGCTGGCGACATTCACGATCAGCAATGCCTGGCCGCGATACGCATCCAGTTTGCGCGGCTCGCCTTCCAGCGTGTTCGCTTCGAAGTCGTAGATGTCGGTCATGCGCATTCTCCGAAAGCATGATGGTAGTGCATTCGATGATGCAGGCCATGGATGGCCGTATCGAAGTGAGCCCTTGGCCACGCCGTCGCGTGACGTCACGCCGGAAATCATGGCCTCCGCAAGCAGGCTTCTACAACGGCACCATCTCCGCCCAACCCCGCCGTTGAAAGGGAGGGCCTTGGGAACCTGCTTGCAGGCGATCGGCGCGAAGCGTCGTTTTCATTATCAAGCTGTCGCGAGCGCGTTCGCTTCTACAGCCAGCTTCCATAACGCCGCATGTAAATGCGCTTCACCACCTGCGTCAGCACCAATAGCAAACCAACGTGGCGGCGAGCCAGGCGAAATACAGCAGCGGCAGCGGCGTCATGCCGAGCTTGGCGCCGAGGACGGTGTAGGGAATCAGCACACCCAGCACGATGATCGCCGCGGTCATCGCCAGTACCGGCGCGGAGGCGATGCTCTGCAGGAACGGAATCTTGCGGGTGCGGATCAGATGCACGATCAGCGTCTGCGACAACAATCCCTCGATGAACCAGCCGCTCTGGAACAGCGACTGGTGCGCGGCCGAGTTGGCGCCGAACACCCACCACATCAGCGCGAAAGTGGTGAGATCGAAGATCGAACTTACCGGCCCGATACGCACCATGAAGCGGCCGATGTCGCCGGCATCCCACTTGCGCGGTTGCGCCAGGTATTCCTCGTCCATGCGGTCGAACGGAATGGACAATTGCGAAATGTCGTAGAGCAGGTTCTGCACCAGGATCTGCAACGGCAGCATCGGCAGGAACGGCAGGAACGCGCTCGCGATCAGCACGCTGAACACGTTGCCGAAGTTGGAGCTGGCGGTCATCTTGATGTACTTCATGATGTTGCCGAAGGTGATGCGGCCTTCCAGCACGCCCTCCTCCAGCACCATCAGGTTCTTCTCCAGCAGGATGATGTCGGCCGATTCCTTGGCGATGTCGGTAGCGGTATCCACCGAGATGCCGACATCGGCCTCGCGCAGCGCCGGCGCATCGTTGATGCCGTCGCCGAGAAATCCCACCGTGTGCCCGCGTCGTTGCAGCGACTTCACCACCCGCGCCTTTTGCAACGGCGACATCTTGGCGAATACGGTGGTGCGCACGACGAGTTCATCCAGCGCCGCATCGTCCAGCGACTCTATCTCGCGGCCCTGCACCGAATGCGCGATGTCCAGCCCCACCTCGCGCGCGATCTTGCGCGTGACCGCCTCGTTGTCGCCGGTCAGCACCTTCACCGCGATGCCGTGCTGGTTGAGTGCCGCGATCGCGGTCGCGGCCGAATCCTTGGGCGGATCGAGAAAAGCCAGGCAGCCGATCGCGGTCAGCTCGCGCTCGTCGTGAACGCCGTAGGCATGCCGACGCGCGGGTTCCGTGCGCACCGCCACGATCAGGACCCGCAGGCCGTCGTCGTTGAGCTTGCGCGTCATCGCGCGGATCTCAGCGCGACGTTCGTCGCTGAGCGGCGCGATGGCATCGCCGTCGCGCGCGAACGCGCAAATCGCAAGCATCTCCTCGACCGCGCCCTTGCAGATCAGAAGGTGCTCGCGTTGATCGCGCGCGACGATCACCGACATGCGCCGGCGCTGGAAATCGAACGGGATCTCATCCACCAGACTCCAGCGCGCAAGGCTGGTTTCCAGGTCGCGATGCGCCAGCACCGCCTTGTCCATCAGGTTCTTGAGGCCGGTCTGGAAATGGCTGTTGAGATAACCGTACTCGAGTGCGTCGTCGGATTCCTCGCCACGCAGATCGAGGTGGCGTTCCAGAACGATCCGGTCCAGGGTCAGCGTGCCGGTCTTGTCGGTACACAACACGTCCATCGCGCCGAAGTTCTGGATCGCGTTCAGGCGTTTCACCACCACCTTGCGCTTGGACATCGCCAGCGCGCCTTTGCCGAGGT
>Ga0134128_10006426_pt1 | contig 14240 bp, 15 predicted proteins | sample KB31754_FD_96462 | JGI IMG/M metagenome (GOLD analysis project Ga0134128, IMG submission 96462) | Terrestrial soil microbial communities with excess Nitrogen fertilizer from Kellogg Biological Station, Michigan, USA - KB3-175-4 | ecosystem: Environmental > Terrestrial > Soil > Unclassified ... | reverse complement strand
CCTGGGATCTGGCGTTGGCCAGGAGCCAGAGGCCAGTCCAGCGCCAGCCAGCCTGGGGTCGACGGCAGCTCTGGGATCCACGGCAGCTCTGGGATCGGGGCTGAGCGCCGGAGCCGAGGCCAGTCTGGGATCGGAGCCGATCCTCGGGTCAGCGGCGAGCCTTGGATCAGGTACCGAAGTCTGCCCGGCGGCTCCGCCGTCAAGCCGCGCCGGTCCGGCCGCCATCGAGCCGCCCATCCGAGGATCGCCGTACCCGGCGCCTCGACCAGGCCCTGGCCCGGCCCCCGCCCCTGCCGCCGGCTGACCCGGGTATCCGGGATCAGAACGCCGCTGGGTCGCAACCGTAGCGTCGGCGGGCCAGTGCCCAGGCCGACCCTGCGTGGGCGGCATCCAGCCGCCAGGAGGCGCATCACCGTACGGCGACCCGGCTCCGAGCCGCCCGCCGCCGCGCCCAGGACCCGGCGGAGCCTCTGACTGCCCGCCCGGGGTCGGCCAGCTGCCGGAAGGCCAGTCAGACGCGGGCCAGTCACTCGAGGGCCAGTCCGCCTGTGGCTGAGACGACGGTGCCTGAGACAACGGTGGTTGCCCGGCCCGTGGTTGCGCGGCCGGTGGTTGCCCGGCCGGTGGTTGCCCGGCCGGCGGCTGCCCGCCAGGTCCCTGGCCCGGTCCAGGCAGCGCTCCAGCCGGCTGACGCGGATCGGCGCCGACATACGGCTGGCTGCCCGTGTCGTACGGTCGCCGGCCATACCCGCTGCGCCAGCCCCCGGTGTCATAAGGCTCGCGGCCAGCCGCCCGCCACCCGCCGGTGTCATGCCGCTGACTCCCGGTGTCGTAGATCGGCTGGCTGCCGGTGTCAAAGCCCCGCGCGCCGCGCCCGTACTGCTGGCTCCCGGTGTCGTAGGGCTGTCCGCCGCGCACATACGGCTGGCTGCCGGTGTCGAACACACTATGGCCGTTCTGGTACCGGCCGTTATCGTCGCCACCGTACCGGGAGTCGCCAGGCGCCGACGAGGCCGGTCGACGACCGCCGGTACCCCGGGCAGCCGACCTGGCGCTGCTGTAGCCGTAGTCACCGTCGACCGGCCCGGACGACGGCTGGCTCGGCCTTCTAGTCCGGGCCGGAGACGCTCCGGCTGGATCCCTCGCGCGACGCGGATCGTCGGAATCGCGGGGATCTTGTGAGGGCCTCGGCCATTTGTCAGACGCCATAACGCTCGGGTTTCGCTGTTCGGCTGGCCAGCATCAGCGCGGCCTGGCCGACGTCGAGACCTTCGTAAACCACGGAGGCGACAACCTCGGTGATCGGCATCTCCACGGAGTGGGCCCGGGCTAGCTCGAGCACAGCTTTAGAAGACTTCACACCTTCGGCCACCTGGGTAGTGTTCGCCATAATCTCAGCCATCGGTATTCCGCGGCCGAGCTTTTCGCCGAACGTCCGGTTTCTCGACAGCGGGGAAGAACACGTCGTCACCAGGTCACCCATCCCCGCGAGACCCGCGAAGGTGTGCGGATCGGCACCGAGGGCCGCGCCGAGCCTCGCGATCTCGGCTAGTCCGCGAGTAATCAGCATGGCCTTGGTGTTGTCGCCAAGACCCATTCCGACCGCGATCCCGACCGCGATGGCGATGACGTTCTTGACCGCGCCGCCGAGTTCGCAGCCGATCACGTCCGGGTTCGTGTAGGGCCGGAAGTAGCTCGTATGGCAGGCCTTCTGCAGGTTCTCCGAGGCCAGCTGGTCGCCGCAGGCGACGACCGTGGCCGCGTACTGGCGCTGCGCGATCTCGGGGGCCAGGTTGGGGCCGGAGATGACCGCGATCTGCTCGGTGGGCCAGCCCGAGACCTCGGCGATGACCTCGGTCATCCGCTTACCGGTGTTGAGCTCGATGCCCTTCATGAGGCTGACCAGCAGCGCGCCGGGCGGGATCAGCTCGACCCAGCCGGCGAGGTTCTGCCTGAGCGTCTGCGACGGCACGATAAGCGCGACGACGTCGGCTCCGGCGAGTGCGTCCGCCGGATCGGCCGTCGCCCGCAGCGATGGGGGCAGCGTGAATCCGGGCAGGTACTCCTCGTTACAGCGGCTGGTGTTGATCGTGTCCGCTACCTGTTGCCGTCGGCACCACAGCGCTGTCGGCGTTCCGGCGTCGCACAGCACCTGGGCGAAGGTCGTTCCCCAGTTGCCAGCGCCCATCACGGCCGCTGTCACGGCTCGCGGACCTCGGCGCTCTGCTCGCTGGTCTCGGTAATGGCTGACTCTTCGGCTTCTGCCCCGTTCGACTCCGAGCCGGCGTCGGCCAGCTTGCGCAGCTCGGCCCGGACCTTACGGCGCTCGACCGCCGGGTGGTAGGGCTTTTCTGGCGGGTCCTCGCCACGCAGCTTGCCCAGCAGCCCGGACACGTCGGCCATGATCTTGTCGGTGGCGGCGCGCATGACCTTGGAGTCGATCGGCAGTCCCTCGAACTCCGACAGGTCGACCGGGGGACCAGCGAGAATCTTGACCGTCCGGCGCGGGAACACGCGCGGCTTGAAGCTGCCGTACGGAAGCACATTCTGGGCGCCCCAGTGCGCGACCGGGACCACCGGAGCGCCGGTGGCGAGCGCCAGCCTGGCCACGCCGGTCTTGGCGACCATCGGCCAGTACTCCGGATCGCGGGTGACCGTGGACTCGGGGTAAAACAGCACGCAAGAGCCGTTCTCGACCCCGCGCTCAGCGTCCCGCAGCACGAGCGCAGCATCGGCCTGACCACGGTAGACAGGAAGCTGGCCGAGCTTGACCAGGATCGGGCCGAGTACCTTGATGTTGAACAAGCTCGACTTCGCGAGAAAAGTCGGGTACCGGCCAGCCTGGTCGCAGAACAGCGATACAGCGAGAACGTCCGCATAGGAGAGGTGATTGGCGGCGACGATCACGCCCCCGGACTTCGGAATGTGCTCTTGACCTTGCCAATCATGCTTCATCAGGGCACGGATGGTCGGCCGGAGGATGACCTGTGAAAACCGTCGCCACCCATTTGAGTAGCTACCGTCCGCGCGTCTGCTCATCTATGCACTCTCCCGCACCCCATGGTGCCAGTCTTCCCGCAACTGCGACCCCAAGTCGAGGCAAGATCGGATGCTATGGCACTTGATACCCCGCTGACCTGGTCAGTGGTGATCCCCGTCAAGGTACTAGCCCTCGCGAAATCGCGGCTCGCCGGTCTCGATAATTCCGATCGGCGGGCGCTGGCGCTGGCCATGGCGGTGGACACCGTCGCCGCGACCGTGGCCAGCCCGCTGGTGGGAGCCGTCGTCGTGGTGACCGACGACGATGCCGTGATCAGTGAGGTTTCCGCGCTGGGAGCCGTGACCATCGCGGATAGCCCAGGTGCCGGTCTCAACCGCGCGCTCATCTCCGGAGCCGAACACGCCACTACGCGCTGGCCGGGTTACGGCCGGGCGGCGTTGCTGGCGGACCTTCCGGCGCTGTCGGCAGCCGAACTGACCACCGCGCTGACCGCGGCCTCGGCTCTCCCTCAGGCGTACATGCCCGACGCCGCCGGTTCGGGAACGACCCTGTACGCGGCCAGGCCCGAGGCCGCGTTCGCGCCTCGGTTCGGTCCTGGCTCCAGGGCCCTGCACCGGCAAGCGGGCGCGACCGAACTCGACGCACCCAAGGATTCGGGACTACGGCAGGACGTGGACACCGTCGCCGACCTGTGCGGCGCCGCCGCGATCGGCCTTGGCCGCCGCTCAGCATCCCTGGCGGCGGCCATCAGCGCTAAAAGTTGAGTGCTGCTCCTAGATATGTACGATCGGGCAGGTCAGCGTCCTGGTGATACCTGGTACACCCTGAATCTGCGCTACTACTAGCCGGCCAAGGTCATCCACGTTGTCCGCCTCGGCGCGCACGATTACGTCGTAGGGGCCAGTGACGTCGTCGGCCTGGGTAACGCCAGAGATCAGCCCGATGGCCGTCGCTACGTCGGCGGCCTTCCCGACCTCAGTCTGGACGAGGATATAAGCCTGGACCATAAAGGCCTCCTGGTCTGAAGTGTGCTCGACAACTTATCGCAGCCACCCTGCACCCTGCACCAGCCCGCCCACCGTGACCACACCGCTATCAATTGCCCAGCCGGTAAGCAACAATGTCCCCCCGTCGCCAAAATCCCAAGCGGAGCATTAGCGACGTCGGGACGACGTCGCTAGGTTGCGGGGAGGCCGGACATGTGGGGAGGGGCGTCATCACTATCGAAGAACTCGGCGAGTTCGGGCTGATCGCCGCGATCACGGAGCGCATGGCGGCCGCGTCGCCCGGCGAATCGGACTGGGCGGACGAGGGCCGGGTCATCCTGGGGGCCGGTGATGACGCGGCCGTGATCGAGGCACCGGATCGACGGGTGGTGGCGACCGCCGACATGCTCATCGAAGGTCGGCATTTCCGGCGCAGTTGGTCTTCGGCGGCCGACATCGGCCACAAGGCGGCGGCCAGGAACCTGGCCGATGTGGCCGCGATGGGTGCGGTGCCGACTGCGCTGCTCGTGTGTTTCGCCGGCCCGGCGACGCTGGAGGTCGACTGGGTACTTGAGTTGGCCGAGGGGATCGCCACCGAGTGCGCCGCTGTCGGGGCGCAGGTAGCGGGTGGCGACACGAGCAACGCCGACGCCGTGCTGCTCGCCATCACCGCATTCGGCGACCTGGCCCGCCGCGCCCCGGTGACCAGGAGCGGCGCCCGCCCCGGCGACGTGGTGGCGATCGCAGGCACGCTCGGGGCCGCTGCTGCCGGACTCGACCTGCTGCGCGCGGACAGCGAGCTAGACGCCGGCGGAGCGCTCGGGGGACTCGTGAAGGCGCATCGGCGGCCGTCGCCGCCCTATGCGGCCGGGTGGCAGGCGGCACAGCTAGGCGCCACCTCGATGATCGATGTCAGCGACGGGCTGATCGCCGACCTCGGCCACGTGGCGGCAGCGAGCGCGGTGCGGTGTGAGCTGGATTCAGCCCGTCTCGGTGCCGAGCCGATCGCCCAGGTCGCCGCGCTGCGCCAGGCCGCCGCGCGGCTGTCCGGCGCTGAGGGCGGGCCGGAGTGGCTGCAGTGGGTGCTCACTGGCGGTGATGATCATGCGCTGGTGGCGACGTTCCCGCCGGATGTCGAACTCCCGTCGACGTGGACGGTGGTCGGAACCGTAGCAAAGGGTCACGGAATAGCAGTTGACGGCCAGATCTGGTCGGGCGCGGGTGGTTGGGAGCACTTCCGGACTCAATTACTCCCAGTGAATGATTGATTTCTCAGTGTTATGCTCCGCCCGGGCAAAGGCTTGATATAACCGCACTGATGCCGCGTCACCGGGCGCAGAGCCGTCCTCGACATAGAGCGCAGCAACGGGGGTTGTCGCTTGGTTGCTGCGCCCGTTTCTATGTTCGCCTTTGTGTGCGGCTGGCCGCGTGCTCCTGGACTCGTTATGGAGTTCCGGCCCGGCGGGCCATCAGGCTCGCACTAGCTCGCAGTCGGCGCGCGGCCGCCCACCCGGAGTACTGGCGGGTGGTGCGCGGTGCGTTCCTGGCGCCGTGGTTCGCGGTCAGCCTGGGGATCGCCGCCGCCGCCTCGCTCTCGCTCGCCACGCCCAGAGCCGCGCTCTCGTTCCCGCCCGCTCAGGGCGGCTCGAACGCACCGCACAAGCCGGCCAGGACCACCTCCTCTGGCCCGACCGCCGCCGTCAACCGCCAGGCAACTGTCCACAGGCCGCTCGATCCAGACGACTGGTCCGGCCGCCAGGTGCTGGTGCGCTACCGGCTGATGACCGAGCGGCGGGGCCAGTTCATGGCGATGATCGCGATATCCAGCCGCCGGCCGCTCGGAAACTGGCGATTGAGGTTCCTGCTGCCGGACGCCAGCGTTAAGTCGATCATGTGGGGTCAGTGGGCGAAAGACGATTCAGGTGCCGTGGTGGTGTATGGAGTTCCGGCGCCTTGGCCCAGATCGGCGCCTAACCAGGCGAGAATTGTCATTGAGGGAACCGGCGCTCCGCAATGGCCAAGGCACTGCGCTTATAACGGGACCCACTGCGCCTTCGGCCGCCTTGAGCGCTAGCCCTAGCCTGAGATACATGAACGCAGTGCCGACCCGGGGGACGACCCCCGAATCCCCCGCAAGTCCGCCGCGCGTGCTGGCGATCGCTGGATCGGACTCTGGCGGCGGCGCGGGAATCCAGGCCGACCTGAAGACGATGCTCGCGCTCGGCGTCCACGGCATGACGGTGATTACGGCCGTGACCGCCCAGAACTCCCTGGGCGTACAGGGGTACTGGGAACTGCCGCCCGAGGCCGTCCGAGCGCAACTCGACTCGGTGCTGGGCGACATCGGGGCGCAGGCGATCAAGACCGGGATGCTGGCATCGGCCGACGCGGTCACGACCGTCGCGCAGGCCCTGGCCGACGTGGACGCGCCGCTGGTGGTCGATCCGGTCGCGGTGTCCAAGCACGGCGACAGCCTGCTATCCGACGGCGCGCTGGCCGCGCTGAAGACGGACCTGCTGCCGCTCGCGGCGATCGTCACGCCGAATCTGTACGAGGCGCAGCTACTGACCGGGCTGGTGATCACCGGCGAGGACGACATGCTGGCCGCCGCCGAGCAGATCGCGGCCTTCGGCCCGGCCTGGGTGCTGGTCAAGGGCGGTCATCTGCCCGGCAATCCCGTTGACCTGCTCTACGGTGCCGATGGTCAGGTGACGCGCTATCCGGGCCGCCGGGTCGACAGCCGCCACACCCACGGCACCGGCTGCACGCTGGCGTCCGCGATCGCCTCACACCTGGCGATGGGCGCGCCGATGCCCAGCGCGGTCGAGGCCGCGAAGGACTACGTGACCGGAGCGATAGACGGCGGATTCCCGCTTGGCGCGGGAATCGGGCCGGTAGATCATGCCTGGCGAATTCGCCAGCCGGTCAGCGGGTGACCTTTCCTGCCTTGATGCAGGAGGTACAGACGTTCAGCCGCTTCGGGGTGCCGTCGACCTTCGTGCGCACGCTCTGAATGTTCGGGTTGAAGCGGCGCGAGGTGCGGCGGTGAGAGAACGACACGTTGTTGCCGAAGCCCGGTCTCTTGCCGCACACGTCGCAGACGGAAGCCACGGGATCGCTCCATTAGGGGTAGTCAAGTGGGTCAAACCAGCCGCCATACAGCGGCTCAGCCGGTTAAGGATATCGGACCTAGCGCCCGTCTGCGACCTAGAGACTCTGACAGAGGGCCGGCGCATAGTTAGCCTTGGCAGGCAAGTCCAAGCCAGCCCGGACAGGACAGGAGACGCGGCACTGATGGCGAAGCTCACAGATGGGCTGCGCACCGTGGTGGGCGATAAGGCCGCGAAGCGGCTCGCCACCCTCGGGTCGACGGGTCTCCGCACGGTCGGTGACCTGCTCACCTACTACCCGCGCCGGTACGAGACCAGGGGACAGCTCACCGACCTCGCCTCGCTCCGCGACGGCGAGCACGTCACGGTGCAGGCGGAGATCGCGTCCGTGCACATGCGGCCGATGCGGAACCGGCAGGGCTCGATCTTCGAGGCCGTCGTCACCGACGGCCAGGGAAAACTGACGCTGACATTCTTCGGCCGGGGCAGGCAGGACTGGCGCGAACGCGACCTCGCGCCCGGCCGCACCGGCCTGTTCTCCGGGCAGGTGTCCAGCTTCCGCGGCAAGCGGCAGCTCAGTCACCCCGAGTACGAGCTGCTTCCCGCCTCGGGCGAGGCCAGCGAGGCAAGGGCGGCCGAGTTCGCCAGCGAGATCATCCCGATCTACCCGGCCAGCAAGGACATCTCGTCCTGGCAGATCGCCGACTCGGTGCGGCTCGCACTGGCGGTGGCCGACATCGACTCCGACCCGCTGCCCGCCTCGGTCAGAGCCAGGCACGGCCTGTACGACTACGCTCGCGCGCTGCGGGCGATCCATCATCCGGCCGACGACGCGGACAAGTACCGCGCGATCAGCCGGCTGAAGTGGGACGAGGCGTTCATGCTGCAGGTCGTGCTCGCGCAGCGGCGCCGGGTCTCGACCGAGTACGTCGCGCTGCCCCGCCCCGGAGTGCCCGGCGGGCTGCTGGCCGAGTTCGACCAGCGGCTGCCGTTCACGCTGACCTCGGGACAGCAGGCGGCGGGCGAGGTGATCGCCGATGATCTCGCCCAGGGACATCCCATGCACCGGCTGCTGCAGGGTGAGGTGGGCTCGGGTAAGACGATCGTCGCCCTGCGGGCAATGCTCCAGGTCATCGACTCGGCGGGCCAGGCCGCGCTGCTGGCGCCCACCGAGGTGCTGGCGCAGCAGCACTACCGGTCGATCAGCCAGATGCTCGGCCCGCTCGCGATGGCCGGGCAGCTCGGCGGTGCCGAACAGGCGACCACCATAAGCCTGCTGACCGGCTCGCAAGGCAGCGCCGTGCGGCGCCGGGCGCTGCTCGAAGCGGCGTCGGGCTCGGCCGGGATCGTGGTCGGGACGCACGCGCTGCTCGAAGACCAGGTCCAGTTCGCCGATCTCGGGTTGATCATCATCGATGAGCAGCACCGCTTCGGGGTCGAGCAGCGTGAGGCCCTTCGCGCCAAGGCCGTCACCGGCCGGCCGCACGTGCTGGTCATGACCGCCACGCCGATCCCGCGCACGGTCGCGATGACCGTGTTCGGCGACCTTGAGGTCACCGAGCTGACCGAGCTCCCGGCCGGCCGCTCGCCGATCGACACCCACGTGGTCCCGGTCGACGAAAAGCCGCACTACCTGGCCAGGACCTGGGAACGGGTCCGCGAGGAGGTCGCCGCCCGCCGCCAGGTCTACATCGTCTGCCCCAGGATCGCCAGTGCTGACGACGCCAGTGCTGACGACGCCAGTGCTGATGACGCCAGTGCTGATGACGCCCGCGAGGCCGGCCAGGCGGTCGTCGATGACCTGGCCGAGGATGGCGGGTTCGATTTCCGCGAGCTCGACGAGGAGGCACCGCAGCGCCGGGCGCCGCTCGCGGTGATCGATGTGGCCGCCGAACTGTCGCAGGGTCCGCTGTCGGACTGCAAGCTTTCCGTCTTGCACGGCAAACTGCCTTCGGAGGAGAAAGAAAGGATCATGCTGGCCTTTGCCGCCGGCCAGCTCGACGTGCTCGTGACCACCACCGTCATCGAGGTCGGCGTCGACGTGCCGAACGCGACCACGATGGTGATCATGGACGCCGACCGGTTCGGGGTCTCGCAGCTTCACCAGCTGCGTGGCCGGGTCGGTCGAGGCGGACACCACGGCCTGTGCCTGCTGGTCACCGCCGCCGAGGCGGGAAGCCCGGCCAGGGAGCGACTCGATGCGGTGGCCGCGACCAGGGACGGCTTCACGCTGTCCAGGCTCGACCTCGAACAGCGCCGGGAGGGCGACGTGCTCGGGTCGGCCCAGGCGGGCCGGAAGTCGAGCCTGAAGCTGCTCACCTTGCTGAAAGACGAGGACCTGATCGGAACCGCCAGGCTGGAGGCCACCGAGCTGGTCGAGGCCGATCCCGCGCTCGCTACCCAGCCGGCGCTGGCCGAGGCGATCAGCGCGATGCTCGACGTCGAGCAGGCGGAGTTCCTTGAGAAGGCCTGAGCGAGGGTGACCCGAATTATCGCTGGGGAGGCAGGCGGGCGGCGGCTGGCCGTGCCCAGCGGGCGGTCGACGCGGCCGACCAGCGACCGGACCAGGGAGGGGCTATTCTCCTCGCTCGTCGCGATGTTCGGCAGCTTCGACGGCCTGACCGTGCTCGATCTGTACGCGGGCTCCGGCGCGCTCGGGCTTGAGGCTCTGTCCAGAGGTGCGGCCGACGTCTTGCTGGTCGAGTCGGACGCCGGGGCCGCGCAGGTGATCAAGCGCAACATCGAGGTCGTGGGCTTGCCCGGGGTGCGCGTGGTGCGGGACCGAGTGGACCGAGCGCTGCGGCGCGGGCCCGGCGAAGCGAGCCCACGGCGGCAGCTGGTGTTCGCCGATCCGCCCTACTCGCTTCCTGACGAAGAACTCACCGCCATGCTGGCCGAGTTGGCCGAGGGCGGCTGGCTGGCCGGTGATGCTCTGGTGATCATCGAGCGAGACGTCAGGTCGGCGGCGCCTTCCTGGCCCCCCGGATTCGCGGAAGACCGGTCCCGTCGCTACGGCGAGACGGTGCTCTGGTACGGTCGCGCCTCAGGTGATACGCCTGCCGCCGCCGCAGATACGACGGGAGCGTGAGTCCGCGTGATTCGCGTGGTCTGCCCAGGATCATTTGACCCGGTTACCAACGGGCATCTAGACATCATCAGTCGCGCAGCGAAGCTTCATGACGAGGTGATCGTCGCTGTGCTCCGCAATCCGTCGAAGCAGTCGCTGTTCACGGCGGACGAGCGAGTCGAGATGCTCAGCGAGGTCACCAAGGACCTGGCTAACGTGCGGGTGGCCACGTTCAACGGCCTGACCGTGGACTTCTGCCGGGCCAACGACGTCTCCGCGATTGTCAAGGGACTGCGTGCGGTCACTGACTTCGACTACGAGATGCAGATGGCGCAGATGAACTACAACCAGGCGGGGGTCGAGACGCTGTTCATGTGTACCAATCCGCTGTATGCCTTCCTGTCCTCGAGCCTGGTCAAGGAATTCGCCCGGTTCGGTGGCGATGTGACAGGGCTAGCGCCTGAAGCCGTACTGCGCCGGCTGACCGAGCGACTCGTCCCGGAGTAGCACAAGTTGGGGATTGGACAGCTAGCCGGGTAAGCTAGCCGCCCAGTATCAGATCAACTTCTGCACTAGCCATGCCACACACGAAATTCAACAGATCTAAGCTTGATCCGCGCGGTCCGCTCGTCTTCGACACCAGGACTCTCGGGTCTGCATCAGCGCGCCACGAACAGCGCCTGGTACCCGCTCCCGGCGAGCTTGGTGCCGGACTGGTCAAGGTGCCGGAAGGCGCCGAGATCGGGCTTGAGATCGACTTCGAAGACGTGACGGAAGGCGTGCTGGTCACCGCCGAGGTGACGGCGCCGCTCGTCGGTGAATGCGCACGGTGCCTGGATGAGTTCACCTCGAGTACACAGGTGAGATTCCAGGAGTTGTTCGCCACGGAGGCGGGCGGCTCGGAGGATGATGGGTATCTCCTCGTGGGAGACCTGCTCGACCTCGAGCCGGCGCTGCGGGACGCGCTGGTACTGGAGTTGCCGCTATCGCCGCTCTGCGCGGACGATTGCCCAGGGTTGTGCAGCACCTGCGGCATCAGGCTCGCAGACGCCGAGCCCGACCACGGGCACGCGAGCGATGGCGGTGTCTGGGCGGTGCTCAAGGGATTGTTTCCCGACGGCGCGGCCGAGACAGAATAGATCATCGTTGTTGGCAGGGACGACCGGTCCCGCTGGGTAGAAGGAGTTGCTGAGGTGGCAGTACCGAAGCGGAAGATGTCGCGGAGCAATACCAGGTCGCGCCGGGCACAATGGAAGACCGCCGCGCCGAGCCTGGTGTCATGTCCGCAGTGCCGTGAGCTCAAGCTGCCGCACACCGCCTGCCCGACCTGCGGTACCTACAACCGGCGTCAGGTCATCACTCCTTCCTGAACAACTGGGTCGCGGCCCGACGGGGGGTTCCAGGGGGTCGACCCCCTGGTCCAGCACTCGTGATCGCGGGAAGGAGGAACGGTGAGCACGCCAGCTGACGGCCGGGCGCAGGACGCCGACACCGCGGTCCTACTTCGCGAACTGCAAGTCCAGGTCAGCGATGAGCTACTGGATCGAGCGCTGACGCACCGGTCTTTCGCCTACGAGAACGGCGGCCTGCCGACTAACGAGCGCCTGGAATTCCTGGGCGACTCGGTACTTGGCCTGATCGTGACCGACACGCTGTTCCGTAGTCATCCTGACCTGCCCGAGGGCAATCTCGCCAAGCTGCGCGCGGCGGTCGTCAACAGCCGCGCGCTAGCTGGCGTGGCCAGGGGCCTCGGGCTCGGCGGCTACATCAGGCTGGGCAAGGGCGAGGAAGCCACCGGCGGCCGGGACAAGTCCTCGATTCTGGCCGACACCCTGGAAGCGGTGATCGGCGCCGTCTACCTTGACGGCGGGCTGGCCGACGCCGACTCACTCGTGCACCGGCTGTTCGATCCGGTGATCGCCAGGTCCGCGGGGCTCGGAGCCGGGCTCGACTGGAAGACCTCGCTGCAGGAACTCACCGCGGCCGAGGAACTCGGCGGACCGGAATACCTCGTCGATGAGAGCGGGCCCGACCACCAGAAGTCGTTCCGCGCCGTGGCCAGAATCGGCGGCCAGGTCTACGGAGAAGGCGAAGGCCGGTCCAAGAAGGAAGCCGAGCAGCAGGCGGCCGAACTGGCCTGGACCGCGATCAGCGAGGGCCTCAGCGCCGCCGGGCGGCTCAAGCGAGCGGACGGACAGGCGGCCGACCAGGCCGAGGGCGCGGGCCGTGCGTAGCGGAATTCCGGCTCAACAGAAACGCTGTGCAGGCAGACACAATCAGTCCGGTTTCCGGACGGCCGCCCGGAAACCGGATTGGGGCAAACACCAGCGGTGCGGACTCGGACTCCGGGCGATAGTCCGGAATCCGCACTGAGCGGACGACTGTGCCAGAGCTTCCCGAGGTGGAGAGCGTCAGGGCTGGCCTGGCGCGACACGTGGCCGGGCGCTCGTTCAGCGACGTCAAGGTCTTCCACCCGCGCGCTGCCCGGCGCCATCTAGCCGGCCCAGAGGACTTTGCCGCCGCGCTCACCGACCGGCAGGTAGGGGAAGTTCGCCGGCGCGGCAAATACCTGTGGCTCACCGTCGGCGAGGACGCGCTGCTCGCTCACCTGGGCATGAGCGGCCAGTTGCTCGTGGGCGACCCGCAGGCGCCGTTCGGGCCGCATCTGCGCGCCCGGTTCGAGTTCAGCGACGGCGGTCACGACCTGCGGTTCGTCGATCAGCGCACGTTCGGGCACCTGTCGTTCTCCCCAGGCGGAGCCGAGTTGCCCGGCCTGATCGCGCACATCGCGCCGGACCCGCTCGAATCCTCCTTCGACGACGAGCTGTTCGCGGCCAGGCTCAGGAAGCGAAAGACCGGGATTAAGCGGGCGCTGCTCGATCAGTCGCTGATCAGCGGCGTCGGCAACATCTACGCCGACGAGTCGCTGTGGCGGGCCCAGCTGCACTGGGCGCGAGGCACCGACACGCTCCGGCGAAGTGACGTCATCCGGCTGATGGAACAGATCCGTGCCGTGTTCGCCGACGCGATCAGAGCGGGCGGTACCTCGTTCGACAGCCTCTACGTGCAGGTGAACGGGGAGAGCGGCTACTTCGACCGTTCACTGGCCGTCTACGGACGCGAGGGCCAGCCTTGTCCTAGATGCGGCACTCCCGTGATACGGGAGAAGTTTATGAACAGGTCGTCGTTCAGCTGCCCCAAATGCCAGCGCAAGCCGCGTGAGGGACGCTGGTGACCGGCCCGGGCGGGCCAGATGGCAGCCCAGATGGCACTGACTCAGATCGCATCGACGACATCCTGGCCAGCTTCAACGAGCAAGACTTCGAAAACTTCGACTTCGACGCGATCACCGAGGCCCAGGTCGACCCGATTTTGTCTGGCTCCGAGCCGCCCGGCGAGGACGGCGAAGCGGCCCGGCTGACCGCCTGGGTGCGCGGCCGGGTCCAGGGCGTCGGATTTCGCTGGTGGGTCCGCCGTAACGCGCTCGAACTCGGCTTGATCGGCATGGCCGAGAACCTGGTCGACGGCCGGGTCAAGATCGTCGCCGAAGGCGGCCGAGACCAGCTGACCGAGTTGCTCGACCGGCTAGAAGCCCCAGGTTCCCCTGGCCACGTCGCGCAGGTGACCCACCGCTGGGACGAGGTACGCGGCGGTTTCACCGGCTTCGTCGAGCGCTAAGGCCGTCCTGCTGCCAGTCCCAGTGCCCTGCCTCTCCGAAGTCAGGCCGCGTATCTAGGCTCGGCGCCCCCGCCATCGGCGATGCGCGCTCCACCTATCCCGGGTTGAGGGCGACTTCCCACCGGTTGCGCTGACTTCCCACCCGTTGCGCCGACTTCCCACCGGTTGCGCTGGAATTTTGTCGCATTTACGGTGATTTTTGAGCGCGCAATCGGTGGGAAGCCAGCGCAATCATGGGTAAGTGGGCCGCAATCCGGGGTAAGTGGGCTGAAATCCGGGGTAAGTGTCGGTGGCCGGTGTGGACCGTGTGACTGCTGGGACTGCGGGTGTGGTTGGGCCACCGTTGCGGTCGTGGTTGGCTCGCGGGTGCGGGTGCGGGTGAAGGTGCGGGTGCGGGT
>Ga0134128_10006424_pt1 | contig 14242 bp, 12 predicted proteins | sample KB31754_FD_96462 | JGI IMG/M metagenome (GOLD analysis project Ga0134128, IMG submission 96462) | Terrestrial soil microbial communities with excess Nitrogen fertilizer from Kellogg Biological Station, Michigan, USA - KB3-175-4 | ecosystem: Environmental > Terrestrial > Soil > Unclassified ... | reverse complement strand
CATTTTACGGCCCGAAAATTGACGTGCAGGTCTGGAGCGTCATTGGCAGGGAGTTCACGCTGGCAACCAACCAGGTGGATTTCGCCGTGCCAGCCAAGTTCGGCCTCACCTATCGCGATCGCGATAACATCGACAAAACCCCGCTGTGCATTCACCGCGCGCCGCTCGGCACGCACGAGCGGTTCATCGGCTTTTTGATCGAGCACTACGCTGGCAATTTCCCGCTCTGGCTCGCGCCCGAACAAGTGCGCGTGCTGACGCTCGGCGAAGAAGAGCCATTGGTGAATTACGCGAAGGCCATCGCGCAGGAACTCCGCGCGAATTTCGTCCGTTGCGAAACCGACTTCGGCAACAACCCGATCAAAGCCAAGATCGCTGATGCGGAAGCCGCCAAAGTGCACACGATGCTCGTCATCGGCGGCCGCGACATGGACGCCGGCAACGTCAGCGTGCGCCTGCACGGCAAAGGCAACGTCGGCGCGAAGCCAAAGGGCGATGTGATCGCGGAAATTTTGGCGGCGATTAAAGAGCGGCGGGCGTAATCTCGTAGCGCAGCTTGCCAAGCTGCTGTATCGCCGGCTGCCAGCCAGCGCCGAGTCGCCACATCCGGCAGGCTGGCAGCCTGCGAAACAGCAGACAAGGCTGTCTGCGCTACGGCGACTTTTGTTATGAACATCAAAATAACATATTATCTGGACGTCACTTCTTCCTGGTGTTACTGGGCGGAGCCCGCTTGGGCGGAATTGAAGCAGCGCTACGCCAAAGCACCGGTGGAGTTCCACTGGCAAATCGCGTTGCTCGACGAAACCAGCATGTCGAAATCGCGTGCGCAATGTGATTGGTTTTATCGCCGCAGCGGCACCATCACGCGCTCGCCGTTCATGCTCAGTTCAGGATGGCTGGATCCGTACCAGCCGGAATTTCTCGCGGTGAATTGCGTGGCCGAAGCCGCGAAGGATTTGGGCGTGACCGATGATCGCGTCCGCCTGGCGCTCATGGAAGCCGCGCTCCGCGAAGGCAAAAAGGTGGCCGACTGGAAAGTGTGCGGAAACATTGCCGCCAAAGCCGCCGGCCTGGACGAGAACACGTTGCTATCCCTCGCGCGTTCGGCCGCGGTGGAAAAACGCGTCCGCGCCAGCACGGCGTATTTTCATTCGCTCCTGGTGACGCAGCGCCCGACGTTTGTTTTGGAAAGCAACATCGGCGATCGCGCCGTGTTCTCCGGTTGCTGGCGCGCCGAGCCGCTGATTGCGACGATTGACTCAATGCTCGCGGATGCCAATGCGTATGCTTCGTGGAAGGCGCACATGGGTGATCCGCCGGCGAGTTGATTGCTTCGTAGCGCAGGCTGGCAGCCTGCTGTGTCGCCGACTGGCAGTCGGCATGCGTGATCGCGCCCGCAGGCTGCCAGCCTGCGAAACAGCAGACAAACTGTCTGCGCTACGATGATCGGGTTGTGCGCGCAATTTCCATTCGCCGCTTTTGCCGAGTTCGTTTAAGTTCGCGCCATGAAACTTTCTTTGCTCGCCGCATTGGGACTCAGTTTCGTTTCACTTAGCCGCGCCGATGAAGGGATGTGGCTCTTCAATCAGCCGCCGCGCGAAATTCTCCGCGACCGCTATCAATTCGAACCCACTGATGCCTGGCTCGAGCATTTGCAGAAAGCTTCCGTGCGCATCGGCGCTTCCGGCAGTTTTGTGAGCGAGGACGGCTTGCTGATTTCCAATCATCACGTCGGGGGCAGCTCGCTACAGAAACTCAGCACCAAGGAAAAAAATTATCTGCGCGACGGTTTTTACGCGCGCACGCCGGCCGAGGAAATCAAATGCCTCGATCTCGAAATTGACGTGCTGCAATCCATTGAAGATGTGTCCGCGCGCGTCAACGCGGCCATTCCCAAGGACGCAAGTGCGGAAAACGCATTTGCCGCGCGCCGCAAAGTGATCGCGGACATCGAAAAGGAATCGCTCGATAAAACCGGCCTGCACTCGGACGTGGTCACGCTCTGGCAGGGCGGCACCTATCATCTCTACCGCTACAAACGCTACACGGACGTGCGCATTGTTTTTGCGCCGGAGCAGCAAGCCGCGTTTTTCGGCGGCGACCCGGATAATTTTGAATTTCCGCGCTACGATTTCGATATTTGTCTTTTCCGCGCGTACGAAAACGGCAAGCCGGCCAAGACGAAGGATTTTTTGAAATTCTCACCGACCGGCCCGCGCGATGGTGAACTGGTTTTTGTCTCGGGCCATCCCGGCGGCACGAGCCGATTGCTCACGATGGCGGAACTGGACAATTTGCGCGATGAAGGGCTGCCGTATCGGCTCGCCTCGTTGAAGCGCGAGGAAGTGCTGCTGGGAAACTGGAGCGCGCGCAGCGAGGAAAATGCGCGTCGCGCAAAGGAATATTTTTTCAGCGTGCAAAACAGCCGCAAGGCGTTGGATGGTCGGCTGGCCGGTCTGCTCGATCCAGAGTTAATGGGCAAAAAACAAAAAGAGGAAGCCGATTTCAAAGCGCAACTCGCCGGCAAATCGGAATATTCCAGCGCGCTCGCCGCCTACGATAAAATCGCCGCAGCGACGAAAACGTTATCGGCGCAATTGCAGCGCTATTCGCTGCTGGAGCGCGGCGATGGCTTCGATGCCGCGAGTTTTCGCTACGCGCGAATGCTGCTGCGCGCCGGCGAAGAGCGCCCGAAGGCCAACGGCGACCGATTGCGCGAATTTTCCGACGCCAATCGCGCCTCATTCGAGTTAAATTTGTTTTCCACGCAACCGATTTACACCGATCTGGAAATCCTGACGCTCTCGGATTCACTCACGTTTTTTGCGACGCAATTGGGCGACAGCGATCCGCTCGTGCAAAAAGTTTTGGCCGGAAAATCGCCGCATGAACGCGCGGTGGAATTGATTAACACGACCAAAGTGCGCGATGTGGCGTTTCGCAAAAAACTTTACGAAGGCGGCGCGGGCGCGGTGGCGGCCGCGAATGACCCGATGATTGAAGTGGCGCGGTTGATTGACGGCGACGCGCGCGCGTTGCGGAAGGTCGCGGAGGAGCAAAGCGAAATCAAGCAACAGGCGCACGGCGCGATCGCGCAGGCGGCGAATGCCTTGCTCGGCACAGGCGGATCGCGTTACCCGGATGCCACGGGCACGCTGCGGCTTTCGTTTGGCACGGTGAAAGGCTACGAAGAGGACCAGAAACCGGTGGCGGCATTCACGACGTTCGCCGGGATGTATGAGCGTGCGAAAGATATGAAAGAGCGGCCGCCATTTGATTTGCCGGCGCGTTGGCAGAATGGCCGCTCGCGCTTGAATCTCAAAACGCCATACAACTTCGTGAGCACGTGCGACATCATTGGCGGCAACTCGGGCAGTCCGGTCGTGAACCGCGCCGGTGAATTCGTGGGCATTATCTTCGATGGAAATTTACAGAGCCTCCCGTGGGATTACGCGTTTGACGACAAACAAGGCCGCGCGACTTCGGTGGATTCGGCGGCGATTCTTGAGGGGTTGGAAAAGATTTATCACGCGAAGGAGCTGGTGCAGGAGTTGCGCGAGGGAAAGTTGCCGACGAAGTCATTGCCGTGAGATGGAATTTGTAGCCGCAGACGTTAGTCTGCGCTGACTTTCATATGGCGCCGACTGACGTCGGCGGCTACGGTTCTTGCGAATTGCCGTTCCCGCTTTGCGCATGAATTGATTCCTGCTATGACTGGGCCATGGGCTGTTCAAAATTTCAAATCGCCGCATTGTTGTGCGCTGTCCTCGTTTTCGTTGGAAGCGGTTGCGAGAAAAAATCACCCTTGGAGAAATTCGCGGAGAATTCCCGCAACGCGATGAAGAAGGCCGGGAATTCAGTGAAAGACACCGCCACCAAAACGAAAGACGCTGTGAAAGACACGGCGCAAAAAGCGGTGGATGCCGGTAAGGACGGTGTGCAGAAAGCAAGCGCGTGGGCGACGAATGCGGCGAACAAAACCGCGACGTTCGCGACCAACACGGCGGAGAAAGCGAAGGAAGGCGCGAAAAAAGTGGAGAGCGCCGCGACGAACATCGTTAACGACATCAAACAGAAGGTGCACTAGCGCGATGCAGCCATACTGGACCGCCTTCGCGCAATTGATTCGCACGTCGTTCACTGAGGCGCCGCTGATCTGGGGCATCGTGCCGCTGTATTTTGCGCTGTTGCTGAACGAAATGACGTCCGGCAAGGCGAATTTCCGCACCGCCATCCAAACGGGCTTCAGCTTCCTCTGGGCGGGCGCGCAGTGGTTGTATCCCTATTTCACGTATCACGGTAAAACCTCGCGGCTGGAACTCGGCGCGATGCTGCCGGTGAATCTGTTCGTGACGTTCCTGGTGATTATTCTCGGCGTGATTGCGTTCATCAGCGGCGTGCGGCGGCATTACCCAAAATATTTTTCATTCCTCGGCCACACGCGGTTTGCGAATTATTTTATGATCACGATTTTTCCCATCCAGGCGCGCGTCTTGCATTGGGAATGGAATTTCGTAGTGGCGATTGCGCTGTTCGCGGTGCCGGTCTGGCTGGTGTTGCATTTTGGATTGATGCCGATTCGGGCGCAGAAATAAGGAGCGCCGAGCTCCTGCTCGGCAAGTTCCGCGGAGTCACGTCCAGGCCAAGCAGGAGCTCGGCGCTCCAAAAAATGGCTTCGCCCGTGAGAGCGAAGCCATATGGCGTGAGGAACCAACTACTTTTTCGCCATCAAAAGTTCCGTCGCCGCCAGCAACACCGGGCCGCGGCCGTGCATGTCGTCGGACGGGCGTTCTCGCTTTGCGTAAAACTCGAGCGTCTGCCCGATGTTCGTGCCGATGCAAGTGTCATTGACCACACCTTCGGCGGTGACATGTTTCGCGAGCCCCGCCATACCTTTGCGCGCCATCGCCATGTAGGAGGGATCGATCCAGCCGCGATTGACCGCGCGCGCGATGCCGTAAGTGAACATCGCCGTGCAGCTCGTTTCCTCCCACAACTCGGGATGATCCAGCACCTGCCGCCACATGCCGCTCGGCGCCTGCAACGGTTTCAGACCGTCAATTTGCTTTTTCAAAATCGCGATCAACTTCGCGCGTTGCGGATGATTTTCCGGCAATTCGGAAAGCAATTCCACGAGCGACACCGTCACCCAGCCGTCGCCGCGACCCCATTTGAAGGGCGAATGCTTTTTCTCGCCCACGTTGTAACCGTGGAAGAACAGGCCGTCGGTGTCCTGTTCCAGTTCAGCCTGGTGAATCATCTGGTTGGCCGCGTCATCGAGATATTTTTTGTCGCCGGTGTATTTCGACCAGCGAATGATCACGGGACAGCCCATGTAAAGATCGTCCGGCCAAACTGTGCCGCCGCCGTGGCCGGGCCGCGCGAGCGTGCCGTCGGGCAGGCGATATTGTTTTTCCGTGACCCAATTCACGATGCGCTCGGCGACCGCTTTATCCGCGGGCGTCACTTCATCCCTGTGGCGCAACATCACCTCGACGATTTGATTTCCCATCGAACCGCAACTGTCGAGGTTGCCGAGCGTGATGAGGCCGCGGATTTTGTTGCTTCGCTCGTGGGTAAATGCTTTGCCTTCGTCGCCGAATTGTTTTTCGATTCCCGCGAGCCACTGATAATAACGCGCGCAAATCTTGTCGTGCTCGACTACGAACTTTTCCGCGTCTTTATCGCCCGTCGCGCCGGTCGAACGAAGAATGCCATACAGCGCCACGCCCCACGGGTAATTCCACGCGATGCCTTCCGGCGCTTTCGCGGCCTTGGCCTGGGCGATGTTCGTGACCGCCGGATACTCGCCATCCGCCAGCGCGTGAAGATTGTGCTTCACGATGCGGTTGATGATGTTGCGAATTTCCGCGTCGGTGATGGACGTGCTAGATCTCGCTGCGCCTTCCATAGAGGCATCATTGGCGGCCGGAGTCGGTTTACTCTGAGACTCCTGGCTGTTCACTTGCGCGAGAATGCGAGCGCCTGCGGCTTTCGTAGCATCGCTGTCTGGTTGCGCCGGGTTTTGAGCACGGACAAGCGGCGAGCCGGCGGCGATCGCCACACCGAGCGCAACTGGCAGTATCAGTTCTTGTAGGGTGTTTGTTTTTCTCATGTTCGGTAGGGGTTTTGTTTTGAGAGAGATTTATTCGCCCGACACGCTGACTTCGATCGGCGAAGCCACGCCGGCCGCAAAATCAGTGATGTATTTCTTCCATTCGTCCTGGCTTTTGATTTTGCCCGGGCGATCCCACGCAAAGCCGGTCCAGTAAGAAATTGCGTTGCCGTCAATTTTGGCAATGGCGAAATGATTCTTTTCGTCCTCGGCCTGCTTCACGAGCAATTTGGGATCGACGATGACGCCGAGGCCTTGCATCCCCATTTTCTTTTCCATCGGTTCCCAGGTCGTGAGCGAGCCGACTTTGGAATCGTAATCCACCTTTGCGTCCTTGGTCTTCTTGATGCCAATCGCTGCCGTGAGCGGTCCACTCGCGCCTTTGAAGGTCGCCACGTAATGATCCAACTGGCTGCCGGCGTCGAGCGAGACGCGGAGGGTTTCGGTAATCTGCGCGCCATTGGCGTCGAACGCCGGATAGTCCAATTCGAACAACACGCGGATGGGGCCGTTGGCGAGCGTGCGCGAAGCGGAGAAATTGATCGGAACGACCAGCTTGTCATTCACCCAAAGGCCGATGCCGCCGTCGCCGCGCGTGGCGCCGGCCGAATAATCATCGCACCCTTCGCCGTGGTCGACATGATAGTCATCGAGCATGTACCAATCGTTGATGACGAGCTTGGAAGTATTCTTTGACCAGATGTCGATGGAACTGCTGGTAAGCGGTTCGCCCTGCCAGGTGATGAGCGCCGTGCCGTAAGTGCGATGCGCAATCAAATCATTTTCCCACGCGTAATCATCGAAGCGCTCTTGGTTGAATCGCCCGTAGGCTTTGAAATCGTCTTTTTTGTAGCTGTGCTTTTTTCCGGCGCTCACGGTGAAGGTTTTGGTTTCTCCCGGCGCAAAATCGGCCTGGAAAATCAACGTGTCGCGTTTGTGAAAAGCGTCGAAATCCGTGTCCACGGCCTGGCAGAGCAGTTCCTTGCCCGAGCTGTCCTTGACGTGAAGAGTCTCAATGTTTTTGTCGTCGAGCCCGGCCAGATCCTGGGCGTGGAGTTCGATGGTCTGGCTCGCGCGCGGACTCTGGAGTTTATTGGTTGCCTTGACGGTTAATTGCGTGGCCGCCGGGCAAACGGCTGGCAAGGAACAAAGCAGCAGCAGAGAGAGAGATTTGATTTTCATGTAGAGGGATATTTCGTTCCAATAAGGACGGTCATATAGTGGCGGTGGTTACTGGTGCAACGGGCCATCGTGGTAATTTTTTCGCAGTGCGGTGTCAAGCTTGGCAGTTGGTGAGTCTCTGGGGAGCGCGTATGGTCAGTGGACTCCGGGGCGCAAAACAGAAAATCAAAGTGAATTGAAATTTCATGGCTACCATCCTTCGCGAAATTGAAATCGGCGCGAGCGCGGAATTTGTTTGGTCCGCGGTGCGCGATGTGGGCAACGCTCACGTGCGGCTCTTTCCCGGGTTTGTCACGGACGTGACCATGGAGCCGGGCATTCGCCATGTGCGCTTTGCCACCGGTTGGGTGATTCATGAACTGATCGTTTCGATCGACGACGAGTTGCGCCGGATTGCCTACGCCTCGGTTCAAGGCCGCGCGATGCATCATAATTCCTCCATGCAAGTGATCGCAGCCGCGGAAAATCGCTGCCGCATTCTGTGGATCACCGATGTGCTCCCGGATTCCGTCACTGGTTCCATTTCGGACATTTTGAACATCGCGATTCCCATCATGGTGCGGACGCTGGAAGGAGAGAATAAGAACCGTTAACCGCGAAATATGCGAAATACGCGAAAGGGGTTGGTTACTTCCGCGTCGTTGGCCTGCTGCACGTCTTCCTGACCGCAGAAGGATCTTCTCCACGCCTGCCTTTGATTGGTTTTCGCGTATTTAGCGTTTTTTGCGGTTTTTCATTCGACCGGGTTCAGTCTTTGCCCCGGTTTTTGGCACGGAGTTGGCTTCGTATCCCTCGGAATTTCGAAAATCGGAGCAAGTTTATGGCAATATCGCACTGTCCCATGTGTCAAACGTCGATTCCGACGGATGAAATACCTAACTCGTGCGATAGCTGCGGCGCGGATTTGTCGCGCTGGACGCCTAAACCGGTGCCTTTTGTTCCCGCGCCGGATACCGGCGGCCAAGCCGTCGCCGAGCAAGGAATTGAATCGCATCGGTTGGCTTTCGGGGTTTTGGGGGCGGTCGTGGGGGCCTGTATCGGTTCCGGCCTGATGTACGGTTTTTATGCAATGACCGGCCGGCGCTTTGCGCTGCTGGGGGTGGGAATTGGATTTTTAACCGGTTTTGCGGCTCGGTGGCTCAACAAGGGCGGGGATGACCGTCTCGGCTTTGTCGCGGGCGCTCTCGCGCTGGCCTCGGTTGTCCTGACGCTATTCCTAATGTTCGGCATGTTCCCGATGCTCAGCGTCATCTCAGCAGCAGTCAGCGTGGGCGTCGCTTATCGCCTCGCGTCCTATTGAAAAGCCGCGAGGTAGGGCGCGTCATTCCGTGCGCGCCGTCCTTGGGTTGCACCGGTACGGCGCGCAGGGGACTGGCGCGCCCTGCCAGCACAGCCAAATCGGCGTTTTGATAAGGCTCTCAATCTTCAATTCCGAAATAAGCCAGGCCGGCGACAATCAGCACCGCGCCGCAAATCACCGTCCGCCAACTGACAATAATCACACCGGCGATGGCGATGACGACGCCCAGGGTGGTGAGGCCGAAATGGAAATAGTCCTTTGATCTTCGTTGCGTTGACTCAACCATTGTTCCCGTATTCATGGAACAATCTACCCCGCGCTGGCCGCGGGAACGAGGTAGGGAAATTCCCACGGTGAAGATTTTGGCGGGCGGTCGAGTTGGGCGTGAGGAGAAATCAATTTGCCTTTGTCCTCCCACGGTATTTTGACGGGGAATTTTTCGGGAACCGCGCTGCATTTTTTGCAACGCAATTGCGGCAGGCTGCAATCGATGACCGTGTGATGGCCCATCGTGTCCGGGAACGACCACGTTTGCTGATCCATGTGCCCGACGATTTCCAGTGGCCCTCCGCATTTGTCGCAGGTCAGGCCTTTGAGGAAGCTGTCGGATTCCTTGACCTGGATGTGCAACACGTCAGTGTTGGTGTTCAGATAAACCTTCTCGACTTCCCAAGCATCCGGCAAGGGCGCCAACGCCGCCACGAAGTCCGGCGTCTGCTTGTAATCCAGCGGCACGATTCCCGGCGGCGGTTTCGCCAGGAGATTCCCACCCAGCGTCCACACCGCCACGTGGAAATAGATCACAATTCCCGTGACGTCGACCAGTGTGGCGACGAATGGCGCGGATGAGGCCGCCGGGTCCAGCCCGACGCGTTTCAACAGGAACGGCAGCATGGAGCCGGAAAGCGTCCCCCACAGCACGACGCCAATCAGCGAAAACAAAATCGTGAAGGCTACCAATAACCAATGCGGACCGTACATGTTGTGAAACGCGAAATGCCAGGCAATGATGCGAAAGAATCCGATCACGCCGAGAATGAGCCCCAGCAGGAATCCCGAAAAAATTTCGCGCCGCATCACGTTCCACCAATGCCCGAGCGTCACTTCGCCCAGCGCCATCGCGCGAATGATGAGCGAAGTCGCTTGCGAACCGGAATTGCCGCCGCTCGACATGATCAACGGCAGAAACAGCACCAGCACGATGGCCTTGGAAATTTCATCCTGGAAAAAAGTCATCGCCGTCGACGTGAGCATTTCGCTCAGGAACAAAATCACCAGCCACGGCGCGCGTTTCCGCACCATGCCCATCAAATCAATTTTCAGATACGGCGCATCGAGGGCTTCAACACCGCCGAGTTTCTGGATGTCTTCGGTGGCCTCGCGTTCGGCAACGTCGAGCACGTCGTCGACGGTCACAACCCCGACGAGCACGTCCTTTGAATCAACGACCGGTAGGATCGTCGAATCATATTTCTTGAACGTAGCGACGGCAGTTTCCTGGTCGTCAGTGGCGCGGAGAGAGATTTGCTGGTTCTCGAGCAGTTCCAGCACGGACATTTGCAGCGGCGCGATCACCAGATTGCGCAGGCGCACGTAATCGACCAGATGGCCTTTGCTATCGACCACGTATAGCTGGCTCATGGAATCGATCTTGTCTTTTTCCTCGCGCAAATGCGCGAGCACTTCCGCGACCGTCCAGTTCTGCTGGATGGCCACGTAGTGCGGCGTCATGCGGCGGCCGATCGAGCCCTTGGGATAACCGAGCAGGTCGGTGGCGATCTTGCGTTCCTCGGGCTGCAAGAGCGCGAGCAATTTTTGCGTGGCGGCGGACGGCAATTCCTCGAGCAACGCCGTGCGATCGTCCGGTGCGATGTCGTTCAGGATTTGCGCGACTTTTTCCGTGCCGAGCGCGTGCAGCATTTTTTCCTGGTCATCGACGGGGAGATATTCAAACACCTCGGCGGCGACGTCGTTCGGCAAAATGCGCAACAGAACGGCTTCGTCGTCCGGTTTGAGATCGAAAAAAATCTCCGCGAGATCGGCAGCGGTGAAGTCGCAAAGGATGGCGCGGAGTTGCGCGAAATCGCGTTTCTGGATCAGTTCCACCAGTTCCGGTTGCAACAAATTGCCAATCACGCGCTAAATCAACCCGAAGTCCGATTTTCAAGCAAAACAAAAGTCGTCTTAAGCCGTGACAATTTGAGGTGCCTGGGAGCGCCGGCGTCCCGCCGGCGAGCTGAGAGAAAGATGGAGGTGCGTTTATTCTCCCAGTCGGCCATTGCAACTCGCCGGCGGGACGCCAGCGCTCCCAGACATGGGGCTAAATCCCCAATGGAATCCTTGGCAAAAACATCGGACCCATTATTAACCGCATCATTCAGCGGCTAAGGCGGATTCAATTGATTTTAACAACATTTTTATCTTATGGCTAAAACTGCAGCGGATGTTCTCGTGGAAGTGCTCATGGAGTGGGGTGTCGAGGTGATCTTCGGATTGCCGGGCGATGGCATCAACGGAATCATGGAATCTCTGCGCAAACAACAGGAGAAAATCCGCTTCGTCCAGGTGCGCCACGAGGAATCCGCCGCGTTCATGGCCTGCGGCTACGCCAAATACACCGGCAAACTCGGCGTGTGCCTCGCAACTTCCGGCCCCGGCGGCATCCATCTGCTCAACGGCCTTTACGACGCCAAGCTCGACGGCGTGCCGGTCCTCGCCATTACCGGCCATCATTTCCACGATCTGATCGATACCCATTCCCAACAGGACGTGGACCTCGACCGCGTTTACATGGATGTCTCCGTTTACAACACCCGCGTCATGGGCCCGGAGCACGTCTCAAATATTACGCACCTCGCCTGCCGGACGGCATTGACGCGCCGCGGCGTGGCACACATTAATTTTCCTTGCGACACGCAGTATCTGCCCGTGAAGAAAGGAGTGCGCTCGGAGCGCAATATCCCCGGCCACAACACGGACGTGTTTGCGCGGCGCGCCGGGATGCCGTCCGATGAGGACATTAAACGCGCGGCGGATGTTTTGAATTCGGGCAAGCGCGTGGTGATCCTGGCCGGACGCGGGGCGTTGAAAGCAACCGATGAACTCGTCGCCGTGGCGGACAAACTGGGCGCTCCAATTATCAAAGCGCTGCTCGGCAAAGCCTGCGTGCCGGATGATTGTGAATTCACCACGGGCGGCATCGGCCTGCTCGGCACCACGCCGTCGCACGAAGCAATGGACGGCTGCGACACGCTATTGATGGTCGGCACCTCGTTTCCGTACATGGAATTTTTTCCAAAACCGAAACAGGCGCGCGGCGTGCAAATTGATTTGGACCCTTCACGCATCGGACTGCGTTTTCCGGTCGAGGTCGGCCTGGCCGGCGATGCCAAACGCACCTTGCACAAATTGCTGCCGATGTTGAAACGCAACTTCGACCGCGCGTTCTTGAAAAAGGCGCAGAAGGGCATGAAGAAATGGTGGGAGCTGATGGAGGAACGCGGCACGCGCGATGACAAGCCGATGAAACCGCAAGTCGTGGCGTGGGAACTCAGCAAATACCTGCGCGACGACGCCATCGTGTCGTCCGATAGCGGGACGATTGCCACGTGGTTCGCTCGGCAAATCCAGGCGCGGCGCGGGCAGATGTTTTCGCTTTCCGGCACGCTCGCCACGATGGCGAACGGATTGCCGTACACCATCGCGGCGCAAATCGCGCACCCCGACCGGCAATGCATAGCATTCGTCGGTGACGGCGGGTTTTCGATGCTGATGGCTGATTTCGCAACCGCGGTGAAATATCAACTGCCCATCAAAGTCATCGTCATCAAGAACAACACGCTCGGGCAAATCAAGTGGGAGCAAATGGTGTTTCTCGGCAATCCGGAATTCGGCTGTGAGTTGCACCCGATCGATTTCGCCGCGTACGCGCGCGCGTGCGGCGGGGTGGGCGTGACCATCACCGAGCCGTCCGTATGTGGACACATTTTGCAGGACGCACTCGCGGCGCCTGGCCCCGTGCTGGTGGAATGCGTCGTGGATCCGTTCGAGCCGCCGATGCCGCCGAAGATTGAAGCCAAGCAGGCGTTGCACTTCGCCGAAGCCCTCGCCCGCGGCACGCCGAAGCGCATGAAAATCGCGACCACGATTTTGGAAGATCGGGTGAAGGAATTGGTTTGATCTGAATGATGCGACGCATTGTAAAAAGCGTCAGAGGGCTGCCGCAGTCCAAAACCTAGCGGAACTGCCGCGGCTTCGGGCCTCGCGCAAGCGTCTTGGAGTGCGCCAGCCCTCTGGCGCTTTTCGGCAAACCCAAAAAACAAACCGAAACAGAAATTAACAAATTAAAGTTATGGAACACAAACTGGACGGAAAGAGAGTGGCGATTCTGGTCGAAAACGGATTTGAGCAAGTCGAATTAACCGGACCAAAAGAAGCGCTGGAAGCAGCTGGGGCCGAAACGGAAATCGTTTCTCCGGTCGAAAAAAGAGTTCGCGGCTGGGAAGGCGAGGACCTGGATTGGGGCAGCCGTTTCAAAGTCGACGTGCCGCTCGCCGAAGCCAACGCGCGCAATTACGACGCGTTGCTGCTCCCGGGCGGCGTGATGAATCCGGACAAGCTGCGCCTGCACCCGGAAGCCATTGAATTCATCAAACAGTTCGTGAATTCCGGCAAGCCCATTGGCGCCATTTGCCACGGGCCATGGACGCTCATCGATGCCGGCGCCGTGAAAGGCCGGCGCATGACATCCTATCCTTCCATCAAAACCGATTTGATCAATGCGGGCGCGAATTGGGTGGATGAAGAAGTGGTGACGGACAACGGCATTGTGACCAGCCGCAAGCCTTCGGACATTCCGGCCTTCAACCGCAAGTTGATCGAGGAAATTGCCGAAGGCGTGCACCAGCGGCAAGCGTTGCCGCAACACTCCACGTCGGCGTGATGCGGATTGAAACCGCGAACAGTGCGTAAAAAACAATCGCGATGTAGGGCGCGTCACTCCGTGCGCGCCGCATGGTGACATCCGAACGGCGGCGCGCACGGAGTGACGCGCCCTGCCAGTCACATGCGAATTGGAATTTTGAATACAGGATCTAAATACGCGAAACGCGGAAAAGCCGGATTTCCCATTCACTTTTCGCGTGTTTCGCGTATTTCGCGGTTCACATTTTTATGCAAAATAATATTTGGAAACAAATGGCGTTCGGCGCCGTGGCCGGATTTGCCGGCACGGTGGTGATTCAATCGCTCTTGATGGCGCACCAGAAAGTTTCGCCCCAAACCATGCCGCCGATTAATCGGGATCCCGGCGAATTCATCCTCAGCAAAGCTAAGTCAGCGTTGCCCGCGAAAGCGCAGGAACGCGTGCCTCACCAGGTGGAGGCCGTCAGCGCGAAGCTTCTCGGGCTCGGCTACGGCATGACCTTCGGCGCGTTGTATGCCGTCGCGCGGCCAAAGACCAAACGGGCATTCCTGGAAGGCGCGTTGCTGGGCCTCGCTGCGTGGGCCGTGGGTTATCTGGGTTGGCTGCCGGGCGCGAAATTGATGCAGCCGGTGTGGAAACAAAAACCCGCGCAAGTCGTGGTCCCTGTGGCTGAACACGCGTTGTATGGCGTGGCCACAGTGGCAGGCTATCGCTGGTT
>Ga0134128_10006423_pt1 | contig 14243 bp, 7 predicted proteins | sample KB31754_FD_96462 | JGI IMG/M metagenome (GOLD analysis project Ga0134128, IMG submission 96462) | Terrestrial soil microbial communities with excess Nitrogen fertilizer from Kellogg Biological Station, Michigan, USA - KB3-175-4 | ecosystem: Environmental > Terrestrial > Soil > Unclassified ... | reverse complement strand
CAGATCGTGCGCCAGACGATCAGCGGCATGGATTCGATCCGCGAGCAGATCCAGGAAACGTCCAAGCGCATCAAGCGCCTCGGCGAGTCCTCGCAGGAAATCGGCTCGATCGTCGAACTCATCAACGACATCGCCGAGCAGACCAACATCCTGGCGCTGAACGCAGCCATCCAGGCCGCATCCGCGGGCGAGGCGGGCCGCGGCTTCGCGGTGGTCGCGGACGAAGTGCAGCGACTGGCCGAACGCGCGACCGGCGCCACGAAGCGCATCGAAACGCTGGTGCAGACCATTCAGACCGATACCAACGAGGCGGTCAGTTCGATGGAGCAGACCACCACGCAGGTGGTGAATGGTGCGCGCCTCGCCGAGGATGCCGGCACCGCGCTGGGCGAAATCGAAAAGGTGTCGAACAACCTCGCCGGACTGATTCAGGGCATCTCCAGCGCCGCCAAGCAGCAGTCCGCGGCGGCCACCAACATCAGTTCGACGATGAGCTCGATTCAGCAGATCACCGCGCAAACGTCGGTGGGCGCCAACCAGACGGCCGAATCGATCGGCAACCTTGCGCAGCTCGCGCAGGAGCTGCGTCGTTCGGTCGCCGACTTCAAGCTGCCGGCTTGACGGCGGGAAGGCTCATGATCGCGGGCGACGACATGGTATCCACGGCGACCGGTTCTCCCGGTGTGGCTGCCGATGCGTCTGCGGGATACGCGGCGGGACAGGCGGGCGGTGCTGACCGGAAACCGACGATGCGACTCGAAGAACACATCGACTTCTCGACCCTAGGCTGGGTCAAGCCGCAAATCGATGAATTGCTGTCGGAGGCGCGCCAGGCGCTCGAGGCCTTCGCCGAAAACGCGGAAGACGTGCGTGCAATGCAGAGCTGCGTCGGCCTTTTGCACCAGGTGCTCGGCACGCTGCGCATCGTCGAACTGTATGGCGCCGCCGAACTCGACCAGGAAATGGAGCGTCTCGCACAGGCGGTGCTCGACGGGAAGGTCACCGACCGCGACGAGGCCATGGGTGCGCTGATGCGCGGCCTCGTGCAGCTGCCCGATTACCTCGACCTGATCGAAAGCGGCCACAAGGACATCCCGATCGTCCTGCTGCCGTTGCTCAATGAATTGCGCGATGCCTATGGCGAGGAACCCGCCGACCAGCGCGTGCTGTTCCACCCCGATCTCGACCGTCCGCTGCCGTCCGATGCAGCCGGTGCGCGCGCGGCGTATCCGTTCGCCGATTTGCGCCAGCGCGTCACCCAGATCCGCGCGCGCTTCCAGGTGCAATTGCTGGCGTGGACGCAGGGCAAGCAGCCGAACTTCGCGGAAATGCGCGACTGCATGGACGAGTTGCGCGCCGTGTGCCACGCGGAGTCGGCGCGACGCCTGTGGTGGATCGCGGGCGGCGTGCTGGAAACCTTGCAGCAGGGCCGGCTCGATCATCATCTTTCCAGCTTGCGGCAACAGTTCGGCCACCTCGATCGCACCATCCGCCACATGCAGGACCAGGGCGAGGCAGTGTGCGACGACGAGGACGCGCGTGAGCTCACCCGCACGCTGCTGTATTACATCGCGCAAGCCACGCCAGGCCCGGGCCGCGGCGAAACCATTTCGCAGTGCTTTGCGCTGGACCGGATGGTTCCGACCGAAGCGGAACTCGACCGCGCGCGCGGGGCGATGTCCGGACGCAATCGTGCGTTGTTGGATACCGTCGCCAAGGCCGTCCGCGAAGATCTTTTGCGCGTCAAGGAAGGCCTCGACATCTTCCTGCGTCGCGAAGACCGCAACCCGCAGCAGCTTGCGCCGCAAGTGGAAGTGCTGCACCGGATTGGCGATACGCTGGGCGTGCTGGGGCTCGAAGCGCCGGCCCGGATGGTCGGCGAGCAGCGCCGGACCATCGTCGAGATGATCGACGGCCAGCGCGAAGCCAAGCCTGAAACCATCCTCGACGTTGCCAGCGCACTGTTGTACGTCGATGCGTCGCTGGACGAACACATCGAGCATCTCGGTGCCGACAGCCAGCCGGACGGCGCCCTGCCGCGCAGCGAAGCGCGCAAGATCATGCGCGCGCTGATGCACGAAGCGGGCGCCAACCTCGGCAGGGTCAAGGAACACATCACCGCATTCATCGAGTCGTCGTGGTCGCACGAGCAGTTGGCCGAAGTGCCGCGCTTGCTGACGGAAGTCGGCGGCGCGTTGCGCATCCTCAACCTCGGACGCCCCGCCGGCCTGGTGGAAGGCATCGATCGCTACGTCGGCAACGAACTGATCACCGATGGCAAGGTTCCCACGGTCGACGAGATGGACCAGCTCGCCGATGTCGTGGCCGGCGTCGAGTATTACCTCGAGATCGGCCACGACGTGAACGCCAGCGACAGCCGCATTCTCGATGGCGCCCAGCACAGCCTGGAGCTGCTGCATTACTGGCCCGTACCGGCGCGCCGCGAACCTGCGCCAGCGGTGGAAGCCATCGAGCCGGCGCGTGCGCCGCAGCCGTCCGACGCGGTGCTGGAGGAGCCCGCGGAGGCGGAAGCACCCGCGCAGGCTGAAGGCCTGGCGCCTGTTGCGCTGGTGCAATCCGCGCCACCGACCACCGAGGTGTTCGCGCTTCCTGGCGTGGGCCCGGGCAAGTGGATCGACGTCGAAGAAGAAGTCCTGGAGCCGATCGCCGGCGAAAGCACTCCGGTGGATACGTCGTTCCAGGATGCCGCTGGCATCGACGAGGAAATCCGCGAGGTTTTCGTCGAGGAAGTCGGCGAGGAAATCGCCAACATCAACGTCAACCTGCCGGCGTGGAAGTCGAATCCGGAAGATCTGGATACGCTCAAGAACGTGCGGCGTTCCTTCCATACACTCAAGGGTTCCGGGCGGTTGGTGGGCGCCGCGGCACTCGGCGAATTCAGCTGGAAGGTCGAGAACATGCTCAACCGCGTGCTCGACCAGACCATCAAGCCCGACGCGAACGTGCAGGCGCTGGTCGACATCGCGGTCGCGACATTGCCGAAGTTGCACATCGGCTTGCAGGGCGGCAGCGCGACCATCGATCCGCCGCTTGATGCGATCATGCAGACCGCCGACAAGCTGACCGCCGGGCAGCCCGCGCGGGTGGAGGATCTCGCGCAGGGTTACCACAAGGTCATGCGCCAGGTGCGCCGCTGGGTTCCGTTGGCGGAGCCGGAGCACGCCCCCGAACCGGACATCGCTGCGCCGCTCGAACCGGTCATCACGTCACCCGTTACCGGTTTGCCGATCATCGATCCGATCCTGCTGGACGTGTTGCGCACCGAAGTCGGCCAACATCTTGATGGCATGCGCGGTTACCTGGCGCGTGACACGGCGTTCGACGCCAGCGTCGACGATGAACTGGTGCGCTCGGTGCATACGCTGCATGGCGCCATCGCGATGGTCGGCATCGATTCGTTGGCGACGATGCTGGCGCCGCTGGAAGTCTGGATCCGCCGCGTGCGCAGCGCCGATGCGGCGCTGGACCGCGAAGGCTGCGATGCGCTGCGTGATGCGATTTCGGTGACCGAGCACGTGATGGCGCAGTTCGATGCGCCGGTGCCGGATGTCCCCGATGCCACGGCCTTGACCGAGCGCCTGGAAGCTTTGCGCAATCGCTGGCCGGAAGCTTCGCCATTGGGCGGCCCAAGGCATGTCATGGAACCCCGCGTGCCTGCCGCTGCACGACTGGAGGAAGTGGAAGAAACCGACAACTCGGGTGTCCCGGCCGTAGGCCTGGAATCGGCATCCGCCCTGCCGACGGAAGACGACGCCACGGCCTTGGCCGTGCGCGAAGCGGCCGAGCAGGCCGAGCAGGAGCGTGTCGCTGCCGAGCAGGCGGAACAAGAGCGTCTCGCAGCCGCAAGGGCCGAGCAGGAACGTCTTGCCGCCGAGCAGGCGGAACAGGAACGCGTCGCCGCGGAGCGGGCAGAACAAGAGCGCGTCGCAGCAGAAAAGGCCGAGCAGGAACGTCTTGCCGCCGAGCAGGCGGAACAGGAACGCCTCGCGGCGGAGCAGGCGGAACAAGAGCGCATTGCGGCGGAACAAGAGCGTTTCGCAGCAGAAAGGGCGGAGCAGGAACGTCTTGCCGCTGAGCAGGCGGAACAGGCACGCGTCGCCGCTGAGCAGACAGAACGGGAACGCATCGCGGCGGAACGGGCGGAGCAGGAACGCGCCGCTGCAGAAAAAGCCGAGCAGGAGCGCTTGGCGGCCGAACAGGCCGAGCGCGAGCGCATGGTCGCGGAACAGGCGGAACAGGCAGAACAAGAGCGTCTCGCAGCAGAAGAGGCTGAGCAGGATCGAATCGCGGCAGAAGCAGCCGAGCAGGCGCGCATTGCCGCGGAACGAGCCGAACAGGAGCAGGCCGAGCAGGAACGCCTCGCCATTGCGCGTGCCAGCGCCGAAAAGGAAATCGCCGCGTCGGCATTGCCGCCATTCCCGGACGATACGCAGCCGGAAGGTCCGCTCGATATTCCGGGGCTCGATCCCGAACTGGTCGACCTCTTCACCGAAGAAGGTGGCGAATTGCTGGATGCCAGCGACGGTTCGCTGGCGGTTCTGCGCGGTGCGCCCGACGATGTCGAGTCGGTGCGTTCATTGCAGCGCAACCTGCATACCCTCAAGGGCGGCGCGCGGGTAGTCGGTATCGCACCGGTGGGCGACCTCGCGCACGCGATGGAAACCCTGCTCGAAAAGAACGGTGACCGCAAGCGCGCGCTCGAGCCCGTCGAGGTGGATTCGCTGGAGCGCGGCTTCGATCGCCTGCACGAAATGGTGGAGCGCATCCGCCAGGGCCAGGCCGTCGCGACACCGGCGAACGCCATCGAGCGCTTCAATGCATTGGCGGACGGGCGCCCGGTCGTTGGCGGCGCCGAGCCGACGGCATCCGAACCCATGGAGGAGGCGCGACAGCTGGTTCAAGCCACCGCGCCTGCGCCGGCACCGCGCGAGGCGCCGCGCCTGGTCGAAGCCGAGGTGCATGCCACCGCGGAACTGATCCGCGTGCGTTCCGATTTGCTCGATTCGCTGGTCAACGCAGCGGGCGAGGCATCGATCTACCGCGCGCGCCTGGAACAGCAGGTCGGCAACTTCCGCTTCAACCTGGTCGAACTGAACCAGACGGTATTGCGCCTGCGCGAACAGCTGCGCAAGCTCGAGATTGAAACCGAAACCCAGATCCTGTCGCGCTATCAGCGCGAGAACGAAGCCGGCGAAGGCGCCACGTTCGACCCGCTGGAGCTCGACCGCTTCTCGAACCTGCAGCAATATTCGCGCGCGCTGGCGGAGTCGGTGTCCGACCTGGCTTCGATCCAGGACATCCTGGATGACCAGACCCGCCAGTCCGAAACCTTGTTGTTGCAGCAGTCGCGGGTGAACTCCGATTTGCAGGACGGCCTGATGCGCACGCGCATGGTGCCGTTCGATTCCATGGTGCCGAACCTGCGGCGTACCTTGCGCGGCGCCGCCGACGAACTCGGCAAGCGCGCGCAATTGCGGGTGGAAGGCGCGCAAGGGGAAATGGATCGCAGCGTGCTGGAGCGCATGAAGGCGCCGTTCGAGCACATGCTGCGCAACGCTCTGGCCCATGGCATCGAAGCGCCGGCCGAGCGCGTCGCGCACGGCAAGCCGGCGGAAGGCACGGTCACGATCGAAGTCGGTCGCCAAGGCACTGAAGTGCTGGTGCGGGTGTCCGACGATGGCGCCGGCTTCGACCGCGACGCGATCCGCGCCAAGGCGATCCAGCGCGGCCTGTTGCAGGCCGACGTGCCGATTTCCGATTCCGAACTCTTCAATTTCGTGCTGCAGACCGGCTTCTCCACCGCCGACGAAGTGAGCCAGCTCTCCGGCCGCGGCGTGGGAATGGACGTGGTGGCCAACGAGATTCGCCAGCTTGGCGGTTCGCTGGCGATCGAGTCCGAGCGCGGCAAGGGCACCACGTTCAACATCCGCCTGCCCTTCACGCTGGCCGTGACGCAGGCCATCACGGTGCGTGCGGACGAGACGACCTTCGCGATCCCGATGACTTCGGTGCAGGCGGTGTCGCGCATCCGTCGCCAGGAAATGGCCGACCGGCTTGCGTCAGGCGATCGCACGGTCAGCTACGCCGGCGAGGAATACACGCTGCATGACCTGTCGGAACTGCTTGGCTTCGGTGCAGCCAGCATTCCCGAGGAAGGTTCCGGGCAGTTGCCGCTGCTGATGGTGCGGACGGGCGACCTGCGCGCCGCCATCCGCATCGACACGGTGATCGGTTCGCGCGAAATCGTGGTGAAGCCGATCGGTCCGCAGATCAGCAACGTACCCGGCATGTTCGGCGCCACCATCCTGGGCGACGGCTCGGTGATGCTCATCCTTGATCTGGCGCCCTTGGTGCGTCATTTCGAAGCCAAGCAGGCGGCTTCCGCGGTGGTCGCCAGCGAAACGGTCGAGGTGCCCGAAGCGCCCGTCCCGATTGCAACCGCCGATGCGGAAGGTCCGCGCGTGGTGATGGTGGTGGACGATTCGATCACCATGCGCAAGGTCACGACCCGCGTGCTCGAACGCGAGCAGCTGGAAGTCATCACCGCGAAGGACGGCGTGGATGCGCTGGAGAAGCTGCAGGAGCGTGTTCCCGATGTGATGCTGCTCGACATCGAGATGCCGCGGATGGACGGCTTCGAACTGGCCACGCACATGAAGAACGACCTGCGCTTCCGCCACGTGCCAATCATCATGATCACCTCGCGCACGGGCGAAAAGCATCGCCAGCGCGCGTTCGAGATCGGCGTGGATCGCTATCTCGGCAAGCCGTACAGCGAAACCGACCTGCTGCACCACGTCAGCGAGATCCTGGAGGCCCGCCGTGCTTGACCAGAAGATTCCCGCACGGCCGCGCGTGGCGCTGGTGTTCGCCGATGCGGCCTCCGCAGGGCATCTGCGCGACGCGGTGTCGAGCCACGTCGAGATTGTCTACGAAACCTCCGCGGACGATTTCGACGTGTCGCGGGTGACAGGCACGCAAGCCACCGCCGCGCTGGTTAACCTCGACGATTGCGAGTCGCTGGACACCGTCGAAGCCCGGCTGCAGGAAGCGGGCATTGCCGTGGTCTTCAACGATCCCGAAATTTCCAGCAAGCTGGACGGCTGGGCGCAGGCGCGCTGGCTGCGGCACCTTACCGCCAAGCTGAGCGGCAACTGCGATTTTGATCCGCCGCGGCCGGTGACCGCGCAAACTGCGCCGCCGGTGGTCGCGGTGGCTACAACTGAAACGCAGGATTCGACGGAAACCGTGGCCGTCCCTCCGTTGGGCGCGGTGGATGCGCCGCATCTGGTGGAGCGGCCCCTGTCACCGGCGGAGATCGAGTCGATGACGGCGGATTTCGTTGCGATGCAGGAACCGCAGGTTCTGCCTGCAGGGTTCGACGAAATCGCGATCGCGGGTCCCGCGGCGACAGATATCGACGACACGGAATACCCGGCAGCCATCGGCGCCGAAATCGAGCCCGAAATGGAAACGTCACCGGTAGTGCATGCAGTCGATGCCGTGGGCAGCGCCGGCGCGGCGCCGGGTCCAGGCAACGAACGCGTCGATGCTCTCGACATCGACACCGAAACCCTGTCGGCGATGATCGACGCACGGCTGGCGGCGGCGGAGGGCGAGCCCGTGCCGGAATCCCCGGAGGTTTGGCGTGTCGTGGACGGCGGCAACGTTTCCGCGGTCGAGCTTCCGCCGGTTCTGAGTGCGGCAGAATCCGCAGGCACCGTCGCGACGGCAGCACCGGTCGACGAAGCCGATGTATTGAGAGCCTTGCCTTCGCTGGGCGATTGGCAACTGGTCGATCCGGATGCTCCGGCCATGCCGATTGCGGCTCCGGCTTCGAAGCGCGATGAGCCAGCCTCGCCGGCGCTGTCGATCGAATTTGCCGGCCTGGAACTGGTGCCGGTGGAAACCATGATGGCTGTGGAACTCAATTCGGAGCCCATCGAACGCTGGATGCACGTCAGCAACGACAACAACGGAACAGGCGGAAAAGAGAAGCCCGCCACCGCGGGTTCGAAGGGAGAACACGCATGAACGCCCAGGCGATGCCACGCGAAATTCGCGGGGTCATGCTTCCGGTGACGGGCGGCCGCGTGCTCGTGCCCAATACCACCATGGCCGAGGTGATCACCTACGCGCATCCCGCGGCGATCGCCGACGCGCCGTCATGGATGCTGGGCCGCCTCGCATGGCGCGGCTGGGGTCTGCCGGTGCTGGCGTTCTCGGTGCTGGCCGGCGTGGCTGACCAGGAGCCGACCGAAAACACGCGGGTCGCGATCCTGAAGGCGCTGAGCGGCCACGCGCGGCTGCCGTATTTCGGCCTTCTCTGCCAGGGCTTTCCGCGCCTGACCCTGATCTCGGAAGAAATGCTGATTCAGGACGATGTATCCGGTGCGGTGCTCACGGGCGTCCGCGAGCAGGTACGCGTGCACGACGAATCGGCATGGATCCCCGATCTCGGTGCAATCGAGAACCTGATCGTCGGCGCGCTCTCCGCGGCAGCCTGACGGATCCCTCGTCACCGGACGTTCTTCGACCGATTCAGAAATCACCCTGGATGGCTTGCAATGCGGCCATGGCAGCCAAGCCGGCGGTTTCGGTGCGCAGGATGCGGGGACCCAGCGCAAGTGCATCAAAGCCCGCTCGGCGCAGCGCGGCCAGATCATGGCCGCTGAATCCGCCCTCCGGCCCCACCGCCAGCATCACGTCCGTTGCGGTCGATCCAGTGTTCCGCAGTCGTGCGATCCCGCCCGGGTGCAGCATCCAGCGGACTTGTGCGCCTGTCCGTGGATTCGACGCAAGGCACGCCTCCAATGATTCGGGCGCGCTGATTTCGGGCACGACGTTGCGCCCGCATTGCTCGCAGGCGGCGATGGCGACCGCGCGCCAGTGGTTCCGCCGTTTTTCGGTTCGCGCGCCATCCAGCCGCACTTCACTGCGCTCGCTGGTCATCGGCAGGATGCGTGCCGCGCCGAGTTCCGTGGCTTTCTGGATGATCCAGTCCATCTTTTCACCGCGCGCCAGCGACTGGACGAGCGTGATGCGCAGTGGCGATTCGCGCACGGGCACCTGCACGTTCTCGACATGCACGCTGGCTGCGCCGGGATCGGCCGCGACCAGCCTGGCTGGGTATTCCCGCCCGTCGCCGTTGAACAGGATCACCGGATCGCCAGGCTTCAGGCGCAGCACCCGCAACGCGTGCTGGGCCGCGGGCCGCGGCAGCGGCAAATCCTCGCCGGGCGTCGGGGCCAGATCGACGAACAGCCGTATTTCACGCATGGGTGGGAATCTTCCGGGGGAACGGAAGTCAAAAGTATGAACGATCTCTGTCGCCTCGTCGGCCTCCAGTGGCCGACGGCCTGCGACAGGCGCACAATGAAATTGCCTATCCCACCGAGGAGACCGGTCATGAACAAACGACTTTTCGCCATGGCGCTGTTCGCCGCATGCGGCGGCATGGCGCTCGGCCTGCCGGCGTTCGCGCAAACCAGCCCGAACGACACCCAACAGACCCAGACCCCAACGACCACGGCTGCATCGAACCGGCAAGCCGCGACGCCCGCCGATAAAAAACACACGGTTCCGCCGCTCGATTCGCGTTCGTGCATTCGCGAAACAGGCAGCCACATTCCGCCGCCCAAGGGGCAATGCCTGCCCGTGGCAGGCAACAGCTATACCCAGAAGGACATCCAGCGCACCGGCGCCACCAATGTGGGACAAGCACTGCAGATGCTGGATCCGTCGGTGACCGTGCACGGGCATTGAAGCCCGATTGACAGTTCGGGAGTTCCAGGACACCGGTCCGCGCGCCGCGGTGCGCGGACCGGTTGAAATATTCCCGCCGCGATATTGACTCGCGCCGCGCGCCTGTCTAGCTTGCAGGCATGCGCAAGCGCAAGGCCAAACCAGAAACAACCGAAGTGGCGCGGCCGGCGTTGGCCACCGAAGCCACCGGTATCGATGCGCTTGCCGCACAGTTGGCGGCTTATCTTCCCCCTGAGCAGATCGAACGAATCCGTGGTGCCTACGCGGTAGGCGCGCGCGCCCACGGCAGCCAGCTGCGGAAAAGCGGCGAGCCCTACATCACCCATCCGCTCGCGGTGGCGGCGATCCTGGCAGGACTGCGCCTGGATGCCGAAACCATCATCGCCGCGATCCTGCACGACACGCTGGAGGACACGGGCATGACCCGGGTGCAGCTGGAGGCCAGTTTCGGCACTACCGTCACCGAACTGGTGGATGGCGTCACCAAGCTGGAACGGGTGGATTTCGCCAGCCGCGTGGAGGCGGACGCGGAAAGCTTCCGCAAGATGCTGCTGGCGATGGCCCGCGATCTGCGCGTGATCCTGATCAAGCTGGCCGATCGCCTGCACAACATGCGCACGCTGTCGGCGATGATGCCGGACGCGCGTCGTCGCATCGCGCGCGAGACGCTGGATATCTATGCGCCGATCGCGGCGCGGCTGGGCATGAACGCCTTCCGCGCCGAGCTGCAGGATCTCGGCTTCCGCAGCCTGTATCCGGATCGCTACAAGATCATCGCCTCGCGCATCAAGCGCACGCTGGGCAACCGCCGCGAATCGATGGAGAAAATCGAGTTGGCGCTGGCGGAACGGCTGTCGGCCGACGGCATTCCGGTGCGCATCATCAGTCGCGTGAAGGCGCCTTACAGCATCTGGTCGAAGATGAAGCTCGAGCACAAGACCTTCGACCAGCTGATGGATGTATACGGCTTTCGCCTTGTCACCGACAGCGTCGCCCATTGCTATCAGGCGCTGGGTTCCGCGCACTCGCTGTTCAAGCCGGTGGAGGGCCGCTTCAAGGATTTCATCGCGATTCCAAAAGCCAACGGTTACCAGTCGCTGCACACCGTGCTGTTCGGACCGTTCGCCGCACCCATCGAAATCCAGATCCGCACCGAGGAAATGGACACGGTTGCCGAGCGCGGGGTGGCGGCGCACTGGACGTACAAGCAGGAAGCGATTCCGTCGAACAGTGCGCAATCGCGGGCGCGCCAATGGGTCGCGGGACTGGCCGATTCGCAGGCGGCGACGCCGTCGTCGCTGGAGTTCATCGAGAACGTCAAGGTGGACCTGTTTCCGGACGAGGTTTATCTGTTCACGCCGGCGGGCGACATCCAGGCGTTGCCGAAGAATGCGACCGCGCTGGATCTCGCGTTCGCGGTGCACACCGATGTCGGCATGCATGCGGTGGCCTCGCGCATCGATGGCAAGCTGGCATCGCTGCGCGCACAGCCTTCTTCGGGGCAGACGGTGGAAGTGATCACCGCTCCCTCCGCCGTCCCCAATCCGTCATGGCTGGATTTCGCGGTAACCGGCAAGGCGCGTGCGGCGATCCGCCAATACCTCAAGCACCTGCAGCACGAGGATGCGATCGATTTCGGGCACCGCATGCTGGAAAGCGCGCTGGATGCGGGCGGCTCCAGCCTCGACGCGATCCCGCCGGAAGCACTGGATCGCTATCTCGCCGACAACAATCTGCGCCGGCTTGAAGAGCTGCTGTCCGACATCGCGATGGGCAACCGCATGCCCGACCAGGTCGCGGCCAAACTGATCACGTTGGGCGGATCGGTGATCGGCGCCGCCCAGCACCGCGCCGAAAAAATCCGCATCAGCGGCGCGGAGCGCGGCATCCTCAGCTTCGGTAATTGCTGCCATCCGGTTCCCGGCGACGACATCGTGGGTTATCTGTCGCCCGGCAAGGGTATCGTCGTGCATCGCGTCGAATGCCCGAACGTGACCGAGCTGTTCAAGTTGCCGGAACGGCGCGTCGAGATTGGTTGGGACAGCGAAGTGCAGGGCGACTACCGCGTCGAGCTGCGGGTCGAGGTCGTCAACCGGCCGGGCGTGCTGGCGACGGTTTCGGCCGCGATCGCGGAAGCCAATTCCAACATTGACGACGTCAAGTACATCGAGCGTGGCATCCAGGCCGCCACGCTGATCTTCACGATCGAGGTGAAGAACAGGAAACACCTGGCCGACGTGATGCGGCGCATCCGCAACACGAAAGTGGTGAACGGGGTCTATCGCTATCCCATTTGATTGCGATCGTCCCGGGTCGCTGCTTCGCGAATGTGGGTTCAGCGAGATGTGCCTCGGCTGGCGAAGTCTGGACGACCTTCCGTAGCCCGGCTTTCCACGACAGCCGCTCGGGCAGAGCTGTTATTCTGCCGTTCTTGATCGCGATGCGAGAGCGCCATGTCACGCCAACCCGTCCATTCCGATTCCGCGCCCAAGGCCATCGGACCGTATTCGCAGGCGATCCGCAGCGGCAACACGCTATACCTGTCCGGCCAGACGCCGCTCGATCCGGCCACCGGCGAGATGGTGCCGGGCGGCATCGAGGCGCAGGCCACGCGCGTATTCGAAAACCTGGAAGCCGTGTTGGCCGCGGGCGGTGCCTCGTTCGAGAACGTGGTGCGGGTCGCGATCTACATGACCGATCTCGGCAACTTCGGTGCGGTCAACGAGGTCATGAAGCAATATTTCAAGGAACCGTATCCCGCGCGTTCGACCATCGGCGTGGCGGCGTTGCCGCGCGGCGCGGCGGTCGAGATCGATGTGATCGCGTTGACGGGCGGCTGACGCGTCTGGCGCGCATCCCTGATCCATGGCTTCGGCTAACCTTGCGCGGGTGACGACGCCAGCCGATACCCGTACCACTCCGGGCAAGGAACCGGGGCTCGCGCCGGTCGCGACCCTGCCCGGGGTTGGTCCCTCGCTCGCGGACACGCTGCGCAAGCTGGGCATCGAGCGCGTGCAGGACCTCTGGTTCCATCTGCCGCTGCGTTACGAGGATCGCACCCGCATCACCTCGATTCGTGATCTCGTTGCCGGCGAACCGGCGCAGGTCGAAGGCGTGGTCGAGGCGGTCCAGACCGGATTCCGACCGCGCATGCAGTTGCGGGTTGCCGTCACCGACGCATCGCACGACACCCTGGTGCTGCGCTTCTTCCACTTCCGCCGCCAGCAAACCCAACAATTCGTGCCCGGTGTGCGCCTGCGGTGTTACGGCGCGGTACGCCATGGCCAGCAGGGCTTGGAGATGGTGCACCCGCAGTATCGCGTGGTGCATGGAGAATCCGCGGTCGAAGCAACCCTGACGCCGATCTATCCCATCACCGAAGGCTTGGGCCAGCAGCGCCTGCGTGCTGTCATCGAGAAGGCGCTGTCGTGCTTGCCCGGTGGAACGGCATTGGAGCTGGTCCCCGTCGATCTGCTGGAACCTCTGGGGTTGATGCCGCTGCGCGATGCCTTGCTCGACGTGCACAGGCCGGCGCCGGATGCGGACGTCGAAGCATTGCTCGCGGGGCGGCATCCCGCACAGCAACGGCTGGCGTTCGAGGAATTGCTGGCGCACCACATCAGCCTCAAGCGGATGCGCGCACGCGTGCGGCGGCATCGCGCGCCCGCGCTGCCGGCAGAGGCCGGGTTGCGGAAGCGGTTTCTAGGGGGCTTGCCTTTCGCGCTCACGCGCGCGCAGGCACGGGTCGCGCAGGAAGTCGGGCGCGATCTTGGAAAAAACGTCCCGATGCTCAGGCTCGTACAGGGCGACGTGGGTTCCGGCAAGACCGTCATTGCCGCGCTGGCGGCCCTGCACGCAATCGCGAATGGCCGCCAGGCCGCATTGATGGCCCCCACCGAATTGCTCGCCGAGCAACATCTGCGCAGCTTCCGCGCCTGGCTGGAGCCGCTCGGCATCGAAGTCGTGTGGTTGGCGGGCAAGGTCACCGGGCGCGCACGCACGGCGGCCCTGGCCAAGCTGGCCGCGGGTGCAGCGGTCGCGGTCGGCACCCATGCACTGATGCAGGAGGGCGTCGAATTCGCGCGCCTGGGACTCGCGATCGTGGACGAGCAACACCGCTTCGGTGTGCAGCAGCGGATGAACCTGCGCGACAAGGGTGCGGGCAGCGGCGAGATGCCGCACCAGCTGGTGCTGACCGCGACCCCGATTCCGCGCACGCTGGCGATGAGTGCTTACGCCGATCTCGACGTTTCCACCCTGGACGAACTTCCGCCCGGCCGCACGCCGGTGCGCACCGTTGCCATCGCCAACACCCGCCGCGACGAGGTCGTCGCACGCATCCGCGCAGCCTGCGCGGAGGGTCGGCAAGCGTATTGGGTCTGCACGCTGATCGAGGACAGCGACGTGCTGCAGGCGCAGGCGGCCGAAGTCGCCTATGTGCAGTTGTGTACCGCATT
>Ga0134128_10006422_pt1 | contig 14243 bp, 17 predicted proteins | sample KB31754_FD_96462 | JGI IMG/M metagenome (GOLD analysis project Ga0134128, IMG submission 96462) | Terrestrial soil microbial communities with excess Nitrogen fertilizer from Kellogg Biological Station, Michigan, USA - KB3-175-4 | ecosystem: Environmental > Terrestrial > Soil > Unclassified ... | reverse complement strand
GTCATCGCTGAGCGCTGCTCGCCTGCGGGGTCGCCGTAATCCTCGAAGGTGAACCCCGGCCAGCGCTGAGCGCTCAATTGCAGCACGCCATCACCGAATGTCGATATCCCGCAATCATCGCCGCAGAGCTCCTCGAAGATGATCCACCGGCCATCCGGGAGCACCTGAGTAAAGACGCACGCCGGGGTGAGTCCAAAGTCCCAGCCGCGCAGGATCGTGACGCCCTTGACCGGCTCGACTTCGGCGACGTGCAGCGAATCGTTGAACTCGGGGAACACCGGCTTGCCGTCGCGCACGTAGCCATAGAGGCCATCGACGTACACACGGATGAAGTCCGGATCGGAGCCCGCCATCAGATTGGCGTAGTAGTTCGGCGAGAGATTGGGCAGGTTTTCAGCTTCCGCGGATCGGGCGCTCGGCTGCTTGAATATCTCAACGCTCCCTGCATCCTCCTCATCCGCCTTGCGCTCCTCGAATAGCTTCCACCACCACGAATCATCATCCGGGGGGTTGGAGTCCATCACGATCCCTGGATCGACGCAGCCGCCCTCATTCCGTGGCGGGTAGCGATCTACGCGGCCCTTCAGCGCCTTGATGACGGCCCACGGCACTTCCCGCGCCTCATTCACCCACGCGCCCGTCAACTCGAGAGAGAGGAGGTTTGCGACATGCTCCGGCCGGTCGAGTGCGCGGAACAGGATCTCGACATCCAAGTCGTCGAGATGATTCAGATAGTAGATATGGTCGCCCTTGTTGAACGTGCCGAAAATCCCATCCGGTAGCCAGTAGAGAAACGTCCTGATGGTCGTATCGGCAAGCTGCCCGTAGGTATTGCGAATGCACGCGAACCGCGCTCGGCGCTTGCCATTCACGAGCGGTTGCCGTTTGGCCCACTTCACCAGTTCCATGACGCAGCCCGAGGACTTGCCCGAGCCGAAAGGGCCCATGAGCCCGCGAATGAATGCGCGGGACTCGCTGAAGCGCTTGATGGTCGGCACGCTCGCGTATGAGTAGCGGCGCTCGATCTCGCTCAATGCGTCATCTCCGAAAGGTAGGCGGCGCCCGCCCCTAGCCCCCAGACTGAAACGCTATCACCGGGACCGCAGCCCAGCACGAGCGGCGGATCGGTGCCTTTTACGAGCACGTCCTTCGTCGCCGAGGCCGTCGCACCGTTGGAGTTGATGCGCACCAGACAGTTGGCGGTAGCCGAAATCTCGACGGCGTAGGTCTGCGGGCCTACGGCATTCGTGAAAGAAGCGCCCGCACCGTTGGTGAGCGTCACGGACTGACCTTTCCCGTCGATCGTCCGCCAGGGAGAAACAGGTATCCCCATCGTTTATCCCTCAATCACGAGGCGCCCGCGTACCCCGATCTCCCCTGACACCTCAGTGCGGGCGAGCTTCGGAACGTGGAACTCGATGACGCGCGCGTAAATCTCTATGGCTCTCGCCGGGTCTTTCTTGGCGACGCGCTCGAGCCACTCCTGCAGCTTATCGACGTTGTTTTCCGCGAATCGGGCAATGGCCGCGCGAACATCGGCAGTCACTTTGTTCGGCACGCCCTTCTTGCGGCCTCTGCCCATGGCCGGGGGTCGCGTTCCTTTTGGTGCTGGCATGTCAGGCTCCTGCGTCTAAGAGGCGCTGCGCGTAGGCGCTCTGTGCGCGAACGTCGCGGGGGTCGTTGAGGAAACGCTCTCGAGCTCCATCCAAGCCGGCAGGAGGCGCTTTGGGAGCCTTCGCTGGCCTCGGGGCCGCGTTGGCCTTGTTCAGCCTAACGCCGGGAACCTTCGGCGCTGGCGGTTTTCTTACCTGCGACGCGTGAAATAACGCGATGAGGTGCCGCGAGTCCGTGAGGCCGGCGAGTTCCGCTTCCGTGATCCCATGCTGACGGGCGTATGCCAACATGTCTTGCTTGGCCGCCTCGAAGGCCGCTGGGTCGCGCCACTCGGGCATGGCGCGCAATACCTTCTCCCTCTCAGCAGAGATGTACTCACCGGCAAGCTGCTGCGCATGGCCCTGGAGCTGCTGCATCTGCTGCCAGTTCTGAGCCTGTTTGGTTTGGTACTCGTTTAGCAGCGCGTGATACTGCTGCGGATTTTCGGCGCGAAGGCGGTCCCATGGAACTGCACGGGCTGCGGCCTCGAGCTGCGCTTGCGCCTGCTGGCCCTGCTGAAGCGCCTGCTGAAGCTGCTGGCTCGTATGAGCGCGGTTCTCTTCCGCCCACTTCTCCGCGCGTTCCATCTGTTCGTAGCTGTCATGCCATGCGGGCCGATCCTCGTTGGTCTGCGCTGACGCTTCGGCAGGCTCGTCGTCTGCCTGACCCTGTTCCGCATCGGGCTCACCGTCGGCGTTGAAGGCTCCGGCATCCCACAGTTTTTGAGCGACTGCGGCTTCCCGCTCAGGATCGGACGTCCCGTTGAACGGGTTGACGCCGGTATCGACGTCTACCTTGGCGGGGTTGGTAGTCTGTTCGGTCATGGTTTCACCGTGAGAAAAGAGGCGAGGCGTTGATGCCACCCACGCCCATGAGGCCGCCGAGTGTCGCGGGCAGCGCACCGCGGCCGACGGTGCCGGTCATCCTGCGTGCGAGCGGCTGGTATGAGATTCCTTGCCGCAAGAGCTTCGCGGCATAGGCGGGGTCCAACATGGCCTGCGCGAGCTGCGCGTTCACCCGCTGGTCTACAAAATCATTGAGACCCCGCAGGTATTTCCCGACGACCGGCAAGTGTCCGGCCGCGCCCCCGGTGAGCCTGCGGCCGAGTGCGAAGTTTGAGAACGTGTCCGAGCCCGGCGCTTTGACGGTGGGACTCGATAGCGCATTGCCCCTGGCCAAATCCTCGCGTACCGCATTTAAGCGCGCGAGTGCATCGGGGGTGAAGTTGGGGGCGGTCGGGCGCGCGAGCAATGAGTCGAGGTTGCGCGAGAATTGCGGCCCCGAGAGAAACGGCTCGCCGGTCGCGGTATCGAGGCCGCTCGAGGCGCGCTGCTGCAGCGCCTGGATGGCGCGGCGCATGTTGATCGGCGCCGACATCTCGGCATATTTCGCCAGGTAGTTCTGGTAGCCGGGTGCGGCCGCCTCGATTGCATCATCGAGGGAGCTGATGACCTGCCCGAGTTGCCCGCGGGTTTGCGCGAGAGTCGAAGCGTTCGGTGCGTCCGGTCCTGTCGGCTGGAGCTTCCCGCGCTGCGCTAAAGCAAGATCCTTGCGAACTTCGTAGAGTGCCGCGGGATCACTCTCGTCCCCGATGAGTCCACTGGCCCACTTCATCGTTTTGGCGATGCTCTCTCGCGATCCAGCGGGCGAAGCGAGAATGCTGTCGATGGTGTCCTGCACGCTCTGCACGGGAGCCGGTACCACGCCCATCCCCGTCGCGAAAGCACCTTCGCGCATCGGCGCAGTAGCAGCGTCACGAGCCTGCTGTGCGAGTTGGATATCGGCAGGCGTTCCGCCCAACGCGGTGAGCTGCGCCTGCCGAGCAGCGTTCTGCTGGCTGATGCGTTCGCCGAAGGGTCCGGGATTCCTGGCTCTGACGCCCTTCTCGAGCGCGAGTAGCCCGGTGTCGCCAGAGGCCTCTCCGGCGGTGCGCATGGAGCCCGGCACAAGAGGTGCCGCAGTATCGAGACTGGCCGCGGCCTGCGCGGGATTGACCGCGGCGCCGACGAGTGTGTTACCAGCGAGCTGCGCCTGACCGCCTCGAGTGAGCGGGCGAATGATGGCACTTGGCAGACTGAGCGATGCCTCGAGCGCAGACGGCGCGAAACCGCCGGCAAGCCCCGCGAAGAACTGCCCCACGGGGCCGATACCGGCATGTTGCGCAAGCCCTGCGCTGGTGCCTCCCGTGAGGCCCGCAGCGCCGCCGCGCAGGATATTCGGAGCCGTAGCCGCCGGCCCTCCGAGCGCCCCCAGAAGGCCCACGCCTGTGAGCGCGCCAGCGGTCCCGCGAATTGCGCTCGCGGCGAGCTGCTCATTGGGGGTCGTCGGTACGGGGGCGCCTGCTTGCGTCAGGGCGTTGGAAAGAGCGCCCGAGAATGTCGGCAGCATCGCCCGATGGGTACCGAGGAACCGGTTACTACCGCGGCTGATGAGATTCGAGAGTCCGACGGAAAGATCGTGCGGGATCGCGAGCGTATCGAACACGCTTTCTCCGACATCCCGACCCGCGAGAGCGATATCTCGCAGGATGCCGCCGGATGGCGCTGCTGCTTGAGAGCTTGCAGCGGATTGCCCGCTGATCGCGCCCACGATAGCGAACGGATCGGCACCGTCCGGGCCCGTGATCTGATAAACGGCGCCCCCCGGGCCGCTCACCTGATAGGTCGCCACTTACTGAATCCGCTTGACCGTGAAGCCGCCGACGGTCGCGGTCTGACCGATACCGAGGGCCCCTGTCGGCTGTGTCAGTTGGCCCCGCGCCTGCTGCGAGAGGAAACTGTCAAAGTCATTGAGGCCCGTCGCCTTCTGATACTGACGGCGAAGGCCCGAGAGCTGGCCGCCCATCAGTCCCTGGTACTTCTCGATCACGCCCATGAGCTGCTTCGGTGAGTTCGCGGTTTCAAATGCCGCTTTAATCGCGTCGCGGTCGCCTTCTGCGCCACCGCTCCCCAAAATGGCTTTCACGACTTCATCGCCCACAACCTCGCGCATCGAGTCGAAGTTGGTGACGCTTGGGTTGCCCCACTGCTTGCTGAGGAAGTTGGCGACCCTGTTTAGCGCCGGGGTGCCGTAATTACGCAGCTCCCCGAGCGCTTGGGAGAGCTGATCGAGGTGATTCGTAGCCACCGAGAGCGAGCGCACGGTATCGCCCTGCTTGCCGGTTGCGAATCTCTCGCGCGCCTGCTGCTTGGTCGCGTAGGTCGTAGCGTCATAGCTCGGGTTCACCTGCTGAACCTGCGCCATGATCGCTTGACCCTGCGGGGTCCTGAGCGCATAGCCGTTCAAGGGCGGCGCTTCGTAGTTCGCGATGAGCTTGGCAACGCCCGCAGTTGTGCCCTGGTCAATGTAGGTGTAGGGACTGAAAGCCGGTCTGCCCGCGGCAGCCGAGGCCGGGACGTACATGGGACCGTTCGGGCCCGTGACCATCTTGAGGGCTTCCTCGGGCTTGACCTGGCTCACCGCATTCGACACGGGGTTGCGCTGATAGAGCGAGCCGAGCGGCCCTGCGATCTGGCTCATCTGCACGGGTGGTGCAACGGTAGGCTCCTGAAGCGCCCCGGCAATCCGGTTGCGCGCAAAGGTGAGGGCCGTTCGGACGTTCGCGTCGGTGAAGTCCTTGGTTAGATCAAAGCCAAGGGAGGGCGCTACCTGGGCCCAGGTCGCCGAAAGGCGCGGGTCGGCTTTCACGTACCGGGTCGGCGACTGCGCCTTCATGGCGGTGTCGAGCGTCGCGATGGCGGTCCCATACTGGCGCTGCGCAAGCACCATCTGCTGCGCGCTGATCTGCTGCGCCGTCGTCACCGGGTTCTGGCCGTTGATGAAGGCCAGCCCCTGCAGCATCCGCGGGGACAACCCGCCAACGGGTATCCCGGCAATCTGTGCGGGACTCGGTGCGCCGTAGGCCGAGGGGGCCGCAGGAGCAGGAGCGGCCGAGAATGGCCCGACGACAGGAGGTTGCGCCGCAGAAAGAGACGACATCAGGCCCCCGGACTGCCCTGTCGGCTGCTTGCCCATCATCTGCCCGAGCACGCTCCCGAAGGCACGCATGCGCATCTGATTCAGGGCAAGCTGCTGCTGATTCGCCGCCGCGCGCTGCATCTCCTGGCCGGGATTGGCAAAGGGCTGCGTGCCGGCAATGAGCCCCATGCCGAGATTCCACAGGGGCGATGCCATCGCGGAGGCAACCGGCCCGGTCGGCGAGTTCAACGAACTCAGGACATCCATGAGCCCCATCAGAAGTGCTCGGACTCCTCGGCACCGGCCGGGGAACGTGACACCCCGACCGGCGCGAGGGCCGCCTCCAACGCTGCGAGACGCGCTTTCACCCACCCGAACTCGACATTGAATCGCTTGAGGTCAGCGAACACCCGCTGATCTGATATCGCCATGCCTGGGATGGGGCCTCGAATGGGCAGCGGCTCGGGGAGCTTCACAGCGGGCGCCGTGAGGCCGAGTTCCTCCTCCATCGCACCGACACGGGCGAGGACGGCGTCGAACGCGGGGAGCATTCGGCGGAAAGCTTCAAACTTGATCTGCTCAGCAATGTTCATCATGACGGCTGGCCCTCGTTTTCGGGACGCTTCGCCAGCAGCGCTTCGAGTGCCGCAAGCCGCTCGAGCACGATGGGAAGCTCCTCATAGCAGCGCTCGGCGCCCTGGAAAATGACGATGAATGAAATGGGCATTTCAGCTCTCCGAGTAACGAGCCTTGAGCTTACCGGCGGCTGCGGTGTCGGTGTCGTCTGAAACGTCAGTCACACTACTGTCACTGACCATGCCGGACCGGATGGCGCGCAGGTCGGCTTCAATCGTGCTCGGTTCGGGCAGAGGCGTGAAACCTGCAACCGCAAGCTGCTGACGGATCTCCTTGGGGCTCGGCGCGTGGTCGTACATACACACGATGTCGAGAATCGCTCTGCGTCGTTCCTGCGCTTCCCTGCCCTTGCGCTGATTACGCGCCTTCAGTGGCGCCGGAAGCTTTCGCTTGCCGGATGCCTCGATCCGCTCGAGCGCCAGGCGCAGCGGTGCCAGCTCCTCGGCAATGGCGAGGCGCATGACGCGGACGATGGAGTCGTAGGCGGCTTCGGGCCAACCCTCCTTGATGTCGTGCGTAGCACGCTCCAGGAGGCCGCGTAGGGCGTCAGGATCGGTCACGGCGCATCCCAGGCCAGCAGTTGCCTGACGGCCGCTTCGGTCAACCCGAGGCTCGAGGCGATGTCTCGGGGCGTCAGTCCGCGAGCCGCGAGTTCCCTGACGGCGGTGCGCATCGTCGCTGCGTCCACCGGCTTGTGCCGGTCCCGGCCAGTGAGCGCGGCATAGTCGAGCGCCCCACCAATGGTCCGGCTCATGACTTCACCGGGAGCGGGCTTGCATTTTTGGGCGCTGCGGCAGTGGACAAAGCGGGACCGGGGATTGAACGGCCTGCAAGAATCTCTCGTTCAATCAATGGCTTATCGCCATTTTCCGATTCTTCGAGCAGACGGGTAATAGCAGCGTCCACGAAGCAGAGCGCGAACTCACGCAGTAGCGCTGGATCGAACTGCGGCACGTCAGCCATCGCAACTGCACCGAACAACTGAATGTTGAATCGAAGTGCGACGCTTGCGACGTTTGAGACACCATTTCCTGTAACTGCCTACGCGCGATACGTACCAATTAGAAATGGTGTCGCAGGTGTCGCAGGTGTCGCAGCTACTCATGCGCCCTCCACTCTCCGGCGACTCGTACGCGCAGACCGAGAAAGCCTCGGCCTCGGATACCGGCGGTATCCTTGATGCGTTGGAAGCCGCGCCGGGCCAGCTCATCGCTCAAGGTGGCGGCCTTTCCGGCATATGCGCCGTTTGCGTCGGCGAACGCGGAGAAGGACTCGAAAAGGTGCTTCACGGTGTCGCTGTAGCGCGGGGCTTGCTCGCAGCACTCCTCTAGCCAGCCCCCGAGCAGATCCTGGCTCTCGAAATAGGTCGAGGTCGCGCGCTTGACGACATCGGGCCGCATGAGGCCGTTTTTCTGCCAGTCGAGGCACCCCTCGATAGCCCAACGAAGGATGTCCGGCCATTCCGCGCGGAGCTTCTCCTCGAGCTGCCTGTCAGGATGCTCCGGCTTGTAGGTGAACGGCACCACGTTAAAGCGGCGCACGAGAGCATCATCGACATGGCGCAGGAGCGGCTGATGGTTGCCGACGAGGAGTAGCTTCCAGGTGGGTAACATCGTGAAGAAGTCCTGCCGCATGAATCGGGCAGTTACCGGATCGCCTCCGGTCAGTGTCTTCACCCGGGCGCTATTCCAGTTGCGGCCTGCTTCGGATTCCTCTGAGACGACAAGGCGAGCTCCCCGCAGCATTGCAAGCTCCGTCGGGTGCCGCTCGCCGCGGGCCTCGGTGAAGGTTTCCATCGGCGCCACGGTTGCGTAATCACCGAGGATGCCCTTCAGCGTGTGGACGAAGACGCCCTTGCCGTTGCCGCCGCTTCCGTAGACGAAGATCAAGGCGTGTTCCCGCACGTCTCCGGTGAGACTGTAGCCGGCAAGCTGTTGCAGGAAGCGAATCAGCCCGAAGTCCCCGCAGGTCGCCTGCTCGAGGAAGGCGAGCCACAATTGAGGTTCTGCGCTGTCCCCTGGTGCGACGACGGTTTGCTTCGTCAAGTAGTCCTCGGGCAGCGCCGGACGCGCCACGCCTGTGCGCAGATCCACGGCCCCGCCGGGAGTCCCGAGCAGGAACGGATCGCGGTCCCATATCTCCGCGGTGACGGCCAGCCGCTGATCCGATCGTGCAGCGCGCTCGACCGCGGCGGCCGTCGCCGTCTTCTTCAGGTTGGCAAGGCCAATCTTGTTCGCCTCCCGGCAAAGGTCTCGGGCCCAGGAGAACGCGAGCATGCGGGTGTCCCGCTTCCAATGGGTTGCGGTGCGCGTGAACCACGCGCCCGTCGTATGGCAGTAGCGAGCATCAGTAGCGTATTTTTCGGCGAACGCCAGCGCGATCCCGTCCTCCGACATCTCGACAGCCGAGTCGAGTTCCGCGCGCAGGCCCTCGAGATAGTCCACTTCAGCGGCCATAGGCGGGGAATTTCGTCTTGCTCGGGCGGATCTCGCGAGGCTTCGCGTACTCCCGCACTCGATTGATGCGGCTGGCCGCTGTAGCAACGCGCTTCCAGTCCTCCTCGGAAATCGCGCGCTTCGCCAGCATGTCGTTGGCGATGATCGCGACGAGCGTCACCTCCTCGGACACGATCTGCAGGAGGTCGAGCGGATTGAACTTGCGCGCCCAATGAGGCGTGCCGTTTGGCTTGCCGGTGTAGGTCTGCGGGGATAGCTCGCGCCAGTCGAGACTCACAGCCGCGAGAACATCATCCGGGCTACAGCCGGCAAAGCAATGCACGAGGGTGCGACCGTCGGGCAGTTCCCGGATTGAGAGCGATGGATCGCGGTCCTCGTGCGCGGGGCACCTCGCCATCCAGCGATTGCTCCCGGTCTGGCGCACCTTATCGAGGCGCGAGAGGAGTGCCTCGGCGGTCATTCCGTCACCGCCCCCCGGCGACGTACCCGCTGCTCCTTTGCGGCGCGCGCCTGATCAACGGCGGTTTCGAGGAAAAGACGGCCCCCGCGCGTGTCGTGGTAGCAGAGAACGATGCCCGCGTCGGCATAGAGCCGGGCAGTCGGCCGCGATATCCCAGCTCGACGGGCGAACTCGGAAAGGGTTAGCAGTGTCTTCATGAACAAAGGCTAAACCCCCTTGCGAAGCTCGTCACATACTGTTATGGTGTAACCCGTCACTTCCTAGAGACGGTTTAATGTCACGGAGCAAGGCCCGGACCCTCCCTCCCTTCGAGGAACTCCTACGTCAGCAGCACCGGTTGAGCGAACACGTGCAGCATCTAGCCGGCCGTTGCGCCGTGCGCGTCTCGGAGCGCGACGTAATTCGGATGGCGCTTACCCTGACGAACGACTATTCGGCGGCGGAGATGATGGGACTTTCCATCTACATAGCGGCTGGTGGCCCGCTGACTGGGGCGTCCCCACACTTTTCGTTCGCCGAGGTCGCGAAACAAACGGGAGGCCGCTTAGACTTAAAGCCCGAGATTGATGCGCTGTTCCGGCGCGAGTGGGACAACTACCGACCCGAACGCGATTGGATGCGCAGTGCGGTTGAACTCGTCATGCACGACCCGGCGACCGCGCGAGTAAAGCTACGCAAGGAGATCGAGGAAGGGGCCAGCCAAGTCCTGGTGAGCCCGGCCATCAGATGGAACGGCCGAGCGTTCGCGACCGAGCTTAACTACTTCGCCTTGAGCATCCCGGCGCTAATGGGCTATGCGATCGGGCTGCTCCTCGATGAGGACCGAGGGCTTGCGGTGGCACTCAAGCGTTGTGCTTTGTGCCAGCGAATCTTTTTGAGTGTTCCATCCGCCAAGGGCGGACGCCCCCCGCTTTATTGCACGCGCGATCATCAGGACATTGTTGCGAGGGCCTCAGGGGCTGAGCGCACGGCGAAATGGCGAAAGTCGAAAGCGAAAAAGGCGAAGTGAGGTAACTATGATCCGCGCCGCCTTTTACGGCCGATACAGCAGCGACATGCAGCGTGCGGCCAGCATCGACGACCAGCTCCGCAATTGCCGGCAACGGGCCGAAGCCGAGGGCTGGATCATCACCGCCGAGTACGCCGACCGCGGCATCAGCGGGTCCGATGCCAACCGGCCCGAATACCGGGCAATGCTCGAGGCCGCAGACCGGCGCGACTTCGACGTGCTGCTTGTCGATGATCTCTCGCGGTTCGCCCGCGACTCGGTAGAGCAGGAGCGCGCGATCCGGCGCCTCGAGTTTCGGGGGCTTCGCATCATTGCCGTGAGCGATGGGTACGACAGCACCTCGAAGGCCCGCAAGGTGCAGCGCGGCTTCAAGGGTTTAATGAATGAAATTTTCCTCGACGACTTGCGCGAGAAAACGCACCGCGGCCTCACCGGCCAGGCGCTCAAGGGCTTCTGGACCGGGGGCCGGCCGTATGGGTACCGGCTGAAGCCGATCCTCGATCCCTCGCGCAAGGACCAGTACGGCCAGCCGGTGAAGGTGGGGAGCAAGCTCGAGGTCGATGCTCAGCAGGCCGAGGTAGTGCGGGAGATTTACCAGCGGTTCGCCGACGGGCAGAGCTACCGGATGATCGCCGGGGAGCTTAATCGCTTGGGTGTTCCATCCCCAGGCTCGACGTGGAATCGGACGACGCGCCGGTGCTCAGGCTGGATGGGGAGCGCGGTGCGCGTCATTACCCGGGCGCCGATCTATGGCGGGGTGGTGCGCTGGAACGCAAACCAGTACGTGAAGGACCCGGACAGCGGCAAGTACAGCCGCCGCGCACGTCCTACAGCCGAGTGGGTCGAATACCGGGACGAAGCCCTGCGCATCGTCTCAGACGATCTCATTGAGCGCGCCCGTAACCGGACCAAGGTCCGCGCCTCATCCGATGAGCGGATCAAGAGCGGTGGCAAGCCGAAGTACCTGCTATCGGGACTCTTGAAGTGCGGCTGCTGTAATCAGAACTACACCCTCGCGAACCGCACGAGCTACGCCTGCGCGAGCTACCGGGACGGCTCGCTCTGCAAGAACGACATCATGGTCCCCAAGGCCGATCTCGAGGACACGATCGTCGGGCCCATCCGCACCCAGATACTCGCCCCGCAGTTCGTCATGGACATGGCCGGCGAGCTACAGAAGCGGCTCGCGGAGCGGGCGAGGGAACGCGCCAGCCGGAACGAGCGGCGTCCGAAGGAGCTAGCCGAACTCGACGCTCGGATCGAGCGATTGCGAGAGCGCCTCAAGGCCGGCGACCCGGATCTCACCGCGGACGAGCTGCAGGGTGCGATCGACCGGGCGCTCGAGAAGCGCAAAGAGCTCGAGGCCGCGCTGCCCGAGGCCAAGCAGTCGGCCGCCGTGCTCGCGGCGCTACCGCGCGCTGTGGCGCTCTACAAGCAGCAGATCGAGTTAGGGCTCGATGGCGACCCGCGAGCGGCGCTCAAGGGGCGCGCGATTCTCAGGCGCCTCGTGGGCGGCAGAATCGTGCTCAGGCCGGGCCCCGACCGGCAGATATGGGCTGAATATGAGCTTCGCCCCGGGGAGCTTCTGAGAGTAGGAACAGGTGGTGGAGCGGACTCCCTTTGCTCCGTTCCTAGCATACCCGTCCGGGTCCGGGTGAAGTAGCATTTTCCCAAGCGGCGCCCGGAGCTGTTCACAGCAGCCCCGAGCGCCTGACCACAACCAGCAACAGAGGTACTGATCATGGCTAAGCGAAAGATACACCGCGGCGACCGCAAAACCACCAAGGCGCAGCAGGAGCGGGCACGGCGACGGCTCGAGGAGCAGGGGATATTCCCGGCAGAACCGGGAGACCAGGAGCTTGCAGAGTTCCTGTCGAACATCATCAGCAGTCTACGCGCGGCCGAGGAGGTCGCCATCACCGTGACGGCGGCCCTGCGGCACGAGGACACGACAGAATCGCTCTGCGCCGCTAATCTGCTCCAGCGCTACTGCGGCAATGAGATCACCGAGCAGATCGGGCAGCTCGAGATCGCGCTCGACTGCACGTCCCTGGCCGGAAACCGGCTCGTCATCAATTCCAATCTGAAGGCGAAGCGCGCGCAGGGATTGCCGCCTGGACCCGTGGCGGCGATGAGCCACGACTGACCGCAGCCGGATCGCTGCACGGGAGCGCCGCCTTCGGGCGGCGTTTTCGTATCCGCATCAGTTCCCGCGTTTCCCCGGGTCGAGCGGTTGCGCCATCAAGTCGAACTCTCGGGGATCTGGCGGTTGATCGGAGAAGTCCTCTCTCAGTCCGCACTGATAAGCCCACCATTCAGGGCTCGAAAAGTCTCCGGTAATGCGCCGATGTTCCTGGTATGCCACCCAGGGGCAGATACCGGGCCAATGCTTCTCGCATTTCGGATCGCGCGCCCCCGACTTTTCACACCCGCAGTCTTTTCGGTGTGTTATCGCGTGTCGGAGCATTGCCGCTGTGATATCGGCCATTGCCCCATTATACGGGGGTGGCGCAGCTCAGTTCACCCCGAACACGCCCCGCTCTTGGAAGTAGCTCACGGTCGAACAGTCCACGGTTCCGAAACTGCCGTTTTTGAGGCGCATGACTGTAGTGCCGGCGACTGGCACTGCAAAGGCGCCTGCGGACGTGATGCCTGCGTGCGTGCACGTACCTCCCGCGCCAGCAGCCTTGTAGGCCACGAGATAGTCCATCCAAAAAGTCGATGCCGACATGGTCGCCCCGGACGTGATCGCGCCGGCTGTAGGTTGAACGTAGGACGCCAGCATATTGGATGGGCTAGTGGTTTGAGTGGCCTGCGAAGTAAAACTCCCTAAGCCGCTATAGGTGATACCGCCCGAGAGCGCGACATAGCCCGCAAGCAGCAGATCGCCGCTGACCGTGGGCGTGATGCTATTGGAAACAGGAGAGGCGGAATTTCCATACTTGCCGGTCGCCGCGAGGTCGAAAGATCCGAGCCCGGAAACCTCAATCAGATAGACCCTGGCATTGGTCACGTTCACCATGGTTAGGGCGACGGAATGAGAGCCAGAAGTCACGCTGGCAATGCTCCAGGACCCGGTGTAGTAATCCTTCCCGTCAGCGCCATCAGCTACTAGCCTGAATCCGTCATCAGTTGTGAAAGCGGTAGTGCTGCCATCGTACGCAATCGACGTGAGGCTTCCGCTATTTGCGCCGTTGCCCGCGAGCAGGCATATCAGGGTGTCGCCTGAATTCGTAATCGTGATGCTGCCGGAGCCAGAGGTCAGCGCAACCGCTTGAACAATGGACGGGGCAGCTTGTGCCGAGAGGGGCAGGAGGAAAAGCAGCGCCGTCAGTACGTTCAGGAGTCGTGATCGCATTTCAGTTACCTTGTGTGAAATTCATGTAGGGCTCCCCCGCCATCCGTAGTTGAGCACCGGCAGCCTTCCCAGGCCCTGCTTGCGCGTGTAGCGCCAATACTGATTCCCGACACCGCACAAGTAGACCCGGCCCTCGGTGTCATCCTGCGTCGGCTGTGTCGCAATCAGGCCCTTGTGTCGCGGGCAGTTCGCTGTCGTGGCCTTGCGCGCTTCCTCGGCGCTGACAGGCGGATCTGCGAGGCTGCTGCGAGGGTAAGGGAGAGCCCACGATTCCTCCCGCGTAAAGCCCTGTAGGTCGCTCAGCTTCATACAGCGGCCTTCCTCATGTTCTCCACCCACTTGGGATATAGCTTCTCGATCGGCGGCAGCTTCAATCCCTGCTGGCCCTCCTGACGCCCTCGCACTGCGCCACCGAATACGCGCGTAGCGACATACTGCAGGGCATCGTGGGGATGCGAATATTCGTTCTTGTCAGGTTGGTCGTGGTAGCGCTCGGCGGAGCCTGCGACCTTCACCCGCTTGAATTGATAGCGTCCCGCAAAGCCCTTGCGCAGCATCGTGCACCGGGGATGCAGCACCAGTTGCGGCTTGCCGTCCCGCAGCGTGTTGAGGGGCTTTCTGACCGATTCCAAGCGGATCGTCAGATTCTGCTCACCGGCCTGGATGCGGATTCCCTTCCCGCGCAGGATGTCGAAACAGGTTTTCTCATCCTTG
>Ga0134128_10006420_pt1 | contig 14246 bp, 10 predicted proteins | sample KB31754_FD_96462 | JGI IMG/M metagenome (GOLD analysis project Ga0134128, IMG submission 96462) | Terrestrial soil microbial communities with excess Nitrogen fertilizer from Kellogg Biological Station, Michigan, USA - KB3-175-4 | ecosystem: Environmental > Terrestrial > Soil > Unclassified ... | reverse complement strand
GACCCGGCCGAAGGGCTGGGCGGCCCGCGAGGGGCATGGCCCCCCGGAGCTGGGCGCCCCTGGGGGCTGGCGCCCGGGGCTGGGCGCTCCCCGGGGCAGGGTGCTCCCCGGGGCTGGGCGCTCCCCGGGGGCTGGGCGCTCCCCGGGGCTGGGTGCTCCCCGGGGGCAGGCCGCTCGGGGGCGTCGTTCATGCGGTGGCGCGGAGCGCGAACCCGTTGGGGGTAATGCTTTTCTTACTCCGACTCGATGGTGCGCAGGCGGATGGTGACGTCCATCGCCCGGAGTTCGTCGAGCACCTCTTCGCTGTACTCGATGCCGATGTCGGTGATCACGTAGCCGAGCTCGTCGCGGGTGCGCAGCAGCTGGCCCTCGACGTTGACGCCGTGGTCGGCGAGCACCCGGTTGATCGACGCCAGCACGCCTGGCACGTTCTTGTGCAGGTGGATGAGGCGGTGCGTGCCGGGGACCGCGGGCAGCGCGACACCGGGCAGGTTGACGGACATCGCCGTCGTGCCGCCCTCGGCGAAGTCGATGAGCTTGCCGGAGACGAACTCGCCGATGTCCTGCTGCGCCTCCTCCGTGGAGCCGCCGATGTGCGGGGTCAGGATGACGTTGGGCAGGCCGCGCAGCTCGGAGACGAACTCCTCGCCGTTCGCCTTCGGCTCCTTCGGGAAGACGTCGACCGCCGCCCCGGCGATGTGCCCCGACTCGATGTGCCTGCGCAGCGCGGCATGGTCGACGACGAAGCCGCGCGAGAGGTTGAGGAACAGCGACCTCGGGTTCATCTTGGAGAACTCTTCCTCGCCGAAGAACCCGTGGTTGCCCGGACGGCCGTCCACGTGGAGGGTGACGGTCTCCACCGACTCGAGCAGCTCGTTCAGGGTGGAGCAGCGGCGCGCGTTGCCGATCGCCAGCTTGTCCGCGATGTCGTAGAAGTACACCGACATGCCGAGGGACTCGGCGATGACGCTGAGCTGGGTGCCGATGTTGCCGTAGCCGACGATGCCGAGCTTGCGGCCGCGGACCTCGTGGGCGCCCTTGGCGGACTTGTCCCACACGCCCTGGTGCATCTTCACGTTCTTCTCCGGCAGCCGCCGAGCGAGGGAGATGATCTCGGCGACAGCCAGCTCCACGACGGAGCGGGTGTTGGAGAACGGCGCGTTGAAGACCGCAACGCCGCGGCTGGCCGCGGCGGCCAGGTCCACCTGGTTCGTGCCGATGCAGAACGCGCCGACGGCGAGCAGTTCGGGCGCGGCATTCAGGACGCGCTCCGTGACGTGGGTCTGGGACCTGATGCCAAGGAGGCTGATGCCGTGGAGCTTCTCGATGAGCTCGTGCTCGACGAGGGCGCGCCTCACCGTCTCTACTTCATAGCCAGCCTTCGTCAGTCGAGCCGTCGCGTCCGGGTGAATGTTCTCAAGCAGCAAGGCACGGTTGAGCGTGTCCAGCGTCAGCACCTCTTCCACTCGTTACTTAACTGACGGGCGATGTCACTTTACAGCACCGGTCCGCGGCCGATCATTCCAGTTCTCTGCCGCGTTCTGCGCGTTTGTGTCGGCTCCGCCGCACGGTGCCGTGTTGTGCCCAGGATCCGGCTCGAGCCGCCGGACCCGGCCGGCCGCGCCTGCCGTGTCGGCGCCGGGGATCTGGGCGAGCAGCGACAGTGCCCGCTCCCAGCTGACGCGTGCCGCGTCCGCGTCGCCCGCCTCGACCTGGATGTCGCCCAGGTACAGCAGCGAGCTCGCCTCGGCCTCCGCGTCGCCGATCAGCCGGTACAGCTCGAGCGCCTGCGCATAACAGGCGATCGCCTGCCGGTGGTCGCCGAGCTTGCCGTGGATGTAGGCGATGCTGTCCAGCGTGTCCGCGGCGCCGGACCTGCTGCCCGACTGCCGGTGCAGGTCGAGCGCGACGCGGCAGCGCCGCAGTGCGGCCTCGTGCTGGCCGAGGTGGGCCTGGATCCAGCCGACCAGGTTCTCCGAGTAGGCGACCGCCGCCCGGTCGGCATATGTCCGGCGCAGCTTCAGCGCCTCAAGGCCGTGCATGAGCGCCTCGGCGTATTTCCCCTGCTGGTGCAGGAGCAGGCCGAGACCGTGCCGCACCTGGCCGATGCCCGCCGAATCGTCGAGCGCGGTGAACAGCTCAAGCGCCCGCCGCAGGTGCGCCTCTGTCGCGGCGTAGGCGCCGAGCCGCAGGCTCACGTGGCCGAGGTCATAGTGCACGTGAGCGAGCGCGCTCGTGTCGCCGAGCCGGTCCGCGGCGTCCAGGGCGATGCGCTGCACGGTGAGCACCGCGTTCAGCCTGCCGCGCCGCTTGAGCAGCGGAGTCCAGCACCAGGCAAGCTTCCAGCAGTCCTCGTCGTAGCCGTGGTCGGCGGCCATGCGCGTGACGTTGTGCAGTACCCGGTTCTCCGCGGCGAACCAGGCAAGTGCCGCGTCGTAGGCGCCGTCGCCGTCGAATTCCTCGGCTGCCACGCCGTCCGGCTGGCCGGGGAGCGTCAGCGGTCCGCGGCCCGGGTAGAGCCGCGCCGCGGCGGCATGGGCGGTACGCAGGTAGTGATCGAGAATCCGGCGCCTGGCAAGGTCGCGCTCGGCATCGCTCAGCATGGCGGCCGCCTGCTCCGCGGCGTACGCGCGCAGCAGATCGTGGCAGCCGAACCGGCCTGCCGCGTCCTCGGTGAGCAGCGAGGCCCTGGCCAGTTCCGCGAGCGCGGCGCGGGCCCTGGCGGACCGTGTCCCTGTCAGCGACGCGGCCGCGGCGACCGAGATGTCCGGTCCCGGATGCAGCCCGATGAGCCGGAAGGCTGACGCCGCCTCCCCGCTCAGCTTGTCGACCGACCAGGAGAAGACCGCCCGCAGGTCGGTTGTCACCTCGCCGGTGCGCAGCACGTCGAGCCTGTCGCGCGCGTCCGCGAGCTCGGCGGCCAGGTCGGCGAGCCGTCCGCCCGCCTTGGTCACGGCGCGCGCGCAGGCGACGCTGAGCGCGAGCGGCAGGCCCGCGGACTGCGCCACGAGCGCCGCCACCGCGTTGGGCTCGGCCGTCACCCGGTCCGGCCCGAGCCGCTTTTCCAGCAGTTCAGCTGCCTCGTCCGCGGCGAGCACGTCGAGCGAAAGCGGCCACGCGCCCTCCGCCACCACCAGGCCGGTCAGCTGCGACCTGCTCGTCACCAGGACCATGCAGCCGGGGCTGCCCGGCAGCAGCGGCCTGACCTGGCTGGCGTCGTGCGCGTTGTCGAGCAGCAGCATCATCCGCCTGCCGTCGAGCAGGCTGCGCAGCAGCGCGCTCTGCGCGTCAAGCGCCGACGGCACGTGCCGCGGCGGAACGCCGAGCGCGTCGAAAAACCACTGGAGCGCCGCGGCCGGCGCCACCGGGGCGCTCGCCGGGTCGAACCCGCGCAGGTTCACGTACAGCTGGCCGTCGGGGAAACTCGACGCCACCTGCCGCGCGAACCGGATCGCCAGCGTGGTCTTCCCGACGCCCGCGGTGCCGGTGATCAGCGCGATCGGCGTGCCTTCGGCCCCCGTCTGCTCGGGGAGCAGCCCCTCGAGCCAGCGCAGCTCGGGCACCCGCCCGGCGAACCCTGCTGGCTCCTGCGGCACCTGGGCGGGGCTCGGCACCCTGGCTGGACCTGACGACGCACCTGGGCCGTGCCCTGGCTCCTGCCCCACCGCGTCCTGGCCGACAGCGTCCTGGCCGACAGCGTCCTGGCCGACAGCGTCCTGGCCTGCGGTGCGCTGTCCGGCGGTGTCCTGTCCTGCGGGGGCAGACGGCTCGGGCATCTTCGCCGTCTTGGCCTTCCCCAGGATGTCCGCCTCGCGAGGCCGCGACTCCGGCGCCATGGCAGGGCGCGGGACGGCGCCGTCCGCCAGGCGGGCGCCGGCGCGGTCCGCGGCAAGCGCGCCGCCGAGCGCCGGGTCCATCGCGAGCAGCCGCTGGTGAATGCTTGTCAGCTCGATGCCAGGGTCGATGCCGAGCTCCTCGGCGAGCCGTTCCCTGACATCGTAAAAGACGCCGAGCGCCTCCGCCTGGCGCCCGCACTGGTACAGGGCGATCATCAGCAGCCCGTGCGCCCGCTCGCGGAGCGGATGCTCTGCCGCGAGCGCCGTCAGCTCCGGGATCGCCGCGGCGGCCTGCCCCTGGTCGAGCATCAGGTTGGCCCGTTCCTCCACCGCGGCGGTGCGCAGCTCGGTCAGCCGCCGCCGTTCCGCCTCGGCGAAGGGCCCGGGCACCCCGGTGAACGGCTGGCCGCGCCACAGCGAGAGCGCGCTGTCGAGCGCCGCGCACGCCGCCGCTGCCGCGTCGCCAGCCGTGCGCAGCCCGCGGGCCCGGTTCAGGTGCTCCTCGAACTCGCTCGCGTCCAGCGATCCTGGGCCGAGCCGCAGCGTGTAGCCGCCTGCCGAGGATATGAGCACGCGCGACCTGGCACGGGGCGCCCGGTCGGGCTCAAGCACCCGGCGCAGCCCGGCCACGTAGGTGTACACCCCGCCCTCGGCGCTGGCCGGCGTGTTGTCGCCCCACACCGCGTCGACCAGTTCGCCGCGGGAGACGACCCGGTTGGCGCGGCTCGCGAGCACGCCGAGCACGGCAAGCTGCCTGGGCTGTCCGGCAGCCACCTCTCCACCATCGCGCCAGACCGTGACCGGTCCGAGCACCCCCACTCGCAGCGGCACCACTCCCAGCCGCCCCCTTCGCGCCCATTGACTCGGTGGCGCTCACCCCGCGTGCCATCACGCCGCGCAACCAAGTGGTACAGGCACGGAGATTACCGCCATGCATGCACGGGCATCTAGAAAATATCCAGATCGCCTCTAGCCGGGGCGACTATCACTATGCGAGTGGTGACCCGGCCGGGCGGACGCAGCCAGCCCGGCGGTCGCCATCACCCGGGTGCATGGCGTCCTCGCCGCATGCCCGGGGTTTGGTGAGGGCACACCCCCCTCGTGCCCTGCCGTGACAGCCGGCCCCCATGGCTTCCCCCTCACTCCAGCCGTGGGGGCCGGCGCCATCGCGCGCGCTCGCCTCGCCTCGCCTTGCCTCGTCCCGGCGCGTCGCCCGATCCGTGATCCGCCGCCGTGAAGCACATCCGGACTTCGCTACACTGTGATATCAAATGACTACATTTAGCTAGTTCGGGGTCGGCAGTCCGGGGTCGGCAGTCCGGTGTCGGGAGTTCGGGGGTTGGGGTGGCGAAGGCGGGTGCACCGGGCGCACCGGGCAAAGGCGGGGACCGGCGGGCACGGATCGCGGCACAGCGGGCGGCGGAGCAGCGCGCCGGGCGGCGGAACCGGCTCCTGCTGGCCGGCGGCGCGGTCGCCGTGGTCGTCGGCGTGGTGCTCGGCCTTGTGCTTGCCAACGGGAGCGGCGGCTCGCCGAGTGCGTCAGGCACCGCGACGCCGGGCCCGACCGGTACCGCGCTCGCCGCGGTGACCAGGCTCGTCACCTCGGTGCCCGCGGCGACGCTTGACCAGGTGGGCGCCGGACAGGTGTCTGCACTGCCCGCCCGCATCACCGGCGCACCGCTGGCCAGCGGCGGCAAGCCGGAGATGCTCTACATCGGCGCCGAGTACTGTCCCTACTGCGCGGCGGAGCGCTGGGCGATGATCGTCGCGCTGAGCCGGTTCGGCACGTTCAGCGGGCTCAGCACCGTCCGCTCGGCGGCGCACAACGGCGCCGGCGTCGCGGAGCCGTTCCCGGACACCGCGACCTGGACGTTCTCCAACTCGACCTACACGAGCAGTTACCTGGTGTTCACTCCGGTCGAGCAGTACACCAGCATCCCCGACCCGGCCACCGGCGGCTACACCACGCTGATGAACCTCACCGCCGGGCAGGAAGCGCTGCTCGCCAAGTACGATGCGGCCAACCAGGGAGCGATACCGTTCATCGACTACGGTAACAAGTTCACCAGCGTCGGCGCATCCTACGACCCGAGCGCGCTCAAGGACCTGACCTGGGCGCAGATCGCCGCCGACCTGCACGATCCGTCTAGTGCCGTGGCCAGGGGAGTGCTCGGTACGGCCAACTACGCCACCGCCGCGCTGTGCGAACTGACCGGGAACAAGCCGGCGGCCGCGTGCACCGCGACCGTCCGTTCGCTGCAGGCCAAGATCTAAAACCGGCCTAGTGTAACCTTCAGCCCACCCAGAGCTTTCTCTCAGCCTGAAGGCGGCAATATCCCTCGCAATTCCCCTACGATGTGGGCCATGGGCAAAGCGAGCAGAACCAAGCAGGACGACACCAGGCGCGAGCGCGTCGCCGCGCAGCGTGAGGCGGCGCGCCGCGCCGAGCAGCGCAAGCGGATCTACCTGGCTGGCGGGTCCATCCTCGCCGTCGCGATCGTGGTTGTCGCCTTCGTGCTCGTGAAACTGAACAGCAACGGTTCGGCGGCGAGCAACGGCCCGACAGGCGCGGCACTCACCGCGGTGACCAAGCAGGTCACAGGCGTGCCCGCCAGCGTCACCGACAAGGTGGCCGACGGCGGCGTTCCCAAGGGCGTGCTGGTCCCCGGCGAGACGAGCGCCCAGCTCTCGAGCGCGAACAGCAACGTGCAGTCGTTCATCGCCACCGTCAACGGCACACCGCTCAACTCGGGCGGCAAGCCCGAGGTGCTGTACCTCGGCGGCGAGTACTGCCCCTTCTGCGCGGCGGAACGCTGGGCGCTCGTCAACGCGTTCAGCCGGTTCGGCACCTTCAGCGGCCTGAAGACCACGCACTCGTCAAGCACGGACGTCTACCCGAACACGCCCACGTACACGTTCGTAGGCTCGACGTACACCAGCAAGTACGTGACCTTCACCCCCGTCGAGGAATTCGGCGCCACCAGTTCCACCGTGCTGCAGACCCCGACCGCCGCGCAGCAGGCCCTCGCCACCAAGTACGACCTGAACGGATCCATCCCGTTCATCGACCTTGGCAATAAGTACGTCGAGATCGGCAACCTCTCGCCGCTCTCGCCGAGCATGCTGACGGGTAAGACGTGGGCGCAGGTGGCGGCCGCCATGAACGACCCGACGTCCGCGCTCGGCAAGGCCGAGATCGGCAACGCGAACTACCTCACCGCCGCCGTCTGCTCGCTGACCGGCAACCAGCCGGCCAGCGCCTGCACGCCGGCCATCAAGCAACTGGAAGCCAACTTCGCCAAGTAGGCCGCCGCCGGCGGCCCTCCGGGCCGCCGTTAGGCTGGCGGTGACCGCTCCGATCTGACAGCGCCGATCTCACTGGAGACATCCCCGATGGCAAACTCAAAGGCCCGCTCGTCGAGCCGGCCGGCGTCGGCGAAGGGCGGCCCGGCTGCCAGGTCGGCAAGGACGACGGCGGCCGTCAAGGCCACGCCGACAACCAGCCGCCGGGTGGCCAGGCCTGCCGTCGAGGCCTTTGATTCCCCGGAGCCCGCTGACACCGTAATCGAGGAGGCGCCGGCCCGGCCGGCGGGCCAGCCGCTGTGGCTGCAGATCGTCTCCTTCGCACTCGCCATCGTTGGCCTTGGCATCTCCGCCTATGAGACGTGGGCGCACTTCCACGGCTCGCGCCTGCTCGGCTGCTCGACCAAGGGCGGCGGCTGCACCGCGGTCATCACCAGCCCGCAGTCGATGGTCTTCGGCGTTATACCAGTCGCCATCCTCGGCCTTGCCTTCTACGTGGCGGCCGTCCCGCTGTTCTCCCCGTGGGCATGGCGGATGAAGCGCCGCGAGGTGCACGTGATCCGGCTGGCGTCCGTCGTCGTCGGCATGGGCTTCGTGATGTACCTGATCTACGCGGAGCTGTACCAGATCGGGAGCATCTGCGAGTACTGCACCGGCGTGCACATCGTGACGTTCCTGCTGTTCTGCGTCACCGTGTTCAGCGCGGCGATCTGGGATCTCGGCGACCGCGAGGAGTAGTCAAGGCGCCCCGGATGACATTCTGTTCATGTTGCCGGTTATGCCCTGGTAGGGCGCATTCCGCGTCGGTAGGGTGACCGCATGCCTGGCATGAATTCGGGCCCGAACCCTGCCAGCCCGATCCTCGTGTCGGCATTCAGGTCGGCACTGCTTCAGCAGTGGCTGATCGTCACGCTTATCTTCCTGCTGCTGCTCGTCGCGTGGGCCGCGGCACGGGCCGCGACGACAGGCTCGCCGGCGGCCGCGCTGCGCGGCGGGCCGGGGGCGGCAGGGCAGACGCGGCGCGAGCCCCGGGGCCGGCGGGTGCTGCGTGTCGGCTTCGGCGTCCTCTGGCTGTTCGACGGGCTGCTGCAAGCGCAGCCGCAGATGGCGGGCGGCCTGGCCGACCAGGTGATACGGCCGTCGGCGGCGACCTCGCCTGGCTGGGTACGGCACCTGGTCGACTGGGGCGTCACCGTCTGGGACTACCACCCCGTATCGGCCGCCGCGGCCGCCGTGTGGATCCAGGTCGGCATCGGGCTGTGGCTGATCGTCGCGGTGCACGGCCGATCCGTCCGGATCGCCGGGCTGGCCGGGGTCGGGTGGGGGCTGCTCGTCTGGGTCTTCGGCGAGGCGTTCGGCGGGATCTTCGCGCCCGGCCTCTCTGTCTTGTTCGGCGCGCCGGGGGCGGCGCTGATCTACGCGGCGGCCGGCGCGCTCATCGCGCTGCCGGAGCGCGCCTGGGACGGTCCGCGGCTCGGCCGCTCGCTGCTTGCCGGAACCGGCGTGTTCTTCCTCGGCATGGCGCTGCTCCAGGCCTGGCCGGGACGCGGCTTCTGGCAGGGCACGCTGCACGGCAAGCCGGGCTCGCTCGCCGCCATGATCCAGGACATGGCGGGCACCTCCCAGCCGCACCAGGTCGAGGCCGTCGTTTCCGGCTTCGCCAGCTTCACCGCGGCGCACGGGTTCGCGGTCAACCTGGTCGTGGTCATCGCGCTGGCGGTCGCCGGCGCGGGGCTTTGCGCCGCCACGTTCCTCGCGAACAGGAGAGCACCCGCCGCCAGCCGGCTCGCCCTGCTCGCGGCCGGCGCCGCTGCGGTCTTCTGCCTCGCCGACTGGCTGCTCGTGGAGGACCTCGGCTTCTTCGGCGGGCTCGGCACCGACCCGAATTCGATGGTGCCGCTGATCGTGCTGCTCGCCGCCGGGTACCTGGCGATGACGCAGGACGCCTGGGCCCCCGCGCCAGCGGAGGCGGTCACTCCTGAGGAGACGGTCACGCCTGGGGAGGCCGGGCCGGCCGGGGTGGCGCGCGGGCCCGGGCTGCTGCGCGGGTTCGCCGGACTGCCGCCCGGGGTCGTCGCCGGGGCGGGGGCGCTTGGCGTGATCCTGGTCGGCGCCGCGCCGATGGCCGTCGCCTCGCTGAGCGCGGCAGCCGATCCGGTGATCGCGCAGGCGCTGGCCGGGAGCAGCGCCTCGTTCGACACGCAAGCGCCTGACTTCACGCTGACCAGCCAGGACGGACGCCAGGTCTCGCTCGCCAGCCTGCGCGGCAAGGTCGTGCTGCTGACGTTCCTCGACCCGGTCTGCACCACCGACTGCCCGCTCATCGCCCAGGAGATGCGCGCGGCCGACGCACTGCTCGGCGGTAAGGCGGCAAGCACGGAACTTGTCGCCGTCGTCGCCAACCCGACGTACATCTCTACCGCGTACACCAAGGCGTTCACCGCTCAGGAGAACCTCGGCGGGGTGCCGAACTGGCTGTTCCTGACCGGGTCGCTGAGCCAGCTCGCGAGCGTGTGGCAGCACTACGGCATCGAAGTGCAGAACTTGCCCGCCGGCGCGATGGCCGCGCACAACGACCTCGCCTTCGTGATCGGCGCCGACGGTCACATGCGACAGGAGATCAGCGACGACCCTGGGCCAGGCACCTCCGCGACGACCTCGTCGTTCGCGGGCCTGATGGCCAGCTCCGTCCTGCGGACGATGGGACAGCGGTGAGCCGCGTCGCGGTGGGCGGCATCCTGTCCGCGGTGGCGCTCGCGGCCGCGGGATGCTCGTCCACCGGCTCCTCAGCGGCAGGGACCGAAGCCGCCGGCGCGGCGCAAGTCACGATGGCCACCTCGATCGCCACGCCCCAGGACAACTGGGCGGTACTGCCTGTGTCGTCCGGCCCCGCGTTCTGGCAGCTGCTCGCCCGGCCGTCCGGCTCGTCGTCCTGGCGGCTGGTCACGCCGCCAGGCGTCGCGGACAACGGCGGGCTCGTCGCCTCCGGCGACGGCGACGGCTCGCTGACCGTCGCGGTCCGGCCGAGCGACAAGCTCGTGTTCTCGCCGCTCGCCTCGACCTCGGACGGCGGCAGCACCTGGTCCGCCGGCGGGCCGATCGGCTCGGCGGTGGCGGCATCGCCTGACGCGCTCGCGGCGTACGGCGCCAGACTCGTCACGCTGCTCAGCGACGGCGCCATCGAGACCAGTTCCGACGCGGGGACGACCTGGTCGGTGCTTGCCGCGCCTGGCGCGATCGCGGTCTCCCCCGCCGGGAAGGGATGCGGCGGCGCGGTCAGGGTCACCGCGATTACGTTCGGGAAGCTCGGTACGCAGGTGCTCGCGGGCGGCAGCTGCGGTACCAGCGGTACCGCCGTGTTCTCCTACTCCCCCGGCGCCGGCTGGCAGCGGCTGAGCCGGCCGGCCGGCGGCCGGCTGGTCCGGCTGTTCGCGGGGATGGCGCTGCTGCGCGGCGCGTCGGGGCTGAGCGCGATGTGGGACGGGTACGGCTGGCGCGCAGGCGCGCCGCCAGGCAGCAACCCGGCAGCTGCCGGCTGGATCACGTCCGCGCCGCTGCCGGCCACCGGGCAGGTGACGGCGTCGGGGACGCTGGGCGGCGCCGGGCCGCACGCCGCGTACGGTGCCTGGGTGCTGCTGTCCGGCGGCCGCGCGGCGACCGTCGACGCGCCCGCGGGCGCGGCCGGCGGGACCGCCCGCTGGACGCTGCTGCCGCCGGTGCCGTCCGGGACCAGCGTGCTCGCGTCGGGGCCGAGCGGCGCGACGGACGCGCTCGCCGTGGCGGGCACCACGGTGACCGTGTGGCGGCTGCCGCTCAAGGGGACCGCGTGGTCGAAGGTCCAGGCAATGAGCGTGCCCATCCAGGCTGGCTCTTCCGGTTAGGACGGGGTCCTTATGCACTACATCCTTGACAACTGGTCGTTCGACCCGTTCATCGTGGTCGTCGGCGCGGTGATCGTCTGGCATGAGATCGGGCTGTTCCGGCTGGCGAGGCGGTCACGGCCGGAGCGGACCAGGGAGCGCCGGATCCGGTCGCTGTGGTTCTACTCCGGGCTGCTCGTGCTGCTGCTCACCGTCGCGTCGCCGCTTGACTACTGGGCCGACGCGTACTTCATGGTGCACATGGTCCAGCACCTGCTGCTGATGTTCGCCGCTCCGTCACTCGTGGTCGCGGGCGCGCCGGGGCAGCCGCTGCTCGACGCGCTGCCCGGTCGCTCGGGGAAGGCGGTGACGCGCTCGGTGCTGGCCGGCGGCTGGTCCCGGCCGCTGCGCGCGCTGTTCGGCTTCGTCAGCGGGCCGGTCGTCGCGGTGGTGCTGTTCAACCTCGCGATGATCGTGTGGCACATCCCTGCGGTGTTCGACCTGGCGGCCGCCAATTCAGCGGTGCATATCTGGCTTGAGCACGGGACGTTCTTCGCGACCGGCGTGCTGTTCTGGCTGCAGTTCGTCCCTTCACCGCCGTTCCGGTCCCGGATGCCGGCCCTCGGGCGGGTGGCCGCGCTGCTCGCCACCAACGTCGTGATGATCTTCATGGCGATGACGCTGTCGATCTTCGCGACGCACTCCGTCTACGCGCCCTACGGTCACGTGCCTGGCGTGACCCTGCCGTCGTTCGCCGACCAGCAGATCGGGGCGGCGATCCTGTGGGTGTGCGGCGACTTCTGGGCGCTGCCCACGATGATCGTCACGATCAGGAAACTGCTCAGCGACGAGACGGGGCTTGGCCCCGCGCTCGACCGGATCGTCAACCGGGGCAGCCGCGCGGCGACGTCGAGCTCCTGGGCGGCCCGCGCCCCGCGCAAGGCCGGCTGACCTGTCGCCAGCGCGAGATGATCACGGAAACCTGCATCCTGACGGAACTTTCCGCCAAGAATCCTGGAGGAAAGTTCCGCGGTAATCGGAGTTTCCGTGATCATCGGCGCCGTGGCGAGGCAGGCGAGGCCGGAGCGGTCTGTGAAGCCACGATCCCCGTGCTGAGGCCGTGGGCGGCCCGCGGGAGGCTGCGCGGGCGGTTAGGCGACAGGGTCGGGGCGCGTGGTGTCGGCGGGCTGGTCCGCCAGGGCAGCGCTGCCGGACTCCGTGGCGAGGTGCGGCTCGGCGGCGTGGCCCGCCTCCGGCGGGGTGACCGCCGGATCAGAGACGGCGTGGTTCGCCGGCTTGGCGGCATGCTTGGCGTGGCGGGTGGGGATTGCCGCGAGGTTTTTCGGGACGTGGGGGACGTGCGGGACGTGCGGGACGTGCGGGAGGCCTGGCGGGGTCCAGGCGCGGAGCTGGGAGAGCGCGGGTGCGCGGCCGACGATGATCACGCCGACGATGAGCGCGGCGATTCCCGCCGCCTGGAGCGCGAGCTCGCCCGGGGTGATCTGGATCCGGTCGCCGAAGACCAGCACGCCGAGCAGCATGCCGACGAGCGGCTCCCCCGCGGCGATGGCGGGCAGCGACTGCTGCAGTGGACCCACGCTGAACGCGCTCTGCATCAGCCAGATGCCGAGGGCGCCGGCGCCGACCAGTGCGTAGGGTGCCCAGGTGGTGAACATCGCGCTGACGCCGCTCGACTGGAGAATCTGCAGCGTCTGCCTGGTCAGCGCGTCCTGGATGCCGAAGATCAGGCCGGCGGCCGTACCGGTCAGCATGGCCCGGGTCCGGCCGGGGTGCCGCCGGCCGGCCTGGACGGCGACGAACGCGATGCCCGCGATCAGCGCCGCGGCGGGCCAGTGCGACACCGAGCCGACGGACAGCCCGATCGGCTTGGCCGACCGTGACGCAGACAGCAGCGCAACCCCCACGCACAGCACCGCCGCGCCGAAGATTTCCCAGAACCTGAGTTTGGCCTTGGCGATGGGCACGGCGAGGACCAGGGCGAAGACAAGGTTCGTGGTCAGCAGCGGCTCCACGAAGGCGAGCGACAGGTTGCCGATCGACCAGGCTGCGAGTATCTGCCCGGCGACCATGCTGGCGATGCCCGCCAGCCAGCGCGGCGTCCGCAGCAGGTCGAGGATCAGGCGCAACGACAAGAACCGCGATTCCGGCTCAGCCTGCGCGGCATTCTGCTGCAGTACGAACCCGAGGCCGATCAGCAGCGCCGCGAGGAGCGTGAGCGCGTAGCCGAGGCTGATGTCGACGTCCACGGCACCCTTCTGTCCGTCCCGCTTTGCCTTCCGGGGGCACGGGCCGCCCACCCGGATATCAACTGTAACCGCACCATCACCATCCGGCGATCAGCCAGGGAGCAGCCCGCGGCGGCCGGCGGTTGCCGGCTTGCGGATGTCCTACCCGCTGCGTCTACCATCACGAACGCGGAATGATAACGTCCACGCTCTTGTGAACTATTGTCACACTTGTCTTGTCTGTCCTCACGGAACCCTCATCCCCCTCAAATAATGGCAGGTCAGGCTTTACTATCATCATGACGGCAGGTGGGTGCCGTCATGAGGGATCGGTAGGGAGAGACCTAGGGTGGGGGAAACAATCGCAGTGCCAAGAGCGGCGCGTGCCGCTCGCGAACGCACGGCCGTCAGGCGTCGGGCCGTCGGCACCAGGGACCGAATCATCGCGCATCTCGCGCTCGTCGCCGAGATCTCGGACCGGACGGGAATGGCCAGCACCAGGCTGGCGGAGGCGGTCGGGTATCCGGGATCGAGCGTGGCCTTCGCGCAGCTGCTTTCCGGTATGGAGCGCGACGGCCTCATCAGCCGTGAGGTGCGCGGCAAGCGCACGTACCGGATCAGCCTGTCGGCGCCGGCCGCCGCCAGGAGCGTCGCGTCCGCTGCCGGGAGGGCGGGCGAGATCCCGGCGGAGTTCACCGCCGTGACCGACTACGACGAGCTCGCCGACCGGGTGCTCATCCGGCTGCTGCGGCGGCTGAGGGAGCTGCGCCCAGCGGAACTCGCGGCGCTCGAGCGGCTGCTCGTACCCGACCACCCCGTGGCCGAGGAAGTAAGCGCGGTCCGGTCCGCGGACGCCACGGCAGCGGTGCTTGATCATGCCGAGCCGGACGCGCTGCCTGACGAGCTCCTAGCGTAGGCGGCGCAGCCCGGAGCGGTGGTGGCGCGCTGTCTCTATGTAGTTCCGCACGGCGCGCTCCGTCCAGGTTGTGTCCACGCCCGAG
>Ga0134128_10006419_pt1 | contig 14248 bp, 17 predicted proteins | sample KB31754_FD_96462 | JGI IMG/M metagenome (GOLD analysis project Ga0134128, IMG submission 96462) | Terrestrial soil microbial communities with excess Nitrogen fertilizer from Kellogg Biological Station, Michigan, USA - KB3-175-4 | ecosystem: Environmental > Terrestrial > Soil > Unclassified ... | reverse complement strand
TGGCCTAGGCGGCCCCGCTGAACCCTTCGGGAAGGTGCCGTATGCGTCGCATGCCGTTGTTGCAGCTCCTTGCCGTAGCGCCACTACGACGCGTCGCCGCGCCTAGGCCTGCAACGCATACGGCACCTTCGCACTCCCAAATTAAATGTCAACAGGCCCTAGTCGCCCAACAAATCGCGCTGCGGCATAGGCAGATCCAACAACTCCACCTCGCCCAGACTCATGTCCAGCGCAATCGGCTTTGGCGCTCCAGCTTCCAGCGCATCGATGAATGCAGACAAGTCGAGCCCGGTCGTTTCGACAGGCGCATCGTCCGCCGCACGCAACTGCACAAGGTTTTTGACGGGATCAATTGAAAGAGCCGCCGGCCCAGCTGTTGCCGCGAGAGGCAATTCGCGGCTTTCGAGATCATCATCGTCCGAAGCGAGCACCTCGGTGAGGGTCAGGGGAAGATGTTGGAAGGTGAAAGTATCAAGCCCTGAAGCCACCCTGCTGCGCAGACGACGCAGCAGGATTTTCCAATAGCCTTTGCGCATGGAGCCAGCGCAAATCCAGGAGGACAGGCAATCAGCTGCGGGTGCCGGAGAAAATCACACCGTCAGTACGGCCTTGGTTGGGTGCAAACGAATACAGGATGTTGGTCTTGGTATTCAAATAGATCAAGCCGACGAATTGCGTCTGCGGCAAGAGGCACGGCGCGGTACCGCTGGACATCGAGATCGTATAGCCATTGCCTTTGAACAAAGGTGAAACCGAACCGGAGTAGGCGCAACCACTGGCTGTCGTGCCGGTCAAGACCGAAACACCAAGGGAATTCCCTGCGTTGGCAGGCACACTGGGCGGGCCGATGGTGAACGTGGCGGGTTCGGACTTTTGCGAGGTGGAGACGTAGCCATTGAATGTGCCGGCGAGCGTCGACAGATTTTGGACACCTTGATAATCGGCATCGTAACGCAGGGTTGTCGCGTCGGTGGTCGTGACGTTGGTATAACCGTTGATGTCGGTGCTGCCGTAGGTATAGGTTTCGGTCAGATTGACACCGGTCTGATAGCCGCCGACCATGCTGGCAACCGTTGCATTGCCGGTGAAGTTGTCGCACATCGGCGTATACAGGCCTGCAGGAATGCTGCCGACGGCGCTGCCACCGGCAACCGAAGCGGGCGCGATTACTTGCAGCACACTGGAATTCATGGCGTCGCCGCCGAAGACCAGGCTGCCGGTGTCAGCTGCATTCAACACCTCGGGGTGGGTAGCCGACGGATAAAAGGTGTAGATGCTGCCCGTTGCGACGGCAAACTGCACGACAGATTCGGTGCAAGTGGTGCTGCCATTCGGGAACGGCACCGCAGTTCCTGCCGAGTTGGCCAGAGACACTTTCAGATTGCCGGTATAGAGGCCTTCCGGCGTCGACTGCTGCGTCTCGGCTACGCTGTTACCGCCACAGGAGCTGAGCATGGCAGCACAGGAAAGTGCTGCGCCAAGACGGATAAAAGTAGAAAACATGAATTCCCTTAGCGATTGATTGATGGCCGAAAATCCGCAAATCCGGATTTCGCGCGTCCTGTCGTTATTGACACAGCAGCGCCGCCGATACTAGACCTTGGCCCGTGAATTGCGTTCCCCGATGAAAGCGCGGTTCGCCGGACCTGGAGGAGCGCCATATTGTAAACCGCGACAAGTATAGAGTATGGCAAGCCTTTGTTGCAAAATGTAAGCCTCGAGACGGTCCAAAACAGCCTTCTGCCTATTGATATTGATTATTTTTTGACAATATCGTGCTTTTTTTTCAAAAGACCTCTCCATCGGTTTCAGAAACAGAAAATGCTGCCGATAATCTATCTGGGGTGTTGTAATCCTCGCGTTCCGACTTGTGTTCCAACTCGCGTTTCAGCTTTATCCCGCCCCGCGCTTGCACAGATAGGTGAAGCATGTCGATCAATGGCATCGGAAGCTACCAGATTTCAGCCAATGCGCTTTACGCCGGGCAGAGTGCCACACCGGTGCAAGGCAGCGGCGACGCGGACCGCAGCCGTATCACCCCGCCCACCACCGGCCGCAACGGGCTCTTCACCGACACCATCACCCAAACCCTGTTCCAGATCGGCATTACGCCAACCGCTGCCAACGTGGCAACCGGGGCGCCGCCGACCAATTCCCAACAACAGGCATTAAACACCTTTGTACAAAACCTGTTTGGCGCATTACAGGATTCCAACGCCCCACCTTTGGCGACAAACACAAAATCATCACCGACGGCACGAAAGGATAGTCGCGCAGTTAGCGCATCAGCTCCTTCCGCTTTGAGTGAAGCCCAGCAAAACGGCAGCCTCGACAGCAATATTCAAGATCTGGCAAACCAGGTGAACTCCAGCACCGGCACACAGGCTGGCAGCAATCTTGCCGCCCTGCAGCAGAGCTTCCAGGATCTCGTTTCGACCCAGGGTGGCAATACCAACGCGTCGCTGGGGAATTTTCTGCAAGCCTTGTCGCAAAATCTGCAGGATATTCCACCAGCAGGCAGTTTGATCAGCACCAGCGCCTGAGGCACCGCGCCGATTCAGGCAGGCTCTCAGTTAGCCTTCTTCCAGGCATTGGCCACGATCATCGCCAGTGCCCCGGCAAACAATCCCCAGAACGCCGAACCGATACCAAGCAGGCTGATACCCGATGCGGTGACCAGGAAGGTGATCAGGGCCGGCTCGCGCTGCCTTTCATCGCCGACCGCGGTCGCCAAACCATTGCCGATCGTACCGAGCAAGGCCAGGCCGGCAATGCCAAGCACCAATTCCTTGGGAAAAGCCATGAACAGTGCGCCCACTGTGGCGCCAAACAAGCCCACGAGCAGGTAAAACACGCCGGCTGCAACCGAGGCAACATAGCGCCTTGATGGGTCTTCGTGTGATTCACGCCCCATGCAGATGGCAGCGGTGATGGCCGCCAGATTCATGGCAAAGCCGCCAAACGGCGCCAACACCAGATTGGCAACGCCGATCCAGCCAATCACTGGAGAAATCGGCACGTCATATCCTGAAGCACGGATCACGGCCACACCCGGAACGTTTTGCGATGCCATGGTCACCACGAACAGCGGCAATGCGAGGCCGACGATAGCGGGAATCGAAAATTCCGGCGTCCGCCACACCAATTGCGCCACCTGCAGGTGAACGCCTTCCATGTGCAGCATGCCCTCGCAAGCTGCGATGAGCAACCCCAGCGCCAATGCGCCGACGACGGCATAGCGCGGCAGCAGGCGACGCAACAGGAGGTAGGCGCAAAACATGGCAAAAACCAGGCCGAACTCGGTCTTCATGGAGACGAACACGTCCAGCCCGAAGCGCAACAACACGCCGGCCAGCATGCCCGCCGCGATCGATCCGGGAATTTTCTTGATGGCACGCTCAAACCAGCCTGTGAAACCGACCAGGATGATCAATGCTGCGGAAATCAGGAAGGCACCAACCGCCTCCGCCATACTCGCGTGCGCCGTACTGACGGCCAGCATGGCAGCGCCCGGCGTGGACCACGCCGTTACCACGGGAACGCGATAACGCAGCGAAAGCAGGATGCAGGTCGCCCCCATGCCGATGCCCAGGGCACACATCCACGAACCGATTTCTTCAGGCGAGGCACCAAGATTTTCTGCCGCCTTGAAAACAATGACGGCAGAACTCGTGAAGCCGACCAATACCGTCACAAAGCCGGCTACGGCAGCCGAAAACGACCAATCCTTCAATAGACGCATCATTTGCAGTTGTCAGCGATTTCCTGATTCAGGCTGGCAATCTGGCTTTGGCGGGTGGCGTCATCGTAGGGTACATGGTCGCCAGTGAGAGGATCGACACGCTTGGTCTGCTTGCCCGACTGCAGCGCCTCCAGGCGCGCTTTTGCATCGGCACAAGTCTGCGCATTCGCGTGTGCATCTTCGGCTTTCTGATCTTGTTCCGCTGCCTTCGCACTTGCCGCAGCGCGTTGCTTGGCATAGGCATCTTCGAGCGCCTTGAGTTTCGCCGGGGAAGACACCGGTGTCCCGGGATTGATCACGTCCGGGTGCATCTCCTTGGCCTTTGCAGTATTGGCGGGGCATTCCTGGGCGTAGGATTTCTTGCCGTTGGCGTCGATGCATTCATAGACCTGCGCACTTGCGCAAGCCGAGGCCAGCAATAAGGTGATGAAAGAGAGATTGTGAAGTGCGCTCATATTCCCTGCCAATGTTTCCGCGGATGCCAATCCAGGCATCCGCATTTTCAAGGGAATTGTACGCTTTATTTGAAGAAACGCCGCGCCCGTCCGGAGCCCGAATCACGGATCTTGCCGGTCTTGACAAGGGCATTGATGGCGAAAATCATCCGGCCGGACAATTTCTGTATTTGCGGCTTGGTCGGTTCGAAATCAAGCTTGCCGATTGCTGCCTCAAGAACTTCAGGGAAGGAGCGGGGCTCATCGAGCACCAGGCTTTCCCAGAAATCGCCGCCGGTAAACGGCAAACCGCTGCTGTTGATCTTGCGCTCCCCCTTGCGGCGAACACCCTTTTCCGGCTTTGCCGCAGCGACGCTCAGCTTGCCCGGCTTGGGGCCGCGTTTGCCGCGTGCGGCCGGTACAGCGGCGCCACTCTGGAAGCCGGCCAGTTGGCCCAGCATGCTCTCCAGTGCTTCGATACGTGTGTGGTAATACTGCAGACCATTTTTTGCGTGTGAAAGCTCTGCTTCAATAGCCGCTCGAGCGGACTCTAGGTTCGACATGTTTTTTCCTCAAAAGTGGATGTGATATTGCTATGCCTATTTTTTATGGTACTACGCTGCCTATTTTAACAGCAGCTGCAAAATTTCGCATTACTCATGGTAACAAAATCGCCCCTTGTAATTAATCCTCAAAATGAAGTTGACTGACAATTCCAAACAGAATCGACCAAAGCTCTCAACGCACGCCGTTTTTCAGCAAGGGCAAGAGTATTTCCACCACCAGCCCGCCTCCCTGGCGATTGGCCGCACCAATGCTTCCCCCGTGCGCAAGAACAACACGCTGCGCAATGGCCAGACCCAGCCCATGCCCGTCCGCCTTGGCCGCAGAACTGCTGCCGCGGAAGAACGCACCGAAGATGGCGTCGAGTTCTTCCTCGGGCACACCGGGGCCGCGATCGAGCACGAGAAAACGCAACATACCGTTCGTTGCATCAGGATTGACTTCTAGTATCACCGTGCTGCCGGCAACGGTCTGCTTGATCGCATTGCGCAACACATTTTCAATGGCGCTATGCAACAGTCCGGCATCGCCCTGTATCGTTACTGCAGAATTGCCGACACACTCAAACTTGACGTCATGCGCGGCCGCCTCAAAGCGTGCATCGTCCTGCAGGTCGAACAGCAATTCTTCAACACCGAGTTCTTCCATGGCCGGCTTTAGTGCGCCAGCCTCAAGCTTCGACAACGTAAGCAATTCCCCTACGAGTTTGTCCATACGCACACTCTCGCGTTCGATCCTCTCAAGCGAAGTGTCGATTTTCTCAGGTTGCTGGCGCGCCAATCCGATGGCCATTTGCAGCCGCGCCAGCGGCGAACGCAATTCGTGGGACACATCGTGCAGGAGCCGTCTCTGCCCTCCCATCAGGGTGCGCAGGCGCTGCACCATGACGTCGAACTCACGGCTCAAGTCAGCCATTTCATCACTACGCCGCCCCATGACCTGGCCGGGCCGCACGTCGAGGTCGCCGCCGGCGACCGATTCGAAGGCCGATCTCAGGTTGCGTATCGGCTTGGAGAGATACCAGGCCATGATGGCGGCAAAGATCAGGCTGCCCAGCACGGCCGAGATGACCGGCAACAAAGGCATGAAAGGCAGCATGCGGAACAAGCCGGCATCGCGCCCGGGCGGAGGTCCCATCGGGCCCATGCCGGGATCCATGGCCGGCACCATCGTTCCAGGAGCACTGGGATGCATGGGCAATTCCGCTCCCGGCCTTCCCTGCGGCGTGCCGTGGTTACTCTGCGGAAAATCAGGCGGCGGGCCGGGCTGGCCCATCCCGTCCGGTGGCCCGGGCTCACCACGAACTAGGCTTTCCAGGCTATGGCCTGCGGGCGAGAACAACAGAAAACGGTGGCCGTCCGGCGTCAGCACGTCACGTACCACGCGTTGTTCGCCCTGGTGCAGAAGTGCGCGCGCTTCCAGCACGGCTTCGGGTTTGAGCTCGTGCCCCAGCAAATCATGGCCGCTCTCATCAAGTACGGCAATTTCGTGGCGCCCTTCATGATGGGCCAGCAACTGGCGCAAGGCGTCGACGCCACCATAGCGCAGGGTTGTGGCAGCCGCCTCGATCATGAAAGCAGCCGGCGGACTCTGGTCGATCTGGTCGCGGTTCCTGGTATCGCCCGTGTGATACAGCCAGACAGCCAAGCCCATGCCGATCGAGGCAATCGCCTGTGCCAGCAGCGTAAAACCAAAAACCTTCCAGAACAGGCGCCCCACTGCTACTCCCGGATGAACTGGTAACCCAGGCGATAGACTGTTTGGATACAGGAACGGCCATCGGAAAGGGTGCCGAGCTTGTGGCGCAGGCTGGAGAGGTGTACGTCGATGTTACGGTCAAAGCGCGCCAGCGGCCGCCCCAACCCCTGCTCCGACAATTCATTTTTGCTGACCGGCTTGCCGGCGCTGCGCACCAGCACTTCGAGCAGGTTGAATTCGGTGCTGGTCAATTCGAGCGGCACGCCGTCCCAGGCTGCGCGGCGCTGCTCGGGCCACATGGTCAGGGCATTGACGGACAGGCTGGCACTGCGGTCGGATTCGCCCTCGCCTGCCCGCGTCCGGCGCAAAATGGCACGGATGCGCGCAGTCAATTCGCGCGGTGTACAGGGTTTGGGTACGTAATCGTCAGCACCGAGTTCGAGCCCGACGATACGGTCAGTATCGTCGCCACGCGCAGTCAGCATCAGGATGGGAAGCTGGCTCTTGGCGCGGATGCGCTTCAGGGTTTCCAGTCCATTCAGGCGCGGCATCATGACGTCCAGCACCACGATGGCATAGCTGCCGGTCAGCGCCTCGGCTGCGCCGGACTCGCCATCATGCACGACCTTGACTCCGAAACCTTCCTGCCTGAGATACTCCGCGAGCATGTCCAGCAATTCCACATCGTCGTCGATCAGCAATACTTGAGTCATCGGTTCCCTCGTTTGATGCCGAATCATACAGGCGCGCGGGGCGCACTTGCCGGTTTAAGAAGATGCTTTTACTCAACTTTACATCTCTTAGGTAATACCCTACGGAACATGATCTTTACTCAACTTTACGTCCCCTTATCCCAAATTAACGACGCAAAACCTGACAATGCTTGCACCGACAACAAACCAACCGGGAATAGTCATGTTCAAACATTTGCAACAAACCGTGCTGGCACTCACCCTCACGGCCGGCGTTTCACTCTCAGCATACGCCCAACCGCCAGAAGACGCGAAGGGGCCGCATGAAGCGCCACATGAGGCAGGCCCCGGCCCGGCCTGCTCCCAGATGCCGGCAACGCCTTTCGGCCACGGCCCGATGCATGGCCTGGGCCCGATGCCGGACATGCCGTTTGGCCAGCCGCATGGGCCGATGGAGCATCCCGGCATGATGCCGGAACTGGCACCGCCGCCCTTCCTGTTGGGACTGGATTTGAGCGAGGCGCAGCAAGACAAGATTTTCAATATCCAGTTGGCCAATGCGCCCCTGCTGCGCGAACAGGAAAAACTCGCGCACAAGAGCGGCAAGGAATTGCGCGGTTTGCTGGAACAGGATCAATACGACGAAGCCAAAATCAAGTCGCTGGCTGAAGCGCAGGCGCACGCCATGGCGCAACTGGAAGTGCTGCACGCGCGCGGCATGCATCAGATCCTGGCCGTACTGACGCCGGACCAAAAGGCCAAATTGAATGCCATGAAAGAAAAGTTCGCCGGACCGCATCACGGCGAATAGTGAATAACGAATCGCGCCGATTACTCTCCCTGCCCTTGGGTTTGGCCCGTCGAAGCAATTCGGCGGGCTTTTTTATTGGGCCTTTACTCTTCCGAAGGGGAGTCGAAAAAGAATTCAACCGGCGCCGATTCGATCTGGCCTTGCAGGGAACCGCCGGACAGCAGTTCTTCGTAGTTGCAGACACGATTGCGGCCGTTGGCCTTGGCGTAGTACAGCGCCTGGTCGGCGTGGCCGAGGATGACGACCGGCGTTTCAGCCGGGTTGATGCGCACGAAACCGACGCTGACCGTCACCTGCCCCACCTGCGGGAACACGTGCTTTTCCACATTGGCACGGAAACGCTCGAAGATGCGCAGCGCATCTTCACGCGTGGTCGAGCGCAGCAGGATGACGAATTCTTCTCCACCGAAACGGAACACACGGTCTTGCGAGCGGAATGACAGGCGCAGCAGGTTGGCAACCAGGATCAGCACTTCGTCGCCGTACAGATGGCCGAACTGGTCATTGACGCGTTTGAAGTGGTCGATATCGACCACGGCCAGCCATTGCTCCTGTACTTCACCCTGGTGGCGCCGCTCCGGGTCGACCCTCTCGGTCTTGTCCTCGTCGACAACGCCACCGGCAACGAGCTTGGAGAATTTCTCGTCAAAGGTCTTGCGGTTCAACAAGCCGGTCAGTGAATCGCGTTCGCTGTAGTCAAGCAGGCTCTGGTAATTGCGATAGACCCCGAGGATGCCTTCGATGATGTCGCGCGTCTGGCTGGAATAAGGCGTCAGGTTGACGATCTGCAGGCAGGTTGCCACCTTGTCGTTGAGCCAGATCGGCAACCAGAGCACGAATTGGCCGTCTTCATTGGTCTCTTCGGCGCTGTTGATATGCTCGGCGATGCACGCGACCAGCGTAGGGAACTCAGACAGCAATTCGCCGCCATGATCACTGCCGAGGGTCTCTTCCGACGACACGACGCGCCCGTCCTGCACCCAGACACGTGGGCGGACATAGGTTTCATCGCGGAAGCGGAAGATTTCGAGCGCGCGCACCTGCGTCGCGTCAACGAGATCGTGCAAGGCGCCGACCACGGACACGTCCAGCAAACTATGGTCGCGGTGCCCTGTGATGCCTACCAGATGTTTAATCAGCGGTTCCATTGATATTTAATCCATGGACGCGTCAAAAGCCCCGTGCTTGGTGCAAACACGTGCAAGCAAAAAGACAAGGCATTGCTGATCAATACACAAGCGCATTCGGCAAGATGGGAATAGGCAACTAACTTGTTATGATAGCGCGATTGCACCAGCCACGGGCAGATTTACTGAATTGACGCTGGAAAAGCATACCGGTTATAAGGATTTTGCATGAAAAAGACGTTGTTTTCGCTGATTTTTATCTTATTTGGCGTTAATTCTGCTCAAGCGGCAGAGCCGAGCGACGAGTCCGTAATTCAATTGCTTATCTTGCAAGAGGTAGACAAAGCACCGGCTCAGGTCAAGGCACAACTCGATGAATTGACGGCGGCTACCGTGAATCAGGTGGAGCAAAGCCATTTCTTCCTGAGCGCTGCGGAAAAAGCCGCGGTCAAGACGTTCCAGGAAAAGTCACTGGCCGTGAGTGCTGAACTCGATGCCCGCCTCGACTTCGACAAACTCAAGCCGGTCTATCTCAAGATCTACAAGGATCATTTCACGCAGGAAGAAGTCGATCAATTGATTGCGCTGTACCAGACACCGGCCGGGAAACTGCTTGCGGCAAAAATGCCCCTGGTGTCGCAGGAATCGTCGAACCTGCTGCAGCAGAATGTGACGCCGCTTTTCTTGCGCATGCGCCAGGCTGCCGGCGAAATGAAGCAGCAGATCGACGCATCGCACGCAAAATAGCCGCGTTCAGCAATGGCAGAACTCAGCGATGGCGGAACAGGAGCGGGTTGAACGACTTGGCCGCCAGAAAAACCGTCTCGCCCACCTGCATCGCCTGCGCTTCCTCGTTCGATGCAACGACGTCGATGATGTCAGCGCCGACCAGCAGCGAAATGGTGTAGACCACGTCATCGCGGCGAACTTCCAGCACCTGCGCCTGCAGATTGAGCCGGCCGGCCGACTCCTCGTGCAGGAACAGGGCAGCCGGTGACCCCGCCTGCACCACCCTGCCGCCTTCGATACGCAAGACCTTGTGCGCCAGCTTGAATACTTCACCAAGGTCGTGGCTCACCATCAGGGTGGTCAAGCCGAAGCGTTGATGCAGGCTGCGCAACTCATCCTGCAGTTGCAGGCGCAAGCGCAAGTCGAGCGCAGACAGAGGCTCGTCCAGCAGGAGCAGCCTGGGCTTGCGCGCCAGGGCGCGTGCCAGGGCCACACGCTGCTTCTGGCCGCCCGACAAGGTATCGGGCAGTCTGTCACGCAGGTTTGCCAGGCCGCAGACATCGAGCAATTCCTCGAGCCAGGCAGCTTCGCCCTTGGCCAACGCATAAGCGACATTTTCCCGCACCGTCATGTTGGGGAACAGCGCATGGTCTTGAAACACGAAACCGATGGCGCGGCGCTGTGGCGGCAAATCCAGGCCCTGGGCACTGTCGAACCAGACTGCGCCATCAACCACGAGCCGCCCGGTGCGTGGCTTGCTCAAGCCGGCCAGAAAGCGCAACAAGGTGGTCTTGCCTGCGCCCGATGGGCCAAACAGCGCGGCGAATTCCCCCGATTGCAACCGTCCTGAGGCATCGAATGCCATCGGCCCGTCGGCGCCAAACAATTGCGCCTGGAAGCTGAATTCAATCACGGCACACCGCCCTTCCCGGCCCAGCGTTTTTTGAGCAAGTGCACAGCCAACAGAATGGCGAAGGACATGCCGAACAGCACGGCCGCGTAGGCATTGGCTTCGGCGTAGTGCAGGCTTTCGACTTCGTCGTAAATCGCCAGCGATGCGACGCGCGTCACACCGGGGATATTCCCGCCTATCATCAAGACCACGCCAAATTCACCAATGGCATGGGCAAAACTCAATACGATGCCGGTCAGGAGCGCAGGTTTCATGTTGGGCAGCAATACGCGGAACAGGCTTACCATATCGGGCTCGCCTAGCGTGCGCGATGCTTCAAGGAGGCTGGCGGGCAGATTCTGGAACCCGGCCTGCAAGGGTTGCACCATGAAGGGCAGGCTGAAAATCAAGGAACCGAGCACCAGCCCGGCAAAGCTGAACACCAGGCTCAGGTGCACGGTCTGCTCCATCCACTGTCCGAAGGCGTGTTGCGGGCTGAACGCCAGCAACAGGTAAAAGCCCAGCACGGAAGGCGGCAACACCAGCGGCATGCCAACCAGGGTTTCAAAGACGGGCTTCCAGCGCGTGCGCGTATGCGCCAGCCAATAGGAAAAAGGCACGCCGAACAGCAGCAGCAATACCGTGGTGCACAGGGCCAGGCGCAGGGTCAGCCATAGTGGCGCCCAATCCAGGCCAATGCCCAGGCTCATGCCGTCTGCTCCGGCAACAGATACATCTCGTTGGACTTGACCAATCCTTCGACGGCATCGCCGGCCTGCAATTGCAGGGTGTGCAGCGAACGGGTGGTGATGACGGACGACACTTGGTGCGAACCGACGCGCAGCAGCACGCGGCTCATCAATTGGCCCTGCTCGAGCGCTTCCACCGTCGCGGGCAGGCGGTTGCGCAGGCTGATGGCACCGGCCAGATTCTTCGCCAGTGCGACTTCGGTTTCATTGAATGCCAGCGTCACTTGCGCGCCGATGTGAAAACGTTCGGTATCAGAATCAAGCAACAAAGCCGTATAGCTGCGCCCCTCAACTGCAACATCGATCAGGGCAATGCTGCCCGACCTTTCCACGGACTCGATGGTGCCGGGCAAACGGTTCATGGCAGTAGGTAGCCGTAGCGTTCGAAAATCGCGCGCGCCTTGTCCGAATAGAGGAAATCATAAAACTGGTGCGCCGCCTTGTTGTCGGCGCCATGCTTCAACAGCACCGCCCCTTGCGCAATCGGCGAATACAACTCGCGTGGCACCTCGACCCATTTGCCCTTGCCCTGCATTTCGGGCGACAGCACGATGGACTTGGCGGTGAATCCGACATCGGCCAAACCGGAAAAAATGTATTGGTTGGTTTGTGCAATGCTTTCGCCATAGACCAGTTTGCCTTGCAGCGCCTGGTCGAGTTTGGCGCCGGCCAGTACCTTCATCGCTTCGCGGCCATAAGGCGCGGTTTGCGGATTGGCGACGGCAACCTTGCCCAGGCCGGGATTGGCGAAAGGCGCCTGCCAGGTGCGCAGGTCGATTTCCTTCATGCTCCAGACCACCAGCGCACCGTAGACGAACACGCGTGGTGCCGCCGTGGTGTAGCCGCCCTGGGACATTTTTTCGGGGAATTCCATGTCGGCCGACATGAATACATCGAACGGCGCGCCACTCATGATCTGCGTGGCGAACTTGCCCGAGGAATTGATGCTGGCAGCGAGATCGTTGCCGGTTTCCTTCTTGAACTCGGTCTTCAAGTCTTCAAATACATATTGCGCACTGGCTGCAACGGCGACGTTGACCGTCTCGGCATGCACCATCGAAGACAACACCAAGGCCGCTGCCGGCAACAGGAATTTCCAACGCACTGTCGTCTTCATTATCAACCTCATTGACTTCCCCCATGACATGTCCGGTATTGTAGCCTGCAATCAGGCAAGGCAACGCTGGGCGACATGCAGCCAGTTGCCCTGCTCGCCGACCATGCAACCTTCGGTGTGCAATAACCGGAAACCGGCGCTGACGATGCGGTCGTCGTAGGCATCGGGATAATGCAACGGGGCACGCGACTGCGCAATACGGCGTTCAAGAAGCTGCGCGGCGCCAAGCCCGGCCATGCTGCGGCCATCTTCAAAGCCATGCAGGCTGACGAGCAAACCGCCGGGCCCGCAAATGCGCTGCCAGGTTTTCCATGGTTTGCAAGACCGCCTGTGGAAAAGCGTAGAAGCAATGCACGGCCAGCACAACGTCGTAATTGCCTTGCAGGTCGAGCGACGCGATGTCGCGCTCGAACAAGGTGATGCGCTGTTCCAGCCCCACGTCCAGCAATTTGCGCTGCACCGCTGCACGCCGGCCATGCTCGATCAGGACCTCGGCATGCAGTTGCGGGCATGCCGCGCACAGGGCCACCGCCACCTCGGCTTCCGTACCTCCCAGGTCGAGCAGGCGGCGCGCATCGCCGACACCGGGCCAGGTCAGCACGGCACCGGCCACCTGGTCACGCTCCAGGGCCGCATTACGCGTGCCCTGCCAGATTGCATCGGGATCGGCCGCAGCGCGCGGCTCTTTGATCGCCAATAGGGTGGGCAAGCGTTCCCAGGCAGCTTGCGCTTCGCTCAGGCGTGCGGCAATGCCGCGCGCCGATTGCCATGTGCTGTGCAAACGGTTGCCGATCAATTCAAGGTAGCCTTCTTCCTGCAATGCCTTGAGCACAAGTTGCCCATGGCAGGGCGACCATTGCATGGCGTCGACGATACGGTGCGCCGGCACGGCGCCGTGCTCTTCGAGCCAGGCAAACAAGCCTGACTGCTGCGCCAGCTTGAACAATTGAAAGCGGCGATAACCGTCCATCGTCCGCTCCAGCATTGCCGTATTACCGATGTCATTCGTTTCGTCGCGCAGGGCTTCTTGCATGAACACCTCTTGAACAGAAATAAGGCCTTCATTATTTCAGCACCAGCCGGAATCGCTATGTTCAATGAGATATAGCGAGTACAACGGCAATGCACGCCGCCACCAGGATGAAGCTGTGCAAATTGGCGAACTTATTTATTTGGCAATTTTATCTTGCAGCCAGGCGAGATCAACGGCTGTCGCTTGCGCCGCCCTGGCTTCGATGGCTCGGTAGCGCTCGACCGTTTCCTGGGCAAGCTCGGTCAATACTGCGCCACCGCCCTGCACGCCGCCGGCGGCAATATCGACCACCGGCTGGGTCAGGCCGCGGTTCATTTCATCAACCAGGGTCTAGGCACGCCGGTACGACATACCCAGCGCGCGCGCCGCTGCCGAAATCGAACCGGTTGCGGCAATGGCTTCGAGCAAGGCGATTTTGCCCGGGCCGATGACAACCAGGTCACCCTGGCGGATGCGTAAGCGGAATTGCGTGTCCATATTGCAATGGTAACCGGGATAATGTAGCCGTGATTGCGGTCCAATTAGAGCTCATTCCACATATAGGCACCTGATGCATTTCCCCCAGAAAGGGCGCTGGCAAGGCGTGCGACGCGTCTCGTAGCGGGGCTACGAGCAAGGAGCGCAACGCGGCCAGCGCCCTTTCTGGGGGAAACCCGGAGG
>Ga0134128_10006418_pt1 | contig 14249 bp, 10 predicted proteins | sample KB31754_FD_96462 | JGI IMG/M metagenome (GOLD analysis project Ga0134128, IMG submission 96462) | Terrestrial soil microbial communities with excess Nitrogen fertilizer from Kellogg Biological Station, Michigan, USA - KB3-175-4 | ecosystem: Environmental > Terrestrial > Soil > Unclassified ... | reverse complement strand
GCTCTTCGCGAAATTCATCCCCGGCTTCTCCAGCGTCGTGCCGCCGCTCGCGGGCGCGGGGAAGCGCGGCACCGCCGCGTTCCTGCTCTACGACGGCATCGGCGCGCTGCTGTGGGCGGGGTCGGCGGTGCTGGTGGGGCGGGCGTTCCACCGCCAGATCGGGTTGATCATCACGAAGCTCGAAGACCTCGGCGGGTGGGCGCTCGTCGCCGTCGGCAGCGCGCTGGCGCTCTTCGTCCTCGTGAAGTGGTGGCAGCGCGCGCGCTTTCTCAAGCAACTCCGCATCGCGCGCGTGTCGGTGCACGAGCTGAAGAAGATGATCGAGGACGACGAGCAGCCGGTCGTGCTCGACGTCCGCACGCGGTCGGCGCTGCAGCGCGACCCGCGGCGGATCCCGACTGCCATCGTCGCGCACGCCGAGGAGATCGACGGGACGGTGGCGGCCATGTCGCCGGACCGCGAGATCGTCTTGTACTGCACGTGACCGAACGAAGCGTCGGCCGCCCGTGTGGCGCGCCTGCTGATCGATCGAGGGTTCACGCTGGTGCGCCCGCTCGCGGGCGGCCTCGACGCGTGGGTCGACGCCGGCTATCCGGTGGAGGAGTTGTGAGCACCTACATCCACGGCACATCGCCCGAAGAGCAGCGGCGCCTCTCGCTGATGAACGACGTGCTGCTCAACCAGGGATCGCTGCGCGAGCTCGCGCTGCGCGGCGACGAGCGCATCGTCGACTTCGGCTCCGGCCTCGGGCAGTTCACATGCGCGATGGCGCGCGCGGTGCCGCGCGGGAGCGTCGTCGGCATCGAGCGAAGCGACGAGCAGCGCGCCAAGGCCGTGCGCGAGGCGAACGTCGAGTACCGCGCCGGCGACGTGCTCAACCTCGACCTCGGCGTCGAGTGGGGCGCGTACGACGTCGCCCACGCGCGCTTCGTCCTCGAGCACGTCCCCGATCCGCTGCGTGTCGTGCAGGCGATGGTGCGCGCGGTCCGGCCAGGCGGCCGCATCGTGCTCGAGGACGACGACCACGGCGTCATGCGCCTCTGGCCCGAGCCGCCAGGCTTCGTCGAGCTGTGGAACGCCTACATCCGCACTTACGACCGCATCGGCAACGATCCCTTCGTCGGCCGGCGTCTCGTGCAACTGCTGCATCAGGCCGGCGCCGCGCCGGTGCGCAACACCTGGATCTGGTTCGGCGGCTGCGCCGGCATGGAGTCCTTCGACGTGCTGACGGCGAACCTGTTCGGCGTCCTCCGCACGGCGCGCGACGCCATGATCGAGATGAACCTCGTCGAGCGCGCCGCGTTCGACGCAGTGATCGAGCATTACGACCGCTGGGCGAAGCGGCCCGACGCGGCGCTGTGGTTCTCGGTGGCGTGGGCCGAGGGCATGCGCTGATGTCACCCCGAAGCGTAGCGAGGGGCCTGGAGGGGCGGGCGGCGCGACGAGGCTACCGGATCGCGCCGCACGCCCGCCCAGGCCCCTCGCTCCCGCTCGGGGTGACAACAGCCGAGGGCATGCGCCATGCAAACTGAACAGTCGATGTCGCCGTTAGCGAGCGCCCCGAGCTCCGATGTCGATCGGGCCAGTCTGGAGTTCTATCAGCACGCCATGCGGCTGATGCAGGACGGCAACCTGCCGTTCCTCGTCGGCGGCGCGTACGCGTTCGCGCGCTACACCGGCATCGAGCGGCACACCAAGGACTTCGACGTCTTCATCCGCCGCGCTGACTTCGACCGCGCCTGCAAGCTCTTCGAAGCCGCCGGCTACCGCACCGAGCTCACCTTCGCGCACTGGATCGGCAAGGTCTGGAGCGGCGAGGACTTCGTCGACCTGATCTTCAGCGCCGGCAACGGGGTCGCCGCCGTCGACGAGCTCTGGTTCAAGAACGCCGTCCGCGGCCGCGTCTTCGACATGGACGTCGAGCTCATCCCGGCCGAGGAGATGATCTGGTCGAAGGGAATGATCATGGAGCGCGAGCGCTTCGACGGCGCCGACGTCGCCCATCTCATCCAGGCCCTCGGCGACAAGCTCGACTGGCACCGCCTCCTCAGCCGCTACGGCCGCCACTGGCGGGCATTGTTCGCGCACGTCGTTCTCTTCGGATTCATCTTTCCGTCGGAGCGCTCGAAAGTCCCGCAGTGGCTCATCGAGGAATGCACGGAGCGGCTGGCGAAGGAGACCAAGCGCGGCGACCTGCCGGACAAGATCTGCTACGGCACGATCGTCTCGCGGCAGCAGTACCTGACCGACGTCAACGAGCGCGGCTACCGCGACGCGCGGCTGGAGCCGCTCGGAAACATGAACGAGGAAGAGATCGAGGAGTGGACGAAGGGAATCGAGGTCGACGGGCAGAAGTGATGGAGAAGGAGACGCTGAGGATCGCCGCGGTCGCCGACATCCACGTCAAGAAGACGGGACAGGGGAGCATGCAGGCGATCTTCGCGCAAGCGACGGAGCAGGCGGACGTGATCCTCCTCTGCGGCGATCTCACCGACTACGGCGCGGTCGAGGAGGCGAAGGTCCTGGCGAAGGAGATCACGTCGTCGCTGCGCATCCCCGCCATCGGCGTCCTCGGCAATCACGACTACGAGACCGGCAAGCAGGACGAGATCGTCAAGATCCTCACCGACGCCGGCGTGACGATGCTCGACGGCGACGCGCACGAAGTCCACGGCGTCGGCTTCGCCGGCGTGAAGGGCTTCGGCGGCGGCTTCGGGCGGCGCGAGCTCGGCGCGTGGGGCGAGGACATCATCAAGAAGTTCGTCCACGAGACGATCCAGGAGGCGCTGAAGCTCGAGGCCGCGCTGGTGCGGCTGCGCACGCCGCAGAAGATCGCCGTGCTGCACTACGCGCCGATCCACGCCACGGTCGAAGGGGAGCCGCCCGAGATCTACCCGTTCCTCGGCTCGACGCGCCTCGAGGAACCGGTCGACCGCTACCGCGTCAACGTCGTCTTCCACGGCCACGCGCACCGCGGCGCGCTCGAAGGAAAAACGAAGGGCGGGGCGATGGTCTACAACGTGGCCATGCCGCTGCTCGCGGCGAAGCTTCCGGGTCAAGCGCCGCTGCGCATCGTGGAAGTGCCGACCGGCGAACCGGCATACAATCTCGCCGGTGCAACACCCGGCCCTCGGTAAGTCCGTTTCCAGAGAGCAATTGATCGACTGGTTCCGCGACGGGCGCGCACGCTCGCGCGAGGTCTTCGCGATCCCGAAGCCCGAGTCGTACTACACGCGGCCCATCGAGCTGCGGAACCCGATCGTGTTCTACGAAGGGCACCTCCCCGCCTTCACCATCAACACGCTGATCAAGCTGGCGCTGCAGCGCGGCGGCATCGACGACCATTACGAAAGGCTCTTCGAGCGCGGCATCGATCCGGAGAGCGCCGACGCGGCCAAGCCGCCGGCGGACCTCTGGCCGACGCGCGAGTGCGTGCAGAAGTACGGCGCGCAGTCGGACGCGCTGATCGTGGACGCGCTGCAGCACGAGCCGATCGACGACGGCGCGATCCCGCAGCGCGTCAACGGCGAGGCGGCCCTCGCCATCCTCGAGCACGAGCAGATGCATCAGGAGACGCTGCTCTACATGTTCCACGAGATGCCGTACGAGCTGAAGTCGCCGCGTCCGCCGCTGCGCGCGAACGGCTACAGCAACCGGCAGCCGGACACGAAGAACCGCGCCATCCGCATCCCCGCCGGCGAGGCGACGCTCGGCGCGCGCGGCGGCGACTTTGCGTGGGACAACGAGCTGCCCGCGCACCGCGTCGAGGTCGGAGAATTCAAGGTCGACCGGCACAACGTCACGAACCGCGACTACCTCGACTACATGCGCGCCACGCGCGCCGATCCGCCGCACTTCTGGGCGCGGCGCGAGGGCGAGTGGTACTGGCGCGGGATGTTCGAGATGACCGAGCTGCCGCTCGACGCCGCGGTGTACGCGACGCAGGAGGAAGCGGCGGCGTTCGCGAAGTGGCGCGGCAAGCGGCTGATGTCCGAGGCGGAGTACCACCGCGCCGCGTTCGGCACGCCGTCGGGCGAGGAGCGCCGCTACCCGTGGGGCGATGAGCCGCCCGACTCGACGCGCGGCAACTTCGGCTTCGCGCAGTGGGACCCGGTTGCGGTCGGCACGTACCCGGCGGGCGCGAGCGCGTGGGGCGTTCACGACCTCGTCGGGAACGGCTGGGAGTGGACCGCAACGCCGTTCGATGGCTTCCCCGGCTTCGTCCCGATGGCGTCGTATCCGGTCTATTCGTCGGACTTCTTCGACGGCAAGCACTTCGTGATGAAGGGCGCGTCGCCGGCGACGATGCCGCAGCTCGTGCGGAGCTCGTTTCGGAATTGGTTTCGGGGCAATTATCCGTATGTGTATGCGACGTTTCGGTGCGTGGGGTGAGGTTCTTAGTTCTTGAGTTCTTAGGTTCTTAAGTTCTTATGTTTTGGCGAACTCAAGAACTTAAGAACCTAAGAACCTAAGAACCACGCGGCTCACATCGTGCACGCTCCGAGTAGTATGGAAATGAAGATCTACAAGCCTCAACAGTTCAACCTCTCCAACCTCACCGGCATCTCCGACAAGACCCTCGAGATGCACTTCAAGCTCTACGAGGGCTACGTCACGGCGACGAATGAATTGACCGCGCGCATCGCGGCGATCCTCTCCGACGGCAAGGTCGACCAGGAAGAGATGCCCGCCTACTCCGAGCTCACGCGGCGGCTCGGCTTCGAATACAACGGCATGGTCCTGCACGAGTACTACTTCGGGAACATGAAGCCGCGCGGCGGCGACGACGCGCCGAAGGGCTCTGCGTTCCGCGACGCCGTCGAGCGCTCGTTCCCGAGCTACGAGATCTGGCGCACCGACTTCGTCAGCGTCGGCAAGATGCGCGGCGTCGGCTGGGCCATCGCCTTCCTCGATCCCGCCAGCGGCCGCGTGTCGAACCACTGGGTCGAGCTGCACGAGACCGGCAACGTGGCCGGCTTCGTCCCGCTGCTGGTGATGGACGTGTGGGAGCACGCGTTCCTGCTCGACTACAAGCCGGCGGAGCGGCCGAAGTACATCGACGCGTTCCTGGCCAACGTCGACTGGAGCGCGGTCGAGCGGCGGATGCAGAGCGTGAACACGAACGTTGCTGCGCGCTAAGCCGGGCAACGCTCGCACAGCGGCAGCCGCTGCTCGCGGCGGAGGAGGCGCCGGAACGCGCGGAACTTCCGCCCGTTCCACACCTCCTCGAACGGCCGCTCGAAGACGTTGCCCATGTCGAGAGTGAGGCAGGGGTAGAGCCGCCCGCGGGGATCGACGAACGCGTAGTTCGAGATCAGCGTGCACGCGCGCGCCGTCTCCCGCCGGAAGTTCGGGTTGCGGTAGAACTCCATCATCTCTTCGACCGGCAGCGGCGGGTGGAACTCCAGGCGGAACGGGTACTGCGCCGACTCCAGCGCGCGGAGCTCGCTCTCGAGCACGTTGACGTCGACGTTCGGCATGTCGTCGCTGCAGTAGGTGTCGACGTCGGAGCGGAAGAACGTCGAGTCGCCGATGGCATCGGCGATCATCCGCTCCGACACCGGCCGCTGCGCGGTGCGCAGCCAGATCTGGTGCTGCAGCCGGAACGTGTCGATGCGCCACGTGCTGAGCGTCTCCGCCCACGCGCGCAGCAATCCGTACGTTCCTTCGTAGACCGTCGAGTAGATCTCGATCAGCGGCGTCGACGAGCCGAGGCGCTCCTTCGCCTCGTTGATCTCGCGCACGACGCGCTCGCAGGTCTCGAACACGCCTTTGCCGCGGTAGGCGTCGTTCACGTCCGGCGGATCGATGGAGATGCCGACGGCGAGCAGCCCGCTGCGCACGAGGTCCTCGGCCTTGCCGACGAGGCGCGTGCCGTTCGTGACGACCGTGATCGGCAGCCCGTTCGCGACCGCGGCGGCGAAGATGCGCGGCCAGTCGGGATGGAGGAACGGCTCGCCGCCGAAGACGCGGATCATCGGCTTGAACGGCTTCACGGAGTCGAGAAAGCGGAGCGCTTTCGTCGTGTCCATCACCGCGCTCGGCCGGCGGATGTTCATGTCCGTCGTGATCGGGCAGTACGTGCAGCGGAGGTTGCACGCGTCGGTCAGCAGCAGGTCGATTCCCCACGGCAGCGGCGCGTAGCCGGCGACGGCGCGCCAATCGCGGACACGCGCAGTCACGGCCGAGAGCAGACCCATGGCGGGAGTACGGCGGCGAGGGCCGCGGTGTCTACGCCTCGCCCGGCTGCGCCGGCGCCGCGAGCTCCACCACCGTCCCCTTCCGCTCGAGCTTCCCCCAGCCCGCGCGGATGCCGCTGAACGCCGTCTTGAGCGACTTCAGGAGCACGGCGTACATCAACTGGCGGTAGAGGAAGCGCTGCCAGAGGAGCCAGACGAGCGGCTTGGGGCTCTCGTGGTCGAGGCGGAACGCGACCGCGGAGCCGACGAGCTCGATGGTGAAGAAGAACGCGTACATCAGCAGCACGAGGTAGAGCGAGGCCAGCGCGTTCGGGAGCGGCTGCCAGTCGTGCTCGAGGCGGCCGCGCAGCCAGGCGTGCACGACGTTCGCGACCGTCCAGACGATCTGCAAATCGACGAGCGGCGAGAGCACCTGGAACACGACCTGGAACAGCCAGAGCGCCGGCAGCATCACGCGGCCGAACCAGCCGTAGCGGCCGAGGGCGCGGCGGTGCTTCCAGAGGGACTGCAGCGTACCGAAGGCCCAGCGGAAGCGCTGCTTGAACAGCGCCCGGAACGAGTCGGGCGCCTCGGTGAAGCCGATGGCGTCGCTGTCGGTCTCGATCTTCCAGCCGATGCGCCGCACGCGCCACGTCAGGTCCATGTCCTCGGCCATCGTGTCGGCGAGGTAGCCGCCGGCCTGCACGATGGCCTCGCGCCGCCACGCCCCCACCGCGCCCGGCACGACTGTCACCGAGTTGATCGTTGCGTACGCGCGGCGGTCGAGGTTCTGCGAGGTGATGTACTCGATCGACTGCCAGTGCGTGAGGGGGTTCATGCGGTTGCCGACCTTCACGTTGCCAGCGACGCCGCCGACGAGCGGGTCGGCGAAGTGGCGGACCAGCAGCGCGATCGTGTCGTGGGCGAAGATCGTATCGGCGTCGAGCGACACGAGGATCTCGCCCGTGGCTTCGGCGATGCCGCGGTTCAGCGCGGGCGCCTTCCCGGCGTTCTCCTGGCGGATCAGCTTCACGCGGTTGCCGAAGTTGCGCACGACCTCGCCCGAGGTGTCGTCGCGCGAGCCGTCGTCGACCACGATGATCTCCAGCGGCTCGTAGCGGTTTGCCAGCACCGCGCGGATCGTCGAGGCGATGACCTTCTCCTCGTTGAATGCGGCGATGACGACGCTGACGCGCGGGCGGTAGCTCATGTCGTACGTCGTGCGCCGCTCGCGCACCTTGGCCACGAGGGCCAGCACGGTCACGAAGACGACGCGGATGGCGCCGAGGATGATGGCCGTGACGAAGGCGATGCCGAGGAGAAGCTCGAAGAGGTAGATCGTCTCGAAGACGACGCGGTCGTTGGCCAGGAGCAGCGTGTCCGACGAGGCCACGGGCGGGTTCACGGCGTCGCGCGTGGAGTTGATCAGCTGCGAGACCGTCACGAAGTGATAGCCCTTCCGGGTCAGCGCCGTGATCAGCATCGGAATCAGGCGCACCGTCTCGCTGCGGTCGCCGCCGCTGTCGTGCAGGAGGATACAGCTCCCCTTCTCCGTGTCGATCTGGTCGAGCGTCTGCCTGAGCATGTCCTCGGCGGTGCGGTGATGCGTGGTGCCGTCCGCGAGGTGCTCGACCGTGTTCCAGTCCTGCGGATCGAGGAACTCGAGGACGGTGATGTAGCTCATCCTCGAGGCCAGCTCGATGGGCCGCACTTCCATCTCCGCGGTCGGCTCGGCGTCGGCGTTGTACGGCGGGCGGAAGAGCAGCGTGGAGCGGTGGATGAGGCTTTGGAACACGCGCTGCGTGGCGTTGAGCTCGAGCTCGGCGCGCTTCGGCGGCACGGTGCCGATGTTCGGATGGGTGAAGCTGTGGTTCCCGATCTCGTGCCCTTCGCGCCAGATCCTCCGGACGAGGCTCGGGTAGCGCTCGGCGTTTTGTCCGATGAGAAAGAACGTGGCCTTGACGTTCGCCGCCTTCAGCTCGTCGAGGATGGCCGGCGTGTAGGCGCCGGACGGGCCGTCGTCGATCGTCAGCGCGACGGTCTTCTCTTTGTAGACGCTGCGGGCGATGACGAACGACGTCGCGAAGTCGTGGTAGCTCTCGTCGACGGCCAGGCCGGTGACGGGATCGACCTCGATGGAGCGCTTGCCCGGCTTCGGCTGCGCCTCGACGCGCGCGATCTCGCCCTCGCCGATGAACTCGACGTCGTACGGGTAGACGACTTCTTTGAGCTCGCTCCACCGCGGCGGAACGTTCAGGCGGGTGCGGTCGATGAAGTTCCAGAGCGACGGGTCGTTCGATCCGAGGACCCAGACGGCGACGCCGCGCGGCCCGTAGTTCTGGGCCAGACGCCACTGGTTCGCGGCGGTGATGGCGTCGAGCAGCCAGACCTCGTGGTCCTTGCCGTCTTCGTCGGTGTACCAAAACGTCGGATTGAGGGCCTTGTCGTCGAAGTCGACGACGTCCTCGGCCTTCTCCTTGAACGGATCGAGGCGGTATTGCTGCGCTTTGAGCATCGCCCCCTGGTAGGTGAGCGGCTCGGCCCAGTCGCGGCCTTCCATCCAGTCGTAGGCGTAGTTGGCGAGGCCGACGACGAGCTTCTCGCGCGGGATGGCGCGCGCGGCGAGGTCGAGGCGCTCGCGGTACCACGTCATCGACGCGATCGGCCCTGCCACGCCCTGCGTCGACGAATGCTCGTCGTAGAGCATGACCACGACGAAGTCGCAGATCGAGGAGACGGCGCGCCACGTCTGCGGCGCGGCGCCGGCCTCGAGATCGCAGCTGACGCCGAGGCGGTTCGGGTCGAAGGCCGTTTTCATCCGCTGCAGGAACGGAGGCAGCAGCGCGTAGTCGGCCGGGTCGAGGTTCTCGAAGTCGACGTTGATGCCCTGGTAGTTGTTGGCGACGCACCAGCGGCGCAGCGTCTCGATGATGTTCTGCTGGCGGTGGATGTCGGTCAGCAGAAGGTGGACGCGCGTCCGGTCGAACTCGCCCGAGCCGTTCGTGCCGATCTGCGCGTTCTGCAGCACGGGGACGATCTTCAGGCCGTGCTCGCGGGCGATGTTCACGACGTCGACCGTGTGCGGCACGGAGTCTGGGTACCAGTCGCGGAAGTCGAGTCCCTGCCCGTCGCCGGCGAGGTGGACCCACGACGGCAGCACGTGCGTCATCTTCTTGGCGTTCGCGTCGAGCGCGTGCAGCCCGGTCTCCTGCCACGGCGCGTAGAAGGCGGCGACGATGCCGCTGGTGTGGACCGCCGTCGCCGTCGCCGCCGGCGGCGGCAACGGGCGTTTGCGCTTGTTGTCGCGGGCGATGGCATCGAGCAGCTTCTGGCGGTCGCGCTTGGCGAGGAACTGCAGCTTCGCGGCGTTGTGCGGCGGGATGGCGCGGAGGCTGCGGCGGATCTGCCGGCGGATCGGCGTGGTGATCCCTTCGAGGCCGGGGAGGACGATCGTCCCCTCCATGCTGACGAGGGTCAGGCTGGCGGCGACGACGAAGGCGAGGCCGACGGTCGTGCCGATTCGCTTGATCCACCACCAGCGGCGCCGGCTCGGATCGAAGAAGACTGCGCGGTCTGACATGGAAAAGTACCGGCGATCATAACCGGACCCGTTGGTACGGCGTTCCCGGGAAGGGAGGAGAGGCGGAAACCCTGGCTCGCTCGACGCCGTACAAGCGTCGATATGAACGAAGCCGTCATCGAAGTGCGCGGCCTTCGCAAGGAGTACCGCTCGTCATTCGGCCGCCGCGTCATCACGGCGCTCGACGGGATCGACATCGCCGTCCATCCCGGCGAGCTCTTCGGCCTCCTCGGTCCGAACGGCGCCGGCAAGACGACGACGGTCAAAGTCCTTCTGGGCCTCACCGCCGCGACCGCCGGCAGCGCCAGCATCGGCGGGCGGCCGGTGGCGGACCCCGAGAGCCGCCGCCACGTCGGCTACCTCCCCGAAGGCCACAAAATCCCGAACTACCTCACCGCGCGGCAGGCGCTGTCGATCTTCGGCCGGATGTCCGGCATGGAGACGGCGGCGATCCGCAGCCGCAGCGTGGAGCTGCTGGAGAAGCTCAAGCTCTCGCAGTGGATCGACGTCCGGGTCAAGAAGTTCTCGAAGGGCATGACTCAGCGCCTCGGTTTGGCCTGCGCGCTCATCCACCAGCCGCAGGTGCTTCTCCTCGACGAGCCGACCGACGGCGTCGACCCGGTCGGCCGCCGCGAGATCCGCGACATCCTCCGCGACGAAGCGAAGAACGGCGTCGCGGTGTTGCTCAACTCGCACCTGTTGTCGGAAATCGAGCTGACCTGCGACCGCGTGGCCGTCCTGCGCGCCGGCAAAGTCGCGGCCGAGGGATCGGTCGAAGGACTGACCCGGACGGGGGCGAAGTACAAGATGGTGGCGGCGCCGATCGACGACGCCCTCGTCGCCGCATTCCGCGAGAGCGGCGCCGGCGTCGACCGCGTGAACGGCCACCTCGAGCTCTCCGTCGACAACGTCGAGCACCTCAACGCGCTGGTCGATCAGGTCCGCGCCCGCGGGGTCATGCTCAGCGAGCTCGCGCCGCTCCGCTCCACGCTCGAAGACGTCTTCGTCGATCTCGTGAAGGCGCCGGAGGTGCAACCATGAAAGTGCTCGTCGCCAACATCGAAGACGTGTTCCGCGAAGCGGCGGCGCGCTGGACGCTCATCGCCTACTTCTGCCTCTCCTCGATCTTCATCATCATTTTCGCCGCCGCGGTGAACCTCGACGTCGTCAACGGCGCGCTGGCCGGGGCGAAGCTCTTCGGCAAGGAGATGGAGGTCGGCGGCTCATTCTCGATCGAGAAGCTCGTCACCGGCTTCGAGGGAGGCTTCGCCTCGCTGCTGTACGTGCTGTCGATCTTCATGGCCATCTTCGCCACGGCGCACCTCGTGCCGCGCATGCAGGACAAAGGGACGATCGACCTCTACCTCTCGCGCCCGGTCTCGCGCACGAAGCTGATCGGCTCGCGCTACCTGGCCGGGCTGCTGCTCGCGGCGAGCAACGTCTTCTATCTCATCACCGCGGTCTGGCTGATCGTCGGATGGAAGACCCACGTGCTGCACGGCAAGATCTTTCTGGCCGGCGGGCTGATGATCTTCATGATCGCGTCGCTGCTGGCGTTCTCGTTCCTCGTCGGCGTGATCACGTCGTCGACCGGCGTCTCGATCATGATGACCTACGGCCTGGCCGTCTTCTCGATCCCGCTGATGGCGCATCAGAAGATGGAGGCGGCCTTCTCCAGCGACTGGTCGGCGTACCTGCTCCGCGGGCTTTACCTGGTCCTGCCGAAGGTGACCGAAATCGGCATGGCCGTATTCGGGTTCGTTCTAGGACAGAACGCACCCGAGGAAGCGCAGAAGGCGATGGCACTCCAGCCGTTCGTCACCACGGCGCTCTTCGGTCTCGGATGTTTTGCTCTGGCAGCAGTGGCGTTCAAACGAAAGGAGTTTTGAAATGAAGAAGCTAATCCTTGCCGCCGCGATCGCAGCTCTCGCCGTGCCCGCGGCGTTCGCGAAGAACGACGCGCTGTCGCTCGTTCCGAACGACGCAATTTCGGTCGGCGTGGTCCGCCTGGCGGAGCTCCGCACGAGCCCGCTCGGCGCGACGCTGTTCCGGGAGACCGACAAGATCTCGACCGACGGCGACGCGGAGAAGTTCCTGCGCGACGCCGGCCTCAAGCCGACGCAGGACATCGACGTGGTCGTCGTGGCCACGACGCCGCGCGCGGCGCTCGGCTCCGACGCCGAGGTGCTGGTGGCGCTCGACGGCCGCTTCGACGTGGCGCGGCTGACGAATGCGCTGGTCTCGCGCGGCGCGGTGAAGAAGGGCGGCTACTACGTTCTCCCCGAGGAGCACGTGCAGCGCGATCATCAGAAGGGCGCCGTGGCGTTTCCGGACGCGCACCTGGCGCTGATCGGCAGCGAGACCGCGGTGGCGCGCGCGCTCACGGCCCGCGCCGCCGGCGGCACGACCTGGCTCGGCGCCAGCGCCCTCGGACGCGACGTCGCGCGCATCGACGCGCACGCCACCGCCTGGGCGGTCGTCGACGTGCAGCGCGCCAAGCGCATCGTCGGCGCGCCGAAGATGTCGACGAGCTCGCCGCAGGCGCAGGCCATCAACTCCGCGCTAAAGAGCGTGTCGACCGTGGCGCTGTGGGCCACCGACAACGGCGACTCGCTCAAGCTCGGCGCCTTCGGCCTCTCCAGCGACACCGAGACGCTCGGCCTGCTCGAGGACACGCTCCGCGGCGCGCTCTCGGCGATGCGCCTGGCCGTGCAGGACAAGGAGCCGCAGCTCGTCGGCGTCCTGCGCAAGTTCACGGTGGCGCGGACGAACGACTCCGTGACGATCACGGGAAGCGTGCCGGCGGAGACGTTCAAGAACTGGTCGGCGAAGAATATGTCGCGGTAGTTTTCAGTGTGCCGCCGCGCGTCCCCGCGGCGGCACTTCCGTTCCCACCGAGAATGCCGGCTCGTACGTCAACGTGGCCGTGTTCCCCGCTCCATCCGCCGTCTCGATCCTGACGTCGTACAGCGCGCGGCCCGCCTTCGCGAGCGCGCCGAGGTCGACGAGGTAGATCTCGGCCGTCTGCTGCGTCGCGGAGATCGGAGTCCAATCCGTCTTCCCGTGCACTTTGTACGAGACCTTCTTCGCGTCGCCGCCGGTCACGGAAAAACGGAGCGCGCCGGCGCCGTTCGGCTCGATCAACCGCGTCAGCTTCCCGGCGCCGTCGAGCAGCGCGACCGTCGCGATCGCCGGCGGCGAGGCGTCGGCATTGTTCGGATCGAAGCCGAGCGACAGCGTCGTCGTCCGCGGCACGCCGCCGAACAACATCCCGCGCGTGCTCGTGTCGAGACGGAACATCCCCGTCTTTTTGCCGAACGGCAGCAGCCGCGGCGCGGTGCCGAAGCCGCGGATGATCAGCACACCGTCGGGACCGTAAAGCTCCGAGACGACGCGGGCGTCGTCGACCGGCCGCGCCTCGCCCGCCTGCCCCGTCACCGACTGGACGAACACCCCCTGCACCGGCGTGATCGTGTTGAACGTACCGGAGAGCAGCAGCGGGCCGAAGCCGAACGCGAAGTCGAAGCCGTCGGCGATCTTCGGCGCGGGCGTGACGCCGATGCTCCCGCCGCTGTGCACGATCGCCGGCGTCGAGTACCAGGTGACGTTGTCGGCGCCGCCGCTGACGACGACGCTCGTGCCGTAGCCGTCGACCGCCGGCGCATTCATGGCAAGGCGGGGGTTCGTCTCCACCGAGCCGGGATTGCGCAGCGTCGCGCGCAACGTCGTGCCGGGATCGTCGCGGCTGCCCTGGAGCTGCGGCGTCGTCGTCACGCTGAGGAACGGCACGAGCCCCGGCAGGTTGAATAGCCGCAGATCCGCGGTGCTGAGCTCCGCGCCGCCCGCAGTGAGCGTGACGTCGCCGCTCAGCGGCGTCACGAGCGGATGATTGACGAGCGCGACGTGCCGCGCCGCGAGGTCGTAGACACCCTCGGTGACGGCAAGCTTCGGCAGCGAAAGATCCGACACGCGCATCGACGACACCGTCAGCGCCGGCAGATGCAGCGAGGTCACCTGCCAGTCGGCATGGAGGAACAGCCGTGCCCAGGCGATGTAGCCGAGGCTCGACGACAGCTTGACGCCGTTCTCGTCGCGGCCGGCGTAGGTGACGAGGTGCGGCGCGGCGTCGCCGGTGACGTCGATCTTCACGTCGCCGTCGATCGCCTGCGCCTCGCGATAGACGATGCGCTCTTCGCTCAGCGCGCCGCTCTTCGGATCGACCGTGTAGTCGTAGATGAAGTAGTCGTACGTGCCGGGCGGCAGTAGCGCCTCGCTGGTCCGCTCGTCGATGCCCGCGGCAACGTTGAAGAGATGCGGGCCGAACCAGAGCGTCTGCTGCGAGCCGCGGTCGAACGAGACCGTCGCGCGCGCCGCCTTCGTGTAGCCGAACGGGATGCGCGTCGTGCCGCCGCCGTTCCGGACGATGATCTGCCCGCCGCTGGAGAACGTCACCAGGCCGGTCGTGACCGACGCGTTCGTCACCTCGACCG
>Ga0134128_10006416_pt1 | contig 14249 bp, 13 predicted proteins | sample KB31754_FD_96462 | JGI IMG/M metagenome (GOLD analysis project Ga0134128, IMG submission 96462) | Terrestrial soil microbial communities with excess Nitrogen fertilizer from Kellogg Biological Station, Michigan, USA - KB3-175-4 | ecosystem: Environmental > Terrestrial > Soil > Unclassified ... | reverse complement strand
TCCTTACAAAAAAGAGGCCGCGAAATACCTTCATTTTATACCGCCGGCCGTGATCAACCGGAAAACGGTGTTGCGATTCACGCTGGTCAACAGCAGCGAAACGGCCCAAAGCGTGTATTTCTGTCCAGGATTCCTGATCGACTATATCCGGCTTTACCGGCTGAGCGGCGGTCCGCGGGTGACGGCATTGCCGGACAGTTTACCCGATGACCCGGATAGTCTTGGCTATCGCAAAATTACCCTCGCGGCCCGGGATACGGGCGTCTTTTTCGCGGTGTGTTCCTTTATCAAGGCGTCTTCCAACTCGCTCACCCCTACCCTCACCACCGACAGTTTGATCAAAGAAGGCATCCTGCTCCAGCACCGCAATAAGACCAGCATCGATATCAGTACCAATCTTTTTGCGGGCATCATGCTGATGATGATCTTTTACGCCACCAGCGAATACCTGCAAAGCGGGAAAATAGAATTCCTGTATTATATCGGCTACTCGCTTTGCATCGGCCTAATGCTGTTCCTGAAGGCGATACTACGCAATAGTTCTACTTCCTTCAATTTCTTTTTTGAAAGCTTTCTCGACAACATCATCTTTTCGGCCGGTTACGTGAGCTATATCGCCTTTCACCGCCAGTTCCTGGAGACCAGCAGACTCTACCGGTCACTGGACCGCTTTCTGTTCTGGGGCTGTGTAGGCATCGGCGTATTGACGGGCTGCTACGCGATCTTCTTCTATATCTCGCCGGATTTTCGTATCGCCAACAACTTCGAGGTAGCCACCAAGCTCTTTTTGCTGGCGATCTCCGTGGTATTCATCCTGAAGGGGCTGGGCTATCGCAACCGGCTGATGAACTATATCGTGTACGGGAATATCTCGCTTTGCCTGCTATCCATCGTCTCCCAGGTCATGATCTCCACGGGTATCAAGGTCGTGCAGGGGAATTCCGTGCTAAATTCGGCTTTATTCTACTACGAAGGTGGCATTACCATCGAGCTGCTTTTCTTCCTTTTCGCGCTGACTTATAAAAATAAAATGGAGATCATTGTCAGCACGCAAAAGGAGGAGAAGCTGAAGCTGGAGACGGAGCGGAAAGAGATGGAGAAGCAAGTGGCGGTCCTGGCCGCCAAACAGGACGAGCGGAACCGCATCTCCGTGGACATGCATGACGAGCTGGGTTCCGGTGTCACCGCCATCCGGCTGATGAGCGAGATCGTCAAAAGCAAGATGAAGGATCAGACCCTGCCGGAGATAGAAAAGATCTCCAATTCCGCCAATGAGCTGCTGAACAAGATGAATGCGATCATTTGGACGATGACGAGCTCCAATGACACCGTGGAAAACCTGGTGGCCTATATCCGGAGCTATGCCGTGGAGTTCTTCGAGAATACAAACATCGATTGCCATTTTAAGATGCCCGGCGTTATCGAACACCGGGAGATAAGTGGAGAGAAAAGACGAAATATCTTTCTCTCGGTCAAAGAAGCATTGAACAATGTGGTCAAACATTCGCAGAGTTCGGTCGTCCGGATCGATATCTCGGTAGGTGACCGGCTGGTGATCGAGATCCAGGACGACGGCATCGGGATCAATATGGAGAAGCTGCGGAAGTTCGGCAATGGGCTGAACAACATGAAAAAGCGCATGGCGTCGATCGAGGGGGAGTTCAATATCGAGAACTGGCAGGGGACGAAGACGACATTCTATTTGCAGTTATAAAGACGCCGCGGGCCCCTGAGCTCAGGGCTTCTCCTTTCGGGTGATACCGATATAGAGGAAGATCCAGCCGAGGATGAAGAATATGCCGCCGATGGGGGTAGCCACGCCGGCGATTTTCTGGTGGGCGTTTTCGGCGATCCTCAGCGCAGTGAGCGCATAGAGTGAGCCGCAGAACAGGATAATGCCCGTAATAAAGCAATTGCCGGCCCAGATCATCCATTTGTTATTGATCTTTTCCGCCAGGAAGGCGACGATGAAAAGGGCGAAGGTATGGTAGAACTGGTAGCGGACGCCGGTTTCGAAGATCTCTACAGTGTGGGCGTCGGCAATGGCGCGCAGCTTGTGGGCGGCGAAGGCGCCGAGTATTACGGAAATGGCGCCAAGCAGGGCTGCGACGGACAGAAAATTACGGTTCATAGTTCTTCTTTTAAACGGTCGGGTGCCTGGTTTTGCAACAGGATATGGATCAATTCTTCGAGATTGGTGGTCTCTTCGCCCACGGTCACATCGGCCTGCTGGTAGTACATGCGTCTTTCGCTTAGTTTTTTGACGATATAGCGGCGGAGGTCTTCGTCGGTCACCACATCCGAGATCAGCGGGCGGGTCTGTCGTTCCCTGTGCAGCCGTTGGGTGAGCATATCGATGGAGGTGTTGAGCCAGATCACCTTGCCACTTTTCTTCATGAATTCGATGTTATTGAAGAAACAGGGAGTACCACCGCCGCAGGAGAGGATAAAGCTTTCTTGTTCCGTCGAGATGTGTTCGAGCGTCTCTTTTTCGAGGTAGCGGAAGTATTCCTCGCCTTTATCCGTAAAGATGTCGGCCACGGACTTCTGTTCCTGTTCTACTATCACGGAGTCGAGGTCGAAGAAGGGCAGGCCCAGCTTTGCCGAGAGCTTGCGTCCCCAATGCGTTTTACCGGAACCCATGAAGCCTATCAAAAATATTTTCATTTAAATGCGTTTATTCCCGTGATGTCCATCCCGGTGATGAGCAAATGTATGTCATGAGTGCCCTCGTAGGTGAGGACGCTTTCGATATTCATCATATGCCGCATGATCGGGTATTCGCCGGTGATGCCCATGCCGCCGAGCACCTGCCTGGCTTCCCTGGCGATGACGGAGGCGATGGCGCAGCCGTTGCGTTTTGCCATGGATACCTGGGCGGGAGTAGCTTTTTTTTCATTCATGAGAACGCCGAGACGCCAGTTCAGGAGCTGGGCCTTGGTGATCTCCGTCACCATCTCCGCCAGCTTTTTCTGCTGTAGCTGGAAGCCGGCGATGGGTCTGTCAAACTGGATGCGTTCCTTGCTATAGCGCAAGGCAGTATCATAGCAGTCCATGGCGGCGCCGATGACGCCCCAGGCGATGCCATACCGGGCCTTGGTGAGACAGCTCAGGGGGCCTTTGAGCCCCTGGACATTGGGCAGGATGTTCTCTTTGGGAACCCGGACATTGTCGAAGACCAGTTCGCCCGTGGCCGAGGCCCGGAGGCTCCATTTGCCATGGGTGGTGGGTGTGGAGAATCCTGGCATGCCGCGTTCGACAATGACGCCATGGACGATGCCGGCTTCGTCTTTGGCCCAGACGACGGCTATCTGGGAAAAGGGGGCATTGCTGATCCACATCTTGCTACCGTTGAGGATCACATGGTCGCCCGCATCTTTGATATTCGTCAACATTCCGCCGGGGTCGCTGCCATGGTCGGGTTCGGTGAGGCCGAAACAGCCGAGCCACTCGCCCGAAGCCAGCCTGGGGAGGTATTTTTTCCTTTGTTCCTCGCTACCATACTCATAGATCGGGAACATGACCAGGGAGCCCTGGACGCTCGCCGTGGAGCGGATGCCGCTATCGCCTCGTTCCAATTCCTGCATCATGAGCCCATAGCTGATATAATCCAGCCCCCCGCCGCCATATTGCTCCGGGATGGTAGGCCCGAAACAACCCATCTGACCCAGCTGGGCAACGATCTGCCGGGGGAATTCCGCCTTTTGGGCATAGTCTTCGATGATCGGCGAGATCTCTTTTTTAACATAGTTGCGCACTGAATCCCGGATAAGGCGGTGTTCTTCTGTAAGCAATTCATCCACCTGAAAGTAATCAGGGCTTTGGAAAATATCTACCTTTAGATTCGACGTGTCGGCCATAAGAGGCAGTTTGTTGATTTTCTAGGGCTAAGATAGCGATTTTAGCTCTTTTTTTTGGCAGCGATGCAACATGGGTAAAATACATGTGTACTTATAGTGTAGGCAGGTTCGATAGGCCGGCCGGCAATGCACATGAACGCGAAATCTAACGTCTGTCCTGGCGGACAATCCGCCACAGCCGGATTAAATACTCTTCGATTGGAATTGACGGAGCCAATAATACACGATGAACTGGTGGAGCGCTGCAAGCGGGGGGATTCCCGGGCTTACGAGGCGATCTACCAGAAATACGCCAAGGCTATGTACAATACTTCCTTACGTATCGTCAATCATACGGGGGATGCGGAGGATGTGATGCAGGAAGCGTTTACGGACGCCTTCAGGTCGCTCGAGGATTTTCATTATAAATCCACCTTTGGCGCGTGGCTGAAGCGGATCGTGATCAACAAGTCCATCAACCAGCTGCGGAAACGGAAAATGGACCTTATCGATATCGAGAAGACGAACATAGGAAATGTGGCGGAAGAAGACGGGCCGGACGAACAGGAGTTGCAATTGAAGGTCGAGGATATCAAAAAAGCGGTGGTCTTGTTGCCGAACGGCTACCGGACGGTGCTGACCTTATATCTTTTCGAAGGATATGACCAGGAGGAGATCGCTGACATCCTGGGCGTATCGCACGCCACCGTGCGGACGCAGTATATGCGAGCAAAAAAGAAATTGTTACAGTATATAAAACTAGGAGTATTATGAACAGCCGGTTAGAACAATTTGTCCGTGATCACCGGGAGGAATTCGATGGAGAGGAGCCGGACAACAAAATATGGGAGAAGATCCGGATGGAGGTAACACCCCAGAAAAAAAAACAAGGGGTACTGGTTCGGCTAGGCCGGGCCGGGTGGGCGGTAGCCGCCGCCGTCGCCCTCCTGGCGGTGGGCTCGGTATGGTATTTTAGCAGTCGGACCACTGCGGTAACGCCTGCCGTTGTGCAGACTGTAACCGCCCCTGATCCAGGAAGACAATCCGAAGCCCTCACGACGCCCAATACTTCCACCAGGCCCTCAACGGTCGACTCGTCCGCCGCGGCTTCCGGGCCTACACTGGCGACGATCCGGCCGAAGACCGGCAAGCAAAGTCCCTCGAAGACTGCAGCGTTCGAGAATTCGATGGACGAAGAGATGTACCATTATGCCAAGCTGGTGGAGATCAAACAAAATCAATTGAAAGTCATAGAAAAAGACGAACCACTTTTGTATAAACAGTTCAATGCGGATGTCTATAAGCTGGATAGTGTTTACCACAGTCTCCAGAGTCAGCTTCCCAAGAACCCCAATCGCGAGCAACTGCTCGAAGCGATGTTACAGAATCTTCAGCCGCAGATGGGATTGCTGAATCATCAGCTCGATATTATCAAACAAATCAATCATTCAAAAAAGACAGCATATGATGAAGCACATAAGACTGCTTAGTACCATAGCCGCCGTTTTGGTCTTATCTGCTCCGGGCTTTGCGCAGCGTGATCAGAACGTGAGGAGACAGAAGCTGATCAACAAATCCTACGATGTGACGGGTGACGATAAACTATCGATCGACAACCAATTCGGGAATGTCGTGGTGAGCACCTGGGACAAGCCCCAAATCACAGTTGATATTGAGGTCAGCGCCAGGGCCGCTTCCGACGAACGAGCCCAGGATATCATGAACAAGATCGACGTCCATGATTCCCGAGACGGTCATGATATCCGGTTCAAGACGAATGTAGACGAGATCCACAATGGCAATGGCAAGAATAAGCATAACGAAGAGAACGATCGGAGCTTTTATATCGACTATGTCATCCATATGCCGACCGGCAACCCGCTGTCCATCGAGAATAGTTTCGGCAAGACGGAGGTCCCGGCCCTCAAGGGGTTGGTGTCGCTGGTGAGCAAGTTCGGTAGCCTGAATACAGGTAAGCTGGACAATGTCGATCAGATCGACGTGGAGTTCGGCAAGGCCGATCTCGCGGAAGTGAACAACGGGAAGGTCGCGTTCAAGTTCGATAAAGAGGTGCGCGTCGGGAAGGTCGGCGGGGACGTACGGATCAATAGCGAATTCTCGCAAAACGTGCAGATCGCTGTCGGCAATGATATCCAGGAACTGGCGCTTTTCGAATCGTATTCCGGGGTACGGTTGATCGTCGACAAGGGCCTTTCCGCGGAGTTCGATGTGCACACCAGCTTTGGTCACTTCAACAATGAGAGCGATTTCGATATCAGCGAACACAAGGAGGATGAATCGGATTATGGGCCGCATTTCGACAAGGACTTCAGCGGAAAAGCAGGCGAAGGAAAGGCGCATATCCGGATCAAGAGCAGTTTCGGTACGGTTCGGTTGACCCATACCGGCGGCGGCAGGGATGCGGACGAGGATGATGACAAAGGGAAACATAAAGACCGGGACAGGAATCGGCGCGACCGGATGACGGAACAGGAGCAGAGTTAAATACCTATATTGCATCAAAACAGATTGATGCCATCGAGAATCGAACCCACGCTGGCCTACGCGCAGCAACAGGACCGGGAGGATGAGCTGAAAGGCTTTCGCTCCCGGTTTTATTTTCCCCGTCATGAATCTAAAGTCCGGCCTGACGGACAAACCGCCGCAGGCGGTTTTGGAGGAGAGGTCATTTATTTCTGCGGTAACTCGCTGGGACTACAACCGCGGGAGGCGGAGGATTATATCCGGCAGGAGCTGGTGGACTGGCGTGAGATGGCTATCGACGGCTACTGGCGGGCCCGCAATCCCTGGATGACCTATCCGGCGGTCCTGCGCGCACCTTTGGCGAGGATCGTAGGGGCACTGGAAGAGGAGATAACGGTGATGAATGCGCTGACGGTAAACCTTCATTTGTTGCTGCTGAGCTTTTACCGGCCAACTGCTGGCAGGTATAAGGTGCTGGTGGAAGCAGGTGCCTTCCCTTCCGATCAATATGCTATAGAGACCCAGACCCGCTGGCATGGCTATGAACCCGCCAAAGCTATCGTCGAAATAGGGCCCCGTCCGGGTGAACGGCTGATAAGGGAAGAGGATATACTCGAAGCGATAGCGGTACATGGAGACTCGCTTGCACTGGTGTTGCTGGGCGGGCTCAACTATTATACCGGAGAGCTATTCGATCTGGCGGCCATCACGGCGGCGGCGCATAAAGCCGGGGCCCTGGCGGGTTTCGATCTGGCGCATGCGGTAGGCAACGTGTTGTTAAGGCTGCACGACTGGGACGTGGACTTCGCCGTTTGGTGTTCCTATAAATATCTGAATGGAGGGCCGGGCGCCGCGGGCGGAGCTTTTTTGCATGAGCGGTTTATCCGCGACACCACTCTGCCACGGATGGGAGGCTGGTGGGGTAATGATGAATCGAGCCGGTTCAACATGCAGAAGGGTTTTATACCCAAGCCTACGGCGGAAGGCTGGAGCATGAGCACGGCCCAGGTATTCAACATGGTATGTCTAAAGGCATCGCTGGCCATCTTTGACGAAGCGGGGTTTTCGCGGCTACTGGCCAAGAGCCGGAGACTAACGGGTTATCTGTATACGTTGCTGGAAAGCCTGCTTGACGGCGGTTCGCGTCCCTTCGAGATCATCACACCCGCAGACCCCGAGCGTCGCGGGGCCCAGCTTTCGCTCTATTTTGGCGACCGCGCCAAAGGGTTGCAGCAACAGCTGGCAGACGTAGGGGTAGTCGTCGATTTTCGCGGACCAGGCGTGATCCGGGTGAGTCCCGCGCCGCTGTATAACTCCTTCGAAGACGTATACCGGTTTTACCATATCTTGAAGGAACTATGAGTCGATATCTGACTATTGCCGTGGTGCTGGCCCTCATAGCGGCGGTGCTGCTGGGCTATTTTGCACCGGCTACGGCCGTTCATATGGAGTTTTTGGGAACATGGTTCGTGAAGGTCATTACCTGGTTTATTCCTTTTATTATTTTTCTGACGATCACGCATGGGATCGCGGGGATGAGCGATCTGAAAAAAGTGGGACGCATCGGGGTGAAGGCGCTGGTCTATTTCGAAGTAGTGACGACGTTGTCCCTCGGCATTGGGATCGGCATGGCTTTCCTGATAAAACCCGGGCTGATCGACAAAAAAGGATTACCGATACAAGATGCCAGCAAATATATCAAGCAGGGAGCTCATGGTATCGACTGGACGAAATTCTTCGCCACGAATCTTACACTGATCGTTTTGGTCGCGGCCATTATCGCGGGCATCGTTTTCAATTTGGTGAGGCAGCGGGAAGTTGTCCTGGGATGGTTGGGCAAAGCCTCGAAATGGGTGTTCAGGGCATTGCAGTTCGTGATGTTCCTTGCACCCGTGGGTGCTTTCGGCGGCATGGCTTTTACCATCGGTAAATATGGTATCCGCACCCTGATCCCGCTGGGGAAGTTGATGCTGACCGTGTACGCCACGATGACCTTGTTCATCCTGATCGTGCTGGGGCTCATCCTACGATATTTTAAGCTGAATGTATTCTCCTATCTCAAAAGCATCAAAGAAGAGATTCTGATCGTTTTCGGGACCTCGTCATCCGAGGCCGCGCTGCCTTCGTTAATGGCCAAACTGGAATCGCTGGGTTGCAGCCAGCCGGTGGTGGGGCTGGTAGTGCCTACGGGTTACAGCTTCAATCTAGACGGCACTTCGATCTACTTGTCCATGTCGGTGATCTTTTTGGCGCAGCTCTATAATGTCTCGCTTTCGACCGGCGAGTTGCTGACGATCCTCGGTATCCTGATGGTAACGTCGAAGGGGGCAGCCGGTGTCACGGGCAGCGGTTTTACCGTTCTCGCGGCTACGCTGACCTCGCTGCAAAAGATCCCGGTAGAGGGACTGGCGTTCCTTCTCGCCGTCGACAAATTCATGAGCGAGGCGAGGGCCATCACCAATATCATCGGCAACGGCGTGGCTACGCTGGTGATCGCGAAGAGCGAGGGAGAATTCAATCCGGCACCGACCGCGGATCAGAAATTTACGGCCAGTCCGATGGTAGGCCATTGAGTTATGTATTCGTATCGCCATTCCGCTCTGGCGCGTAAGAAATCTGCGAGTCTGACCTCGACACCAGCTCCTGCAAGCCATTCGATACCGACGAAGAGAAATCTACCGAACATGCGGAAAGACCGGCATAGATAAATAGACAAGCTTTAATCTGGCCTCAGCCGTAAACTGGCTGCGCTGCGAGCCAAAGTCCATTGCGCCGACATAGGCAAAGAAACCGGGCGCACTTGGTTAGCGGGTAGCCGGCACCGTCGCCAGATAGCCGGACATTTCTGCCTGGTATTCGGCAGCGACCTTGCGCGCTTTTTCGGCGAAGTCTTCTTTGTTCGAGGCATAGATCACTGCGCGGCTGGCATTCACGAGCAGGCCGATGTCGGCGTTCATGGCTTTTTTGGAGATGGCTTCGAGGCTGCCGCCCTGGGCGCCGACACCGGGGACGAGATAGAAGTGGGCAGGCGTGAGCTCGCGGATGCGGGTGAATTCGTCGGCCTGTGTGGCGCCGATGACATACATGAGGTTATCGGGGCTGCCCCATTTTGCAGCCGTTGTGAGGACCTTTTCATAGAGCAGGCCATTCGCGGCGGGTTGCAATTCGAAGTCTTTGGCTCCGGCGTTGGAGGTCAGTCCCAGCAGGATCGTCCATTTGTCTTTGTATTCGAGGAAGGGGCGAACGCTGTCCTCGCCCATGTAGGGTGCTACGGTGATGGCGTCGAAGTTCAGTGTCTCGAAAAAGGCGCGGGCATATTGCGTGGAGGTGTTGCCGATATCGCCGCGTTTGGCATCTGCGATCCTGAAATGCGTTTGGGGAATATAATTGACCGTCTTTTCCATGCTCTCCCACCCTTTGACGCCTTCGGCCTCGTAGAAGGCGGTGTTGATCTTGTAGGCCACGCAATGGTCTTTTGTGGCGTCGATGATCTGACGGTTGAACTCGAAGATGGGGTCTTTTGCATCTTTGAGATGCTGCGGGATCCTGGAGAGATCGGAGTCCAGCCCGACACAGAGATAGGAGCCCGTGGTGCGGATGCGGGAGATGAGTTGGTGGCGCGTCATTTGTCATGCAAATATCAGTCAAAAAGCACGTCCATCGTAAGGTTTTTTTTGACAAGAGCCGCTGCATGGCTATTGTCTTTTACGCCATAAGTACTAATAAGGGTAAGAAATAGTGTTTTTTTGGTACGGGTTTTTCCTCGAAAAACGTCGATCTTTTGTTGAAGTTCAGCAGCATAGGCTTTATTTATAGAAAATTCGCCAGCATAGAACTTGATTTCGCAAATGTTAATACAATGGTCATCCCGATCAATTAGAAGATCAACTTGAGCACCATTTTCCTTTGAGGCTTTAGGCGGCACATAACGCCAACCGGATTCCATAGTTAGCTTATCGGAAATGCCCAAACCGGATTTTATTTGACTAATGTGTTTCAGGCAGGTACTCTCAAATGCCATCCCGCTCCATATCTTATAGGAAGCGCCCTCGCTTATGCGCGCCCAGTGTGTGCCCTGATCGGCTTTGTCCATAAACTTCAGGTAAAACAAAGAGAACTCGTCAATGATACGGTAGATGGAATCCTTTGTTTCCTTATCATATATTTTACTTGATTTGATGAAACCAGATTGCTCCAACTCGTCCAGCATCGTGGTGGTGCGGCCGCCTGAACTCAATCCGCAGTTTTCGATGATATCCCTGCGTGTGAGTCCCTTTTGTGCAATAGCCAGAGCTCTCACAGCTTTAATATGGTTATCTGCCATTTCAAATAGTGAATTATAGATATTGTCAAATTCCTCATTTAAGAGACCGTTTTTTTTAAAACAAATTTTGTCGATAGACTGGGAGGCGCTGTCTCCTTTTTTAACGGCATTCAGGTATTGAGGGATGCCACCCAGTACCATATATAGCTGAAGGATCTGATAACGATCTAAATCGCATCCTTTGCTTTTCAAATAAGTTTCTGTCTCAGCCAGAGAGAATGGCATTAGCCTCATTTTTTGTGTAATGCGATGATGTAATCCTCCCTTGTTGTTGACGATATTATGAATCATCCAGGAGGCAGCCGAACCACAAATAACAAATAGCAGATGCGCTTGCCGGCTGGCCCAGGAGTTCCAGAAATGTTCAAATGCAGATAGAAACCCCGATCTCCTGCTATCCAACCATGGGAATTCGTCCAGAAATACTACCAATTTTTTTCGTCTGGGCAATTTGTCAAGAAACTGTTCCAACGCGTGAAACGCCTCCACCCAAGACCCGGGAGGAGTCAGCGCCAACACGGAACCAGTTGCTTTTTGAAGTGATCTGCTAAATTGAAGCAACTGATCTTTCAATGTCCCCTTGTACATTCCTGTGAGTTCGAAGACCAATCTATCCTCATAAAAATTCCGGATAAGGAATGTCTTTCCGACTCTGCGTCGACCATAGACCGCCATTAACCCAGCATCCTTGGCTCTGAGGGCTTCTTCCAAAATAATCTTCTCCTCTTTTCTTCCGATGATCGCTTGCATGGTTATCGGTCATAAAATTACTTGATCTGGCCGGATATAAGCAGATTATAAGTGGCCAAAAGTTGATGAAGTAGGAGATTTGGCCGGATATAAATAGGTTATAAGTGGCCAAAAGTGCAAATAAAATATCACAACAACCTGTATTTCAACGCGATTTTATTCTTTATTTGAGGAGCTTGACGGAAAGAGATGGGGCGCGTTCTTTTGCATTTCGGCGGCGACGGCGCGGGCGGTTTCGTCGCCCTGGTCGAGGTGGGTGATGACCTCATGATAGCTTTGCTGGTCGCGGTTCTGGCTAAGCTTGGCGGCCGCCTGGTATTCGGTGACGAGGATCTCGAAGCCGACGATGCCGCGGAGGTCGTCGCGGAGGTTTTTTTCGGGGAGCTCGTCCATGTGCACGGGTTGGGGCATGTGGTGTTCGTAGGTATCGATGAGCCGGGAGAGCGCTGCTTTGAGGGCTTCGCCTTCCATGATCTTCACGGTGCCATAGGCGTGGACGGAGAGATAATTCCAGGTGGGGACGTTCATTTTTGTGTACCAGCGGGGCGAGATATAGGCATGAGGGCCGGGGAAGATGGCCAGGACCTGTGCGCCGTCGGTGAGGGTGTGTTTTTGCTCGTTGCCTTTAGAGATATGGCCTACGAGGATGTCCTTACCCTCCGCATTGGTTTCGAGCCGCAATGGGATATGGGTGCCGATGGGGCGGCCTTCGTGGATGGAGACCAGGATGGCAAAGGAGTTCTCGCGGATAAAGGCGTGGATCTTTTCGGTGGCTTTTTCTTCGAAACGGCGGGGAACGTACATTAGCGAAAGTTACGATTTTTGCTTATTTTGGAAAGATGAAAAACTCCCTGCTCCTGACCTTGACCCTGATCGCCTTGCTGCTTTTCGCCGGCAGGGGCCTGGCGCAGACCAAGGACAGCACACTGCTGAGCAGTGACAACGCCCGGGTAGCTGCGGATAGCGCCGGGCTGCGTCGCGATAGCGCCAAACTTACGGATACAACGAAAGCGGGCGCCGGCGCGGCGTTCAAGGATGATGACGGTTTCGATCCCGGGATATTTTTCTTTTTACTGATCTTCGCGGGCATCATGGTTGGCGCGGCGATCGTCGGCTCGATGGCTGCAGCCCTGCTATTGCTGGCGCTGTTCGTGATGGCATCGGCGGGTATCCTATCGATGGGCGTACTAGTTGGATTATACCGACGTTCCGTGACGGCCGGTTTTCGCACAGTGCTTTACATCACCTGCGCCCTGAGCGGCGCCATCCTGGGGGTCGGCGTCTTCTACCTAATTAACCATTTCCTTCACCTGCATTACAGCTACAAGACTATCGGCCTTGCCGGAGCAGGCGGGGGATTGTTAGGCGGCTTGCTGCTGGGTCTGATCGTCTTTGCACTTATCCGCGGCTTGCTGAAAATGCTGAAGCAAAATGTGCAGGCAACACGCTTAGGTGAAAATTAGCGCGTTGCCTGCAAAGGCCTTATGTCTGTCCTTACGGACGTGTCGCCCAGAGCGACCATATGCTAGCGATCCAGGCTTAAGCTACAATCTCGGCGACTTTGTCCGCGCGCATATTCGCATTGAGCATGGCGATGCTGCGTGCCGCATTGCCTGCGAATTCGACAAAGGCCTTCTTGGTGATGGCATCATCGGTCGCCATAATGGGAACGCCCGTGTCGCCGCCTTCGCGGATGCTTTGTACGAGGGGGATCTGGCCGAGGAAAGGAAGATCGTATTCCTCGGCAAGACGTTTACCCCCGTCCTTTCCGAAGATGTAATATTTATGATCGGGCAGCTCAGCTGGGGTGAAGTAGCTCATGTTCTCGACGAGCCCGATCACCGGCACCTTTAGCTGCGCCTGGCCAAACATCGCGATACCTTTTTTGGCATCGGCAAGTGCGACATCCTGCGGGGTGGTGACTACGATCACCCCGGTGACGGGAACGGTTTGCATTAACGTGAGGTGAATATCCCCCGTACCCGGCGGCATATCGATGACGAGATAATCCAGCTCGTCCCAAAATACTTCCGTGACGAACTGCCGGATGGCGCTGCTGGCCATGGGACCACGCCAGACCACGGCATTTTTCTCGTCGACCAGCAGGCCGATGCTCATGAGCTTGATACCATATTTCTCCAGGGGTACGATGGCGCCTTTGCCATCCTCGCCCGTCATCATCATGGGACGCTGCCCGCGGACCCCGAACATGATGGGTACGCTGGGACCATAGATATCCGCGTCCATGAGGCCCACGCTTGCACCGCCGCGCGCAAGGGCCAGGGCAAAATTGGCGGCGACAGTGCTCTTCCCTACCCCACCCTTCCCGCTGACCACGGCAATTATATTCTTGACCTTCGGCAACAATTCGCGCGCATCTTTGCGCTTGGTAGTGGTTTGAGCATCGAAGCGCACATTTACCGTTGCATCCTTATTGACGAGTAATTTTACTGCGTTGATACAAGCATTTTTGATATGATCTTTCATCGGGCAGGCCGGAGTGGTCAGCACGACCGTGAAAGCGACGTAGTTGCCCTCGATCTCCAGATCCTTCACCATATTGAGTGTCACAATGTCTTTACCTAAATCGGGTTCCTGGACATTGCTAAGGGCCGCTAAAATTTTTTCTGGGGTCATATAATTTCGTAAAAAATGAAAAAAAATTATTTCCCGGGGACTGAATCGCGTCAGTCGCAAGATTTTGTTAAAAAGGCTAATTTGACTGCAAAATTAACCCCTTACAGCTTTACTTTGTTTACGAAATTTGGAGTCTGTGGCAAATTGCCTTTAAAAGATTAATTTTGAGACTGAATGAAAAAACTTGTACTATACATTCTGCTACTGGCCGCTCC
>Ga0134128_10006414_pt1 | contig 14253 bp, 9 predicted proteins | sample KB31754_FD_96462 | JGI IMG/M metagenome (GOLD analysis project Ga0134128, IMG submission 96462) | Terrestrial soil microbial communities with excess Nitrogen fertilizer from Kellogg Biological Station, Michigan, USA - KB3-175-4 | ecosystem: Environmental > Terrestrial > Soil > Unclassified ... | reverse complement strand
GAAGTGACGGCGTTCGAGTGGAACAAGGACGGCTCGTGGCTCGCCTATGGCGTGTCGTCGGCCAAACCCGAAGCCGACGGCGCGTTCGCGCGGAAGATCGCCGACGGCTCCACCGTCACGCTGCACGCGGTCAAGGGCCACTACTCGAACATCGCGTTCGATACGGCCTGCCGCCAACTCGCGTTCCTCAGCGATCAGGCCGAGTACGACAAGAAGGTCTCGCCGTACCGCCTCTATTTCTGGCGGCCGGGCGACGCGTCGGCGACCGAGCTGGTCTCGGCGGCGACGAAGGGCATGCCGGCTGGGATGGTGGTGAGCGAGTTCGGCGGCGCGCGATTCTCCGAGGACGGCGCCCGCCTCTATCTGGGCACGGCGCCGCCGCCACCGGCTCCCGCTGAGCCGGGCGCGAAGAAGCCGATCCAGGTCGACCTCTGGAACTACCACGACAACCTGCTTCAGCCGATGCAGCAGGTGCGCGCGACGCAGGATCGCCAGCGCAACTACCGCGCGGAGGTCATTCTGTCCGACCGGCACTTCGTGCAGTTGGCGTCGCCCGATCTGCCGAACGTGAACGTCGGCAACGACGCCGTGCGCGCGATCGGCACCTCGGATCTGCCGTACGAAAAAGAGATTTCGTGGGACGCGACCTACAACGACGTGTCGGTGGTCGACCTGCGCACCGGCACGCGCAAGAAGATCCTCGAGCATTTCGGCGGCGGCGCGACGCTCTCGCCCGGCGGCGGCTACGTCCTGTACTTCGACGAGCCGAGCGGCCAGTGGAATACGTATCGCGTCGCGGATGGCACGCGTTCGGTCCTGACCGATCGCCTGCCCGTGAAGTTCTTCAACGAAGGACACGACACGCCGGATCTGGCGGGCTCGTACGGCTCGGCGGGCTGGACCGAGGGCGATCGCTCGGTGCTGCTCTACGACCAGTACGACATCTGGGAGGTCCGCCCGGACGGCACCGGCGCGCGGATGGTAACCAACGGCGAGGGTCGCAAGCAGCACCTCGTCTTCCGCTACCGGCCGCTCGACAGCGAGCAGGTGGGGGGCGGCCGTGGCGGACGCGGCGGTGGCGGCGGCGGCGCGGAGGCGATTCCGGCGACGAAGCCGCTGCTCCTCGCGACGACCAACGACGACACGCGCGCGACCGGGTTCTATCGCGTTTCGCTCACCGGCACCGCCGCGCCCGAGAAGATCATGATGGTCGACAAGCAGGTCGGCGCACCCACCAAGGCCAAGGACGCCGACGTCGTCGTCTTCACGGAACAGCGATTCGACGAGTTCCCCGACCTGTGGGTCAGCGATGCCTCGTTCAGCGCGCCGAAGAAGGTGTCGAACGCCAACCCGCAGCAGGCGGAGTACGTCTGGGGCAAGGCGGAGAAGGTCGCCTACACCAACGCGGACGGCAAGAAGCTGCACTCGATCCTGATCAAGCCGGACAACTTCGATCCGTCGAAGAAGTATCCGATGATCGTCTACATCTACGAGCAGCTGACCGACACGCTGCACTCGTACCACGCGCCGGCGCCCGGCACCAGCATCAACCTCACGCGCTACGTGAGCAACGGCTACCTCGTGCTCGAACCGGACATTGTCTACGGCACCGGCCATCCGGGTGAGGACGCGATGCACTGCGTGCTGCCGGCCATCCGCGCCGTGGCCGACACGGGCATCGTCGACGAGAAGCACGTCGCCATCCAGGGCCACTCCTGGGGCGGCTATCAGATCGCCTACATGGTCGCGCACACGAACATCTTCGCCGCCGTCGAAGCCGGCGCGGCGGTGGCGAACATGACGAGCGCCTACGGCGGCATCCGCTGGGGCAGCGGCATGGTGCGGGAGTTCCAGTACGAGAAGACGCAGAGCCGCATCGGCTCGACGCCGTGGGACGACCCGCTCGACTTCATCGACAGCTCGCCGCTGTTCTCGGTGAAGAACGTGCACACGCCGTATCTCACGATCGCGAACGACGCCGATGACGCCGTGCCGTGGTATCAGGGCATCGAGTTCTTCACGGCCCTGCGGCGGCTCGGCAAGGAAGCCTACATGTTCGTGTTCAACGGCCAGCCGCACGGCCTGCGCGACCGCGACGACATGAAGTACTGGACCGTCCACATGGACGAGTTCTTCGACCACTACATGCTCGGCAAGCCGAAGCCCGAGTGGATGGACAACGGCGTGCCGTATCTACAGAAGGGCACGCGCGACGTGCTCAGCCTTTTCAAGCGGCCGGTCGACGGGCCCGCGCCGAACTCCAAGAAGGGCGGCGGAGGACATTGAGCATCGCGCCATTGAAGATGGAAGACTGGAGAGCGTATTGACGCCGGCGCTCTCGCGCTTCGTGCCGATCCATCGTCTCGATCCCGCCGTGCCGCTGCCGAAGTACGAGTCGGCCGGCGCGGCGGGATTCGATCTTGCGTCGAGCGTCGACATGACCGTGCCGCCTGGTGAAGTGACCCTCGTGCCCACCGGGCTCATCATCGCCGTGCCGCCGGGGCACTTTCTCGGCGTCTTCGCGCGCAGCAGCACGCCGCTCAAGCGCGGGCTGATGGTCGCCAACGGCGTTGGCGTCGTCGACGAGGACTACAGCGGCCCAGGGGACGAGATCAAGATCGAGGTCTTCAACTTCACGCCGCGCGAAGTGACGATCGCGCGCGGCGATCGCCTCGCGCAGGGCGTCTTCATTCCGTACATGCGCGCCCAGTGGCAAGAGACTGCGACGCCGAAGCGCGCCACGCGCGGCGGGTTCGGCGCGACGGGGTAGATCAAGAGCTTTAACACGGAGGGCGCGGAGGACAAGGAGGCGGTTTGTACCCGATGTGAGTACGAGACGGTCTCCCTGTCCTCCGAGCCCTCCGTGTTCGATGAATGGCCCGCAGCCGGCTGCCCGTGACCCGTCGCCTATTTCCCGTTCCAGACGACGACGATTTCCGGCCCGCCGTTGGGCGTCCGGCCGGGCACGATCCGAAAATAGCCCGGTTTGTGGTGTCCGAACGTGACGGTGTGGCCCGACACGACGCCGATGGCGCTGCCGATGATCACGTCCGTGAGCCAATGCTGGTCGTCGCGCAGGCGGCACCAGCCGATGAAGCCCGCGGCGGCGTAGGCCGCCGACCCGACGCCCCAGCCGAGATGCGCCTGCAGCACCGCCGCCGTCGCGAACGACGCCGACGAATGCCCCGACGGGAAGGAATGATTCGAGCCCGTCGGCCGCGTGCGGTTCACGCCGTACTTCAGCCCCTCGGTGAAAAGGCCGTTGAGGAACTGCGCGCGGATGAGGTCGCTGCCGATGTGCGTCGCCTCGTCCTCGTGCGCCAGCTTGCCGATGGCGTACGTCCCGATCGCGATGCTGCCTTGCGTGATGGCGTTGCCGGCGAAGTTGCCGAACTTCGTGTACGACGACGGCGGTTGCGCGGCGGCCCAGGTCGAGAGCGGCGCGTCGTAGCGATGCGTGGCGATGGCGCCGAGCACGCCGGCGGCGACGACCTCGCCGTTCACCGGCGTGGCGAGGTGGCCGAAGTCCGTGCCGAGATTCTGAAGAATGTGTGAAAACGGCTGGTCGTCGCTCCACTCGGAATTGGGCGGGACCGTCGCCGCCGTACCGGTCTGGACGGTCAACGTCAGAGCCAGCACCCAGGACGCTGCGAACACGTCGGGAGAATATCAGCGCGCGAAGCCGAACGCGAGGCCGATCGCGGCCTGATGCGTGATCGCGGTGGTCTGTCCCGTGCCGCCGACCACCGTAATCTTCGGCTGCGCCTCGGACAGTTTGTAGTCGGCGACCAGCGAGACGAGCCGGCTCAGCCTCATCGCGACGCCGACGGAACCCTGCAGGCCGACGCCGGCGAATTCGTACTGCTGCCGGAATTCGCCGAGCACGTTGGTCTCCGCGTGCGGCAGCGTCGATCCGATGCCCGCCCGAGTCACGATCGCGAAGCGCCCGTGGTCGCCGAGGGGAATGCGGCTGACGACGTTGACGAGCAGGAAATTCAACCCGTGCGTCATCTGATATTCCTGCACCTGGGCGTTCATCGGCAGCGACGTGCCGGTCGGAATCGCATTCCCCGCAATGGCCCCCGCCGCGGCGTAGCTCTTGGACGTGTCGGCAATCACCTTGAGATGTGTGAACTCGAACTCGATGCCCCAGCGCGCGTTGGCGCCGAAGAGCCGGCCCACGCGCCACACGTAGTACTGCGGCGAGTCGAACGACCGCGCCGAGAACTGGACGTCGTGGTACGTCACGCCCAGGCCGGCCCCGGGAACGTTGACCGTGACATCCGCCGGCATCGTGTGATTCGCGCCCGCGCTGATCGATCCGTAGATCTGCGCCTGAGCCGGCCGAGCAAAGCCGACGATTCCGGCTGCTGAGAAGACGACGAGCGCCATCCGGCGCGTGCAGCGATGCGACATGAGTGCGCCAATGTTATCGTGGCCTCGTGAATCGCATTCAGGCCGTTCTCGACAAGCTGCACATCACGCCCGTGAACGCCGGCGCCTGCACCGGGCCGGACGGGTGGATCGCGTCCTCGAAGGGCGCGGCGATCGTCTCGACGGATCCGGCGACCGGTCGCGAGCTCGCGCGGGTCGCCGCGGCCGACGATGCCGCGTACGACGCTGTCGTCTCCGCGGCCGCGACGGCTTTCCGATCCTGGCGGGAGCGGCCGGCGCCCAAGCGCGGCGACGTGGTCCGCGATCTCGGCAACGCGCTGCGCGACGTCAAGGAGCCGCTCGGCGATCTCGTGACGATCGAGATGGGCAAGATCCGAGTCGAAGGCCACGGCGAAGTGCAGGAGATGATCGACATCTGCGATTTCGCCGTCGGCCTGTCGCGCCAGCTCTACGGCCTGACGCTCGCCTCCGAGCGGCCCGGCCACCGGATGATGGAGCAGTGGCATCCGCTTGGGCCGATCGGCGTCATCACCGCGTTCAACTTTCCCGTCGCCGTGTGGGCCTGGAACGCGGCGGTCGCCGCCGTGTGCGGCGACCCCGTGGTCTGGAAACCCGCCGAGGCCGTGCCGCTCTGCGCCATCGCGGTGCAGCACATCGCGAACCGCGTGATGGCGGACCACGGGCTGACCGGGATCTGGACGCTGGCGGCTGGGCCGGGCTCCGTCGTGGGCGCGCGGATGAGCGGCGACACCAGACTGCCGCTCATTTCTTTCACCGGGTCGACCACCGTCGGCCGGAGCGTGTCGGAGGCCGTGGCGAAGCGCTTCGGGCGGACCATCCTCGAGCTCGGCGGCAACAACGCCATCGTCGTCACCGACGGCGCGCGGCTCGATCTGGCGACGCGCGCGATCGTGTTCGGGTCGGTCGGCACGGCCGGCCAGCGCTGCACCACGACGCGCCGGCTCATCGTCGACCGCCGGATCTCCGGTGCGCTCATCGAGCGCCTGACTCGCGCGTACGGCCAGGTGCCGATCGGCAATCCGCTGGAGAGCACGACGCTCATGGGGCCGCTGGTGAACACCGAGGCCGTCAAGGCGATGGGCGAGGCCCTCGCGGAAGCCAAGCGTGACGGCGGAGAAGTGCTCTGCGGCGGGAAGCCGCGCCCTGATCTGGGACCCGGCTACGTCGAGCCCGCGATCGTGCGGATGCCGTCGCAGACGGCCGTCGTCAGGCAGGAGACATTCGCGCCGATCCTGTACCTCATGGAGTACGACGCGTTCGAGGAGGCGCTGAAGATGCACAACGACGTGCCGCAGGGGCTGTCGAGCGCGATCTTCACCGAGAGCGTCAGACACGCCGAGGAATTTCTGTCGTCGCGCGGCTCCGACTGCGGGATCGCGAACGTCAACATCGGGACGTCGGGCGCCGAAATCGGTGGGGCGTTCGGCGGTGAGAAGGAAACCGGCGGCGGCCGCGAGTCCGGGTCTGATGCCTGGAAGGCGTACATGCGGCGCCAGACGAACACGGTGAACTGGTCCGACGCGCTGCCACTCGCGCAGGGCATTCACTTCGGGGACTAGAGTCGAATCCTCACGTCCAGATCGTCGGAACCTTGTACGGCTTGAGCGCTCGGTCGTGACTGACGATCGTCGCGCCCTCGACGCGCGCCTGCGCGACGAGAACGCGATCGAATGGATCCGTGTGATGGGCCGGCAGGGCGCCGAGCGCCTCGGCGTGGGCGACCGTCAGCGGCAGTTCGGTGAAGTCGTCGGCCCGCAGGAGCACCCGGAACGGTTCGGTCAATCGCAGGCGTCCGAGCGCGACTTTGATCGCGACCTCCCACGCCGAAATCGCGCTGACCCAGACGACGTCCGCAGTCGCGATGGCGGTCCGAGCGGCCCGATTGAGACGCCGGTCGTCTCGCTGCCACCAGAGCACGACGTGCGTGTCGAGGAGCAGCTTCACGTCAGTCGAGGTCGCCGCCCGCGAACGCCTCGACGATGCGGGCCGGCAGCGGCGCGTCGAAGTTCTCCTCGATCCGGATCTTGCCCCGCCCACTGCCCGGCCGGCGCCGGCGCTCGACCCGGAACGGCACGAGCTTCGCGCGCGGCGTCCCGTTCTTGGCGATGATGATCTCCGCGCCCGCGGCCGCCTGATCCACGAGCGCGGACAAGCGTGTCTTGGCCTCGTACAGGTTCAGCGCCCCCATGACGACGACGCTAGCATCGTCGTCTGAAGTTGGTCAAGTTGGTCAAATATTGATCCGGGGGGCTTCGCCCCCGCGGACCCCCGACGCGCTCTCTCGCGGGGGCCCCTCAATCCCCGCTCCGTTCGCGCGACTCGCTCGCTTACGCTCGCTCGTTCTGATCCGGGGGGCTTCGTCCCCACGGCCCTCGGCGGTGCTCGGGTCGCTCTCGCTCCCTCGCGTGTTTGGGCCTGCGGGGTTGGCGTCCTCGGACGGATCAGTCCTCTCTTAGGGCCCGCAGCGGATCGAGGCGGGCTGCGCGGCGCGCCGGGATGCCGGCGGCGATCGCGGCGGTCGCGGCCAGAATGGCCGCCATCGCGGTGAGCGTCAGCGGATCAATCGGCGACACCTGGAAGAGCAGTGCGCGGACGAACCGCGACGCGGCCACCGCTCCGGCGACACCGATCGCGAGGCCGAGGGCGACCAGCACCGCGGCCTGCCGCGCGACGAGACGGCCGATCTGGCCGCGGCGCGCACCGAGCGCCATCCGCACGCCGATTTCCCGCGTCCGCTGCGCGACGTTCTGCGCGAGCACGCCGTACACGCCGACCACGGCCAGCACCAGCGCCAGCACCGCAAAGGCGCCGATGACCATCAGGCTGAGCCGCGGCTGCTCGGTCGCGCCGTCGATCGCCGTCGCGAGCGGCTGCACGCCGTACACGGGCACGTCGGGGTCGATGGCCTGGACGGCGTGCCGCACGTCGCTGACCACCGCGTCGGCGGGGCCGGAGGTTCGCACCACGAGGCTCATCGCCGGCCGCCGCTCCCGCATGTAGATGGGCAGTTGTCCGATCGGCGCGAAGACCTGCAGATACGGCGGCTCGCCCGTCAACCCGTACTGGCGGACGTGATGGACCACGCCGACCACCTCCCGCCAGATGGGCACCGGCGGCGGACCGCCGGCGTGGAAATCGCCGCGCGCCTCGAACGAGATCCGGCGGCCGATCGCGTCGGCGCCGGGGAACAGGCGCGCCGCGGCGACGTCGTCAATCACGGCGACGAGCGGCGCATCCGCGAGGTCGCGGGCCGCGAACCCACGGCCGCGCACCAGGGCGATGGACATCGTCCGGAAGTAGTCGGGGCTGACCACCGAGAATGAACACTCGGCGGGGGGATGGTCGGGCGTCGGCATCGGGTCGCCCTCGCGGAGGAGCGCCGACTCCATGGAGTTGCCGGAAAGCGGAAGGTTCGAGCTGAGCGCCACCGCCTCGATGCCCGGTGTCGCCGGCAGCTTCTCGAGGAGCACCTGATGGAAGGCCGACCAGGCCTCCGTCGTTGAATACGACGCCTGCGGCAAGGCGACCTGCATCGTCACGAGGTGTGCGGGTGCGAATCCGAGGTCGAGCGTCAACAGGCCAGCGAGGCTCCGCCCAAAGAGCCCTGCGCCGACGAGCAGGACGAACGCGACCGCGATCTCGCCGACGACCAGCACGCGGCGCAGCCGGCGGTGGCCCATGGCCGCGGCGTCGCGGCCGGTGCGAAGCGCCGGTTGCACGTCGACGATCGACGCGCTCAGCGCCGGAGCGCAGCCGAAGATCAACCCCGTGATCGTCGCAAGGCCCGCGGCAAACAGGAGGACGCGCCAGTCGACGCCGATGAGGTCGACGCGCGGGACCGTCGCCGGCCTGGCCGCCACGAACACGCGCACGAGCCAGAAGGCGAGCAGCGCGCCGAGCGCGCCGCCGGCCGCGGCGAGCGTCGCCGCTTCGGTCAGCAGGTGGCGGACGAGCCGGCCGCGGCTGGCGCCGAGCGCGGCGCGCACCGCGAGCTCGCGGCGGCGCACATCGGTGCGCGCCAGCATGAGGCTCGCCAGATTGGCGCAGGCGATGAGCAGCACGAGCGCGACCGCGCCGGCGAGCAACTGGAACGCCGGACGGATGCCGGCGACGACGGCCTCGCGGTAGGAGGTGATGACGACATGCGTGTGGCCGTTGCTGGCGGGATAGAGCGAGCTGAGACGCGCAGCGATGAGTTCCATCGCGGACTGCGCGCCTTCGAGCGACACGCCCGGCTTCAGCCGCGCGATGCCGTTCAGGCCCGGATGGTTGCCCCGCGACGTCGGCAGCGTCGGCACCACCGGGCCGAGCGACGTCCAGACCTCGGTCAGGCGCGACGGGAAGCGCATCGCGGCCGGCATCACGCCGACGACCGTGTGCGGGTCCCCATTCAGCACGATCGTGCTCCCGACGATGTCTGAACGCGCGGCGAAGTGCGTGCGCCAGAGCCGCTCGCTGAGAATCGCGGCGCGGGCCGAGCCCGGCCGGTCGTCGGCGTCGACGAACACGCGTCCCGCGAGCGGCGGAATGCCCATCGAGGCAAAGACCGAGGCCGAGACGACGGCGCCGTTGAGACGCTCGGGATGGTCCTGTCCCGTGAGCGTTGCCGCCGCGTTGCGATAGATGCCGATTTCGTCGAACACCGTCTGCTCGGCCTTCCAGTCCTGGAAGTTCAGCCACGCGACCGACATCGGCTGCGAATTGAAGCGCTCGCCGAGCAGGACGAGCCGGTCCATGTCCGGATAGGAGAACGGACGCAGGATCGACTGATCGACGATCGTGAAGACGGCCGTGGAGGACCCGATGCCGAGGGCCAGGGTCAGCAGCGCCACGGCGGTGAAGCCGGGCGTCTGTGCCAGCCGGCGCAGGGCCTGACGGACGTCGTCGATCCAGGTATCCATTTCACGTCTCCTTTGCGGCGCAATCGGGGCCGGCGATCGGCCGGCGGTGATGCGGACGGCCGACCCGCGCCACCACGTCGCGACGACGTCGCCGGCGATCGTGGCGAGCGCGCGCGCGAGGCCTGCGATCCCCCGCGCCCGCCACGCATCGGCGAGCGCATCGTCGATGAACCCGGTCACAAACGAGTCCCGGCGCTCGCCCGTCACGGCATTTCCGGAATCAGATTCCCGCGATGGCCGGTAGAGGGCGGCGAGCACACGCGCCACCCGACGAGCCGCCGCGAGCGGCCAGGTGGGTCGCCTCACCGCGCGCGTCCTCCGGAGAGGAGCGCTTTCGCGCGCGCGAGGCCGACCATGTGCTCGAGCCGCTCGGCTTCAGCCTCGGCCACGCGCCGGCCGAACGGCGTGAGGCGGTAGTAGCGCCGGCGCTCGTCGCTCGTCCGCGTGGCTCGTTCGACGACGAGGCCGGCGTCGACGAGGCGCGTGAGCGTGCCGTACAGCGTTCCCGGTCCGAGCCGCACGGTGCCGTCCGTCCGCGCGGCGACGTCCTTCGCGATGCCGTACCCATGCCGGTCGTCGTCGGCCAGGGCCAGGAGGACGTAGAACACGGCGGGCGTCAGCGGCAGCAGGGCGCGGGGATCGGTCAGCGGTCGCGGCACGGGACTCCATCCGTCACCGATATATCGGTAACGGATGTATAAGACGGGCGGGCGGGGGAATTGGTTCGTGCGGGGACTGCGTGCGGGGGCTGGGTGCCGGGGTGCTACTTGAGCGCCTTGTATTGCGCGAGTGCGGCGTCCGTCGCCGTCAGCGCTGACGTGACTGCGGCGTCGACGGCGTCGGTCGGGCGGGCGGGGGCGGCCTGGAGCTGCGCGAGGAGGTCGGGCAGCGGCGCCGATGCCGCGGTCAACGTGTCCAAGGCCCTCTGGATCGCAGGCCGGTCGGGGGCGGCTGACGCGGCCAGACGCCGCGTCAGATCAGCCACGGCGGCGGCGGCCTGCCGGAGTCCGTCATCCACCGCCTTCGATCGCTTCCATTGCAGCTGCCAGTCCGCGGGCAGCGTCTTCACCCTCGGATCCATCTTGACGACCACGGCCTGCCGATAGGCGCGGCCGCCGACCGTCAGGCGCACCTGGTAGGTGCCCGGGAGCACCCACATGCCTTGCGGCGCCTTGGGCGTGTTGTGGGGAACGGCCGCGATCGGGTAGTCGAACGACGACACCGCGGGCGGCGCGTACCGCAGGTCCCACACGAACCGGTGCAGCCCGGGCGTGACGACCAGGTGCTCGGCGGGACGGATCCAGTACGCCGGGATGTCCGGAGCGGGCACGGGCGCCTCGGGCGGGTCATCACTGGAGAACCGGCGGATCACTTCGCCGGAGGTCGCGTCGTTGATCTCGAGCGTCACCGGGCCGGCGGTGCCCGGCCCGATCAGGTAGCTGAACGCCACGCCGTCCGGCGGATTGGGCGCCGCCGGCTCGTCGGGCGGCAGCGGCGTGTCGGTGTTCTTGTTCCACTCCGTGCGATACGAGGTCGCCGGCCGGAAGAGAAACGCCGGCGCGCGGACGACATCGGGCGTGACCGTGCGCAGCGGCATGATGTCGTCGAGAATCCAGAACCCGCGTCCGTGCGTCGCCGCGATCAGGTCGTCGTCCTTGACGACGAGGTCGCGCACGGAGGTCGCGGGCATGTTCAACCGGAGCGGCTGCCACGAGTCGCCGTCGTCGAACGACATGAAGACGGCCTGTTCCGTGCCCGCAAACAGCAGGCCTCGCCGTTCCGGATCTTCGCGGATGGTGTTGACGACGCCCGTAGCGGGCAGTCCGTGGGTGATCTCCACCCACGTGGCGCCGGCGTCCTTCGTTCGGAGGATGTGCGGCCGGAGGTCGTCGAGGCGCAGCGTGTTGATCGCGGCGTACGCCATGCTGACGTCGAAGTGCGAGGCCTCGAGGATCGAGACCTTCATCCACGGCGTCAGCTGCCGCGGCGTGACGTCGGTCCACGTGCGTCCGGCGTCCTTCGTGCGCTGGATGACGCCGTCGTCGGTGCCGGCCCAGATGATGTTGGCGTCCACGTAGGACGGGCCGACGGCGTAGATCACGCCGCGCTGCGTCGGCTGCGCCGGCGCGCTCGGTCGATAGACGCCGACCGTCGGCGGCACCTCCCACGTCGCTCTCGACAGGTCGGGACTCATCGCGGTCCACGTGCGGCCGCCGTTCACGGTCTTCCACAGCACGTTCGAGGCAAAGAACAGCGTGCGCGCGTCGAGTGGCGAGAAGAGCAGCGGGGCGGTCCGCAGGACGCGGAAGTTCGCGTCGCGCGGCGGCATGACGTCCTGCGCCGCGCCGGTGCGCCGGTCGTAGCGCGTCAGTTTGCCGCCATAGACGATGTCCGGGTCCATCGGGTCGGGCGCGATGTAGCCGTACTCCTCGGCCGCGACCGGATGCCAGTCGCGCACCGTGATCTGCCCGTCGTCGCCGCGGCTCGCGACGCACGCCGATCCGCTTTCCTGCTGCCCGCCGCAGACGCGATAGGGGAACGCGTTGTCGGCGATGACGTGGTAGAACTGCGCGGTCGGCTGGTTGTACCAGGAACTCCACGTGTCGCCGCCGTTCACGGTGACGACCGCGCCCTGATCGCCCGCGAGCAGGATCACCTTCGGATTCGTCGGGTTGATCCAGAGGCGGTGATAGTCGTCGCCGCCGGGCGCGCCGCGCCAGCCCGTGAACGTCTTTCCGCCGTCCGTGGATTTCCAACTGACGACGCTCGCGGTGTAGACGACGTCGGCGTTGGTCGGATCGACTTTGACTTCAGCGAAGTCGTCGCCGCGCTCGGTCACGCGCGGGTCGGCGTTGACGAGCGTCCAGTTCTCGCCCGCGTCGTCCGATCGGTACAGGCCGCCGCGCTTCTGCGCCTGCACCGTCGCAAAGAGCCGCCGCGGATTCGATGGCGCGATGCCGATGCCGATGCGGCCGAGGCCGTCGTCGGCGAACGTCGGCAGGCCGTTGACGATCTTCCGCCAGGTCGCGCCGGCATCGGTGGACTTGTAGAGCGCGCTGCCGGGCCCGGTGAAGACGCCGTTCTCCCACGGCCCCTGCCGCGCCTGCCAGAGCGCCGCGTAGAGCGTGTCGGGCGCGCTCGAATCCATCAGGAGATCCGAGGCTCCCGTGTCGGCGTCGACGAAGAGCACTTTCGTGAAGTGCTGGCCGCCGTCAATGGACTTGAAGACGCCGCGCTCGGCGTTCGGCCCGTATGGATGGCCGAGCACCGCCGCGTAGACGCGATTGGGATCGCGCGGATCGACGACCACCTGCGGGATCTGCTGTCCGTCTGTGAGGCCCAGGTGCGTCCAGGTCTTGCCGGCGTCAGTCGATTTGTAGATGCCGTCACCCACGGACAGGTCCGGGCGCTGCAGGCCTTCGCCGCTCCCGACGTAAATAATGCTGGGATCGGACGGCGCGATCGCGATGGCGCCGATGGAGCCCGTCGGTTCGGCGTCGAAGATCGGATTCCAGGTCCGGCCGTAGTCATCGGTCTTCCACACGCCTCCGTTCACCGCGCCGATGTAGAACACGTTCGGCTGGTTCGGGATGCCGACGGCCGCCACCGTCCGGCCGCCGCGAAACGGCCCGACGTTGCGCCAGTGGAGTTCAGAGAAGAGAGACGAGTCGACAGGCGCCGCCGTCGGCGAGGCCTGCGGCCCGGCGCCGACGACGCACCAGGCGGCGGCAAGGATTGAGACGATTCCGGACACGAGCCGGACGGGCGCGCGCACGAGGGCCAGTGTGACAGAAGGCTGGAGGCTTGGGGCCAGCGGCGGGGGCGTCGAGGCTCGCTCACAGCCGCGCATGCTTCGCAGCGCAAGTTGCTCGCCCCCAGCCCGCAGCCTCCAGCCCCCAGCCTCCAGCCTCCACAGTATTGCCCCCGATCGCTCTCAGTGGGAGAATGCGCAGCGCGATTGTGTCCTCCCGGAGAAGCCCCATGAAAAGAGCGGTGTTTGGTGTCGCCCTGGCGGCCCTGTTCGCCAGTGCGTTTGTCTCGGCCCGGCAAGGCGCGACGGGATCGGCCGGCCTGACGGCCGCCACGTTCGAGAACATCCGGCTGCGCAACATCGGTCCGGGCCTCGTGACCGGCCGCGTCGTCGACGTGGTCATGGATGCGAAGAACCCGGACACGTGGTTCGTCGCCTCGGCGTTCGGCGGGCTGTGGAAAACCGAGAGCCGCGGCATCCAGTGGCACCAGGTGTTCCCGACCGAGGACATGGGATCGTTCTCGATGTGCTGCGTCGTGATCGACCCGAAGGATTCCCAGGTCATCTGGACCGGCACGGGCGAGCGCAACAGCCAGCGCAGCGCGCACTTCGGCGACGGCGTCTACAAGTCCACTGATGGCGGCGCCACGTGGAAGAACATGGGCCTCCAGACGTCGGAGCACATCGGCAAGATTCTGATCGACCCGCGCAACTCGAACACCGTGTGGGTGGCCTCGCAGGGCCCGCTCTTCACCGAGGGCGGCGGCGGCGAGCGAGGGCTCTACAAGACGACCGACGGCGGCGCGACGTGGACGCGCTCGCTGTTCGTCAACGACACGACGGGCGTGACCGACATCGCGTTCGATCCGAAGAATCCCGACATTCTTTATGCCGGCACGTATCAGCGCATGCGGCACGTCGGTCAGATGATCGGCGGCGGTCCGGACGGCGGCGTGTTCAAGACGACGGACGGCGGCAAGAACTGGAAGCGGCTCAACGGCAACGGGCTGCCCGCGGTCGGCACGGAAGTCGGCCGCATCGCCGTCGCGGTCGATCCGAAGCGGCCGGGACGCGTCTATGCGTTGATTGACGCGCGATTCCCGTCACAGGGCCGTGGCGGGCGCGGGGGTGGCGGAGCGGGCGCTCCGGGTGCGCCGGCCGCCAATCCGCCGGCGGGACGCGCGG
>Ga0134128_10006413_pt1 | contig 14254 bp, 13 predicted proteins | sample KB31754_FD_96462 | JGI IMG/M metagenome (GOLD analysis project Ga0134128, IMG submission 96462) | Terrestrial soil microbial communities with excess Nitrogen fertilizer from Kellogg Biological Station, Michigan, USA - KB3-175-4 | ecosystem: Environmental > Terrestrial > Soil > Unclassified ... | reverse complement strand
TGGTCGTCGCCGGCATGGCGATGAGCGTTGGGGTCTGGCTCCACCTGACGGAGCGCCACCAGCATTTTCATGCGCACGAAGCGATGGAACACGACCACGAGCATGTTCACGACGAACACCATCAGCATGCGCATGACAAGGGCGTTGATGCCAGTGAGCCTCATCGCCATGCGCACCGCCATGAGCCGATGGCGCACAGCCACGAGCATTACCCGGATGCGCATCATCGCCATGAGCATTGACGACAACGGCAGACGTTCACGACAGCACATCAACTCATTTCGTGCCGGAATTCACCTGCTGGCAAAAGAGCTCGAGGTAACGTTAGTCCTCACGCGAGTCACATTGACGCTTAGGCGAGCCTTGGATACGCTGGGAACTTTGTAGTGCAACCTTGGGGGAGGCTAAACCGTGACTACCATCTCTGCTTCGGTGTTGACCGCGTTCATTGGCTGGTCGTTGTTGCTGCTCATCCTCATGGAGGCGCTTCGCACGCGACTGGTGGTGAAGGAGGTCGCCCTGTCGAACGCGTTCACGCCGGACAACGCCAATCTCTCGCCGTTCATGCAGCGGCTTTCCAGAGCGCACGCGAATTGCATCGAAGGTCTTCCCTTGTTCGGCGGCCTCCTGCTCATCGCCATCGCCACAGACAGAACCAGTGTCACGGACAGTCTCGCGCCCTGGTTTTTGGTGGCCCGTCTTATCCAATCGAGCGCCCATCTGCTGTCGCTCAGCGTGCCCGCGGTGAATGTCCGGTTCTCCGCATTTGTCGTGCAGCTGGCTATCGCAGCTTATTGGGTGTGGGCGCTTTTGGTACGCTAGGAGTCGTTCGCGTTTGCATCCACTGAACTCCAATGGCGAAGACTTTCCAGCCGCTCAATTGATGGTCCAGGCTGCGCAAATCGTGGCCGACACCATGCGAATAATTGTTGACAGTCGCGAGGGGCCTTCATCTCCTCTAAAACTGGACCGTCCGAGCGCTACTCATCAATGCGCACGCCCCGCAATCGCAGCGAGTTGCTAATGACGCTGACCGAGGACAGCGCCATGGCCGCGGCGGCCACCACCGGCGACAGCAAGATGCCGAAGAACGGGTACAGCACACCCGCGGCCAAAGGAACGCCGGCGGCGTTGTAAACAAAGGCAAAGAACAGGTTCTGCCGGATATTGCGCATCGTTGCTTGCGACACCCGCCTGGCGCGCACGATGCCCAGCAAGTCACCCTTGAGCAGGGTCACCCCGGAACTCTCCATCGCCACATCGGTGCCCGTTCCCATGGCAATGCCCACGTCGGCGGCCGCGAGCGCGGGCGCGTCGTTCACGCCGTCGCCCGCCATGGCCACAATGCGCCCCTCGGACTTCAGCCGCTGCACGACCAGGCTCTTGTCTTGCGGAAGCACGTCAGCGATGACTTCGTCAATGCCCAACGCCTTCGCCACTGCTTGTGCCGTCGTCTGGCCGTCGCCTGTGAGCACCACGACCCGAATACCGTCGGCGCGCAGTGCCTTGATGGCCTGGGGCGTACTTTCCTTGATGGGGTCGGCGATGCCGACGAATCCAGCGAGCTGGCCGCCAAGGCCGACGAAGATGACCGTGGCGGCCTGGGCCCGGACCGCTTCTGCCGCGGCCGCGAGGCTCCCCACATCAATGCCCTGTTCTGCAAGGAACCTGGGTCTGCCGCAGACAACCTGCACCCCCTCGACCACGCCCACCACGCCCTTGCCGGCCGGCGAGCCGAAGTCCGTGACCGGGGACAGTGTCAACTTGCGCTCCAGGGCAGCGGCGACGATGGCAGCGGCCAGCGGATGCTCGCTGGCGCGCTCCACACTGGCCAAGTGCTGGAGCACCGTGTCGCGCTCGAACCCGGGCGCCGGCTCGATGTGCGTCACTCGTGGCCGGCCCTCGGTCAGTGTCCCCGTCTTATCCAGCACCACGGTGTCAACCTTCTCCATGCGCTCCAAGGCTTCGGCGTCCCGGACCAGCACGCCCACCTGGGCACCGCGCCCGACCCCGACCATGATGGACATGGGTGTGGCAAGACCCAGGGCGCACGGGCAGGCAATGATGAGAACCGACACCGCCGAAATGAGCGCGTAGGTGAAGGCCGGGCTCGGTCCCCATATCAACCAGGCCACAAAGGTCAGCACGGCAATCCCGATGATGAGCGGTACAAACCAGCTGGCCACCTGGTCGGCCAGGCGCTGGATGGGAGCGCGGCTGCGCTGCGCCGAGGCCACCATATGAACAATCTGGGCCAGCAGCGTGTCGGCGCCGACCTTTTCCGCGCGCATGACCAGGCCGCCGGTCTGGTTCAGCGTCCCAGCCGTGACTTTTGAGCCAGGCGCTTTGACAACCGGCATCGGTTCGCCGGTCACCATGGACTCATCGACGCTGCCCTTGCCTTCAACGACCGCGCCATCGACCGGTACTTGCTCGCCGGGGCGCACGCGCAGCAGGTCGCCCACCTGCACCGCATCCAGGGGCACATGCTCGTCGCTGCCGTCAGGCTTGACCCGCATGGCATGCTTTGGCGCCAGGTCCAACAGCGCGCGGATGGCGCCCGAAGTTTTCTCCCTGGCCCGAAGTTCCAGTACTTGTCCCAACAGGACGAGCACGGTGATAACAGCGGCGGCCTCGAAGTAAATAGGTACGGCACCGTCCTCAGTCTGGAAGGCCGCCGGAAAAAAATGTGGCTCCAGCGTCCCAATCATGCTGTACACCCAGGCCACTCCGGTTCCCAGAGCAATGAGCGTGAACATGTTCAGGCTGCGATTTTTCAGGGACGCCCAAGCCCGCACGAAGAAGGGCCAGCCCGCCCACAGGACGACAGGCGTGGCAAACACAAGCTGCACCCAATTGGATGTCTGCTGCCCGATTGAATGGTGCAGGTTCACGAGATGGCTACCCATCTCCAACGCGAATACCGGCAGCGTCAGCGCCAGGCCGACCCAGAATCGGCGGGTCATGTCGCGCAATTCAGGGCTGTCGCCAGTCTGTGCCGTCGCGACAACCGGCTCCAAGGCCATGCCGCAGATGGGACAATGGCCGGGCCCCATCTGGCGCACCTGGGGGTGCATCGGGCACGTGTACTCGACCTTGGCTGCGCCGACCGGAGCGGGTTTCAAGCTCGCCATATCGGCATGCACGTCATGATGGGCGTGGGCAGAATGGTCATGCGCCACGTGGCCATGATGAGCGTGCGGGTCTGCCGGCGGCTCGGCGGCCATGGGAGTTGCGGGGTCTGGCATGTTCTTCTCCTTCGTTGCACATAGAGTATTGACCTTCCCCCGGGGGGAAGGTCAATACTTCATCCGCACAGGAAATTTAAACTCCTTCTCTACACGCAGCCTGGCCTTCAACGCCCTCGAAGTAGCTACGAAAACAAAGCCTGTGATAGCATCAAAATCGTGAAAAGACTCCGCATCTGGCTCCTGATATTGCTTGCCATACTGCTCCCCATCCGGGGCGCGTTGGCCGCTGGCATGCTGTGCGAAGCGCCCGATGCGTATGCGACCACGGCGTCACACAGCCATCAGCCGGCTCACGGCCACGCTGTTGCGCACGATGGCGTTCAGCCGGCCCAAGACGCTATCGATGATGGCACCCCTATGTCACATGGTAAATCACTTGGTGGTGCGGATTCCTGCAATCTCTGCGTTGTCTTTTGCTGCTCGGTCGCAGCCATGGTGAATCAGGTTCTGACAGTGCCTGCACCTCTCGATTTGGCGTCAACTCCCATTCCCGTCTTTGCCGCTGCCGCACCGAGCTTTGTCCCGGACGGCCTCGAGCGCCCCCCGCGAACCATCTGACCTGACCCACGCCTCCTGCGCGAGGCTTGACAGCACTCGTGCGCCCGTCGCACGGGTACCCGCTGACGTGGGCCTTGTCCTGCGTCACCCCCCAGATGGTTTGAATCATGATGAAAACACGAATAATGGCAACGCGTGCCGAAATGCGTGCGCCGCACTCGATGCGGCCACTGAAGCGCCTTGCTGCTGCGGGGGCTGCATTATTCCTCGCCGGCTGCGCGACGGTGTCTCCGGACGGTGGCTTCGGTACCGTGCAGCAGCTCACGAAGGAGCGCACCGGCCAAACCGCTACATGGCAACGCCCCGACGCACAAGCCGACTCCGCCAAGGCGCGCGTGGACGAGTTGCTCCAGCAGCCACTCACGGCAGACAGCGCAGTCGAACTCGCATTCCTTAACAACAAAGGCTTGCAGGCGAGCTTTTCGGAGCTCGGCATCGCCGAGTCTGACCTCGTTCGAGCGGGGCGGCTTCGCAACCCCTCGTTCACTTTCGGGCGGCTGAGCGGGAATGGCGCGGTGGAAATTGACCGCAGCATCCTATTCGATGTGCTCGGCCTTTTGACTATGCCGCTGGCCAAGCAAGTCGAGCAGGCTCGCTTCGAGCAGGCCCAGCTGCAGGCGGCCTTTGAAGCGGTCGGTGTCGCCGCTGACACGCGGCGCGCCTACTTCAGCGCCGTCGCGGCCCAAGAACTGGTCAAGTACTTCGGTCAGGTCAAGGAAGCTGCGCAGGCTTCGAGTGAACTGGCTCGCCGGATGGCCCACACAGGCAACTTCTCCAAACTGACACAAATGCGCGAACAGGCGTTTTATGCCGACGCGACAGCCCAACTGGCTCGCGCCCAGCACCAGGCTGTGGCCGAGCGTGAACGGTTGACGCGGCTTTTAGGCCTCGGGAGCGACCAATTGAACTTCAAGCTGCCCGAGCGGCTGCCGGAGCTGCCGAAGTCCGCGGTCGAGCCGAAGGACGCCGAGCAGACGGCAATGGATAAACGCCTGGACGTCTTGATGGCCAAACGATCCGCGGACGCCGTGGCGAAGTCACTGGGACTCACGAAGGCCACCCGCGTTGTCAACGTTCTGAACTTCGGTTACGCCAACAGGAGCCAAACGGGTGAGGCGCGCAGCAACGGCTACCTGATTGAGCTGGAGCTGCCCCTGTTCGACTTTGGCGTGGCGCGGTTGCTGCGCGCTGAAGCGACCTATATGCAGGCCGTCAATCGCACGGCACAGGTGGCCATCAATGCTCAATCCGAGGTGCGCGAGTCCTACTCGGCGTATCGGACTGCATTCGACCTGGCGCAGCACTACCGTGATGAGGTGGTGCCCCTCAGGAAACGCATCTCGGAGGAGAACTTGCTTCGCTACAACGGCATGCTCATCAGCGTCTTTGAGCTGCTGGCGGACTCCCGCGAGCAAGTCAGCAGCATCACCGGGTATGTCGAGGCCCTACGCGACTTTTGGGTGACCGACACCAACCTGCAGACGGCCCTGACGGGCCGCTCACCGGACGCCAGCGCCACCGAACGCCCTTCCGCCAAAGCTGCGCTGGCGGCTGGCGGAGCTCATTGAAGAAACACTCATCATGAACAACCGTAGAAACTTTATTCGAACCGCCGGCGCCACTATGTTGGGTGCCACCGCCGTCAGCCGCGTCGGCGCGGCCTCACTGCCCGAGGCCGTTATCCAAACGTCCCCGGACATGCAGCCGCCGTTGATACCAACCACCGGCCGCCCCTACAACCCCGTCGTCACCCTGAACGGCTGGACCCTTCCCTGGCGTATGAAGAACGGCGTGAAGGAGTTCCATCTGGTTGCCGAGCCGGTCGTGCGCGAAATCGCGCCCGGCATGAAGGTCAACCTGTGGGGCTACAACGGGCAAAGTCCTGGCCCGACCATCGAGGTTGTGGAAGGGGACCGGATTCGGATATTCGTGACCAACAAACTACCGGAAGAGACCACCGTGCACTGGCATGGCGTCTTGCTGCCGTCCGGCATGGATGGCGTCAGCGGCCTCACGCAGCCCGCGATAAGGCCAGGCAAGACCTTCGTCTACGAATTCGTTCTGCAGCGCTCGGGTACCTTCATGTACCACCCTCATGCGGACGAAATGACGCAGATGGCGATGGGCATGATGGGCATGTTCATCGTCCACCCGAAGGACCCGCGTCAGATGAAGGTCGACCGGGACTTTGTGTTTCTGTTGAATGCCTACGACGTCGACCCAGGCAGCGCTACGCCCAAGGTCAACACGATGCTGGACTTCAACCTTTGGACCTGGAACAGCCGCGCGTTTCCGGGTATCGACCCATTGGTCGCGAGAACCGGTGACCGAGTGCGCATTCGCATGGGCAACCTGACCATGACCAGCCACCCCATCCACCTGCACGGTCCACACTTTGAGGTGACCGGAACGGACGGTGGCTGGATTCCCAAGACCGCCCGCTGGCCCGAGGTCACCACCGACGTTGCCGTAGGTCGGATGCGCGCCATCGAGTTTGATGCCTTGGCGGGCGACTGGGCGTTCCACTGCCACAAGGCGCACCACACGATGAACGCCATGGGCCACGACGTTCCGACCATGATTGGCGTCGACCAAAAGGACGTCGCCGACAAAGTCAGGAAGCTCATTCCCGACTATATGGTGATGGGCGAGCGCGGCATGGCCGACATGGGCGAGATGGAGATGCCCTTGCCTGACAACACGCTGCCCATGATGACTGGCCAGGGACCTTTCGGGGCCATCGGGATGGGCGGCATGTTCAGCGTCGTCAAGGTGCGCGATGACGTGAAACCAGGCGATTACAAGGACCCGGGTTGGTACAAGCACCCAGCCAAAACGCTCGCCTATGAGTACACCGGCGGACTACCCAATCCCGCTCGCGCGGCAGGCCCAACGGCGGACAAGACGACGCTGATTGTCCGCAAGCCCATGGGCGGCCACGAAGGCCATTGAACCCAATTCTCCGTTTTGTTTAAAGAAAGTAACCAATGAATACCCAAAACCCACTGAAGGCAGTCGCCTTCGCACTGGCGTTCGCCTCGACTGCTACTTTTGCGCATGGCAACGCGCACGCGCCAACGACAGCGTATGACGCGGCAACAGTGGAAGAGACCGCCTTCGGCCACGCCGGTGACCCAAAAAAAGTCAACCGAGTCATCAAGCTCAGCATGAGCGACGCGATGCGCTTTACGCCGTCTGACATCACCATCAAACTAGGTCAGACAGTGAAATTCGTCATCAGTAATCGCGGCAAGGTCCTCCACGAAATGGTCATCGGGACCCCTGAAGAGCTGAAAGAGCACGCGGCGCTGATGAAGAAGTTCCCCGAAATGGAGCACTCGGACGCCAATATGGCCCACGTCAAGCCAGGCATGAGTGGCGAAATCGTATGGGAATTCACGAAACCGGGCGAGTACAGCTTCGCCTGTCTGGTTCCCGGGCACTTTGAGGCCGGGATGGTCGGACAGGTGGTGGTGAAGTGAAACGCCGCGCATTGCTGAATAGCATCGTCTGGCTCCCCCTGCTGCAGGCCCTGCCGGCCGTCGCAGCCGTCGACATCCATGTCTACAAAACCCCCGATTGCGGTTGCTGCGCTGGATGGGTCGACCACCTCAAGGCCGAGGGTTTCTCGGTGACAGTGACGGAAGTCGCCGACACCTCGCTGACCCGTAAGCGCCTGGGCATGCCCGAGCGTTTCGGAAGTTGCCACACCGCTCTGGTCGAGGGCTATGTCCTCGAAGGTCACGTGCCTGCGGCTGAGGTCGGGAAGTTGTTGGCCAGCCGACCCAAGGCCATCGGCCTGGCGGTCCCGGGAATGCCCGCCGGCTCTCCCGGCATGGAAATGGGTGCTCGCCGGGACCAGTACAAGGTCCTGTTGGTTGACCGCAACGGCCACGATACCGTTTTTGCCACGTACCCCAAGTAATTCAGGGAACTCTCATGAAACCTATCAATTTTCTTCTTGCTGCGCTCATCGCTTCTACCGGTGTGAACGCGCAGACCGCGTCCGATGACCACGCCATGCACCATCAATCTTCGGTTTCCACGTCACCGGTGTTGGCGGAACAAGCCGGCGCACCCGGCGCGGTTGCGACGACCGAGGGTGAGGTGCGTAAGGTGGACAAGGACGCCGAAAAGCTGACTATCAAGCACGGGTCGATTGCGAATCTGGATATGCCGGGGATGACGATGGTGTTCCGCGTGTCCGACCCCGCCATGCTCGATTCCGTGAAGCCAGGCGACAAGGTGCGTTTCATAGTCGACCGCATCGGGGGCCTGTTTACAGTCACCAAAATTGAGCCGGTGCAGTAACACCATCGATACCGTTTTGTCGACGCAGTGAGGCCCAAGTTGACCCGCCGACGGCGGCCCGGAGACTTCACAGGAATATCCGCTCCCAACTGATTTCAGGGTGCCAAAGTCTCATAATTTTGAGAAAAATTAGTCGTCACGCACATTGAGATGGCAAAGTGAATGATGACAGACGAGGCTTGCTTCGCAACGCTTCGATTTTTTCAAGTCCACAAAGAGGCTACCGCCCATGGGAACCAGATTTGCGCGAAGGCAGCCCACATGAATACAGCGATTCTTGAGTCAATCCTGACCTGTCCGCACTGCGGCCATGCAAAGCAGGAAACGATGCCAACCGATGCCTGCCAGTTCTTTTACGAATGCGAGAACTGTAAAGCGTTGTTGCGCCCGAAGATGGGGGACTGTTGCGTTTATTGCTCCTACGGCACCGTGAGGTGCCCACCGATGCAGGAGCAGCGAGGATGCTGCGGCTGATGAGCCGACTGCAGACTCTCGTCGCAGACCGAATGGGCGCAGCAACGCGTTTGGGGACCGGAAGCACCATCGCGAGTCGAACGGATTTCGAGTTAGTGTCTTTATGCAAAAGGACGAAAGAATGAGCGCCCAAAATCACTGGGAGCAGGTCTATCAGACCAGGGCGCCGGACGCGGTCAGTTGGTTTCGCCCGCATCTGGAGCGCTCGCTTGCGCTGATAGAAAAGGCCGCCTCGAATCGTGGAATGTCCGTCATTGATGTGGGGGGCGGCGAGTCGACCCTGGTCGATGATTTGCTCAGGGTAGGTTACCGTGACCTCAGTGTGCTCGATATCTCGCAGGTGGCCATCGATGCAACGAGGCTTCGGCTTGGCCCCGCCAGCGATGCAGTAACGTGGTGGGTCGCTGACGTTGCCCATGTCGCCTTGCCTACGGCGCGGTACGACGTGTGGCACGACCGTGCGGTTTTTCATTTTCTGACGGACGACACGCAGCGCAGAGCCTATGTGCGTCTCGTCATGCGTGCCGTCAAGCCCGGAGGCCATGTCATCGTGGCGACGTTTGGGCCTGAAGGGCCCACCAAGTGCAGTGGTCTTGACGTGGTCCGATACAACTCTGAGGGGTTGCACAGTGAGTTTGGCGACGCATTCCAGCTTATAGAAAGCGCAATGGAGGTACATCAGACTCCGTTTGGCACGACACAGCAGTTTCTTTACTGCTATTGCATCAAGTCGTCGTGAGACGACAGGGTGGCGCCGCAAAGTGGAATCGTGCGTCGCGCGTCCGTCCGCTTTAGGCAGGGTCAAGCGACCGCTAAGGGCGGCGGATTCAACCGGTCGATGCAACAGATTCGCTGAACATCTCAGCGGGCGTGTGGAAGCCGAGCGTCTTACGCGGCCTCTCGTTCAATTGTCGCGCGATCGCATTGAGCTGAGCCTGTGAGTAACCCGAGATATCGATGCCCTTCGGCATGTACTGCCTGAGCAGCCCGTTCGTGTTCTCGTTGCTTCCGCGTTGCCAGGGGCTCCGTGGGTCGCAGAAGTAAACCTGGATGTCAGTGGCCATCGTGACTTGCTTGTGTCCATGCATCTCCGTCCCTCTGTCCCAGGTCAGTGACTTGTAGAGCTCCTGCGGCAGCTTGCGAGCATTCTTGATGAGCGCGTTCACGACCGTCTGCGTGTCTTTGCCTTCCAGCTTCACCAACATCACGTATCGCGTTTGGCGCTCAACGAGCGTCGCAATTTGGCTGTTGGCGCTGCCGCAGATCAAGTCTCCTTCCCAGTGCCCAGGCACTGCCCGATCCTCGACAGAGGCGGGGCGCTCACTGATCGAAACGGCATCGACGATCTGCCCATGGATCGCCGTCTTCTGCGTGTGATGACGAGAGCGACGCATGCCGCGTGCACGTCTCAGGTGCTCCAGCAGCTCCTTCTTCAAGGCGCCACGCGCTTGGATGAACAGGCTACGGTAGATGGTTTCGTGTGACACGTGAAAGGTCTCGTCGCACGGATAAGTATGCTTGAGCCACCCAGCGATTTGCTCCGGCGACCACAGCGTGCGCAGCTTGTCGGTCACGACGCGCGCCAAGGCACGGTTTTCACCCAGTTTGCAGAGCTTGGGACGATGTGCCCGATCCCAAGCTCCGCTGTCGGCCTGGTTCGCTCGATAGCCAGCTCGCCCGCCATTGCGCTCGATCTCGCGGCTAACCGTAGAGGGCGCTCGTCCGATTCGCGCCGCGATCGCACGGGCCGAGTGACCGATCATCAGAGCGCGAGAGATTTCCTCTCGCTCAGCAAGCGTCAGCGCCAGCCTCGAACGATGCCGTTCGGGCGGGCGAATCCCGCCCGTCTGAGCCAGGATGCCTCGTACAGACCCGTGCGATCGATCAAACAGGCGAGCGATCTGATGAAGCGTCCAGCCAGCTTTCCAGCGCTCCCACATCAATGCCTTCTGGCTGTCCGTGTAGTAGGTTCGTTTCCGGTATTTCATCTGCAACACTCCTTCCGCTCGGGGCGGGTCATAGTGTGTTGCATCGACTGGTTGAATCCGCCGCGCATAGCGGAACTTCACCAAGCACACAACTCGCTCACTTAGCCGATTCATCGCTCGGGCCCTATAGTCGCGTACTCTTGCTCCCCTATTGCTTGAATTCCCGATGCCTGGGCGCAAGTCGACCAATGGCCAAATACTCGATTGAAATTCGGCGCCCCGGGGCAAATGCTCACTTTTTATTCAGGTGAATAGTGCGGCCTGAAACGCAGTCATCGCCATTTTGAAGATGCCCACTTCAATCATGAGCGTTTTTATGGACGCCGAATTCAGGTGGCTTGTCGGGCTCGGTGCAGGCCCGGGCAACTGACGGACATGTGACCCACACAACCATCAATCGGCCATCAATTTCGCTATCCGGCGCTCATCGCGCGCGTTACTTTTCGAGAGCGCGACGCTTCCCTTCGGTGGCCGAACGCCGGTGCTCACGAAAGTCTTGGTCGACTTCGCGCTATGTGCCGTCTCCCAAGTGACCGGTGGGCAGAGTTCATTCACAGCTTTTATAAATGTGTCAGGATGCCAGTAGACGCGGCCGCCGATTTGGACAGACGGTGGAATAGCCCCCTCGGCGCGCCAGTTTTCGATGGTGCGCACCGACACGGAAAATATGGCGGCAACATCCTGACGCGTCAGCAGCTTGAAGGGGGCTTGAGCCTCCGACTGGGGGTTGGAAGGCGCGGATTCGGGAAGCGCTGATTCAGACATGCGCACATCTCACAAAAGTTGTTGATGCGATGTGTAGGAAGTGCTTTCTTTTAGGTACCGCCCGGCCTTTAGCCCAAGACGCATGCGTCACTGGCGCTGGTCATCGTGAACGGGGCATCACCTCGAGTTTCGCGACGCACTCGGGACCAAGCGCTCGGTGACGCACGCTCCCGCGGAGCATTTGCCCATCGGCCCATAGGGAGGGATGAGCCGAAATGCCTGCCCACGGCACGGGCAGGTATGTGTCATGTTGAGCGTGACTCAGAGCCGGCGCCGCAAACCCCAACGCGGATGGTGCGCCCCGCCCCGTGCTGCCCGGCGCCCTGGACCCGCCAACATATCCAATGTCAGTCGGCGGGAACACGAGCAGCCCGGTCGCTACACGAGCATCAAGCAATGATGGTGCTGCACCGGGATGCGTGAATTTTGGCCGCAAAACAGGCAGCAAGTTGCAAGTCGAAACAGCTGAACGAGCCACGCATTAGTCCGGCCATCTTCAGCTTTGGGCGGAGGGGCAGTCTCAGGGAGCGCCGATAGTGGACCCAAGGCAAACCCCTTGAGCGGCCGAACTCCCCCGGGTTGGTTCCGGTTGCGCCTGCCGCCCTATGGGCTTGGATAAACGTCTTTCGCTGGACTCGGATTCGGACTTGATGAGCCGTGGGGTTCCAAATCTGTGCCAAATCTGTTCCAATTGGTACTTCGCTCAGTTGCGTGCATCTGCGCGAAAGTACGAAGTAAGATGTAGCTTTGTGGCCTAAAAGGGCTGCAAAACGCCCGTTTTGACCATCTGAGGCCATTCGGGACGTAGAGGCCGAAGGTTCGAATCCTCTCACCCCGATCAGATTTCTCCAATGAAATCGATGGTCTGTCTTAGTTAACCTCGAGATCTTCCGGCGCTTTGCCCGACTCAAGTGCGGCCAGGTACCACCGCGGTCGTTTGCCGTGGCCGGTCCATGTATTACCCGCTTCATCGCGGTACCGAATAACGCCCGCCGGCTTCTTCGCCATCTTCTTGCGCTTCTTCTTCGCAACGACTTTGCCGGCCGTCTCGGCAGCCTTGGTGCCTCGTCTCGAGAAGCCAAGGTCGGCGGCCGTAAGGCCGTAGTGCGCAATCGCCTCTTTAATTCGCTCAATAACACCGATTGCTTCTTTGGCCTTAACGGCCTCGACTTCCTTTTGCAGCTTGGCAATCTGGGCATTCAATTGCGTGAGGGTTTTCGCCATCGTCAATTCCTTTGTTAGAAAAGGGGCAGAGCATAGCTCAGTCTTGCCGCAGCTGCGCTCAATGAGATGAAGCAGGACGAGCCAAATAACATTTCTGTCTTCAAAGGACCTGACTCAATCCAGGGCAAGGCCATCTGCATATTTTTTCCCTTTTATCACTGGACGACTGCCCTATGCGCGACCGAATTGGGCGGCTCCATTGCGCGGGCCCTGGACTGACAATGTGGAAGTTCACCGGTGATTCCCGGAGTTTTCATTGATGCACCGCTCTGATTGGCAGGGTTACTTCCAGGGTGTAGCGTGACAAACGCGAAAAAAGCGAGAATACTTGTAACCATGCGCATGCGCTTTTCACGCTTCCTGCCGGTGTTGATGGCGACCTTCTGTGCTGCCGTGGCGGCACAGGGCGGGGACTCCACGCCCAAGGGGGCTGCCGCTGATGGCGATCTGATTTTCAGGCTGCGCTTGGAGGCCATTGCGTATGAGCACGGCGAAGGCGTGCCGCGCGACCCTGTTCTGGCCAGTGCCCTGTACTGCAAGGGCGCACGCCTGGGCGACGCCCAGGCGCAATACAACCTGGGATGGATGTACGCCAACGGGCGCGGGCTGGAACGCAGCGACCAGGTGGCCGCTTTCTTTTTTCAATTGGCCGCCGAGCAGGGGCTTGAAGCCGCGCAGCGCATGCTGAAGATAGTGGGCGCTCCCACCGGCGAGGTGCCCGACTGCATGCATGATCCCGCACTGCCGCCCGCTACGCCTGCGGCGCAGCCGAGCGTGGATTACCGGACAATTGCCCCGCGGAAAATTATTGATCTGGTGACGAAAATGGCTCCTCAGTACCAGGTGGAGCCGCAGTTGGCACTGGCCATCATCGCCGCGGAATCCAACTTCAACAGCCTGGCACTATCGCCCAAAAACGCCCAGGGGCTGATGCAACTCATCCCGCAAACGAGCGTGCGCTTCAACGTAAAAAATCCCTATGACCCGGTGCAGAATATTCGGGGTGGTCTGACCTACCTGCGCTGGTTGCTCGCCTATTTTCGGGGCGACGTGGCATTGGTCGCCGCTGCCTACAATGCAGGCGAAGGCACGGTCGAACGCTATCGGGGGGTTCCGCCATACCTGGAAACCCAGGCTTATGTGCAGCGCATACTCAAGTCGGTCGGCGCCTCGGCCCACCCGTTTGACGAAACAGTGACCCGGCCTTCTCCCTCATTGCCTTAATCTGAAAAAAATAGACGGTGACAGCGATTACAGTTTGCGACAAGGTCAACGGCCTCAGCGGTTTTGATGGCTTTACGATCGGGAACCCGATCTACCCTGGAGAGAATTTGTCGATACCCTGCAATCGGGTGGGGCACATGGAGATTTGGAGAATGCCCCTCGTTTTTGACCTCCATGAATGAAAAATTCGCACACACCAATCACTTCAATCGCAAAAAGGCTTTTGCATCAAACGCTTCGAAGGGCATTTTCCTTCTTCCCGCGAGCCCTGCGGTTTACGGTGTACCGGTCGTTTGTTGATTGCGACCCCCATCCCGACAACCGACTGGTTCTCAAGATTGCAGAAACCAGGGAAGAACTGGAGGCGTGCTTCCGGCTCCTTCATGACGCCTATGTGGGCAGCGGCTTCATGCAACCCGACCCGTCGGGCATGCGCGTTACCATTTACCACGCGTTACC
>Ga0134128_10006411_pt1 | contig 14255 bp, 9 predicted proteins | sample KB31754_FD_96462 | JGI IMG/M metagenome (GOLD analysis project Ga0134128, IMG submission 96462) | Terrestrial soil microbial communities with excess Nitrogen fertilizer from Kellogg Biological Station, Michigan, USA - KB3-175-4 | ecosystem: Environmental > Terrestrial > Soil > Unclassified ... | reverse complement strand
GGTAAGATCGGAGGCAAACGATGACACGGTGTTTGGACGAGGCAAAGCTGCAAAGCTATTTCGACGGTGAACTTTCCCTCGACATGATGGAAAGCGTCACGTCGCACTTGGCTTCATGTACTACTTGTGCTGCTGCAGCGCGCGAATTGGAAGAGGAATCGGCATTCGTCATGTCCGCTTTGGCAGCGGAATTCGAGACGAGCGTGCCGACGGAACGTTTGCGCGAGCGCATCGACGCGGCAGTCCTGGGCGAACGATTGACAGTTGCCGGTGCAACACAGAAATCCTCCGGTCTCGCAGCTTTCTTTTCAGGTCTGCTTAACTTCGGAACACAGCGAAGTCTCGGTTATGCGAGCTTGGCAGTTGTAGTAGCATTTGCGGCAATTTTCGCCGTTGTGAAATTACAGACGGCGCCCGCTGAAAATACAGCCACCAACCAGGTGGCAGTTGCTCCAAAGGTTCCCACAGTTATTGATAACAATTCCGGCGCTGCACCGAATACGCCGGCTCAAGCAGTTGCTTTGCCGAAAGCTGGAAGTGAAGGAGTTAGGGGAAAGTCTGGAAGTGAAGGAGCTAAAGGAAGGTATCAGCAGGTTAAATATACGCCGCCCGCAGCACCGAAACCGGCCGCAGATCCAGTAAAGCTCCTCCCCGGTGAACGTTCGTACCTGCAAACCATCGCCAAACTCGATTCCACCATTAAATCAAACCAAAAGGATATGAGACCATCTCTTCAGGTGGAATACCAACGGAACCTCGCAGTAGTCGATCGCGCCATTGCTGCTACTCGTAGCGCGGCAAAGAGCAATCCAAATGATCCCGACGCGGCTGATTTCATGTTTGCTGCTTACCAAAGCAAGGTCGATCTCCTCAATACCATTGCCGACGCGCGACTCGGCGGAGGTCGCGGGCACTGAAAGGGCCGGGTTCTAAGTTGAAAAATAGGTTGTTTGCAGTCTGTGCAGTAGCCGGCCTCGTACTCTCTCTCGCAGTCGCCGCCCTCGCTCACGACGAAAAATCAGAAACAAAACCGGGCGAAAAAGTTGAGCGCTCGCTCGCTGTCGACGCCCAAGCCGTCGTCACGTTATGTGTTGCCTCGGGAACACTTAGAGTGCGTGGCTGGGAGAAAAGTGAGATACGCGTCCGCTCCATCGACGCTACGCAGATTGACTTTCGTCGCATTGAAAAAACCAGGGACATGTCGCGGCCGCCGAGTCGTATCGACGTGATGGTGCTGAATAAAAGTACCGGCATCAATCCGAAGTTCGATTGCCGGGCAATTGCCGACGTAGACATGGAAGTTCCAGCGGGCGCAACCGTCCAGGTTCAGACTCGGGATGGCGACATCGTCATTGCCGGTGTCGCCGGTGCTTATGCAGGTTCGCAAAACGGAGACATCACGATCGAGCGCGCTACGAAGCTTGTCGAAGCAGGTAGTGTCGGCGGCAGTATTTCGTTGAAGGATTCGAGTGGTCGAATCAATCTGAGCTCGGCTGGCGGTGGCGTTGAGGCGATCAATATCCGGGCTGCGAGCGACGACGACACGTTCGAAGTCGGAACTGTAAGTGGTGATATTCAACTCGACCGCGTCAGTAATCCGAAAGTAACGGTCAAGACGGTCAACGGAACTGTGACCATGAGCGGGCCGCTCGCGAAATCAGGCTCGTACGGGTTTACAAACATGACTGGCGACATCGTTTTGGCCATGCCTCACGATGCGTCGTTCCAGTTGAATGCAAAGGTGTCGGATAAGCACGACATTGTTTCCGAATTCAATTTGAAGTATCTGAGCGATGCGACTCCGCCGCCACCGCCGCCGGCGAAAATCAAGACCAAAACCCCGGAAGCTAAGGGCAAAACTCCAACTCCCGCTCAGCCGCCTGAACCGCCAAAGTCAGGGCCCGTAATCGCACCCATCGTCGTTCAAAAGCCAGTGCCGGCGGCGGCGTATGTCCTGCGACGTGTCACGGCCGTTTGTGGAACCGGCGACGCCTCGATTTCCGTCGCCTCGTTTGGTGGCACCGTCCGCCTTAAGAAAATCTAGCCACAAAACAGGCCACAAAAGGCACAAAAATCACAAAAGGCACAAAAGGAAATTCGTGCTGTTCAGCCGCCGAGCCCCATTTTGTGCCTTTTGTGATTTATGTGCTTTATGTGGCTGATTTTTTGTTGTCACAAGGTGGGTAGGGTCGGTGTTCTGACTATAGAGCAACGCAGAAGGGCCGGGGGTGGTTGGAACTGGTTTTTTCAGAACTGATTGCTCTCGGTCCTAAAAAGAGGTCCTCGGAAAATGAACAACACGGGAAATAAGAAGTCGGGATACTTGGTGGCGCTACTTTTGGTGGTGGGCCTGGCGGCGTTTTCAAACTCGATGAGAGAGCTGGCCGGGATTCACCGGTTTACTCTCGACACCGGCCGTTTGGTTGCGCAATACATCGCTCCCGCCGAAGTTCCGCAGATTCCACCTCAGATGAATATCGCCGCGAAGCTCAATAGTTGTGAACGTCGTCAGGCCGTACCGGCGGTTGAAGTCGAGTGGCTCGAAGATGTCGAAGATATAACGGAGCCCGGTGCTCAAGTGACGGTTCCTGTTACGCCTGTTAAGGTCGTAAGAGCTGCTCCGCGAACACCAGCAAAACCCACCGAGTTGCAATTAGCCAAAGTGGAGAAGTTCGCAAAGTTTGATTTCCACGCAGCGCCGTTCGATTTCAAGATAGCGAACGACGATAATGACGACTCCGAGGCGCCCGCGCAGTTGCCGTTGACGATGTTCAAGGCGAAGACTCGTAAACACAATGAATTCAAACTCAGCACTCGCGATCGGGAATTGATTTTGAGAACGTTGAACCGCAGTATTAATCTACGTACAGCCAGTTAATAATTCTTTTATAGGAAACGAGAGACAGACGATGTTAATGAAAACCCTCATCAGCGCAGTACTGCTGAGTGTTGCTTTGACCAGCAATGGTTCACTGGCCGCTAGCGGCCGCCAGGATCCGCGGCCCGCTCCGCAAGGGCCGTCCGCGGCAGATTCCACATCAGCAGTCAGCGAGGCCGGTGAAAACGAAGAGGTGCGCGAGGAGTTTCATCAGACTTATCCGCTCTCGCTATCAGGCCGCGTGAGTCTTGAAAACATCAATGGCGATGTTCAGATCAAAGTTTGGGATCGTCCGGCAGTGCAGGTCGACGCAGTCAAGAAAGCTTATCGAAAAGAACGATTAACAGAAGCGACAATCGAAGTAAACGCGACTGAAGAAAACATCAGAATCAAAACCGAATATCCTGACGGCCCGCAAAACTTCCGCAGCGGCCAGGGCCGTTACGACAATCCCGCGACTGTCGATTACACGTTGACCGTTCCACGCAAAGCGATGCTCGAATCGATCGAGCTGGTCAACGGCTCATGCGAAATCGACGGTGTTGAAGGCAACGTCAAAGCATCATCGATCAACGGCCGTCTCAATGCCCGTGGTCTTCTCGGTGAAGCACGACTCTCGACCATCAATGGACCACTGAATGCGAGTTTCAATCAACTCGACGAGTCGAAGTCGATCTCGCTCGGTTCAGTTAACGGATCCGTGACGCTCGTGATTCCGTCGAATTCAAATGCCTCAGTTAAAGCGGGCACAGTTCACGGCGGTATCACCAGCGACTTCGCTTTGAAGGTCAAACACGGGGAGTACGTCGGACACAGCATGGACGGCCAAATCGGTACAGGCGGTCCAAGAATTAAACTCGGAAACGTCAACGGCGGTATCAGAGTCTCGCGTGCACAGGACGGATTGCCACTGAGCCCCGCAGCATCGCTTCAGGGCGAGGCGGCTGAGGAAGCGGAGCAAGCTGAAGATCTTGACGTGGCGGTTACGGTAGCCGAGAAAGTACGAGTTCAGATTGATACGGAACGGATAGCTCGCCAGGCACAACGTGAGGCACAGCGCCAGGTTGATACCGCGATGCGCGAGTCGCAGCGCGAGATCGAGCGTGCGCAGCGTGAAATGGTCCGCGAGCAGGCCCGGACGCGAGTGGCCGTCATGACCAAAAGACAGGCCAACGACGATTACGGTCGAAAATTTACTGCCAAAGAGACGCGCACCTATGCAGTCAGCGGAACGCCGCGCATCACGCTGAACACATTCGATGGCCGGGTAACGGTCCGTGGGTGGGATAAACAGGAAGTCACCTACAACGCCACCAAGGCTGCGCGCGATGAAGAAGCTCTTAAGAACATTACCATCCAGTCTCAACAACAAGGAGAGGCGGTCTCCATCACCGCCACCAGCGACGACCAGCAAAGCGGCAGCGTAGACTTCGAAATCTACGTGCCACGACAATCAACTCTTCACGTTTCATCCGGCGATGGAGCGCTGAACCTCGAAGGAGTCAAAGGCCAAATCACGCTTCGTTCGGGCGATGGCCCAATCGAAGTCTCGAATGGCGGCGGACAGCTTCAGGTTAATACCGGCGATGGTGTGATTCGCGTCATCAAGTTTGAGGGTCAGGTTGACGCACGCACCGGCGACGGTGGAATCGCTCTCGATGGAAACTTCGACGCAGTAACAGCGAGAACCGGCGACGGCACGATCTCTTTGAGCGTACCGGCCGGCTCGAGCTTCACGATTGAAACCAACGCTCCGGATGAAATCAATAATGAGGGTTTCACGGTTGCAGAAGACATTACTCCTTCTCCGCGGGTGAAGCGCTGGAGAATCGGCAACGGCGGAAAAGTGTTTGTTCTCAAAACGGGCGACGGGAAAATTCTTCTGCGCCCGCGTCAATAGGACCTATTTGTTCTATAAGACCTATATTGGTCTTTAATCTTTTAGCCTGCGCTCTGGAAGATTCTTTGGACCCGACGCGTCCAAGTGAGCGGGAACCTTTCGAGCAGCTTCGAAACAATTAACTGCATTCGTTTCTAAACTGCGACCAGGGGAACGTAATCACATGAAGGCCGCGTTGCTCAGCACTGCTCTGATCTGTCTCTGCTCTGCAGCGGTCTATTCGCAGAGTCCATCCCAAACTCCAACTCCCCAACCCTCGCCGGCAGCATTTACCAGCAAAAAAGTCGCAGAAGACAAAGCCGCCGCTGAAACTGCACCCCTTAAGACCGGCAAAGCTGCGCTTGCATTGCCACCGGAAAAGTCGAATCCCGTAAAAGCAGTTCTGTTTGCGAAGCCGCCGGTAATTGACGGCAAACTCGACGACGAAGTGTGGAAGACAGCCGTCGTGCTGAAAGATTTCTATCAGGTTCAGCCCGGCGACAATCTGATTCCGGAAAACCGCACCGAGGTCATGATTGGTTACGACGCGCGGTTCCTCTATCTCGGTTTTCACTGTTACGACGATCCCGCGAAGGTGCGCGCGAACATTCCCAAGCGCGATCAAATCTGGGACGACGACTACGTCGGTATTCTCTTCGATACGTTCAACGATCAGCGCCGCGCGTACGAGTTTGACTTCAATCCGCTCGGCGTTCAGGCCGACGGGATCTGGACCGAAGGACAAGGCGAAGACTTCAGTCTCGATCTCGTGATGGAGTCGAAGGGAATGGTGACGAACGACGGCTACACGATCGAAGTCGCGATTCCATTCAAGTCGCTGCGCTATGTCGCCGGTAAAGACAAGATGTGGGGAATCCATTTCTGGCGCCGCACGAAGCGTTTGAACAATGAACTCGACATGTGGATTCCGATGGACCGCGACAAAAACAGTTGGCTTGCCCAGGCGGGCCATCTCACTGGTCTCGAAGGTCTGTCAGCAGAAAGAACTCTCGAACTGATCCCGAGTTTAACAGTCTCAGAAACCGGTAAACGTAAAACTGCGCTCCCGTTCAACGCACTCGCCGGCACTCCCGATCCCGGACGCTTTGTAAACGAGCCCATAGATTTCGATCCGGGCTTAACCGGCAAGTACACGCTCACGCCGACGGTCACGCTCGACTTCACTCTGAATCCCGACTTCGCGCAGGTCGAGTCAGACCAGTTAGTAGTCACTGCGAATCAGCGCTTCCCGATCTTTTTCGAAGAGAAGCGGCCGTTTTTCCTCGAAGGCATCGACATCTTCAACACGCAGATCGCCGCCGTTCACACGCGCGCGATTGTCGATCCGGACCATGCCGTGAAACTTACCGGCAAAGTCGATCGAAACACGTTCGGCTTGTTGCTGGCGTCAGACAATGCTCCCGGCAATTTCAGTGACGACGAGCGAACGAATCCGAATATATTTCCGGGGATTCAGAGGTTTGTCGATAAGAACGCTGCGGCTGGTATTCTGCGATTAAAACGCGACGTTGGTAAATCAGATTCATTCATTGGATTCCTGACTACGTATCGTCGCTTTGTTGACGAGTACAACCAACTGGGCGGATTTGATGGTCGCTTTCGCATCGACAAGCAGACGACGTTTAGCTGGCAAGTGCTCGGCACTCACACGCGTCATCCCTTCTTCTTCCCCGAAGAAGGCAAGGTTCGCGACAGCAAGCAGAACGGTTTTATCTATGCCGTCGACTACAACCAGAGCGGCCGCCACTTCGGACATGAATTTTCAATGGTGGGCCGCACGCGATATTACGTCGCCGATCTCGGATTTAATCGACGGAACAACACTAACAGTCCGAACTGGTTCATCCGCTACAACTCCGAACCAGATCCGAAAGCCAAACTGATATCGTGGCGCGTCTACACTGACTTCAACGCGAACTTCGACTGGCAAGGTCGTTCGCAAAACTTCAACAACGAATCGCAGCTTCAGTTGCAACTGCGCCGTCAGACTTATACGGGCGTAGGTGTTGATAAAGGTTATGAACGTGTTTTCGAAAGCGAGTTTGGACCAAAGCGACAGCCAGGGTCGAATTGCGTAATCCAAAACACGTGTACGTTTGCAGGTGAGGACAACGAACGTTCGGCGCCGAGCACGGGTCTTTATTTCTTTGGCGGTTCAACTCCGAGCAAGAAGTACAACTTCAACTTTTTTGTAAATCACGTTTGGGGCGCGATGGATTTCGACTTCGGCGCGGGATCGAAATATCCGCGTGTGAGTCCTCCGGCGCTTGCGGCGCGTGAGGCGTTTGCAGCCGGACAGTGCAAGACGACTCCGTTGCCGGCTAATTGTCGTGCACCGCAGGATCCGGGGCCTGGAGATTTCTGGCATTTCGATGCAGGGCTAACTTATCAACCGACCAGCGCACTCAATGCGCGCCTGAGTTACATCAAGGAGCGGCTTACGCGTTACGACACGGGCCTGCTCGCGTTCGATGAGAACATCATTTCGCTCCGCACGACTTACCAGTTCACACGGTTTCTTTTTGCACGCGGCCGCATCGATTACGACTCGCTTGGTTCCAATTACAAAGGACAGTTTCTGTTGGGTTGGACTCCCAATCCGGGCACGGCGTTTTACGTCGGTTACAACGATGATTTGAATCGTAATGGGTTCAGTCCATTTACCGGGCAACTCGAACCGGGCTTCCGTCGCAATGGAAGAACGTTCTTCATCAAGATGTCTTACTTATTCCGTCGCAGTTTTTAGATTTTGGGCGGCCATTGTGTTGAAAATTTGGGCGGCCATTGGACGTACTGTAGGGGCGGCCCTCCGTGGCCGCCCGTGGTTTAAGGCAGGTTCGCCGAATCCGTGGCCATCGCTACTTGAATCCGTATCAAAACCACGGGCGGCCACGGAGGGCCGCCCCTACAGTACGTTCGATGTTATGAAACTAATCTTGCTTGTTTTGTGTGTTCGGTTTGTGCACATGCACAGTCACTTACCCCACCGGAAGAAAAATCAAAACCCGTCATCATCCCGAAATTCGATAAACCACCAACAATCGACGGCAAGCTCGACGAGGAAGTATGGCAGAAGGCCGCAGTGTTGAAAGACTTCTACCAGATTCAACCCGGCGACAACACTCCACCTTCAAAACCAACCGAAGTTCTCATCGGCTTCGATCCAAAATTTTCCGTGCGGACGTCGGCTTTTTCCAGCGCACCAATTCCAACTTCAACCACGGCTTTGTTCGTTACAACTCTGATCCTTATCCGAAGAAGAAGATCATCTCCTATCACGTTCATAATCTCACCCACGTCGATTACGACTGGCAGGGCCGGATGTACATATGGGAATCAGAGAGCCTCGCCGAGGTGCAGTTGCCGCGCAACAGCTATGCGGGCGTATGGTGGGAGCCGGGTTATGAGCGGTTGTTCGATCATGAGTTTGGACCAACAAGGGAAGCTAAACCGTGCAATCCGTTTTCGCTGGCAAACAAATGTACGTTCTACGGCGAGAGCAATGAGCGTTCGTCAAACAAGCAGCATCTTTCGTTCTATGCAGGTTCGAGTTACAGCAAGAGGATTCAATTCAACGGGCAGGTAACTCAACGATGGGGACATTTCGATCTCGATTTTGGCAATGGTAGCAAGTATCCGCGAGTGAATCCACAGATTACACAGATTGATTACTGAATCTGTGTAATCTGTGGATAGAAAACGGAACGTAGAGCACTCCAAGATATACAAATGCTTTACGTAACTTTACATAACTTTACATAAATCGCTTGGGCTGTCGGTGTCCTCTATCTGTGGCGCGTGTTAAACTGCTCAGGATGTCTCAGAGTCGGATTCTTCTACTGGGAGTGTCGCTCTTGTTGGCGGCGCTTTTTTTGACTTCGTGCAAGAGTGATTACCAGGCGTCGCAGCGACAAGGCCAGGGCCGTCCCGACGCGAAAACTCCCCGAAAGGTCAAAACTACCGCTGTTGCCGAAACCCCTTTCGGCGAAACCGTAACCGCCAACGGCACCCTCGCCGCATACGATCAGACAACAGTCAGCGTTAAGGTTCCTGGACGCGTGCGCACGATCAGCGTCGATCTCGGCAGCGTCGTTTCGCGTGGACAAGTGATCGCTTTAGTCGACTCTGAAGACTACCGCCTCCGCGTGCAACAGGCAGAGGCTTCATTGGCCCAGGCACGCGCGCGTTTAGGTCTCGCGCCGGAAGGAACCGACGATCGAGTCGATCCGGAACAGACGGCGACTGTGCGACAAGCTCGCGCTGTGCTCGACGAAGCACGTTACAACCGCGATCGCGCCGCGCGACTCGTTGAACAGGGAGTAATCGCGAAAGCAGAGTTCGATACTGCCACCGCAACTTTCAAAGTCGCTGAAGGAAAATACCAGGACGCCTACGAAGAGATTCGCAACCGGCAAGGCATATTGGCGCAACGACGATCGGAGTTAGCGTTAGCAAGACAACAGTTGAAAGATACTTCAGTCGTAGCCCCGCTCGATGGGATTGTTCAGGAAAAGAAGACGAGTGTCGGTGAATACCTCGCGGCTGGAGCAGCCGTTGTAGACATCGTCAAAATGGATCCGCTGCGACTCCAGGCGCAGGTGCCGGAACGTGAGTCGCACACCATTCAGACTGGCCAGGATGTTCGTGTAACCATCGAAGGTGATCAGAATGTTTATGTCGGCAAGATAATGCGACTCAGCCCGGTGATCGCACAACAGAGCCGCATGCTGATGGTTGAAGCTGACGTGCGAAATAATGGAAAACTTCGTCCCGGATCCTTTGTACACGCGGAAATCGTCACCAACGACGCAAAGATGGCGGTGACGGTTCCGAACAACGCGATCGTGACTTTTGCCGGTATCGAAAAAGTGATCGTGGTTCAGAATGGAAAAGCATTGGAGAAACCGATCACGACTGGTCGTCGCGGCGCCGATTTCACGGAGATCGTTGCCGGAATTAACGTCGGGGAAAAAGTCGTGATCGATCCGGGCAACCTGCAATCAGGACAGCCTGTCGAAGTAGTAGAATAATTTTGATATAGGTCATATGGGTCCTATAGGACCCATTCTTGTTTTATGCAGAAGCTAGCCGAAATCTGTATCCGCCGCCCTGTTTTTGCGACGATGATCGTCATGTCGCTCGTGGTGGTGGGCTTGGCTGGTTTTTTCAAGCTTGGCGTCGATCGTTTTCCTTCCGTCGACCTGCCGACAGTTTCGGTTCGTGTTGGACTTCCCGGCGCGGCGCCTGAAGAAGTCGAGTCACTCATCGCGCAACCGATCGAAGAAGTCGTAAACACAGTCGATGGCATCAGCGAGCTGAGATCAGTTTGCGGACAGGGAACCGCGATCGTAATCGCGACTTTCAAACTCGATCGCAACCTTGAATCAGCAACGCAGGACGTACGAGATCGCGTCAACACTCTCGGACGCACTCTTCCTGACGACGCCACTCCGCCAGTCATTCAGAAATTCGACAACGACAGTACTCCCGTCATGACCATCGCGCTCTCTGCCGATCGCTCATTGCGAGAATTGACAGAGCTCGGCGACAAGATGGTGCGCCCGCAACTCGAACGCGTCGGCGGCGTCGGTGAAGTGCGTGTTGTCGGTGGTCTCGACCGCGCGATCAATGTCTGGATCGACGCAGAGCGACTTGCCGCTTACCAGATTTCCATCTCGCAAATTCGACAGGCAATCGAACGTCAGAACGCCGACGTGCCCGGCGGAAACGTCACTACTGGAAAAGAAGAGCTCACGCTCCGCACGCTCGGAAGGTTTACCGACCCGCGCCAATTCAACGATCTCGTAATCGCGAATGTGAACGGCGCGCCCGTCAGGCTTCGCGATGTCGGCCGCGTTGAAGACGGAACGAAAGAGCAGCGATCGTTCTCGCGGCTTAACGGTGTTCCCACTGTTACGCTCGACATCAGGCGACAGTCGGGCGCGAACACTGTGGAAGTGATCAAAGGCCTGAAAGAGGCTATGCCGCGCGTCATTTCGCAATTACCGGAAGACGTCCAAGTTGAGACAATCCGCGATCAGTCGCGTTACATCAAAGCGGCGCTGCACGAGATCCAGGTCCACCTCGTCCTCGGCAGTATTCTCGCCAGTCTGGTCGTGCTGCTGTTCATGCGCTCGTGGCGTTCGACACTGATTGCGGCAGTCGCAATCCCGTGTTCGGTAATCTCAACCTTTGGCATGATGAAGGCGCTCAACTTCACGCTCAACAGCGTGACGATGCTGGCGCTCGTGTTGATGGTCGGCGTGGTGATCGACGACGCGATCGTCGTACTGGAAAATATCTTCCGCTTCATTGAAGAGAAGAGAATCGATTCGAAAGAAGCGGCGCGAGAAGCGACGAAGGACATCGGCCTGGCTGTACTGGCTACAACTCTGTCTCTCGTCGTCATTTTTCTGCCGGTGTCGTTCATGTCGTCCATTTCCGGACGCTTTCTGTATCAGTTCGGCATCACTGCGGCAGTCGCGATCCTCGTCAGCTTGCTGGTCTCTTTTACGCTCACGCCGATGATGAGCTCGCGATTAATTCGGGTGAGTGATGCGAAGGGCGGGCACGAGTCTCCGGCGTCGCGACGCGGTTTCTATCGCTACATCGATGGCGCTTACACGCACATGCTCTCGTTCGCAATGCGACACCGGATAGCAGTCGCAGTGCTTGCGATAGCTACGGTGATGACGAGTGTGCCGTTATACCGTGCGGTGAAGCAGGAGTTTATTCCGACGAACGTCGACGAAGCGGAGTTTGAAGTCAGCGTGAATGGTCCTGAGGGCACCAACCTCAACGTGATGAATGAAGTCATCACCGCGATGGAGAAGGACATTCTCGAAACGCCAGGTGTGCGGACCGTGCTGTCGTCGTCTGGAGGAAGTTTTCTCGGCGGTGTAAACCAGGGCAGCGCGTACGTGCTCATCGCGCCGCACGAGGAGCGCACGCTCTCGTTTGGAAAATTCTGGACGGAGCTGAAAAAAGGACATCCGCTCAACGCCTTCAAAGGTAACTACACGCAACAGGATGTGATGGTGGAAGTGCGCCGGCGACTTCAGAAGTACGCGCCGATGCGCATCGGTGTGCGCAATTCGCAGTCGTTCAACTTCGGCACGGGCGGCCGCACTGATATTGACTTCGTCCTACGTGGGCCGGAGCTCGTCGCGCTCGCCGGTTATGCGGACGATCTCGTCGAGCGCTCGAAGAGTCTCGGCGGGATAGTTGACGCTGACACGACTTTGAAACTGAATAAGCCGGAGCTACGTGTCGTGATCGATCGCGACCGCGCCGCGGACCTCGGTGTTGACACTTCCGACATCGCCACCAGCTTGCGGCTGATGGTCGGTGGCGAGGAAGAAGTTTCACGCTTCCGCGATGAATCGATCAATGAAGATTACGACGTGGAGTTGCGACTGACTGAAGCTGACCGCAGCGACGTGGAAACGATCAAACGGTTGTACGTTCCCTCGTCAAGAGGTGGCGGCGCGTCGACAACAGCGGGCGGCACGGCTGTCGGCGGACCCGGACTTGTCCGGCTTGATAATCTCGTTAAGATCGAACGCAGCACGAGTCCTTCGCGAATTGACCGTCTCGATCGTGAACGACAGGTTTCGGTGCGCGCCTCGGTGGCGCCGGGCTACGCACTTGCAGATCGAATCGAGGCCCTGCGTGGAGCAGTTCGTGAAATGAACCTACCGGCCGCTTACACCACCACAGTTTCGGGTCGTGCGCGTGAGCTCGAGAGAACGTTTACAGAGTTTATCTGGGCGTTCATTCTCTCGATCATCTTCATGTACATGATTCTGGCTTCACAGTTCGAGAGCACTGTGCACCCGCTCACGATCTTGTTGAGTTTGCCGCTTTCGGTTCCGTTTGCGTTGCTGTCGTTGTGGGGGACCGGCGATACGCTGAATCTCTACTCGGCGCTCGGTATCCTCGTCTTGTTTGGCGTGGTGAAGAAGAACGCGATTTTGCAGATCGATCACATGAACAGTCTGCGCGCGAAGGGTATGGAGCGTCACGAGGCGATCATGCAGGGCAATCGCGATCGATTGCGTCCGATTCTGATGACGACGCTTGCGCTCGTCGCTGGTATGTTGCCGCTGGCGCTTGGAACTGGTCCAGGTGCTGAGGAGCGACGTTCGATCGCGATCGTGGTGATTGGTGGTCAGAGCCTCTCGCTGCTGCTCACGCTCATCGCGACGCCCGTGGTCTATTCACTTCTCGATGATCTTAAATCGACCCATCGTTGGCGACGCTTCGCCACAAGCACAGCCGGCATCGCTCACGGAATCGTCGGCCGCTTAAAACCAAAACCGCCCCGCAAACCCGCCCGCGAGGCAACTCCTGAACCCACCTCTGAGGTTAGTGGCGATTAAAATATTTAGCCGCGTAAATCCGCGGCTTATTCTTTGTAGTTTGTGTTAAGCCGATCCAGTTTTCGCAAAAGCCCCGGCCAGACGAGGCGGCCGCCGCCACCTTGCGTTACAACCGCTTCCTGCGCGGGGATCTGCGCGAAGATCTTCGGATCGATCGGCACCAGATCCACGCCACCTGACTGCGCCATGATCTGAATCCGGCACGCGCGCTGGAGCAGAAACATGGACAGAAACGCGTCTGCGACCGTTGGGCCGACAGTTAATAAACCGTGGTTCCTCAAGATCAGAAAAGTCTTCTTTCCGAGATCCGCTACCAGTCGCGGCTTCTCCTCGTCATTCAACGCGAGCCCCTCGTAGTCGTGATACCCGAGCGACGCGAGAACAAAGAGTGACTGTTGCGAAATCGGCAGCAATCCATTCTTCTGTGCTGACACAGCGATGCCATGCTCTGTGTGCAGGTGCATCACGCAAAGAGCATCTTCGCGCGCGGAATGCACCGCGCTGTGAATCGTGAACCCGGCCGGATTGATGTTGTACTCCGAATCCATCACGAGCTTCCCCTCGAGATCGATCTTCATCAAACTCGACGCCGTAATCTCTTCAAACATCATCCCGTACGGATTAATCAGAAAGTGATGTTCCGGACCAGGCACGCGCGCGGAGATGTGCGTGAAGACGAGATCGTCCCAGCCGTAGTGAGCAACGAGCCCGTACGCCGCCGCAAGATCAACACGAACCTGCCACTCCTCCGCCGAAACCAGTTCGCGAACATTCGCTTGCTTCACTTTTTCAGGGGCGCTCATAGTTATCCTTTCATCTCCTGCTGTAAGTCTGCCGGCTCCGGCATGCTCAAAACGTCTTCCCAACCCGAAACATCGGCGCGCATGCGCTCGACTAGATCGTCACGAAGTTTTCGCAGCGACGCGCTGAGCTGCCGCGGATAATTCTCGATGTCCGCGAAGCGTTGTCGTTGCTCTTCCACGAAAACCTTTTGCTTCTCGATCGACGGGATCGAGGAATGCTGGCCATTCTCCCAGAACGGAACCAGCAATCGATCGACTTGAACGGCGCCGGGAATCTCGACTTCCTCACTATC
>Ga0134128_10006409_pt1 | contig 14258 bp, 14 predicted proteins | sample KB31754_FD_96462 | JGI IMG/M metagenome (GOLD analysis project Ga0134128, IMG submission 96462) | Terrestrial soil microbial communities with excess Nitrogen fertilizer from Kellogg Biological Station, Michigan, USA - KB3-175-4 | ecosystem: Environmental > Terrestrial > Soil > Unclassified ... | reverse complement strand
GGGCGGGGGCGCGGCCCGGTGCACCTGCCCGCAGGAGCAGGCCGTCTCGTGCAGGTCATGCTGGGTCACCGTCGCGGTCTGCGCCGGGACGTCAATGACCTGGTGCGAGGCGGCCACGCCCAGGTCCGCCGCGGCGACGAGGTCCGCGCCGCACGGGCAGAACCCGGCCGGGAAGTGCGGCACCGTCCGGTCCGGGGCACCGGACCAGGCCAGGTGCGCGCCGGGGGCGCCGGGCTGCTTGCCGGGTTTCCGCCCGCCGCGCTTCGGCTTCGCGGCCGCAGGGGCGCGGCCCGGCAGGTCATCAGCCGACGGCGGCATCGAGGAATTCCCGCCGTTGCGGCCCAGCCGCCGCCGCAGCTCCCGGACCTCCTCCATCACCGCCACCAGGTCCGCCTTCAGTTCCCCGATCGCAGCCGCCTGCCCCTCCAGCAGCCGGCCCTGCTCAGCGATCCGCTCATCCCGCGCCTCGCACGAGACGCAACCCGGGGCAGCAGGCGGCAGGACGGTCACAACCCGTCATCATCACCGCCGGCCCACCGTAGTCAACACACCACGCTGAGCCGAACCAGACAAGATCACCACGCGGCCAGTCCGCACGCGACAGGTAACCCGGCAAAAAATGGTCTGAATGTTTACAGCAGGATCTGTACCCCGGCAGCTCCACTCTCTAGCCTGAGACGATCGGCTCTGGCGCCAAATTTATCGTCCTTTGAGTCGAGTGATCTCGGTCGATCGACTCGTGCTCAATCTATGCCCGACGAGGTGCCGGTCCGCGCACAGAATACCCATTCTGTGCGCCTTAAAATGGCTTCGATGACGGCGGAATCCACGGTCGTTCCAAGATCATGATGTGAGTCCCAGGATGGTGAATGGGCGGTCCATAGAGCGTCCGGCCCATCGGGTGGCTTCGGTGACGTCGGTGCGTCCGGTCATGCGGATTGCCCCGATCGCGAGGTTGCGGAGAGCAGCCATGATCCTGGGGCCATTTCGGGTCCTGACCTTGGATTTGTCCTCTTGATACAAAGTGTCGCGGATCCAGTGCAAAGACTCGATCGACCATTGCTCCCGGACATACCGGGCCAGGTCCGCAGCGTTTGCCTGCTGGGGATTCGGGCTGGCGACGCCGAGCGCTGCGACGGCCGAGATCGGCCGGCCGCGCAGGTCCGTCACGTACCGCTCGATCAGGAACACCTGGCTGACGTGCGGGAACGGCAGGTCCTCGGGCGCCGGCAGGACCTGGATGGTGCGGGTGGTGACCCGGCCGTGGCCCTTGTCGGTGGCGGCATGAGCGACCGGGACCCGGGCCCACGGCAGCGCGTCGATGGCGTCGAACAGGGTCCGCCGGTTCTCCTTCACCGGGAACACGAACTCGCCGCCATGGTCATGGATGCAGGTCGCTGTGGCCTTGACGGTGTGCAGTGCGTCCGCGGTCACGATCTTGCCGTTCAGGTCGATCTGGCCGGGTACCACGGCAGCCATCGGCACCTCGTTCGTCTTCTTGCCGACCTCGGCCTGCGCGGCGACCACCGAGTCGGCAGCATCCGCGCCGACCAGTGCCGCGAGCAGCCGGACCTGCTTCCCGTCCGCGTCCTTCGATCCCCGGACCGCCTTGCCGTCCAGCCTGACCTGCATCAGCGCCCGCGGGCAGTCCTCCCCGCCAGCATCCCGGCCAGCCGCGGCCGGGGCGGTGAACCCGGCGAGATTCATCAGCCACGTGCCGGCCGCCACGTCGGATGCCCCGGCGTCGGCATCGGTCAGCACCCGCCAGATCGTGGTCTTCGACGGCGGCATCGCGGGAGCGGCACCGCTGCGCAGGTACACCTCGGCCAGGATCGCCGGCGGCACGTCAGCGATCCAGCCAGCGATCGCGGCATAGCCCCTCATCCCGGCCACGACCGCCGCCGCGGCCAGCGCCAGCACGACCGCCACCGGATGATCCCTGCCCCGGCCGGCCCGGCCATCCGATACCCCGGCGAAAAGTTCCAGCAGGTCACGGCATGCATCCGCAACCGGGACCAGCACGATCGGCTCCGCCGGTGCGGGCGCGGCAGCACAAGTGACAGACTGACTCACGGCGAAGCTCCGGTGGCCGGGATCTGTGAGAGGACCCCTGTTCCTACCGGAGCTTCGTCACATTCCCCCGCACGGCACGCCGCTCATGATCACATCGCAACACCCCGCCACGAACCGCGACTCAGAACCAAGATGATCTTGGAACGGCCGTGCGGCGGAATCTGTGCCAGATCGAGCCGCATTCGCGCGGTCCGGTTCTGTTTTCGCCGGTTCAGGAGGGCCTGCCTGCCCAGGACGTAATCCAGTCGGCGGCGCGTGCTGCGGCCGGTTGGTGTCGCTCCGGGACTGTCGTTAGTCTCGTCGCGATCATGGCTGAGTCGACGAGGCCGGCAAGGAGGAGTTCGGAGACGAAGTTCTGGTCTTTCTCCCGCAGGGCGCACAGCTTCGCGACGCAGAGATCTTCCTTATCGAGGCACCAGCCGGTGAACTGGGTCCCGCCGCCGGGTCCGGCCGTGTTGGCGTTCTGCACCTTGACCAGCCGGCCTCGCCAGCCTTCCGGCAACGCGGATGTCTCCAGGTCGACGCCGTCGATGCTGAAGCCATGCAGCTCTTCGAACGGCGAGAACTCTCCGGCAACCCCTTCGATGCGATCGGCCAGCTCCGCGGTTTCTTCGTTGCTGTCAGCGATCGGGAGGATATCCACTTCGGCTGACATGGTGGCCCCGGTCGGCAGCTCATCTTCGCGGAAGGTGCCGAGGATGGCCTGGGAGCCAACCACGATCACTTCAGGCTGGCCGATGATCTGGCAGGCGGTGCGGATGGCGTGCTCCAGTTGATCGCGGCGCATCAGCCGGCCATCCGGAGCACTTCCAGCCGCTCGTCGTCCGGCAGCAGGCCGCCGAGCGGAGATACCTCGCGCATCTCGATGGAGTCCCGATCCAGGCCAGTAAGAACCCGGTGAAATCCCGCTACGTCACCGCGATCCAGCAGAGCCTCCCATCGGTCGAGGTTCCGCAGGTGCGGCTGGCCGCGCACGATACCCCGGAGCCGCTCCAGGTTCCGTTCGATTACCGGGCGCCATTGCGCAAGACCCGGCCGCGTCAGATGCGCCGACAGCTGGCGGTGCAGCCGCCAGGACCGCCACTCGGAGCGGGTGAGATCAGGGTGCACCGGCTGCCATGTGACCTCGAGCCGGTACCCCATGCACGACAGCAACCGGTCCAGCTGATCGTCGCTCAGCTGGACCTTTCCGGCCAGGAACTGGCTGATGCTCGACTGCCACACCCCGCTGAGACGCGACAACTCCGACTGGCTGGTACCCGACGCGAGCATGACCTCGCGTAGCACCTGACGTTTATCCGACACCCATGAACTATAGCAGATTTTACTATACGGGAGGCGGGCCTACCGTCACTGTGCTGCCGTGTTGACCGCGTGGCGCGGTAACCGAGCGTGACCAGGCAACTGACACAGGCGTGGAACGGGTCGTGGACTCGCGTCTCGTTCAACGGGTGCGTCGTGTGCATCGAGAGCGTCCGCCACGCGGGATCTGTGCAGCTAGAGCGTCCGGGGCGGGTAGTCGTCGGGATGGTAAGGAGAAGGCCTACGGTTCGATTCCGTAAGGGGGCTCCCATCTAGATTGCCATTTTTCGAAGGCTCGTTCGTTTCGTTTTGTCATATTCCGTGGAACGAGCCGTGGAGACGGTTCACTGCACGGGATGCACGCGTTGTACAAAGATGAACAGGTCGAGCGCGATGGCATGTAACTATCTGTAACTAGCTGTCGGGCGCCAACCAGTGGCGCTGGTTAAGGTGACATGCACCGCTGCATCCGGCGGCTGAGGCTTCCCTGCGCTCGTGGCTGCTATGTCACTGCAAAAGTCAGTGTTTACCACGATGCGCCAATGCCGCCCGGGCCGTATCGTAAGCGCCAGGTAGCGGGTCGCTGGGAGGGCTGATGGCAGGTCGGCTCCCGGGCAATGCGCTTGACGGGGTAATCGGCACTCGCCGGGATGGTCGCCAGGTCATCCGGCGTCCTGGCTGCTGAACCTGCTGGCGTGGCTGGTCCAGAGACTCAGACGGTTGTCACGAACCGCTTTCCTGGCGATCAGTCAGGAATGGTCCAAAAATTCGCCCTCAAAGTACCGGACCTAGGCAGAACGCGGTTCGGGCTGCCCGTGCTGGTGGAGCAGGACATCGCCAATGGGGCGGCATTCCGGTTAAACGATACCGGTTCGTGCGGCCGGAGCGGGCCAGCCGACCATATCAATGCGAAATGGCTTACCTGGTAAAGCGGAGGCGGCATGATAAAGGTCAGGATTCTCATAGCGCTCGGCCTCGCGGCCGCGGTCATCGCACCGGGAGGGCGAGCGCGAGCACCAGTGCATTGATTCCGAGAATCTACTTCGTGATCTGGAAGCCCGGTACACCCCTGCCCAAGATCGCGAGCGGATACCAGCTTGTTGCGTGGCCCCCGCAGCAGGTGCTTGACAAGCTCAGGCCCGGGCAGGCCGTGACGGTCACGACGGTCACCCGGCACAACGCAGACACGCTCGCGGTCAACCCGGCGGGACTGGTCAACCTGGAGGCAGAGTCGGGCAAAGGCGGGCCGGTCTGCCGTGCGGCCGTGTTCAAGAAGGATCTCGGTTCCCGGCCAGCCACTGTCATGCAGTCGTACTCGTACATCAACACCACTCAGACATTCACCTACGGCGAAGGCCAGTCGACCGATTTCGGCGTAGAGATCTCGGTCACCGGCCCTGACGGAAAATTCAGCGGCGGCGGGCATACCAGCGTGTCCACCGATGACTCGCAGGGATTCACCCCCCAGAACGGCCCGTCTAACAACTACTTCCAGACCTACTTCGAGATCGGCAAGTACCGTCAGCTCTGCACTAACCCGTCAACGGGGAAGTCGTACTACAACTGGCTCATCGAGCCCTACCAGTGGAACGCGGGCACGAAGTACGATCACCCCAGGTATGTGCCGCCCGCGACCCACTGCACGCCCGAGCATAAGAAAGGCGACAACTTCACCAAGCACACGACGACAGCCAAGACAATTAAGGCGGGTTACTCGATCGGGGCGATCAGCGGCACGGCGGAGACGGGATACAGTAAGACCGCGGAAATCAAGTTCGTCTTCCATGAGCCGGGCGTGCTGTGTGGGCACGACAACACGCCTCCCAACGCCCCCGGATTCCTCGATGCAGGATCGAACATCGGATGAGACCGCTCATGTCGGTCGGGGCGCTGCTGGCAACGGCGGCCTTCCTGGCCGCCTGCTCATCTGGCCCCGGCCCGCTGGGTCAGGGAGGCACGAGCGGACAGCAGTGCATGCCCCAGCCGGAGGGCGTGCCCACCACGGTGGGGCTCTACGACCTGCACAACTCGGGCAGTTCGCCGGTCACGGTACACGGCATCAGCCTGCCGCACGACCACGGGCTCACGATGACCAGCTCCTGGCTCACGCCGATCTACCATGGCGTGGGCCGGGACTTGGTGATCGGGGTGAGCTGGCCGTGGCCGCCGTCGCGGTCCACGGGTGCGGGGGCAGCGGCCGTCAGGTGGGCCTGGGCGCGGCGCAAGCCGCTCACAGGCGCAGTGATCAAGCCGCACGAGGATCTCAACCTGGTGTTCGGGCTCACTCGCACAACAGCCCGCAACAGCTACTCAGGCGGCCCCGTGATCACCTATAGCACGGGCGGGACCGCATACACCGTGAGCGAGAAAACCACCCTGGAAGTGGCTAAGAGCTGCTAAATGAGCCTGAAAGGCCAGGGGCTGGAACTATCCTGATCAGTGGGCTGCGTGGCGGCGTGATATTGGGCGGCGGCGCGTCAATGCCGAGGGCAGGAGATATCCAAATAGCGGCGGCCTGCCCGTTCAGGGGCAGGTCCGGAAGTTCGCCCACCGCCGAGTCAACTTTCATTAACGAACGCCGAGAGTTCTTCTTCGCGACACCGGCCGAGGTCCGCGCGGCGCTTCTGGGAGAGGACGGCGGACTGCTGGAGTTCCGCGAGCGCCCGGACGCACCCGAGTATTTCCAGAGCGTCGGCCGCTGGCCCGATGACCTCGATCACGGGCCGGCAGGCTAACCGCGGAATTCGGCGACCCCGGTCTTCTAGCGCATACGTGAACTCGTTCGTAGCTCGAACTCGAAGCCTTGCGCCGTCTCTGGGAGGAGGCGTGGCTAGTTTCGTGGCGGTTGGCGAGGTGCTGGCGCAGGGCGGTGATCTGGCTGGGGTTCAGGCCGTAGGCGGCGAAGATATGGTCGCCCCATCGGTCGAGGCGGTTTCCGGCGTCGGAGAAGTCGCGGTCTTCCAGGCCTGGGTCTAGGCGTCGAGCAAAGTTGATGATCTCGGAGACGGTGTAGGTGTTCAGGGTGGCTGCGATGTCGATGTAGTCGCGTGGTTCGGCGCGGCTGGCCAGGGCGCAGGCTTTGCCGCCAATGACATCCTCGATTCCGAGGACGGGGCCGATGTCCATGATCACCGGCTGGGATGACCGGTCGAAGTAGGCCATCTGCAGCACGAGTTGTCGGCCGCCGGGTGCGGTGATGACCCACTCGGCCAGGCGTTGCCACCGCCGAGCGCGAATCCGTGCCCGGCGGCGCGCAGGGCTATTTCGGCCACATCGCGGTGCAGCCTGTCCAGGTCGGTCACGCTGCCGTTGCGGCCCGGAGCTGGGGATGCTGGTCTTCCCAGGCGTGCCGGACGCCTTTGGGCAGGTAGAGCGCCGGCCACAGCTGGATCAGCAGCCCGCCGTCGAGGTACTCCGACAGTTCGTCTGGCCTGGACGCTTCCCGCAGCACGGTCTGGTACAGCCACAGCCGCATGTCGCGGTCGCCTAGGTCGAACCGGTGACCTGGCAGGCTCCAGAACAACCTCAGCGGCAACTCGACGGTGCCGGCCACCGGGCCGTGCAGATCCGCCAGGCTGGTGGCGACGACTGTCCGCCGCCCGGGCCTCGCCTCACGAGTCCTGTGCGCTGATACCACATACATATGGTAGCCGCCAGGCCCGTAGCCGGGTTCTACGCTCTCAGCGCGGGTCGGACGACCTCAACGGTCGGGGCCAGCTGATTCACTGGTCTGCGGGGTTACCGAGCGTGAACAGGGAACTGCCGGGTCGTGGAACGCGTCGTGGACTGGCGACATGTGCAGCGGGTGCGCCGTGTGCATGGTGAGCGTCTGGGACGTGCTGTCTGTGCAGCTAGAGCGTCCAGGGCGGGGAGTCGTCGGGATGGTAAGGAGAAGGTCTACGGTTCGATTCCGTAAGGGGGCTCCGCAGGTCAGAGGCGGTTCGGAACCGTCAGAGATGTCCTCCTGAAGCCCCGTGGGGGGCACTTCGGGGGGCAAGATCGCCAAGCTCTCTCATTAGGTCCCATGTCTGGCCAGTCAGCTCGCCGGTAAGATCGCCTATTCATGGTCGCCATGATCAAGCGCCAGCTCGTGTTCTACCCATGGAATTCGATAGACACGCAGGCCGTTTTTGTCCCCGATGCGGTTTTCGGTCTGCTTCGGGATAAGACGGCTGGAGACCCGGAATTCGCCGTCATGAAGCATGAAGAGATCACGACGACCATCACGGTCATGAATGCTGGCTCCGCGACTGAGCCCTCCAGGCTCCAGTTGCTCGCGCTTCGCAAGCAGACAACCGGCCCTCGCAATGGAGGCCAGGTGAGCTGCTTAGTCCATTGCCTCTACAAGACGATCAGTATCCGGCAGACGTGACGCATGTGGTGTTGTGGCCTGATGGCATCGCGGCCCAGGACGTCCACTCGAACGCGCCGCGCCTTGGCCGGTTGTCGTTCTACCTGCGGCGGGTTATGAGCGCCTACGTGTCGTTCACTCCGCTGTATAGGCCGGACATGCTCGATCGGCTCCAGCGACTACGCGGTCAGTTGCGTGGAATCGAAGTCAGCTGACGCACCCGGAGTGCATTGCGGACGACCGCGGCGCCTTCGGAACCCTGCTGCCTGCGGCGTTCGGACAGCGAGCACCCTCGGTGGGCGTGCGGATTGGCATGGATCGGCGAGGCCCGCCCGAGGAACGATGAGAGCACGTCCAGGATCAGGATGGTGATCTTCCGCTCGGCGATGATCTGGTTGATGTAGCCCAGGTCAGAGGGGATCGACGGCAGCCGCGGCCCATCGTCGGCCGGGATATGGCTCAGCGCGAAGAACCGGACCGGTCGCCGCCGGCGATGCGGAATCTCGGCAGGATCGCGTCAGATATGCCTTCCTCGGCCGTCAATAGGAGTGTGTTGAGCGTAGTGATCGGCTGGCCGTCCGGCCAGTTAGTGGCAGCGCTCGCCGTGCCAGCAACACGGAAGAACGTGCGGAGATCGCCGGAGCGGCTGAACTGTCGGCGCGTTCCTGCTAAGCTCACGATCTGTTGCAGCAATTATCCTGAATTATCCAGATTTTTGGTATGTATCTGGATGCATTAGACCTATAGATAACGACGTATGGGTTATTTATCTGGTTGTGCCAGTTAAATTCATGTTTATGAAGTTTTTCGCCATGAATGCCCTGGTCAGAGCCAGGAGGGAGTGCTCAGGAAAGGCTGACGTACTGTGACCGCCGCACGCGGGACAACCCTGGCCCGCGCAGATCGGCGCAACCGTCCGAACACCAATCCGAACGCAGCCTGGGAGTTGTCATGGCTTCCCGCACCCGGCCGATCCGGCTGACCCTTACCGTCCTGCTCGTCATCCCCCTCGTCTCGCTCGTGGCCCTGTGGGGGTACGCCGGGCTGATCACCTTGGGACCCGCCATTGAGGAGCACAACTACAACACCGAGTACGACATTGCTGGCCAGGCGCAGCTTAAGCTGACTATCCAGCTCAGCCAGGAACGGCTGCAGAGCTACCTCTGGCTGAGCAGCGGTCGCCGTGCGCCCAGCACACTGCTGGACGCTCAGCGCAAGAGAACGGACGCCCAGGTAAACGCGACTCGGGCGGCGATGAACAAGGCGTGGGGCGCGGTATACGCAGAGGGCAGGGCTGCGTGGAGGACGCTCAACGCTCGGCTCAGCGATCTGGCGACGATCCGGAACGGGATCGATGGGGGGACCACTAGCCCGCTTAGCGCGTTCCAGGCGTACAACCAGATCATTGACCGCATATACGCGGTCTTCCGAGGGTCGATCACCGTCCCCGACACCAAGCTCTACCGCGAGTCTGAGGGTGCCCTGCAGGCGGCGTACGCGCTTGAGTTCGCTGGCCGGGAGGCCACGCTGGTTGGCGGGGCGTTCGTCTCCGGAGGCCGGATGAGCCGCTCCGCACGTGAGCTGTTCGTCCAGAGCGTCGCCCAGCAGCGTTACGCGATCTCGCAGGCGACCGCGCTGCTGAGCCCGGCCCCGGCCGTGCGGGCGATCTGGGTGGGCGCCACCAGCACATCCGCCTACGCGGAATTCGCGTCGATGGAGAACCGGATCGTGGACACCCCGAAGGCCGGGGCGTTCACACCGATCCCGTTCGGGCCGGTCGCCTTCCAGCAGGCCTCGCAAGCCACCATCGGCAAATTCGCAGCGGCCGTGAACTTGCTGGCCGAGCAGGAATCGGACGCAGGGCGCCAGCTCGGCAACTCGTTCCTGCTCCGGCTGCTGTTGGCTGGCGGTGTCGGCCTGATGGCGGTCGTGGCATCGATATTCCTGCTGATCCGGTTCAGCCGCCGCATCTCCCGGGAACTCAGCGGGCTGCGCGATGCGGTCCGCAACCTGGCCGATGAGCGGCTGCCGCGGCTCGTCGAGCGGCTCCGCCAGGGCGAGGACGTCAATGTCGCTGAAGAATCGCCACCACTGGCCATCGGCCGGACGGCAGAGGTCGCCGCCGTCGCGCAGGCGTTCGGGACCGTGCAGCGGACCGCGGCCGAGGCTGCGATCGGCCAGGCCAAGTTGCGCAGGGGAGTCAGCGAGGTGTTCCTTAACCTGGCGCGCCGCAACCAGTCGTTGCTGCACCGCCAACTCCGTGCGCTGGATGTGATGGAGCGGCGGACCTCCGAGCCCGATGCTCTTGAGGAACTGTTCCGCCTGGACCACCTCACCACCCGCATGCGCAGGTATGCGGAAAGCCTGATCATCCTGTCCGGCAACTTGCCCGGTCGCGGCTGGAGCAAGCCGGTTCCCGCAGTTGACGTGGTCCGTGCCGCCGTTGCCGAGGTGGAGGACTACATCCGGGTGGACGTCACGTGCGCGTCGCAGGACGAGGTCGTCGGCGAGGCCGTGGCCGACATCATCCATATGCTCGCGGAGTTGGTGGAGAACGCGACCATATTTTCCCCGCCGAACACTAAGGTCACGGTCCGGGGCGAGCAGGTCGGACGGGGATTCGCGGTCGAGATTGAGGACCGCGGCCTAGGGCTGGAACCGGAGCTCCTGCGGGCCCTCAACGAAAAGCTGACTAGCAGGCCCGAGTTTGACCTCGCAACGAGCGACCAACTCGGTCTGTTCGTCGTCGGGCAGATTGCGATCCCGCGCGGGATCCGGGTGTCGCTGTGCCCCAACCCGTTTGGCGGGACGACCGCTATTGTGCTCATGCCGCACAGCGTCCTGGCCTCAGAAGACGACTTCACCCCACCCAGCGCCGAAGTCGGCGATCAGCAGGCATCGACCGTGCCCGCGGACCGCGCCGGAGCGGGCGGGGACTCCGGTAGCTGGCCAGCCCGGTCCGGGCCGGACTCCCGACCTGGTGACGCCCGCGTCCCCGGGCGACACAGGACCGGGTCGGGCAATGGCGCACCGGACCCGCTGCTGCCCGTCGGCCGGGTTGCATACGCCGGGTCGCCATCGTCCTCGTCTGCCGGATCGCTGGGTGCGGCACCCGGACAACCGTCCGCTTCATCAGCTGTGCCGCCTGTTCCGTCCCCGGATTACGGCACATACATGGGGATGGCCCGGCGGCAGCGCCAGGCCAGCCTGGCGCCCCAGCTCCGGGACCGCCGCCCGCCAAAGCCGAACGGGACCGACCGGGTTAGCGGTCCCGCCGGGCGTTCTCCGGAAGAAGTGCGTGAGCTGATGACGTCCATCCACCAGGGATGGCAGCGGGGCCGGGCCGGATGGCCACAGGCACCCGAGTCCCCGCCGCGGGCCGGGGATGATTCGTGGCCGGGCCAGAGCGGCCAGCGCGCGGATGCGGCAGCGGACTGGCCCACCACGGACTGGCCCACAGACTGGCCCACGAAGACAGGGGAGAATTCTGTGTTCCCAGAAGACATAGAAGGTGGAGACCACTGATGGCGCCGACGTCTGTGCGCGAGGTGAGCTGGCTTCTCGATGGCCTCGTGGAACGGGTCAGCGACATCAAGCAGGCAGTGATCCTCTCCCGGGACGGCCTGACGGCCGGAGCGTCGCGGGGCATCAGCCGTGAGGATGCTGAGCATCTGTCCGCGCTGGCTGCCGGGCTGCAAAGCCTCGCCCGCGGTGCCGGGGAGCGTTTCAACGGCGGCGAGGTGCGGCAGAGCGTCATTGAGATGGAGCACGCTTTCCTGTTCGTGATGGCGGCCGGACAGGGCAGCTGCCTGGCGGTGCTGACGGGAACGGACGTGAACGTTGGCCTGGTCGCCTACGAGGTGGCAATGCTCGTCAAGCGGGTAGGACCGCACTTTGAGGCAGCACCGAGATTCACCGCCGAGGACCTAGGTACCGAGTACGGGGCAAGCGGTGGGACGTGAAAAATGAGCCCCGACGGGGACAGGTGGTTCGACCGGGAGGCAGGCCCAGTGGTCCGGCCATACGCGGTAACGCGTGGCCGTACCCGTGCGCGGACCGGACAGTTCGACCTGATCTCCGTCGTTGTCGCGACCGGCGTGCAGCCTCCCGATACCGTCTGGCTCGGCCCCGAGCAGCAGCACATGCTCCGTCTATGCAGGCGGCCGGTTGCCATCGCCGACATCGCCTCGGACATCGACCTCCCGCTGGGGGTGGTGCGTGTCTTGCTGTGCGACCTGAACGACCAGGGACTGGTCAGGGTCATGAGCGCGCCGCAGTACCGCAAGGTACCCGAGCACCTACTGAGGAGAGTGCTTAATGGGCTCAAGGCTCTCTGACCCTGACGAGGGCCCTGGGCCGCTGGTCACCACCAAGATCCTCATCGCGGGCGGGTTCGGTGTCGGCAAAACCACGCTGGTCAGCGCAATTAGCGAGATCCGGCCACTGCGCACCGAGGAATCCCTGAGCGAGCAGAGTACCGGTGTCGACGATGTGAGCGGCGTGGACAGGAAGACGACCACGACCGTTGCCATGGACTTCGGCCGGATCACTTTCCCCGACAGCCTCGTGCTTTACTTGTTCGGAACCCCGGGGCAGGATCGCTTCTGGTTCATGTGGGACGACCTCTCCTACGGGGCCCTCGGCGCGGCAGTCCTTGTCGACACCCGTCGGCTCGCCGACTCCTTCGCGGCCATCGACTACTTCGAGCAGCGCGGGATGCCGTTTCTCATCGCGGTCAACTGCTTCGATGGAGTCGAGCGTCAGCGCCCGGGGGACGTCAGGATCGCACTCGACCTGGACCCGCACGTGCCCGTCGTGCTGTGCGATGCACGGAGGCGGGAGTCGGTAAAGCAGGTACTCATCGCCTTGGTCGAGCATTTGCACGGGGAGCCGATCGAAGATCACGGCGAGTGGAGCGCCACAGTTGGCTAGGCCCAGCGAGCCGGCCCCGGCCGGAATGAATCTCTCGGCAACGGCCAAAGCCGACGGCCGCCTTTGCCGTCGGAAACCAGCACCCGTGAGGGTGCCCGTATGTGCTGCGACTACTAACGGAGGTTCTATGACTCACGGGTATCCCTCTTTAGATCTCGACCCGTTCAGTGACGAGCTTTTGGACCAGCCGTACGCCTACTGCCGTCGGCTGCGGGACGCGGGGCCAGTGTTCCGGCTGGCCAGCTACGACGTCCTCGGGCTCGCGCGGTTCGATGACGTGCGCATGGCACTGAAGGACTGGCGCGCGTTCAGCTCGGCGGCGGGGCCGGCTTTCAACGAGACGCTGAACGCAAGCTTGCAGGGCGGGGTCATACGTTTGGACCCGCCAGAACATGAGGGCGCCCGGACGGCGATGGTGCAGCGGCTGCGGCTCGGCAGGCTGAAGGAGTTCACGCCCGTTGCCGACCAGCTGGCTGATGAGATGGTCACCGCCTTCGTGCAGCGGAAGACGTTCGACGCGGTCACCGACCTCGCCCGGCCGTTTATCGTGACCTTCACCGGCCGTATCCTCGGCATCCCGCAAGAAGTTGCGGATCTCGCGGTGCAGGCGAGCATGGCTGGCTTTGACGCCCTCGGCCCGATGAACCAGCGAGGCATCGAAGCGTTGCCGGTTGTCGGCGAGTTTTTCGCCGTTATGGCGAAGCTCGTCAAGGACGACATGACACCGGGGAGCATCGCGTGGGAGATCCTCGACGCCCGCGAACGCGGCGAGACACCCGACTCGGAGACCTTGCAGCTGCTGTTCCAGTACCTGGGCCCCGCGTTCGAGACGACGATCAACGCGATCGGGAACATCCTGTGGCTGCTGGCACGACATCCGGCGCAGTGGCAACTGCTCCTCCGGCAGCCCGAACTCATCCCGTCCGCCATCAACGAGTCGCTCCGCCTGGAATCACCGCTGCAGATCTGGAGCAGGGTCGCGCGGGAGGATGTTGCCGTTGGTAGCGCGGAGATCCCCGCGGGGACACGTGTCGCCATGTTCCTCGGGGCCGCCAACCGCGACGAGCGGCACTACCCCGACCCAGAGGCATTCGATGTGCGGCGCAATCCGGCCGACCATCTCGCGTTCGGCAACGGGATACACGCGTGCGTTGGCGCGCCGCTGGCACGGCTGGAAATCGGCAGCATCCTGAACGCGCTGTCAGGAAAGGTAGCCGATATCAAGCTCGCAGGTGACCCTGTCCGGCGGCTGAATAACACCAGCCGCGGCTTCGCGAGCTTGCCCGTTGTCATCGAGTGACGGCAGCGCCCGGCATGCCTGCCTGCCGCTCCGGGGCCACCGTCCGCGGCAACGGCGAGGCGCCAGATGTTCCGGGCATAGCTTCTGAACTGCCTCTTCCCCCAAGGATCACGACCGGAAACAAGATCAGTTTCCATGGACTGGAGTAAAGGTGCTTCCGAGATCCAGGCGCAAAGTGTGGCATGCATCCATTGCGGCAGTACTCACGACCATAGGCCTGGCGGTCGTCTCATGCAGCAGTGCGACCGTCGGCCTGAGTTCAGCAATCAGCAACAAGGCCGCCGCTCGTCCGGCTAGTGC
>Ga0134128_10006408_pt1 | contig 14259 bp, 14 predicted proteins | sample KB31754_FD_96462 | JGI IMG/M metagenome (GOLD analysis project Ga0134128, IMG submission 96462) | Terrestrial soil microbial communities with excess Nitrogen fertilizer from Kellogg Biological Station, Michigan, USA - KB3-175-4 | ecosystem: Environmental > Terrestrial > Soil > Unclassified ... | reverse complement strand
CGCGGCTCACTTTGGGAGGCGTGAACGCCGCACCTTCATCGGAGTTGGTGCCAACCAGCACGGGCGTGTCATTGAACCGTCCGGCCTTGTAGAGCTCGTACTCGTCGCCGATGATCACATAGCCATCGACAGTCGGCCAGAATCCCCCGCGCACGGTTCGCTCCGCCTTGAGAATCGTCTCGGCGGGTAGCGCCCTGGCAGACTTGATATCGTTTGCGCCGAGTGAAGCCAGGAAGCTGTGGCCGGTCTTCTCCGCCACCTTTAGCGTCGGCACGCCCTGCCCAGGTCCGCTGCGCGGCGGCGTCAGTGAGCCTCCACTCTCGGAGATCGCCCGTTGGTAAAGACCCTTCGCTTGCGGCGAGGCCGCGAGCATGCTCACCGAAATGCCGCCCGCGGATTCCCCGAATACCGTGACCCGGTGTGGGTCGCCGCCGAACTGTGCAATGTTGTCACGCACCCACTTCAGGGCTGCGATCTGGTCCTCGAGGCCGTAATCGCCAGAGCCGTGACCGCTCTCCTCACTCAGCTCCGGATCGGCCAGGAATCCGAACGCGCCGACTCGATAAGCGACCGAGACGAGCACAACGCCCTTCTCTGCGAAATGAGTTCCATCGTAGAGAGGCCAATTGGTCGCGCCGCCGACGAAGGCACCGCCGTAGACCCATACCATGACCGGCAGTCGTTCCGCCGCGCTCTTGGCCGGAGTCCACACATTCAGATAGAGGCAGTCCTCGCTCACTGCTGTCGGGGCGCCAAGGCGTGCGGCGAAAGCCGTGTCCTGCATGCAGGCCGGGGCAAAAGCGTTCGCGCGCTTGGTGCCCGACCACGGAACGACTGGCTGCGGTGACTGCCACCGGTTCTCTCGAAGGGGCGGCGCAGCGAAAGGAATTCCCTTGAACGATGCGATACCGTTCACGACATCGCCCCGCACCTCGCCGCCCGTGACGCGAGCTCTCTGCACCTGAGCGAGCGCCGTCGATGCGACGGCACTGAGAACCGTGATTGCAACAGTGACGCCCCAGAACCTGCCCATGCGTTCTCCTCCCAAATTTTCTGCGCGATTGCTACCGCGGGACGGGCGACTGGAAGCGCGACAGCACCTCCCCTGCCCAGCTGCGGATCGCCTTGGAGCGAATTTTCCACGAGCCGTCGACTTTGGCCACGACGTCGCGGACGTGCCCGCACCAATAGAGCCGCGGCAACTCCGGCGGATGATTGATCGTGGCCCAGGCGTAGGAGCGCACGACCCAATGCTGCGGGCGACCCTCGGGATCGGGCTCAAAGAAGAACTGGGCCATCTGCAGCTGATGCCCGGGAAAATCGGCACGCTCGTGAAACTTGCGCACGAGCTTGTGGATCGCCTCGCGCCCCTTGTAGACCTCGATAGCTCCGCTTCGAGTCTCCTCGTCCGCCTCGGCATCCTCAGTGAACAGCGCGACGTAACCCTCGGTGTCTCCCGTATCGAGCGCCCAGCTGTAACGGGCATAGAGCTCGTAGATCTCGGTGCGGTCCTGCGGGCTTGGCCCCTGCATTTTGTGTTCTCCTGCGCGAGTGAACCGCGTGGCAGCGCGGTTCCTCGTCACTGTGTCGCCGATCTTATCAGGAGCGCCGTGTCGCGATGCGGATGCCGCTTTTCATGGCGTCGAAGGACATCCAAGGACGACGCGAACCAGGTGGGGTGGCGCCCCCGGCCGGAGTTGAACCGACGACCTACCGCTTAGGAGGCGGTCGCTCTATCCACTGAGCTACGGGGGCGCCCGCGCCGGTCATTTTACCAGGATGCGAGGGGTCGTCCGGTGTCAGGGCTCGAAACCCTCATCGCCAGTGAGCCGAACGCGGCCGGTCAAGGGCGTAATATCGAGTGCTCCGGCGGCTGCATCCCTGAGGCTGAAGAACACGCCGCTCGGTTCGCAATGCAGAAAGTAGTCCGCCTGCTGCGTGCCACAGCGGCGACAATGATTAATGAGATAGCGGCCGCCCGCGACCCTGGCCTGCCCAAAGCGAAAATCCGGCACAGCCCCAAGCTGACGGCGAAGGCTCTCGTCGATCGCCGTAATGTTCGAGACGGTGAACTGCTCGAAGTGTTCCCCGTCGACGCTTCCGGATTCGCAATAGATGCAGACCACGCGACAACCTGCATGACACTTCCAGCAGCGGGTCCTTGCGGAGATTATGAACGCCTCGTCGGATACGATCGAATATGGCCGATCCGCGAGGCCCGGCGCTGTCTCGAGCCAGCGATCGAAAGGCGCCGGATCGAGGACCGAATCGATGAACCAGCACTTGCCGTCCGAGTCCCACTGCGCGCCGAGCTCTCTGGCCTGATCCCGCTCCTCGAAAGGCACATAAAGATATGTTCTGCTCACGTCCTACCCCGTTCGTCAGAGACTGAAATCATTGTCGTGATCCCGGCCTTTGGCCCGCGATTCCGATGCCAAGCCGCGCTCCGAGGCGTCGAGTCCGGAATCGAGTCCGGCGGCCTCTCGCGCGCGTTGCTTCTCCCGATAATCCAGCCAGTTTCGAACTGACCGCGCCGCCTCATCGACTCGCTCGATCACCGATGCCCTGAGTTCCTCGCGGGTGGCGGGGCGACTGCGCTCCATCGCCGCCACGGTCGCCTTGCCAACTGGGGTAAGCACCGCGCCCGATTCCACACCCGCTGTGGCCTCTCTCGCCACAGTGCGTCGTTCACTTAGTTTCTCCTGCAGCTCCCGCCAGACAGAAGTCACGCGCGCGCTGAATTCGCGCAGCCTCGATCGACCGATCGCCGGCAAAGTGCGCTCGCCCGATGGCACATGCGATACGTCGGATAAATCCCCGCGTCCGTTGGCCTCGGCGCCGAGCCGCGCACGCTCGAGATCGGCACGATGGCGCGCGCGCGTCTTCTCGGCGATGAAGCTGTACGCGCCGCGCTTCTCCATGTGATACGCCGCAAGCGGCACGCGCGTCGGGCCTTCGGATGGTCCGAGCCCGCGCTCCGCGCGACTCAGATGCGTCACGCGCGCGGCGACCTGCGCTTTCTCGAGTGCGTCGTTGGTGAGCTCGGCCCAGCTCTTCCGCAGCGATTCAATCTCGTCCCGCCAGCGCGGCAGACCGAGCTCGTGGCGCCGCGTCCCGTTCAGCTCCAGAGTGGTCTTGCGGCCCAGGCCGTCGACTGTGATCTCCCGGGTGGTTGCGAGCAAATGCGCATGAAAGTTACGTGCATCTTCTCGCGGAGCATGGATCGCTACGTCGACTGCACTGAGATAGCGATCCGCCACGTGCTGGGCGAACTCCCTCGCGAGCTGGGTGCGCCGCTCCGGGGCCAGCTCGTGGGGAAGAGCCACGACGAACTCGCGCGCGACCCGGCCATTACGGCGCGATTCCGCGTGTTCTGCTGCATTCCACAGGGTCGTTCGTTCGCGTGCCCACGCGAGCGAAACTCGATGCGCAGCAAGCTGCGACGGCAAGACGATCTCCTTGTGCATCACGTCGGTCCGGCCCCGATGATCGTACGTTCTTCTCGTGCGCTCATCGCGGATGCGCTCTCCGGCCCGATAAGCCGCCGCGCTCGTCGCGCGGCTGCCGCTCTTGCCCTGAGCGCGCCCGAACGCCTTCATCCGAAAGTAGTAGATGGCCACGACCGGGGTTTCGGGGCGAGACGGATGCGCGTCCAGCACGGATTCGAGGCGGTCTTCAGATAGCCGACGAGATCGGGCAGCTGTTCGATCTCCGATGGCAGCACCGCCGACTCGATGACCCGCTGCCGGGCAATCTGCGTGGAGCGGCGGTGCCCTCGCCGCGCGAACAGCTCGCCGCGGTCGCTGCTTCGGGCCGTCTGGCGGCGTAGGACCTCCCGCTCGCCGATCAGCTGTGAGGCGAATGCGGCGGTCCCACCGGACTCGCTCGCCGAGCAGCGCAGGATCAGCGTATTGCCGCAATTCTCGATGACCGATCGTGCACCACCCGCGCCGTACGTCGTGGAAACCTGGGCGAGCGACTGCAGCCCGAGGACGCAGGAACCCCCAAATTTTCGCAACCTCGACAACGCATCCGTGAGCCCGTCGATCGTACCGAGTGCGTCGAGCTCATCGACAATGAACCAGATACGACGCCCCTCCGGAGTGCGGCTCCGCGCAGGCATCGCGAACCGACGCCGTGCGCCGCATTGACCGGAGCGCTCCCCTGCAGCCGTCTCCTCCCCGCTCAGGGTCTGGAAGATGGCGAGCCGCATCCAGGTCGAGATGAGCGCACGCAGCGCGGCGATCTGGTCGGCTCGATACGGCATGAAGAGCACGCCGCGGCCGCGCGCGATCCAGTCGCGAATGGAGAGCGTCGTGCCGCGAACCGCGGCCAAATGAGGAAACGCCGCGAGCGCAGTCATCGTGACTGAGCGGATGGAGCTGAACATCCGCGCGTTGTCCTCATCGAGGAATGCTTGCCCCGGTGTGCCGGCGACCACGCTCCGCAACTCGGCGGTGCCGGCGATGGCGAGCAAGCGCCACAGTTCATGCAGATCCGGCGGACCGCTCTGCGACAAGCGCCGCACGACGGCACCGACGAGCGTCCTCGCATACGCTCTCCACTCGCGTCCCGCCGGATCGTCGCCCTCGGGAACGAGCCCACGCGCGAGGTTCTCGGCGTCGAAAGAGGAGCGCAGCTCCCCGAACAGGTCCCAGCGTGCCGAGCGCGGCTCGAACGGATTGAGGAGGACATCGCCGCGATACCGGTCGAAGAAGCTCATGAGACAGGCGCCGTTTGGATCGGCGATTACGGCGCGGTCTCCCCGCGCAAGCGCCGAGCGCAGCAGCGCGGAAATAGCCGTGGACTTGCCGGTGCCCGTCGTTCCGATGATCTTGAAATGTTTGGTTTCATCGGCCCTGGAGATGCGTATGCCCCCGAGGCGCAGATGGGTCGGCGGAGGTAGCGCCCTGGCTGGGTCGGAGAGGCGCCTTCCGCGTTCGTGAAGCGCTGCCGCCGCTCGAACGCGGGCGCCGCGGACGTGAACGTCAGCCGAGGCACGTGCCGCGACCGCACGAGCTATTTTCGCGCTCGCAAGGACTGCGATGACAGCGAGGCTCGCCAGGGCAACCCATTTCGGCTGAAGACCCATGGGAACTCCGGCGAGCGCGAGCAGCGCAGGCGCGCTCACGCGATCAGTACCCTTTCAGGACGTAATAGTCCCCGTCCGCTCCGTACCTCGGAGCGGCGCGCTCGACTCGCACGCAGAGTCGTCCGTCGGCGCCGCATCGTCGCAAGTCGATGTGGCCGCCGCGCTCTGAGAGCTCCGCCACGCGCGCCTCGAGGGTGTCACGCTCGCGCCGCAGGCGGCTGAGCTCCGCGTGCGTGGGGAGCGCCATGCGCACGATTGCAAGCGGAATCACACAGCAGCAGACAACGACGAGAGACGCCCAGAGCGCGAGGCGCAGACTCGCAACGTGTCGCACGGCATCGAGCGCTTCTGCCGCGTGCCGGCCCGCCCGCCCGAGTGCCTCGAATTCCTCGATGAAAGCGGCCCGCACTTCCTCGCGCACCACGTGCTCGAGCTCGCGCACGAGCCCTGCTTCCTCGGAGCTCATTCCGTCGCGCTCACCCGCTTGCGGTGCGGGTCGTACCAGATTTCTTTGATGAATCGCTCGTGCCGCTCGACCCCGAATTGAATGACGACGTCGACGAGCAGATACAACAGGCTCTTGATGTCCTGGCGCGGAAGCTCCGCACCCGCCCGGCTTTGCTTGATCAGGAGTACCAGCTGCTCGAAGGCAAGCTCGGCGGATGACGCATGGACGCTGGTGATCGAGCCCGGATGACCCGAGTTCACGTTGCGCAGATAATCGAAAGCCTCCTCGGAGCGCAGCTCCGCGAGCAGAATTCTGTCGGGCCGCATGCGTAGACAGCACTCGAGGAGCTGCTTGGGAGTGATGCGAGCTAGGCCCTGGTCATCTTTGCTGTAATACAGGCGAACATGATTGGGATGCCGGTCGAGCACGAGCTCGCGAGCGTCCTCGATCGTGATCAAGCGCTCGTCGCTCGGGATCTCGCGGATCAGCGCCTTGGTCCAGGTCGTCTTGCCGGAGCCGGTGGGTCCCGAGACGAGAATGTTCCTGCGCGTCATCACCGCGAGCCGCATGAAGCGCTCGAACTCCTGCGCCTCGAGCAGCGCGAGCAGCTCCGTCTCGACCGGATCGAGTGCGGCGCTCGAGCGCCGCGCCGATCGGAAGATGCCGGCACGCGCGAGATCGCCGAGCGACCAGTGATCCGCGGAGGGCCGCCGGATCGCGATCGCCACCGATCCGTGCGTCGTCGCCGGCGGGATGACGATCTGTACCCGCTCCCCGCTCGGAAGCGTCGCCGATAGCAGCGGCGATTGCTCGTCGACTCGCTGTGCGCTCGCGTGCGCGACGAGCTTTGCGAAGCGCAGGCACCAGTCGAAATCGGCGAACTCGAGCGCAGCGCGGCGCCACCCTGAGCGCATCTCGAGGAAAGCCTCTCCGGGTCGGTTGATGCAGAGCTCCGTCACCTCGCGCTCGGCAAGCAGTGGACGCAGCGGTCGCAAAGTCAGCTCGAGTGCCGAGGCACCCTCGCCCTCAGCCCCCGCGGTTCGAAGCGCGAAGCTCATAGACCGAGCGAAAATCGAGGTCGCGTGCGACGAGCACCTGAATGCGGTCGCCCTGATGTTTGACGACGGTAGGTGCGATCCGCAGCGTGTCCTTCAATACCTCGCTCATGACATCCTGCGACGCTGTCGGACTGTAGATGACCGTCCCGCTCCGCGAGGCGGCCGCAGCCTGAGCGCCGGCGTCGATGATCGAGATCAGCAGCGCGGCGCCGAAACGCTGGAAGAAGTGCCGGTTCACCGTGCCCGGAAGGCCCGCGCGACCGAGCTCGTCGGTACCTGGAGACGCGAGCGGGATTACGACACCCGTCGGGGTACGCGCCTCGGTCCACAGTACAAAGACTCGGGAGCTCCCCTGCTCGACTTCGCCGCGCGTCTCGCCCACGAGCTTCGAGCCCCGCTCGAGCAGTACGACCTTTCCGTCGGCCCCAAAGCTGTCGGTCGCCGTGATGCAGGTCGTCATGCCGGGCAGCGTCGAGTCGATGGCCGTCTCGAGCGTGCAATCGATAAACGCGCCCTTCGGCAGGAGCAGTGTGCGCGTCGGAAGGACCTGCGCAGCGACGGCCGGCGCAGTTGCAGGCATGAGGAGCTTTGCGAGCTCGCCCGCAACGCTGGCGGGGTCCGACCTGATTGAGGGAGGACGGGGCCCTTCCGGAAGCGAGGCCGATTCCGCGACCGGCGCCTGGGGGGAGCTCGAGGCGCCGGCATTATCCGCCGCACCGCTTTCGCTGCGTGCCGCGAACGTAGGTCCGGCCAACCGCCGCTCGACTGCGCGCTGCCGGGGAGCTTTGCCGCTTCGCGAGGACGACATCCTCGCACCCGTGACGGCAAGGGGCGGACTCGACACTATGGGCAGGGCGGCGAGCCACGACGGACTCGCGACCGACGCGTTCGCGATCGGCGGCGATCCGGTTGCGTCGGGTCGCGGATTGGACGGCACCCGAGCGCTTGCCGGGACGGCGATCGGGAGCAACGGCGGCAGGGCCATCTCCGTCTGCGCGCGGCCTGCCGTGAGACCGCGTGCCTTCTCGGCTGCACTGGCCGGGCGCTCCAGCGCCGCGCCGTAATACCACGCGAGCAAACCGGCCCCGAGAGCGCACACGACGACCAGCGAGAGAACACTGCCGGCGCGCGATTCGAGCGAGCGGACTCGATATGCGGCCGCGATCCCGCGTTCGATGAAGCCCCGCTTGGCGCTCGCGCTGCCTGCCTCACTGCGAGCGCCGGATCGCTCCTCTGGCCGGGCCGTCACGGCTCTACTCCCTTGCGCAGCCGGTGTACCTCGCGCGATACGGTGCCCGATTCGAGCCGCTCGCCCGGACCGCCGTACCCCTTGTTGACGATGCAGCCCGTCAGTGCTCCGCGCCTCAAGATAAAGCGTCGCGCGATGCGGTGGATAACGATCTCGCCATCCTCCACGTCGAAGTTGAGCAGCGACTCACTCCCATCGTCGTTTGCGACGAAAAGCGCCGGCAGCTCCGCATTTGATCTGAAGCTCACGTGCGTGTGAACACCGTCGTCCCATGCGGCCAGCGGCCTGAGCGAAGGCGAACCGCAGTACCAATAGTCGAGATTGTGAGGATGTTCGGCAGGTGCGGTCCGCAGTGCGAGATCGACCGCTCGACGCGCCGCATCCGCCGGGACGCCGGCTGGCCTCGGGTACTCGAATCTCAGAACATAGATCAGGTCCGGGTCGGCCTCGCCGACAGGTGCCGTCGAGACCGAGTAATCGAGCTGGTACTCGCGGCGCGTCGTGAGGACCGTAAGGTTTGTCGTGACCGCGAGAGCGCGAGGCTTGAGAAAGAGATGATTGCTCTCCGCGACGAACGAGAGTCCGTCGATATCGCCGGCAGCCAGCCCGACGAACGCCTCGCCCGGTGCGAACTCGAGATCGATCTGATAGCCGACAAAGCCGTGTATCCGGTACACCTCGTCAGCGTCGTATTGGGCGGTACGAACCCGCGCGTCGCCGCGGCCCCTCGCCGGATGGATCTCGGCTCTGAGATGCTGCGCGGAGGCGATGAGCGCGAGCGTGCCGAGAATTAAAGCCGGCGAGCGTGAGGCATGCCGCCGAGCGGCAGTGAGCGTGCGTTCGGCGATCATTTTCCTCCCCCATCTGGCACGGCGGCCGCCGGCGACCTCTGGATACCGTCCGCGGCAGTGCCGCCTATCACTTCGGGTTCAGGCCTGAAATCGAGCACTTTGAAGCCGAGAGGATTGAGACTACGGGTTCGCACGTCCTTCGACGGGCTCGCATACGCGTACTGAATGGTCGCTATCCAATGCGTCGCTTCCTCCGCACCGCCCGAAGCGCGCCGCAAATGCTTCACGTAGCGAACCTGCGCGAGATCGGAGAGGCCGGAGGCTCGCCGTAAAAAGCTTACGGAGACCACTGTCGCTCGCACGGAAGAGCCGTCCTTATACAGATTGAGAGGCGAGGCCGGATTCGCGGGATTCCAGCGCGCATACCACGCCTGATTGAGCTGCGCGTTCTGGAACGACCCGCACTCCGCGTAATCGCTCTCGGCGCTCGCCGCATTGAATCGCTCGCAGACCCTCACATAGTGCGTGAGCAGATACCGCGTAACCGCCTCCCCGGGATCGATCGGTTGGGCTGTTACGGGCACCACATCGACGATCCCTGTCGAGTTGTCGACCCGGACCAGAAAGGGCGCGATCCGCACGAGCGGGAAGAGCAGGACCACTGCCGTCGCGCAAAGCACGGTGCAAAGCACCCCCGCGCCCGCCACGCACCACGCGCGCCGCTCCCCCCGACGCAACGCCTCCACGCGGTCGACATCCCAGGCGCAAGCCTCGCGCCAATAAGCCTCAAGTGCCGGATCCCTGCTCATTGCAGCCTCCGGGATGACGCGCCCCCGGCACGCGATTGGGAACTTTGGTTCGCGCCCTGAGCGGATGCGCCGCGCCCGCGAGGCGAGGCGGTGCGCGATGCCAGAGGCGGATTGATCGGAGTCAAATAGCGGTCGCAGCGCACACGTACCGCGTGGGTTGTCGTGCAGCCGGCCGAAACCGAGAGCAACAGAAGCAGAGCAAAATGCGACTTCACGCGTTTCCCTCCTCGATTGCGCGCGGCCGCATCGCTCGGGGGGCCTCGCTCGGCTCAAACCCGGCACTTACTGCAGCTCCCATCCCGCGGCGCGCATAGGAGCCACCCTGTCCAAGCCCCCAACCGACCGCGCGGCTCACGATTCCAAACGTGCTCGGTGCAACTCCGCCCGCGAGGCCGGCGGCGATCGGCATAATCTGCCGCAGCAGCAGAAACACGATCATCGCCGCGAGCACCATGTCGAGCGCATCGACCGTGAGGATCGCCGCGCCGCGATTGGCAGTCTGCGCGGCGTATGAGCTCACGAGTCGCAGCACGAGTGCACCGACGAGAACGGTCAGGATATTGATAAACGCGTAGGTTGCGAGCTGCGCAAGCCACGACTCGAAGTAGCGCCGCGTCGCATCGAACAGCAGCATCACGATGAACAGCGGCCCGAGCGCGAGCAGGATCGCCGAAGCAATGCTGGCGAGCGCGATCAGAAACATCGTGTACACGCATAGCAGCCCCATCAGCAGCCATACGACGACGCCGGCGAGATAGAAACCGAAGTCCCCGCTGAGCACCCCTCCGCGGCTCCAGAGCTGATCGGCCACCTTCCCGCCGTTTGCCCAAATAGCATCGACCGTCGCGACGGGGTCGGCGGCGCCGACGACAGCGGCAGACAGGGACGCGGGTGCGCGGTAGAAGGTATCGACGATCACCTCGTCGTAGAGCCACAGGTGTAATGCGCAACCGAGGACCACCACGAGCACGATGATGCGACGCAGTCCTGCCGTGATCGGCTCCTGCAGCTGGCCCGTGAGCTGCAGGTATCCCCAGAGCATCACGTAAATCGTGGCGAGGGCGATCAGTGCCGGCTCGAGCGCCAAGGCGACGCGAGCGGTGCTGTCTCCGATGTATGCCGCGAGCTGGCCATTGAGCCAACTCCAAAACGTCTGGAAGAAGCCCATCGCGCCCTCCTGTCGACGTTAACTACCGAGCGTCAAGGCTCGGGCTCGAAGCGAGTCTCGAAGCGGCCATGCAGCGCAACGACTTCCTCACGCTCGCGCAGCCGATCGGACCAGCGCTGCGCCTGCATTGCGCGCTGCAAGACCTCGAGCTTCGTTTGCTCGTTCGCAACCATCGTCTGTTCGGCTGAGATGCGCGCGCCAAGGTCGAGGATCGCCTTCTGGTCGGATGCACCTCCGATCGCACCGATCAGCTGCTCGAGAGATGCGAAGCGCCCGCTCGAGTTCTCGAGCGCTGCACCATCGATCGCCTCAGTGAGGGCTGTCGTGTGTCGAAGCGCCTGCAGATAGGTCGCCGCCGGAGCAAGGTCTGCGAGCTGTTGCGCCGTGAGGACAGCGTTCCGGTCGACGAGCACCTGCATGGCTCCCCCGAGTGCGCCCCACGCGCCGGCATTCCCGCCGAGCAGAGACTGCAGATCTCCCGCACGCGTCGGCAGGTAATTGCGGACGGCGCCGGCGAGCAGCAGACCCATCCCCCTGTCGCCGGTCATACTGCGGAACGTCTGCTCGGATGCGGCGAGCTCCCCACGCGCGGTCGCGAGCTCTTGCTCGAGAAGCTGGACTTGCTGGAGAAGCTGCGCGATTGCACCCACATCGACCACCGCCCACTGAGCGTGAGCGGCGGGTGCGCCCGCGATGAGTACGAGCAGCCAGATGGAATGGAGCGCAGTGCGGCGGGTGCTCATCGGCGATCCTCCTTTGGACAGGGTTTGCAGTCACACTGATGCGGGTGCGTACGGCGCGCTGAACCGGGGCAGCCAGTGCTCGGGCGCTGGGCCGGTCTCCGCGATGACTCGGCTCATGCGCTCGACCTCCTCGGCGCGGCCGGAGATGACGGCGAGCTCCGCATCGAATCCGCGCAGATCGAGCTGACACACCACGCTGTGCCTACCCTGCTTGACGAGGAACATCCTCGAGGCGGGCTCGAGCTCGTCGCGCAACAGCTTCAATTCACGCTCCGTGAGACCGAACCCCGCGATGAATTCCTGCTCGCTCGCCTGGGAATTGGGAAAGAAGATCTTCGTCGGCGTCTGCTCGATGAGCGTGCGGCTGATGGGGCTTGCGAGGACATCGCTCGCGCCTTGCGTCGCGAGGCACATCACCGCATTCAACTTCCGCCATGTCTTAGGCCCGTCCTTCGCAAACCGCTCGAACGCTGGATCGTCGAGCAGCCGCCAGAACTCATCCATCCAGCAAACCAGGCGCCGCCCATCGAGCAGCCGCCGCACGAGATGAAACAAATAGAGCGTGACCGGAGGTCTCACGATCTCGTTATCGAGAAAATCGGTCACATCGAACCCGATCAGGCGATGACCCGCGAGCCGAGTGGCGATGGTGTCCTCGGCACTGTCGAACACCCAGGCGTAGTCGCCTCGCGCTGCTGCGCACCAGCGCGCGAGACGGGCATGTACACCTTCGGGGTCGGTGGGATCGAGGAACTCGATGAGCCGCGAGAGCCGTCGCTCCGACCGCTCGAGTGCGAGCGTGCCGTGCAGCGCCTGATCGATGTCGGCCCGTTCCCGCACGCTCAGAGCGCGTCCACCGGGCGCCCGCGCCAGAGTCGTGAGCCAACCCCTCAAAAACTCCTCGTCGTGTGGCGTGCGAGGCAGCTGCAGGGGGTTGAAACCGGTCGGCGCGCCGTTACGCAGCGAGTGGTAATCCCCGCCGAGGGCACGCACGAGAATCTCGAGTCCCCGATCTTTGTCGAATACGATCTGAGTGGCCTGCTGCCTGTACAGCATGGCGAGCAGAAAGCCGATGAGCACTGTCTTTCCCGAGCCCGTCGGCCCGCAGATCAGAGTGTGCCCTGTGTCGCACGCGGTGCCGGCATCCCCTGCCGAGGGATCGTTTGCGTGCAAGGAGAAGTAGAAGGGGGAATGTGCGCTCGTCACGAACAGCGCCAGCGCATCCCCCCAGTGATTCCCGGTCGCGCGCCCGATCGCGAAATTGTGAAACGGCGCCATCGCGCAAAAATTTCGCGATGTAATCGGAGCTTTCCGGGGCCGCAGGGGGAAGTTGCCGGGCAGCTGTGCCCAAAAGGCAGCCTCGAGAGCGAGGTCCTCGCGCGCGACCGTCATGCCGGTATCGGCGAGAAGGGTGCGTGCCCTCGCGAGCCGATCGTTGAGCGAGCGCGCGAGACTCTCCGTATCCGACGCCGCCGCTTCCGCCCAATCGCCGAGCACCTGGAGAGTGAGATGATGATCGCCCATGACGAACTCGTTGCTCGTCAATGCATCCAGCGCGTGTTTCAGCTCCTCGGCCTGCGAGACGGCGAAGTCTCCGGCATTGGCCATCCGGTTGTATTGCCGCTGCAGCAAACCCTGGCCCGCGGCTTTGCTGAGAAACGCGAACGACTGCGTCAGTACAAAGGGGAAATCGGCCGAAAGCAGACGATCGTACATTCCAACGACCGTCGGCGTTGCGTACTCCTTGATCCCGAGCACCGCCGCGATGCGAGTGCGTGCTGCCGCGCGATACTCGATGGTCTCGTTGCCGAAGAGCAGGCGCACGGTGCCGAGCGTCGCGTTGAGGGGTGCTCCGCTCAACGACACCGTCCTCGACTCACCGTCGATGAGCAGCGCGAGCAGCTCGAGACATCGCGAGCAATACCGCGAACCGGCTCGATAGATTCCCAACGGCTCCGGCTCGTAGCGCGCGAGCGAGGCCGCGGTAGTTCGGGCGAGTTTGTCGCAGGCCTCGAGAGCATCCGCAAGGCCGAGCGCGTCCGCATTCGGGCGAGCGCGCGAGAGAAGCTTCGTCAGCCAGCCCGCAGCCGGCGCAGCCGGCCTATAAACGAGCGAGAGGTAGAGCTCATTCACCATCAGGGTCTCACCGGAGAGGCGACGCCTGTACCGCCGCGCAAGCGAGGCGGCGAATCCTTCCTCATTCTCCAAGCCCGAGCCGATTTGCTCGCGCCGGCGCACGAGATGCGTCCACACCGCGACCTGCGGACTTGCGATGTTTCGCCACAAGACGTTCAGATGCTCGTGCCAACTGTTGAGCTCGACATCGTCGGTGCTCTGAAAGCTCGCACCGGACAGGCGCCACATCTGGACGTAATCGCCGAAAACGGTCTTCACCACACCCGGTGCGACCTGGGCGGTATAGGGAATGCGCTGCGCGATCTCCGACTCCCGCCAGACGAGCGCCGAGCGCAGCGGCGTTGCGCTCCTCACCATACCCACACCTGCGAAGGCGCACGGCGCAAGCCGCGACGACGCGGCAGATCGAGCGTGAGGGCACTGTAGCTGCTCGCACGCCAGTAGCGCAGGTTGCCCAGCGCAGCCGGAAGCCGGGTGCGCGCCGCCAGCAACATCAGATCGAAGAAGCGCGCATCGCTCGCGCACAGGAGCATCGCGACTCCGTGAATGGGCAGAGCGAGCCCGAGGGCCAATAGATTGCGAGTCGCGAGGAACACTTCCATCGTGAAAACGACATTGGCAAGCAGCGCCGAGTACGTCACGCCCCAGCGCATCGGCGGCCGCGTGGCCGCAACGAAGAGCGGATCGGCGATGAGACCGGGGTTGCGCGCACTCATCGGAAGCTCACACGCCGAACATGCCGCGGACCCAGGCAACGATCTGCGG
>Ga0134128_10006407_pt1 | contig 14261 bp, 12 predicted proteins | sample KB31754_FD_96462 | JGI IMG/M metagenome (GOLD analysis project Ga0134128, IMG submission 96462) | Terrestrial soil microbial communities with excess Nitrogen fertilizer from Kellogg Biological Station, Michigan, USA - KB3-175-4 | ecosystem: Environmental > Terrestrial > Soil > Unclassified ... | reverse complement strand
CCGTCACCGCAGGCGACGACATCCCGATTCGGCGGCCCAGTTCTGACATGGTGAGGCGTGGTTCGCGCTGCAATTCCTCCAGAATGCGCTTGTTCACGGCGTCAATGGCCCCAGTGGGAGCTGTGTAAGTGAAGAGCCGTTTTTCCTTTACATCTTAAGACATAGATGCCCTATCTCCTTGATATTGTCATGTACTTTCGTTGATCTCCATTGTACCATACAAACAAGAGCAAGAAGCTGCAAGGAGGTGTGTACGATGCTGCTGCAAGAGCAAAACACGTCGATGACCAGGCGAATTCCGCCTCATGTCTTCTTTTTCGTGAGTGCTGTCTTCCATTACCTGGGCCATCGTTTGCCGTGCTGCTTTTCTCCAGCGCCTCGGTGCCTGGCGTCGCCGGGTTTCGCATTGCCAGCGCCGCTGTCGTGTTTGCCGTCTGGCGACGGCCCTGGCGTCTCTTCATCCAGATGTCCTGAGCCAGGCAACGCACCCTGCTGGTGCTTGGTGTGGTCCTTGGCTTGATGAACGCCTGCTTCTACCTGGCGATAGCTCACCTTCCCTTGGGAACGGTGGGAGCCATTGAGTTCCTTGGCCCGATTGCCCTGGCCTCGCTAGGCGCACGGACGCGTAGAAATATCGCCGCGTTGGTGCTCGCGGTTGCAGGCGGGGTCGCCCTCCATCTGGAAGACGAGGTGCGGCCTGGCAAACCAGCCAGGAACACAGCCGCAGTTTCGGAAGGGGGAATCGAAGCCCAAAAGCAACAACAATCAATCGATACAAGAAGGAAATGCCTGGTATGAAAATCCATTTGTTACGCCATGCTACCCTGGTCGTCACGTTGGGCGACCTCACGCTCCTCGTTGACCCTATGCTCAGTCCTGCCCAGGCGATGGAACCAGTCGCCCATGCCGGTAATCAGTGGCGCATCCCCATGGTGGGGCTCCCACTCTCACCAGGGAAATTGCAGGTCTTGCTTGGGCACATAGACGCAGTGCTGGTCACGCACACCCATCCCGATCACTGGGATGCGGCTGCTCAGACACTCTTACCGAAACAGATTCCCATTTTGTGCCAGCCTGAAGATCAAGGAATGATTAAGCAGGCTGGTTTCTCCTCTGTCCTCCCAGTCCAGCAGCGGAAGGAGTGGCAAGGGCTTCAACTTTTCCGTACGGAAGGACAGCACGGTCACGGGGATCTCGGCAAAAAGATGGGTCCTGTCTCTGGTTATGTCCTTACCGAAGGAAAGGCACCAGCGCTCTACATTGCCGGCGATACGGTCTGGTGTCCGAAGATCAAGCAGATCTTGGAACAGTTCTCACCGGAAGTCGTCGTTTTGAACGCAGGAGCAGCTACCTTTGCCACAGGAGGAGGTCCGATTACTATGAATGAGGAAGATGTGTGTCAGGTCTGTCAGACCATTCCACAGGCCCAGGTGATAGCTGTTCACATGGACGTGGTCAATCATTGCCGTCTCACCCGTGCAGACTTGAGAAGGAGCATAGCAACTCAAGGTCTGGAGAAACAGGTTCTGATTCCCAATGATGGAGAGGTCATCGACTTCTCACAAGAAATCAGGAGTGAATAAGCAAAGATGATTCAGCTTGAATATGAAATGACCTATCGAGAAACCATTGAAGGCCCGCTCCCCTCTACCAAAGGCTCACCTTTCGGAGAGCGTCTGTGCTGGAAAATAGCTGCGGGAACCCTTGTTGGCCCTGGCATCAACGCCAGGGTTGCCATGCCTGGAATGGATTGGATGCGTCTTGGAACGGATGGCATTCGTCGGCAAGACTTGCGAGTACAACTCATCACTGACGATGGCGCAACCGTTTTAATGCATTACGACACGGGCTTGATCAGACCCACTGAGGTCTTTATGAAGGCGCTGACTGAAGGCCAGGAAACAACATGGTCGGATCAATATATGCGAATGATTCCAGAATTCATTGTTGGAGAAGAAAGGTATACCTGGCTCAATCAAAGTCTGTTTATCGCTGAAGGACGGCTTGCAGGGCCGAAGGAAATTGAATACATCATTTACAGAGCTATGTAGTCCATCGCGGTCGATCAGGACATGATGGTCAGTTTTTCAACCATATCCCATCGTTGCGGCGGCTTGCAGCATTTTCTCGGCTTGTACAAGAGAAAAATGAAGTTGTTTTACTACATACGAAGAAAGAAGAAACATCATGATCCAATTGACAGTCCTGTATGGACAACCCCAGGACTCGGCCGCTTTTGATACCTATTACCAAGGAACGCATGCAGGGCTGGTGCAAAAAATCCCAGGACTCAAGGGCTTTGTGTTCACGAAACCAGCATCACCTAATCCGCAAGAGCCATCGCCTTACTACCTGATTGCCAACCTCTATTTTGAGAGTATGGCAGCACGTCAGACGGCTCTCCAATCACCTGAGGGTCAGGCAGCAGCCCGAGACCTCCAGAATTTTGCCACTGGCGGGGCCACTCTGTTAGTTGGTGAAGTACAGGCATGCACTCCGGTGTCGATCAGCTAACGGCTCACAAAATCGAATGATCCTGTGAGGCTGCCATGCCTGTTGAGAAGGGGTTCATGAAACTTTTTGGTGAAGCCCTGGAAAAGAGTGCATTCCTTTGCTCCCATTAGGGGATTTTTGCAGGTCCCCCCGAAACGGTGCACTTGACTTATAAGGCTTCCAGAAAAAGGCGGTCCTTTGCCAGAATGTTTGGCTCTTACGCAACTCTGATACCACCGGCGAACCCTCTCAGTGTAAATGGCACATATTGAGGGTGAGTGAAGATCCTGATGAACAGGTGCATGAGCGCACTTTTGTCAGGACCTTCGTCGTCCCTCATGGGAAACCGATAGCTGGGGAAGAAGCCTAGAAAAAGCCTGGAAGGAGGCTAACAGCCTCTCTTCGGTTGAAGATAGTATTCTTTCACGTGAAAGGTGTTCCAACATTTCTCGTGATAAATGTCTATTTATCGATGTTAAGGTCAGATCGGTGAAGAAAGCGCCTATTCGCAAGAAGAAACTCTGACCCCCCTTAATTTGAAAGAAGGATAGACTATGAAGCCAAAACTGCTCCGACTTCTGCTCCTGCCAGCCATTATGTGTACCCTGCTTGCAGTGGGTTCATTCACCACCGCAGGGGCCGCGCACGCCGCAACGCTGCAAATACATGTGCCCGTGTCACCTGCTTCTTTTCGCACCAGCTGTGGTACGAATGATCCTGTCACAATCTATACCGATTACAACCCAAATACAGGTCTTTCTGACCTTGTTTGCTTCGGGGGCTATGGGTCGCAAAACGTCAACCTTTATAACGTCCAGGCTTTGTACACTGGCTATTACATACTCTACTTTAACTGGCACGACTGTAATGGCAATGTACATTATTCACAGAAAGGTCCACATACCTGGGTGACCGCCGCTAATTCACCTGGTCGCTTTGCGGGTTACTATGTTATGTGTGATATTACCTATCTCGATTTAGAGCCTCCACCGGGAATCCGGTAGCAAATCCACATCTTTTGAATGCAGGCAGACCAGCATACGCATTGCTTCACGGGAAATCTTACCCGGCAGTAAGATGTGGAAGGGCTCTTGCGAGGAAAGGGAGGCAGTCTGAAAGAGGACGACATCTTCTCTCACACCTGATGGTGGACAGAGGACAACGGTTGCTTCTCCTGCATGGGAAGAGTAAGATCTTCCATGAGGCAAGCAGGAGTATGATCAACCGAAACAGGAAGGTCTCTCCTGAACCTGTAGTCGGTTCATCATCGAGGAGGGTGGGAGAAGAAGTGGGTCGTTTCACGTTCTTTCAGGGTTTTTGCTGCGGAGAATCTCCGTGGCCTGATGCTCAAAAGCGGTGCAGACGCGGTCTCACGACCTGCGACAGCAACGGAAGGTTTTGAAAGGAACTTTCTTGATGTCGCATGCCGTCGTTGCTTTCAGTTATCGCGCCCGACAAGAACTGGTGGCGCACCTGGCTCCGCGCTATTGTGAGGCATCAGGAGCCCAAAAGACGATGCTGTTGGACTCGTTCATCGAGATGACAGGCTATGCCCGCAAATATGCTATCCAGCTCCTGAATCGGGAGCCCCAGACGGGCAAGCTCGCCATTCTTCGTCCTCGTCTCCCCATCTACGGTCCAGAGGTGCAGCAGGCGCTCTTTCTCGCGTGGCGAGCGGCGCTCTATATTTGTCCCAAACGTCTCGTGCCTTTTTTACCCACCTTCCTCCCGTTCCTGGAGCAGCATGGTCGCGTCCATTTGGACGAAGAGCAGCGCCGCCTCTTGCTGACCATGAGTGCGGCGACCGCTGAGCGGTTCCTGCGCACCCAGCGCAAACCCACCCCCCGCGGACTCTCGACGACCAAAGCCGGGAACCTGCTCAAACATCAGATCCCCATTCGCACGTTTGCCGGCTGGGAAAATACCCACCCCGGCTTTCTGGAAGCGGATCTGGTCGCCCATTGTGGCGGTCACATCGAAGGCAGTTACCTCTACACCTTGACGCTGACCGATGTGGCCACGGGCTGGACGGAGTGTCTTCCCCTGCTCGCTCGCACTTCCGATCAGGTGCTCAAAGCCTTGGAGCGCGCGCGCACCCTGTTCCCGTTTCCCATCCTGGGCCTGGATACGGACAATGGCTCGGAATTTATCAATGAAGAACTGTTCGCCTACTGCGAGCGGGAACATCTGACGTTTACGCGTGGGCGACCGGAGCAGAAAAATGACCAGTGTTATGTGGAGGAGAAGAATCGATCGGTGGTACGCCACATGGTGGGCTATGATCGCCTGATGGGGGAACACGCCTGCGGGCAGTTGGCCGAACTCTATCGCGCGCTGCACCTCTATGTGAATTGCTTCCAGCCCTCGATGAAGTTGGTTTCCAAACACCAGGAGGGCGACCGGGTTCGCTGTGTCTATGATCCAGCCAAAACGCCGCTGCAACGGCTCTTGCTCTCCGAAGTCTTGCCTGCCTCCAAAAAGCGTGAACTTCGCGAGATTGTCCAGAAGCTTGATCCCCTTGGTCTGGCCGAACACGTCGAACAACTCCAAGACGCGGTCCTTTGCTGTGCCGTTCCCTCCACTTCCTTCGGCTCCAGTTCCAACGCCGCTTCACTCCTGCGGTTTTCCGTCGAGTCGTCTCTTTCCGAACCAGGACCAGGAAGCTCGGCGGAACCCGATCCCGTAGCCACACTCAGTACCACGCTCCCTCACTGGCAGGAACGGACACCTTTCCTGAACTGGCAACGCAGCAGCACCAACCCGTTCGCCGACGAACGGGAACGGATTCTCAGCTGGGTGCGCGAGCATCCCGAACGCAGCACCCGCGATCTGTTTGAGGAATTGCTGCACCTGTTTCCCGAACGCTATCAGGCGTCGCAGTATCCCGCGCTCCAACGAGTCGTGCGCAAAATCCGTGCGCACCAGCGCAGGCAGGCGGAAGAATCCTGGCCGATCGAGATCATCCACGGACCGGAGCCTTGCTCCCACGCACCTGAGCAAAACTCGCACCAGGAGCCTGACCCAGGCGACGAGGTGCCACGTGTCGCGCTTTCCTGCTCTCCCATCCTCTCGTTGCAAGCCCCACAAGAAGCGCCGTCCTTCCCCGGTCCAGTTGCTGCCGAGGAAGAAGAGACGAGCCTGCCGGACAGCGCAATCGGTCCTCGCGAACCCTTCACTTCAGCGCAGGTTTCGAGGCATCAGCAGGCGGCGCACGTCTTCTCGCCACCCCTGGCGGGTTCGCCAGAAGCCTTTTCGGCTCTCCCTATAGAACTGGCGATCCAATTGTTTCTCCAGGAGAGGAGAACAGCCGGACGAGAAGGCAAAACCCTCGAATGGCACCAGACGGCCCTCCGCTCGTTTCAACAGTACTTCGCGCACCAGGACACATCCTTTCTCGAAGCTATGGCGCCAGCAGTCGTGCGTGACTGGTTGACAAGACTGCGCTCGGAACCATCGGAGACGGGAACGGTGCTCTCTGCCAGCACGATCAACGCCTACGCCCGCTCGGCACGCGCGTTTTGCGCCTTTTTGGTCCGCCAGGGGTATCTGGAGCGTACGCCGTTTGTGAAGGGCACCGTGCCCAAGGCCACCTCTCAACTGACGCACATGATCACGCCAGAGGAGTTTGAGCATCTGCTTGGAGCGTGTGGCCCTTCTGGAGAACTGATGGATCATGCCGCGGCGCGCAATCGTGCCTTGCTCTGGCTGTTCTGGGAAACCGGCCTGCTGGTCACCCAGGTCTGTGCATTACACCTCTGGGATGTGGACCGAGGGCAGGGACAGGTGAGGGTTCAAGGACCAGACGCTACAGAGCGTTGGGTGCCACTGGGAGCAAGTGGATTGCGCCATCTCCTCTGGTATCTGGATCACGCTCGTCTGATCGAAGCGAACGCCGAGACAGGAGGAGGAGCGCTCTTCCTCTCAGAAAAACGTCGGCCTCTGACTCCCAATGCTGTTACGCTGCTTTTTTTGAGGCTGAGCAGTCGTGCGGAGATGAGCGGAAAACGAGTCACTCCCTCCCTGCTGCGCGATACCTTCGCTGTGCGGTATCTCCAGCTGGGAGGCCATCCGAACATGTTGCAGAAGCTGTTGGGGATGACGAGCAGAGCCGCGCTCAAGCGCTACCGTGATGCCGCTCGCTCGCTTCCTCACCAGACACGAGCGCCAAGCGTACCCAAAAATCCTCTTGTTTGAGTTTCGCCAGGATCACGTTGGCATTTCCATTCAGAGGAGCGCACATTCCTCCTGTGACGTTCCCATACATGTGCAGGAATTCTGCCATTTGAAACAAGGACGCAGGAAGAATGAGAGGCAGACTTTGGGAAGGCACTTCTCGGAGATTCCTTCTCTCACTTTTGATGCGCCTTCTCGAAAAAGAGGAGGCTCCCTGGCGAAACAGTTGGAACCGAGGGCGTTTCACCTGAAAATAAACTGCTAATGCTGAGGTAAAGATCCAGTAGTAGCTCATTTTCATCCGCATCTCTGTCCGCTACGGACATCGCGCTTCATAACTCACCACTCTCCTAAAGATGAGCTAAAAATCGTTTGGGAGAACGAATGAGATCGGGACGTTGAGCGTTCCAGGCAGCTAAGGCAACAATAATGGTGGCAACGTAGGTTAAAGCGACTTGGGCGATAACATCCGACCATCCAGTTAAAGGAGGACGCTGAAGACGAAAAAAGAGAAAAACGCGAGCCATCCGAAACGCTCGATACTCCTACGTTTTCCGAGTTCTTCTTTTGTCCAGGTAGGGGGTAAGCATGAGCGATTTTTCTGGCGCTTCGGGTTCCACGGGATGACAGCCACTGCTCCAAGCGTCTCATGTATCCAGCGAATAAGACGCAACCCCAGTACGCTGCATCAAGACGAATAATGCGTGGACGTATTCTGTAAATGTATACTGCCATCTCAAGTAATGGTCGTGCAAATGGAGAATCATGATCATTTGCGGGAGAAACCAGAAATTGGAGAGGAAGTCCAAAGCCAGCGCCCGCATCAATGGATGGACGCAGAAACCACGCAAAAGCGGTCGAGGATGATGCGCAGGAGCGTGACCATACGTAGCGTCGGGATCTGACCTACGCCAAGCAAGAATAGGAGCACTCTCTATGATAAGATCATGTGCTCGAATCACACGACGACGAACTGCGATACGTACGCTGACGAGAAATAAACGTTCAAACAGCGGAGCACCGGCTGCATGACGGCGTTTGCATTGCTGTGATGGACGAGGAACACGGAGCCTATTTTGAGAATCAGAGGCGAATCCACATGCAAAAGCCAGAGCAAGCCAAGATTGTAACCAATCAGTCCTATCCTGATAGGAGAGGCGCCAAAGCACCCTCAGCAATGCAACGAGCAATAAACTCTCCTCACTAGAGCGTCTCGGCGCGCCACCTGGCCCCACAGGTTCGGGCGGTGGCCATTTACGATGAGCTAGACGAACAGCAAGATGACAGAGCATGAAAAGATGCAGACGTGTGATAAGCGTTACTGCGTCAATATGAAGGGCTTTCCCGGCTTTGGCTTGTGCACGCTGGTATGATGGAGGCGGGACGGGCGCCTGGTGATGTATTGGAACAGGCATCATAAGCTGAGCTCGCTTTCCGAGGCTGCAACCTCGTTTTTGCTCAGCTTACTCCCCCCTGTCAAATCAGAATTGATGACGTGTGACGCTGAATGTGCCCTTGGCGAACGCGAGGATCTTGGTGGGCTTGACCTCGAACACGAGGACCGTCCCACCACCACTTTCGAGGTCAAAGCCGCCGCTGCGCGCCCATCGTCCATCCCACTTCGTGGCCCAGGCCGAGGCTAAGCGTTCGAGCATGGTATCGTCGGTGACCTGGGCGGCGTCTCCCTCGACCACGACGTCTAGCGCTCTGTCCCAGTGGTTGCAGCCGGTCGTCAGAATCACGTGCGGGTTCCCACGAAGGTTCATGGCCTTCTGTTCAGTGGGACCGGTGGAGAAGTAGATGGCCCTTTCGAGCCACACGGCAACCAGCGGAGTGACGTGGGGGCGACCGTCGACCCGGACCGTCGAGATCCAGAACAGCTCGGCCTCCTCCAGCACTCGGCGCGTCTTCTCCCATCCCGTGGCAACAGCATTCGGGTCGCTGAATCGCGCGTCCATTTTCGTCACTGGTTCGTTTGAATGCATCTCGTATCTCCTTGTGCACTTTCAACGTGAAGACAGAAAGTCTCAAAGTAGCGTTTACGATGTTCATTGTTCTTTCGGCAAATCTCCCACTCTTGCAGTCTACATGCACCCTCCTCAGTATTTGGCTGAAACCCTGATGTGGTGAGAGATTACGCTCGACCGAGGCGGCGATAACGGGCCTCCACAAACGAATAGACGCCGTAGGCGATCAGTCCGAGCGCCACAATGCCTAAGAACACCGGTCCGAAAGGCAGATGCAACAGTTCACTGAGCGCCGTATCCAGACCCTTTGCCTTTTGTGGATGAAACTGGAGAGCAGCGACAATCAGGAAGATCCCGATGATTGTGAAGACCACACCCAGCGCGCCATATCCCAGCCTGCCCAGGAAGATCATCGCCTTTTTCACCGGCGCTCTGACCGTTGCCAGGTTGAGCTTGTTCTGAAATGTTGCTTGATAGGCTTTGGCAAACAGGTAACAAGCCACGCCCAGCACACCAAGTCCGACGATGACGACCAACGGCACCCCAAAGGGAAGCTGGAGCAACGTTGCCGTCCCGTCCTGGGTGGAGGTGGACGAACTGTTTCCACCACTGCCAGTCCCCGTCGCGATTTGAAAGGCCCCAAAAGCCAGAGCGGCATACGTCATACCAATCGCAGCGTAGCCGATGCGTGCCATGATGCCCTTCGCTTTACGTCCTTGGCCCTCGGTATCATAGATGGCTTGAATGAGGCTCCACAGAGCAAAAGCGACCAGGCCAATGGCAACAACGATCAGTAAAAATTTCCCGAATGGCTGGTCATAAATGGTATGCAGCGCGCCTCGCTGGTCTGTTGCCGCGCCGCCCTGACCAATCGCCAGTTGCGCCGCTAAACAGCCGATAATCAGATAGACCACTCCTTTTGCCGCATAACCCACGCGCGCAAACCCGGTCATCCATTTCCCAGTGGCAGCGTTGCGTGTCATCTGATTGGCTCCACGTATCTCGTTGGGTACGCTCGTATTGGATCGCATAGTCTTTTCCTTTCCACAGACCGGTATCCTACTCACTCGCTTGCAGTGACCGTTCCTCTCCTCCGATCGTGATTGGCTTTCCGAGACGGATCTCCTCAATTCCCAGGTGCGATGGAGTTCCAAGGTCTCTGGCAGGCGCACAGTGGTCGGGAGAGGTGCTCGCTTTTCTCTGCCACCGCTTTGCCTTCACCGCTTTGCCTTTCCGCGCCGGTGGAAAGGCAGATCTCCTCATGCGGCCTGCTCCGTGTGGTCGTGACCTGTTGGCGACCACCGTTGTGAGGCGCGAAGGCGATGCGACTCAGCGCGACCAGCCCTCCTCTCCTTGCAAAGAGGAGCAACAGATGGAAAGAGATGGATGTGGAGTCAGTAAGAAGTGAACGTTTGTAGGAGCTCTCCTCTTCTCTTCCAGGAGAAAAAGAACGGCGAGAGCCATCCTTTGCTACACGTATGGTAAGCGGAAGAATGATACACCTCTTTTTTCAAACGGTGCCTTAACTGTGAGGTGAGTCCGCAAATCAGAGTATCGCCATGGTTCTTTCAGGTTCATCGCACACCTTCTGCTGGAAAAAAGGCTCTGCGCATACGCTCAAGGTGAAATGGGGACCAGCCTTGTTTCTCTGAGCGAGGAAAGGTTCTCTCTTCTTTCAGATGATCCTTTTTGACAACAAGCGCTCTCTCTACGCCACACATGCTCCCTTGCTGTTCTCTTCGGTCATTGACAAAAAGACAGCGATTGCAGGTGAAACTTTTGCCCGATATCTTCCGTATCAACCCTGATGCTGAAAGAGGAAGCACGCCTCTTCAACCAGGTGGCTTGGAGAAACGCGCGCGCGGGACCCATTTTGATCACAGGGACCACCTGGTGCCGAGGGTCTTGTTCGCTCTCCTGCTGGTATCTCTTCCGTCGCTTGCTCTTCTTTTGTTTGGCGTCGGTTCTGGCTGGGGAAGCGGTTCTTCCTCTTGCTCTTGAATAGTGTCTGTGTGTATGGCTACTCCGTGTATCGCGCCACGAGACAGAAGCACAAATGAAGAAGGTGAGAACATGGACGACATCATCGGGACACCGCTTGGACCATACCATCTGGTCCGTCTTCTGGCTCGTGGGGGCATGTCCGAAGTGTATCTTGCTTCTCGCGAGCACAGCGAGCAGTCCTACGCGATCAAAGTGCTCCAGGGAGAAGATGAGGAGCATGGCCTGCGCTTTCAACGAGAAGTGCACACGCTGCTGACCGCGAAACATCCGCATATCATTCCCACGTTGGACGCTGGACAACAGGATGGTGTTTCGTATTATGTCATGCCGTATATCGAAGCGGGAAGCTTAAAAGAGCGCCTTGCCGCAGGACCGCTGAGTCTCGACGAAACGGGTGCCATCCTGACGCAGATTGCAGATGCCCTCCACTTTTTGCACACCAGGGGCACGATCCACCGCGATCTGAAACCGGGCAATCTGTTACTTGGGGAAAGAAACCACGTCTGGCTGGCTGATTTTGGGCTGGCCAAACAGGTGGGAGGGGTCAACACGCTGACGGCAGCCGGCAATCTCATGGGAACCCCCTATTACATGGCACTCGAACTGATTTATCAACCAGCCAGCACCAGCAGCGATATCTACGCGCTTGGAGTGGTGATCTATGAAATGCTGACGGGACGCGTGCCCTTCCAGGGCAGAACCCCTGTCTCGATTTGATTGAAACATCTGCGTGAGCCGCTGCCCGTCCCCTCACGCCTCAATCCACAGCTTTCCCCAGCACTCGATCAGGTGCTCTTCCGCGCGCTGGCAAAGACGCCCAGCCACCGCTTCTCAACCCCCCACGAACTCGCCGCAGCCTATCAGACAGCGCTCACCTCCCCTGAGGTGTCCATTGTTCCCCTGTGGCTCAACCCGGCAACGATCACGATCGTGCCCCGACCGAGAGCACCAGGCGGAATGAGTCGCCAGAAGAGAACCTATGCGCGCCTGGCGGCTGCGGCCACGGTGCTGTTCGCGCTTGGCCTCGCCTGCCTGGGGATGATCTTTCCCAGAGGGTCATCGGTACCCGCAGCAAGAGCAGTTCAGATGATCAGCGCGCCTGCCATGCCCACACCCACGGTGCCCACACCTGTGCCAACAACCAAGCCAGCCACGGTCTTTCCCATCTTTGCGGTGTCTGACGGACAGCAGCAGCATGGCTATGGCAAACACCATGGCAAACACCATGGTCATGACGGTGGCAACAACGAGTAAGAGTGGCGTATCACGTACCTGGTATTGGCTCATCAGCACGTGTCGTGCTCAACACTCCAGCAATGCGGGTCTCACACGGATGAACAAGATGCGGGGAAGTTTCTCGCCTGATTGTGAGAAGCAAACCGTGCTCATTGCTCTCCGATTGTGCTTCTTCCCCCATCGTTGGGGTTGTTAAGCACGACACGTGCTGATGAGCTCACATACCAGACACGTGACATCTCTTCAACTCTCTTTGCCACCTTCATAAAACTGCTTCATTGGGAGAGGCGTGGCGCGGGGGGAAGACCAACAGGGAAACTTTTTCGTCACGGTACACGTTCAGGCAGTGAGATCTCCATGAGACCCATACACCATGCCGCTCTTTCCCGATGTCGTGTATGTATGTATGTATGTATGAACGAAAGGAGCATAAGAACATGATTACAGGATATACGAAACCACTCTCTCTTTTGCCATTTGATCATCGCGCCTCGTATATCAGTGGGTTGTTTGGTTGGAAGGAACCGCTCAATGTCGAGCAAGCACTGAAGGTAGCGGAGAGTAAGTGGGTGATCTACGAGGGTTTTAAAAAGGCCCACCTACCGAGAGAAGAAGCGGGTATCCTCGTGGATGAACAATATGGCATTGGTATCCTCCACGACGCCGTGCAACAGGGCACCATCACGGCTGTCTCTGTGGAAAAAAGTGGGCAGGACGAGTTTGATTTTGCCTATGGCGACGACTTCGCTCAGCATATTGAGGCCATTGGGCCAACGTTCGCCAAGGTGTTGGTGCGTTATAATCCTGCGGGAGACCGCGCGCTGAACCAGCGTCAAACCCAACGTCTGAAACGTCTCTCCGACTACCTGCGCCACACTCAACGTCTGTTTCTGTTTGAACTCCTTGTCCCCGCTTTGTCCCAACAGCTTGAACAGGTCGATCACAATCAAGACGTGTATGATACCCAGCTTCGGCCCCACTTCATGGTCCAGGCCGTCGAGGAATTGCGACAGGCAGGCGTGGAACCAGATGTCTGGAAAATTGAAGGGTTGGATCAACGTGCGGATTGTGAGAACATGGTCGAAGTGGCCCACCGAAATGGTGGCCAGAACGTTGGCCTGATTGTGTTGGGGCGTGGCGCAAGCCAGGAGCGCGTTCTTTATTGGCTCCAGACGGCTGCAAGTGTGCCAGGGTTTATCGGTTTTGCCGTTGGTCGCACCAGCTTCTGGAAAGCCGTCGTTGATTTTGAGGCCAAACACCTCTCTCTGGACGCCGCCGCGATACAGATTGCGCAGCACTTTGAGGAGTGGAACCAGAGCTTTCAAGCGGGGCGCCAGACAGGTATGGTGGCCAACGGCGGTCAGGACCGCTAGCCCACATTCGGTTCGGTTGGTCGAGACGACGCTCGTAAAGAGGGGCTTGAAGCACCTCTGTCTCCGATACCAGAGAGCGAGTTTCTCTGCCTCAACAACAATCCCGTTCACCCCTAGTGATTGCTCTTTGCATGATGGTTCTCCCTGGATGGATAGATCTTCGTTTGCCAGGCGCTTCTTTCATCCATCACCTGGCAAACGGGAAACCTCTGAGGAGGCTATGCCCCGGCTGATGTCCGGTTACGGCCACGCCCCAGACCAGAAGTCAGGAGTTGCCAGATGGCCACCAGGATGATCGCGCCAACCAGCGCTCTCAGAATGGGGACCCCATACAGGTTGATATCCCCAATCCCATTGATGACAATGACCTTGGTGAGCAACCAGGCGCCCACGAGCGCGGCGATGATGGCCCCGACGAAGCCGAAGGGGAGCCGCCTGCCCACCAGGGACTCGGCAACTAAGCCAATGACTGCTGCCACGATCAGGTAAATGAGAAAGTTGATGCCAAAGCTCCACACATTGTCACCCAGTTTAAGAGTGACTCCATCGGCGAGAACAAACGAGAGGGTAAACATGATATGCTCCTTCTTTCTCAGGAGGTAAGATCAAAGAGGGATCACCGCAGGATGAGAAGGGGCAAGGCGCGTTGACGTGTGGGAATGTTTTCACTCAGGCCAGGGTGCCTGCCCCTTCGCTCGCCTTTAGCGCCGTCCCCATGATCGCGACCCGGATGCTCCTCCACGACTGAACGCGTGTAAGATGGCGAGGAGAATACAGGCTCCAATAAAGGCGATGACAATACTGACAATCAGGCTACTGGAGCCTCCAATTCCCAGAAGACCGGCCAACCATCCTCCGATGAAGGCTCCAATCAGGCCCACCACAATGTCACCGATCAACCCATAGCCTCCCCCACGCATCACCCGGCTGGCGACAAAGCCAGCAACCAACCCGACGACCAGCCACCAAAGCACATTTGGCAGACTCAGATTCATATCAGCAAGCACAAGTGTTG
>Ga0134128_10006406_pt1 | contig 14262 bp, 11 predicted proteins | sample KB31754_FD_96462 | JGI IMG/M metagenome (GOLD analysis project Ga0134128, IMG submission 96462) | Terrestrial soil microbial communities with excess Nitrogen fertilizer from Kellogg Biological Station, Michigan, USA - KB3-175-4 | ecosystem: Environmental > Terrestrial > Soil > Unclassified ... | reverse complement strand
GCCTCGGAGGTGACGCGCGTGGCGCGTGAAGTGGGTACCGAAGGCAAGCTGGGCGGCCAGGCATACGTGCCTGGCGTGGGCGGCACCTGGAAGGACTTGACCGACAACGTGAACTTCATGGCCTCGAACCTGACGGGCCAGGTGCGTAACATCGCGGCCGTGACCACCGCCGTGGCGCGCGGCGACTTGTCCAAGAAGATCACGGTGGACGTGAAGGGTGAAATCCAGGAATTGAAAGACACCATCAACGTGATGGTGGACCAGTTGAGCTCGTTCGCCTCGGAAGTGACGCGTGTGGCGCGCGAAGTGGGTACTGAAGGCAAGCTCGGCGGCCAGGCCAACGTTTCCGGCGTGGCCGGTACCTGGAAAGACTTGACCGACTCGGTCAATTCCATGGCGGGTAACCTGACCGACCAAGTGCGTAACATTGCCGAAGTGACCACGGCCGTGGCAACCGGCGACTTGTCGAAAAAGATCACGGTGGACGTGAAAGGTGAAATTTTCGAACTCAAGAACACCATCAACGTGATGGTGGACCAGTTGAATTCGTTTGCCTCGGAAGTGACGCGTGTTGCGCGCGAAGTGGGCACTGAGGGCAAGCTGGGTGGCCAGGCGCAGGTGCGCGGTGTGGCCGGCACCTGGAAGGACTTGACCGACAACGTGAACTTCATGGCCTCGAACCTGACAGGCCAGGTGCGTAACATCGCCGCCGTGACGACCGCGGTGGCGCGCGGCGACTTGTCGAAGAAGATTACGGTGGACGTGAAGGGCGAAATCCTGGAGCTGAAAGATACCATCAACGTGATGGTGGACCAGTTGAGCTCGTTCGCGTCGGAAGTGACGCGCGTGGCGCGCGAAGTGGGTACCGAAGGGAAGCTCGGCGGCCAGGCCAACGTGCCCGGCGTGGCCGGCACCTGGAAAGACTTGACCGACAACGTGAACTTCATGGCCGGTAACCTGACCGGCCAGGTGCGTAACATCGCCGAAGTGACCACGGCCGTGGCTAATGGCGACTTGTCGAAAAAGATCACGGTGGACGTGAAGGGGGAAATCTTCGAACTCAAGAACACCATCAACGTGATGGTGGACCAGTTGCGTTCCTTCGCCTCGGAAGTGACGCGCGTGGCGCGTGAAGTGGGCACGGAAGGGCGCCTGGGCGGCCAGGCTGCCGTGCCGGGTGCGTCGGGCACGTGGAAAGACTTGACCGACAACGTGAACTTCATGGCGTCAAACCTCACGGGCCAGGTGCGTAACATCGCCGCGGTGACCACGGCGGTGGCGCGCGGCGACTTGTCGAAAAAGATCACGGTGGACGTGAAGGGCGAGATCCTGGAATTGAAAGACACCATCAACGTGATGGTGGACCAGTTGAGCTCGTTTGCCTCGGAAGTGACTCGCGTGGCGCGCGAAGTGGGCACGGAAGGCAAGCTCGGCGGCCAGGCCCAGGTGGCCGGTGCTGCCGGTACGTGGAAAGACCTGACCGACAACGTGAACTTCATGGCGGCCAACCTGACGGCGCAGGTGCGCGGTATTGCCGGCGTGGTGACGGCCGTGGCCAAGGGCGACTTGAAGAAGAAACTGACCGTGGCGGCGCGCGGCGAAATTGCGGCACTGGCCAACACCATCAATGAGATGACCGATACGCTCGCCGTGTTCGCCGACCAGGCTACCACGGTGGCGCGCGAAGTGGGGGTGGAGGGCAAGCTCGGCGGCCAGGCCAGCGTGCCGGGCGCCTCGGGCACCTGGAAAGACTTGACCGAAAACGTCAACCAGCTCGCGGCCAACCTGACCAACCAGGTGCGCGCGATTGCGGAAGTGGCGACGGCCGTGACGCGCGGCGACCTCTCGCGCTCGATCCAGGTGGAAGCGCGTGGCGAAGTGTCCTACCTCAAGGACAACATCAATGAGATGATCCGCAATCTCAAGGAAACCACGCAAAAAAATGCGCAGCAGGACTGGCTGAAGACCAATCTGGCGCGCTTCACGCGTTTGCTGCAAGGCCAGCGCGATCTGCAGGCGGTGACTTCGCTGATCCTGTCGGAACTGGCGCCCCTGGTCGGTGCGCACCATGGCGTGTTCTACATGATGGAGTCGAAGGAAGTGGATGGCCGGCTGCACATGCTGGCCTCCTACGGCTACCGCTCCAGCCGCAAGCTGCCGACCTCCTTCCTGCCAGGCGAAGGCCTGGTGGGCCAGTGTGCGCTGGAGAAGCAGCGCATCTGGCTGACCGACGTGCCGCGCGACTATATCGTCGTGTCTTCCGGCCTTGGCTCTGCGCCGCCGACCAATATCGTGGTGTTGCCGATCCTGTTCGAGCAGCAGGTGAAGGCCGTGATCGAAATCGCCTCGCTTGACCGCTTCACTGAAACCCACTTGTCTTTCCTCGACCAGTTGATGGAAACCATCGGCGTGGTGTTGAACACCATCGGCGCCAACAGCCGCACGGAAAGCCTGCTGACGCAGTCGCAATCGCTGGCGCAGGAACTGCAACAGACCAACCAGGAACTGGCCGAAAAGGCGCGCCTGTTGTCCGAGCAGAACAACGAAGTGGAACGCAAGAACCGCGAAGTGGAACAGGCCAAGCTGGCGCTGGAAGACAAGGCGACCCAGCTCGCGCTGTCCTCCAAGTACAAGTCGGAATTCCTGGCCAACATGTCGCATGAATTGCGCACGCCCCTGAACAGCCTGCTGATCCTGGCGCAGCAACTGGGCGACAACCCCGATGGCAATTTGTCCGAACGCCAGGTGGAATTTGCCAAGACCATCCATGGTTCGGGCAGCGACTTGCTGACCCTGATCAACGATATTCTCGACCTGTCCAAGATCGAGTCGGGTACGGTGACGCTGGAGGTATCGGAATACCGCTTCCAGAACCTGCGCAACTACGTGGAACGTACCTTCCGCCACATGGCCGAAGCCAAGCGGCTCGATTTCTCCGTCGACCTGGCCGAAGGCTTGCCGCCTGCCGTCGTGACCGACACCACGCGCTTGCAGCAAGTGCTGAAAAACCTGCTGGCCAATGCATTCAAATTCACGGCACGCGGACGGGTCGCCTTGCGCATTGAAACCGTCGCCGGCGGCTGGACGCACGACCATCCGACCCTGGCCGTGGCCGACCGTGTGCTGGCCTTCGTCGTCACCGACACCGGTGTCGGTATCGCGGGTGACAAGCTGCAATTGATCTTCGAAGCTTTCCAGCAAGCCGACGGCAGTACGGCGCGCAAGTACGGCGGTACCGGCCTGGGCCTGTCGATCAGCCGCGAGCTGGCACGCCTCCTGGGCGGCGAGATTCGTGTCGAGAGCGTGGTCGGTGTGGGCAGTACCTTCACGCTGTTCCTGCCACAAAACCGCGCCGGCTCGATCAATTTCGACATCGGGCCGCCGCGCGCCATGTATGAAACGGTCAGCTTTACCGAATCGGATGAGGTGACGGAACAAGTCTACCGGGCCCCGGCTGACGCAGGTATGCCGCTTGGCGCTGCAGGTGCGGAGAGTGTGCCGCACGGGTATGAAGCCGGGCTGGATGACCGCGCCATCCTGGCCGCTGGCGACCCGTCGGTCTTGATTGTCGAAGACGACGCCCGCTTCGCGCGCGTGGTGCTCGAATATGCGCGTGAGAAAAATTTCAAGGGCGTCATCACGGCGCAAGGTGATTCGGCCCTGAGCATGGCGCGCGACTACATGCCGACGGCCATCCTCCTCGACATCGACCTGCCCGACATCGATGGCTTCACCGTGCTGGACCGCCTGAAACGCGACCCGGCGACGCGCCATATCCCGGTCCATGTCATGTCGAACCTGGCAGAGCGCGAGCGTGCGTTGCGTCAGGGTGCGATTTCCTATCTCAAGAAGCCGGTGACGCGCGAGCGCCTGCAAGAGGAACTGGTCCGCATCCAGAAATTCATGGCGGCGGGCAAGCGCAGCCTGCTCGTTGTCGAAGACGACAAGATGCAGCGCGAGGCCATCATTGAATTGATCGGCGACAAGGATGTGCGCATCGTGGCCGTGGAAAACGGTGCTCAGGCCATGGAAGCGCTCAAGGCGGAAAGCTTCGATTGCATGGTGCTGGACCTGAGCCTGCCCGACGTTTCCGGCTTCGACCTGCTGGAGAGCATCGGCAAGGATGCGGGGCTGCATGACCTGCCCGTGGTCATCTATACCGCCAAGGACTTGAACCGCAAGGAAGTGACGCGGCTGAAGCGCTTGGCCAATACCATCGTGATGAAGGATGCGCGCTCGCCCGAACGCCTGCTCGACGAGACGGCGCTGTTCCTGCACCGTTCGCCGGCCAGCCTGCCCGACGTGCAGCGCCGCATGCTCGAGCAGGTCCATGCCGAAGACGGCGGACTGGCCGGGCACAAGGTCTTGATCGTTGACGATGACTTGCGCAACATCTTCGCGCTTTCCACGCTGCTGGAACGGCAGCAGATGCAGGTGGTGTTCGCGGAAAACGGCAAGGACGGCATCGAGGTGCTGGAACGTGATCCGGCCATCGAAATTGTGCTGATGGATATCATGATGCCGGAAATGGATGGCTACGACACCATGCGTGCGATCCGGCGCGTGCCCAAGTTCAAGTCGCTGCCCATCATCACACTGACCGCCAAGGCCATGAAGGGCGACCGAGACAAGTGCATTGCGGCCGGCGCGTCGGACTACATCACCAAGCCGGTCGACGTGGCGCAACTGCTGTCGCTGATGCGGGTCTGGTTGCGCCAGTAATGGGCGGCTTGCCTTTGGCGCGAAGCAAGTGGGAAGACCTGGAGGTCGACCTGCTGCTGGAGTGCGTCTATCAACGCTTCGGCTTTGATTTCCGCGAGTATGAGCGCACGCCGCTCAAGGTCAAACTGCGCGGGTTCCTGCAGGCACATGGCATCGCAACGTTCTCGGCCTTGCAGGACCGCATCATCCACGATGCGGACATGGGCGAGACCTTTCTGCGCGAAATGAATGCGCGGACCGACCTGCTGTTCGACGACCCGGAGCACCTGCGTCAACTGCGTGACATCGCCGTGCCCTGGCTCAGGTCGCATCCGTCACCGAAAATCTGGATTGCCGAATGCGCTTCTGCCGAAGAAGTTTGCACGCTGGCCATTCTGCTCGACGAGGAAGGGCTGTATGAGCGGACTCAGATATTTGCCACCGGGTCCAATGAAACCTTGTTGCGCCAGGCCTCGGGTTGCGGTGTCGACCTGCGCCGGCTGGCCGGGAGCACTGCGTCGCATCGTGCCAGCGGCGGCAAGGGGGAATTGACGGATTATTTCGAGGTGAGCGGCGAGCGCGCCATCCTGGCGCCGCGCTTGCGCGCCAATGTGACGTGGGCGCAATTCAACCTGCAGTCGGATGCGTCGTTCAATGAATTCCACTTGATCATTTGCCGCCGTGTGCTGGCGGACTTCGGCAGCGCGTTACGCTCCCGCATCCTGCATCTGTTTCACGACAGCCTGCCTATGTTCGGACAGCTCGGCATTGACGAAGCGAGCGAAGTGGAAGCCCCATTTTCGCACTGGTTTCGCTCCCTGGAACCTGGCAATAGCCTGTATAAACGGGTGGCGTGACGACGTTGGATGCCGGTTGCAGCGGCGTTTCCTGTGCGCTGTGATCGAGTTTGGCGTTGAAGGCTTCGGCGATGCACCAGTGGCGGTCTGGCATGGATGGGTTGACCGCCGGCAGGGTAGCGTCGTGGCGTTGGGAAGCGGGCACAGGCGCATTGAGCGCAAATGCGATGCTCGACGGTGCGCCTGTCTTGACGGGTTGGCCGGCAAGCGTGCTCACTGGCAGGATATTGACAGCAGCATGCACGGTCGGGGCTGGTGCCGCATCGTCTTCCATGAAGCTGTAGGCCGTGGCAAACAGGCTGTTGCCGGCGCTGGCGAAGGCAGGTATCGCGGCATAGCAGAGGCTGACGATGACCAGGGCGGACGCTACCTGGGTCGCGATGCCCGCAGCGCCGGTTTGCTCACCTTTTTCTTGCCAAAAATGATATTTCATAAGTCCTCCCGATCCATATTGGCAGGATAGCCACGCCAACTCGAAACAGCTATCGGAAGCGGCAACGATGTCGTGTAGGAAAAGCGGAAGTTGGAAGGGTCTTTCGGTTGATCGAGGGAATGACTATCGGTTAAATTTGCGGTAACGCTGTTCAGCCTTTGATGCTGGTGCCGTAAAGATTTAAAATATGCTTTTGAGGTATGTCTTTTAGGTGATGTCGCATGGAAATAGACTGAAAGTAACATTCCAGTTGCCATAGACAATTTCCTTTGCAACTGAAAGAATTTAGCGTCGCGCTAATGCGCTTCTGCTTTATTTGGTACTCTTTGGTATGTTTATCCGGTCGAGCTGGAAATGGTCCGACCAAACAGGGACAGTAAGGCATGATAAGAATCTTGATCGTTGATGACCATGCGGTGGTGCGCGCCGGCATCAAGCATTTCATTGACGACGTTTCCAAGATGGAAGTTGCGGGCGAGGCCGCCACGGCTGACGCCGCCATACGCCTGTTGCGCGCCCAGGAATTCGATGTTGTGCTGCTCGACATCGGCATGCCGGACAAAAGCGGGGTCGAGATTCTGGCGCAGATCAAGCGCGAACGTCCCAAATTGCCCGTGTTGATCCTCTCCATGCATCCGGAAAGCCGTTATGCAGTGCAACTGTTGCGCGGCGGCGCCAGTGGTTATGTGCAGAAGGAAGCCTTGGGAACGGACTTGATCGAAGCGATCGAAACGGCCGTGCGCGGCCATAAATACATCAGCCCCGTGGTGGCCGATTTGTTGACCGCCGACATGAGCAAGGAAGAAGAACGCCCCTTGCACGAAACCCTGTCGGCGCGTGAATTCGATGTATTCATGCGTTTGGGCAACGGCCAAGGAATTACCAAGATCGCGCAAGACGTCAACCTCAGCGTCAAGACTGTCAGTACCTACCGCAATCGCGTGCTCGAAAAGATGAACATGGCGAGCAATGCCGACATCATCTATTACGCCATCAAGCAGAACCTGATTGACTGACCGCTTTTACCAGCGCCTCAAAGTCATAAGGCTTGGTCAGCCATGTAGTGGGGAACCCAATGTGGGAAGACATCGTCTCATCATGTCCTGAGGCGAATACGATTTTCAGTGCCGGCGTGGCGGCCTTGGCCTGACGAGCCAGTTCGATACCCGACAAGCCGGGCAAATTCACGTCGGTCAGCAATATGTCGAAAGGCTGTGTTGTCAACAAGCCCAGCGCGCTTGCGGCATCGGATGCGCCGCTGACTTCATGGCCAAGTAGGCTAAGCAATTCACATAGCATCTGCAGCGCGTCGGCATTGTCTTCCACGGCGAGGATGCGCAGGCAATCCGGTGAGGCGGCATTTTCAGGAGTAGGCATGCTGGCGTTGCGCTCTGGATGAAAACCCTATTATAGCGACCGGGCGCACGTTGCAGCCGGTCTGGAGACCATGAAAAAGTCCGAACAAGGTAAAGCCGCTGCAGCGGTCGGTGAGCGGGAAGGGCAGCTTGCCGCGCTTGCACAGCACCTGCTCCTGTCCGCTGAAAATGAAAAAGCACAACTGGCGCGCGAGTTGCACAGCGAATTGGGCGCCTTCCTGACGGTGGCTTCGCTCGATGTGTCGATGGTGTTGCACAAGCTCAAGCAGAGCGAACCGGAACTGGCCGTGCGATTGCAGCGTGTGCTGGGAAAAATCAAGGAGGCGGCGGCTTTCAAGCGGCAGATCGTCGAAAGCCTGCGTCCCAGCATGCTCGATGGCCTTGGGCTTCCCGCCTGCCTGAGCCAGCACGCGGCCGAATTCGGCAAGCGCACCGGCTTGCACGTGACGACAGACCTCCCGGACGTGATCGACCTCTCGCCCGATCATGCCATTGCCATGTTCCGCATCGCGCAGCAGGCATTGGATAATGTCGAGCAGCATGCCCATGCAAGCGAGGTGAATTTATCGTTGCGGGAACAGGACAGCGGCCTTGTCCTGCTGATCGCAGACGACGGCACCGGCCTGCCGCATGATGTGCTTGCGTCAACGGCTTCTCTTGGCCTGATCGGCATGCGCGAGCGCGCCGCGCTCTTTGGTGGGCGGCTGACTTTGCACCGGCGCGATGAAGGCGGCACCGCCGTTGAAGCCTGGTTACCGCAGCAGCACTGAAAAGCTTACTTTCCGCGCCCGGTCGCGTGTTGCAACAGCACCTCGTTGACGCTGGCCAGTGCCGCCGGCTTGGTCAGGTGGTGGTTGAACCCGGCTTCCAGCGCGCGGGCCTTGTCGGCTTCGGCACCCCAGCCGGTCAGAGCCACAAGCGTGGGGCTTTGTGTTTTACGCAGCGCGGCGGCAACTTCATAGCCGCTCATGTCGGGCATGCCGATGTCGAGGAACACCACCTCCGGCTTGAATTCCTGTGCCGCATCGAGAGCCTTGCGCCCTTCATGCACCATACGGACTTCGTGCCCCAATATCTCCAGCATGGCACACAAGGTGGTGGCGGCGTCGATGTTGTCGTCGGCCACCAGGATGCGCACGGGCCGGGTGCCTGCCGCATTCGGGTTCGCCGGTGCGCCCGGTGCCGGCTCGTCCGGTGAGAGCGTGTCGTCGCAAGGCAAGTGGATGGTGAAGGTGCTGCCCTGGCCCAGGCCGGGGCTGGTTGCTTCAACTGTGCCGCCGTGCAGTTCAACGAGGCGCCGCACCAGGGCCAGGCCTATGCCTAAACCGCCTTGCGCAAGCTGTTCGCCATGCTTCAATTGCTCGAACATCGCAAACACGGAGTCGAGCGATTCTGTGGGGATGCCGATGCCGGTGTCGGCAACGGCAATATGCAAGGCGCCCTGCGAGCGCCGCAGCGAAAGCCGGATCCGGCCGCCCGGTGGCGTGTATTTGGCAGCATTGTTCAACAGGTTGCCAATGGCCTGAGCGATCCGTGTGGCATCGATCTCCACCTGCACTTCTGCATCCGGCGTATCGATTTCCAGTGCATGCCGTCCGGCCTCGATCAGCGAAGAACTGGTTTCCAGTGCCGCATGGATCACGCTGGCCATATCCACACGTTTTTTCTTGAGGCTGATGTGGCCCTTGGTGATGCGTGCAATGTCGAGCAAGTCATCCACTAGGTGCACCATGATGGCAAGCTGGCGTTCCATGACTTCGCTGGTGCGCGCCATGGTGGCCGGGTTGCCCATTGCCAGTCGCATCACTTGCAGGCCGTTGCGCAATGGCGCGAGAGGATTGCGCAATTCGTGGGCCAGCGTGGCCAGGAATTCGGTGCGGCGCCGGTCTGCCTCGGCCAGCTCGTCAACCAGGCGGCGCAATGCATCCTCATTGTGCTTGCGTTCGGTGATGTCGGTGAAGGTCACCACGGCACCTTCGATCTGGCCGTCGACGATCATCGGCGAGATCGAGTAGGAGACCGGAAAGGCGGAGCCGTCCTTGCGCACGAACAATTCTTCCATCACCCGGCGCGGGGCGCCGTCGCGGATCGCTTGCGCCAGCAGCACCGGGCCGCTCGTGTCGGCCGAAGCCCCCGGCGTGCGGGCAAAAACAATATCGGCAATAAAATGGCCCACCAATTCTTCAGGGCGGTAGCCCAGCATGCGCGCACCGGCCGGGTTGAGGAAAGTGCAGGTTGCATTGACCGACAGGCCGAACAAGCCTTCGCCGGAAGAATTGACGAGCAGCGAAAAGCGCTGTTCGCTCACGCGTATGCTCTTGTCCTTGACCGTCAGGGCGGCGGCATGGCGCGCGCGTTCGATCTTGGCCAGTTCCTCATTCTTGCGGAACAGGTCGACGAAGAACGCCACCTTGGCGCGCAGCACGGCCGGCAGGATGGGTTTGCTGAGATAGTCGACCGCACCTAGGCCGTAGGCTTCCTCGATCGGGAAGTCGGCATCGATGGCGGCGGTGATGAACAGGATTGCGCTATGGCTGGAGCGGGCGCGGCTGCGTATCATGCGCGCCGTTTCGAAGCCGCTCAGGGTCGGCATGTGGACGTCGAGCAGGATGACCGCGAAATCCTTTTGCAGGACCGCGCGCAAGGCTTCCTCGCCGGAATTGACGGCAACCAGGTTCTCGCCCAGCGGGGACAAAACGGCCTCCATCACCACCAGATTGCTGGGCTGGTCGTCAACGAGCAGAATATTGACGCGGTTCTTGTCCGTCACAGGTGAAATCATTCCATTTGCGTGTCAAAACACCCCGCCAGAAGCTTATCACGACGGCAGCGTGATATTGCGTGGTGGCGCATGGCAGTGCGTGTTAGTTGGTGTTTTGAGGTGTATTGGCGACATGGGAGGGGCGTCTGCGCTGCTTTGCCTGCGCTGTTATGATTGGGCGGAAAGGTGGTAACGCATCGGTTGCCGACAAACTGTCACAAATTCAGCAAGGAGCCCAGCATGACATCACAATGGATTTCCATTCCTACTGCGGATGGCGGTGAATACACCGGTTATCTTTCCCTGCCGCCCACCGGCTCCGGCCCGGCTGTTGTCCTGATCCAGGAAATCTGGGGCGTCAACCAGCATATCCGCACGGTGGCGGACCAATACGCACTGTCCGGCTACGTGGTGCTGGCGCCTGATGTGTTCTGGCGCATTGCGCCGCGCATCGACCTGGCTTACGACGAAGCCGGCAATGCCAAGGCCTTCGAGTATTACGCCAAGGTCGACAAGGCCCAGGCCGGACATGATCTGGCCGATGCAGCGACTGCCCTGCGTAAGCATTCGGCCGTTACAGGCAAGGTTGCCGCTTTGGGCTATTGCCTCGGTGGACAATTGGCATACCGGATGGGCACGCTCGGCGCGGTCGATGCCGTGGTCAGCTTTTATGGCGGCGGCACGGAAGAGTTGCTCGGTGACGCCGGCAAGCTGACCCAGCCCATTCTGTTTCATCATGGCAACGACGACAGCCACATTACCCAGGACAAGGTTGCCGCCATCAAGTCCGCCTTCGCCAGCCGCTCCAATGCCACCTTCTTCGACTATGAAGATGCCGGCCACGCCTTCAATTCCTGGGGGCGCCCGGCGATGTATCGCCAGCGCGCCGCAGCCCTGGCCCATGGACGTTCGCTGATCTTCCTGGCCGAGCATCTGTAAACCGGAAAAGGAGCCGCTGCGATGTTGAAGACATTCGGCAAGAAACCCGAGGGCCTGCGTCTGGAGAAGATGCAGGACTCGCCGCTGTGGACGGGTGAAGGATTCCGCAACATCTATCCCATCCTCCCCGGTTTGCGCGACCCGGCAGTGAAGATGCCCAGCATTCCCGAATTTCTCTGCGGCGGCGAACGGCGCGTGCCCAAGGGCGATTTTCCCGCCATGAATCCGCTCGACATCTGGCGCGGCAAACCGCAATCCGGTTTGCGCTCCACCTGGCTTGGACATTCAACGGTGTTGATCGAGATCGACGGCTACCGGGTATTGACCGACCCCGTATGGGGGCCGCGTGCATCACCGTCAACCCTGGTCGGCCCGAAGCGCTTCCAGCCTGTGCCGGTTGATCTCTCAGCCATGCCGCCCGTCGACCTGATCGTGATTTCCCACGACCATTACGACCATCTCGACTATCCGACCATACGCGTGCTGGCCAAAACCGGCATCATGTTCGTGACTTCGCTCGGCGTTGGCGCCCACCTCGAAGCCTGGGGCGTGCGGCCTGACCGTATCGCCGAACTCGATTGGTGGGAAACCTTCCAGTTGCCGGGTACCGAACTGCGCGTCACGGCCGCACCTTCGCAGCATTTTTCCGGCCGCAGCATGGGTGACCGCAATGCCACCTTGTGGTCGTCGATGGTGATACGCTCGCCGCGTCACAGCGTCTTTTTCAGCGGCGACACCGGTTTGACGCATGAATACGAAGTCATCCGCGACAAGCTGGGTCCATTCGATCTCGTCATGCTGGAAATCGGCGCCTACCATCCCGCATGGGGCGACATCCATCTCGGGCCGGACAACGCCGTCAAGGCCTTGTCGCTTCTGGGTGGCGGCAATTTCCTGCCCATTCACTGGGGCACGTTTTCGCTTGCCACGCATGACTGGGACCAGCCGATAGAAACCGTATTGAGCCTGGCGCAACAAGGTGATTTCCAACTGCTTGCGCCCCGGCTCGGCCAGGCTATCGAACCGACGCAGGAGCACAAGCTCGACCCGTGGTGGCGCGCGGTGGGCGAGCCGGGCCTCAACAGCATCGAACAAAGCGAGGTCGAACTGGTGGAAGGGCAGGCCTGGCCACTCGATTAGGGTCTGTTTTGAAAGAGCGCCTAGCGATTCGGAAAAGCGCGTGGATTGACCTTGCCGCTCTCGTCAAGCGCCTCAACCACCGCTTCGCCGGTTTCGGACACCTTCAGGCGCAAGCGCGGCCGGCCTTTGCCGTCGTTGAGCACCAGGACGGCTGCATGGTCGTTGGTGGTACCGAGGTAGATGCGATTTTGCAGCAGCTTGCCCTCATCCTTGAGCTTGCCGATATAGGCGGTACGTTGCTCCGGCGTCATTTTCGCCATCTCTTCGCTATAGCGGTGCATTTCGGGATAGGAAGATAGCCTGGGGTCAGGTGCATCGTTGATCTTCACGTACGAGCGCAGTTCCTTGTCGTTTTCGACGTGCTGCAATTCCAGGCTCTGGTCCTGGCGGAAGCGGTCAAACGTGAGAGAAAGCCCGGCATCGACCTTGCCATCCTTTGCTGCCGTGCCGTTTTGCACCAGGCCGCCGTTTTCGGTGCCTTCATCGTTGATGAAGAGCAGGCCGGCCACGTCGCTGCGGTCTGGCCGCTGGGTTTCCTTGCCTTTATAAAAGTCGCCGGGGAATTGGGCGCGGTTGGAAATGATGACCCGCTTGGTGCCGTCGGGCTCGACGATATTGATGCGGCCGACCGTGATTTCATCGAAGGTGGCATTGCGCCAGGACGCGACAGCCTGCGTCAAGGTGACGGCAAGGACGGTCGTGATGCAACCGGCGACGTAAGACCTCAGGTTTGACATGCGATGCTCCTCCGCTATTGGCCGCGGCTCTGGCATGGCGCCGCACAGCAAGAGGTTAGCACGATGCGAGAAGGAATCTGCGTAAGAAACGGTCAATGCCGGTAGCAACCATCAGTTGCCAATGCGATATACTTTCCGCAACCGACCCCTCCCACGCGAGATACCCATGGACGAGCTACGCGCAATCTCCACCTTTATCCGTGCCGCCGAACTGGGAAGCTTCAATCGCGCCGCAACGGCACAAGGCACCACGCCGCAGGCGGTCAGCAAAAATGTGCGGCAACTGGAACAGTATCTGGGTGTGCGCCTGTTCCACCGCACTACGCGCAAGAGTTCTTTGACCGAAGACGGCCAGTTGTTGCTGGACTCGGTGCGCTCCAGCATGGAAGGCTTTACCAGTGCGTTGAATCGGGTGAAGAACGCGGCGCGCGAGGATGAGGGCTTGATACGCATCAGTGCCGGAGGCACCGTCGGGCGCAAGGTGCTGCTGCCTCTGGTGGCGCAATTCAGCCAACAGTACCCCGGCGTCACGTTCGACCTGGTGCTCGAAGATGGCGTCACCGATACGGTGGGGGAACGCATCGACCTCGGCTTCAAGGCGGGGAATGCGCCAACGGCACAGTTGGTGTCGCGCCGCCTGTTCCCGATCCAGCTATTTGTCTGCGCAACGCCGGCCTATCTGGAAATGCACGGTGTACCCAGGACCGTCGAGGAACTGGCCGGCCACCGTTGTATCGGTTATCGGCAGCCGGGCACAGGGCGGCCGATGCCATGGGAATTCCAGATCAATGGCGAGACGCAATACAAGTCGATGAATTACGTGGTTTGCTGCAGCGACCCGGAAGCCGAGATGCACGCGGTATTGAATGGCATCGGTATCGGCCAGATCGACAACATCAATGCCACCGCCATGCTCCGCTCGGGCGACCTTGTGCCGCTGCTGATACGCAGTATCAGCGACAGGATGGGGCTCTATCTCTACTATGCGCAACGCACCGATATGCCGGCCCGGGTCCGGCGCTTTATCGACTTCGCGGCCGACCAACTGCGGGGCGGCGCCAATTTCCACGTGCCAGCGGGCGAGCTGCTCTCCCGAAGCAAAGTCGCATTGAAATGAAACCGGCCCTAGGGACCGTCATGATGGAGGAAGGAGAAAAGCTGCGGCAGATAACGCCACACCATCAGCTCGATGACGGGCACCATTACGGCAACCCCCGCTGGCCAGTCAAACTCCTCCACTTCTGGCCGGGTCAAATTCCCCCACCCCTGAGCACCTAGTTCCACTGTAAGGCCTGGCGCGACAGGGAGCAATCCCGCT
>Ga0134128_10006404_pt1 | contig 14263 bp, 17 predicted proteins | sample KB31754_FD_96462 | JGI IMG/M metagenome (GOLD analysis project Ga0134128, IMG submission 96462) | Terrestrial soil microbial communities with excess Nitrogen fertilizer from Kellogg Biological Station, Michigan, USA - KB3-175-4 | ecosystem: Environmental > Terrestrial > Soil > Unclassified ... | reverse complement strand
TTCCACCGCGCGGCCGCCGGCGAAGGTCCGTTCAATCTCGTGTGGGCCAGTCGCGCCGCCGAAAAACTCGGGAACTACGACACCGCCGCCTGGAGTAAGCGCCTCGACGCCGCCCTCGCCCAAGCCCAATCGAATCTCGAAAGCAGTTCTCACCAAGGCCGCTGGCTCTATCTCGCCGGCCTCATCGAAAAAGATCGCGGTAACACAACCGAAGCCGCCACTTACTTCCGCCAAGCCCTCTTACAACCAGATCAAAGCCTGACTTACCACCTAACCCGCCTCGCACAAACCGGATCGCCTACCAAGTAAGCTGTCGACGTAACACCTCCACGACATACCCACTCTGCAGGCAATTACCTGTCTTATTAAACAGGAACCTGAACGTGGATCACAGCCTTTTCGCTATCAGCTATTGTCGCCTCAAATACTTCCTGAAAGGATCGTATGCTTTCACAGTATTTCCGGTGAGCGGTGTTGTAGAAACTTCGTAGAACGAAGTCTATGAACCTGAATGGTGTGACAGCGGCCGAGACTGGTATGCGACAGTTCTGATACTGTCCCAACGTCAAGTGAGAGCGGGGGTGGTGGATCTCTTGAAAGGTCTCATCGTTGCCGTCGAAATCAAATCTGATTGGAAACACCACGACGTTGCGGGCAATTACGTCGGCGAAGATCTCATCCATCTCGTAAATCTCAGAATTATTCTGAAACTCAGCGAGATCCGGTGATGGAAAGAAGGCTAGGCGGTGACTTCTGACCCTCCCATTGACAAACCTGTACATTAGCTGAATTAGTGCCCCATCGACCATTCGAAGGTTATAACATTGAGAGTTACACAGCTCAGTATAGATTTCCGAATACGGAATGTTCTTCAATACCACGCTAAGATTCGTGATTCCCGGAATGGCCACTTCTGCCATCGTGCCCTCAGTTCGAAGTAGCGGGAACTTCTGATGATTACAAAGACCGATCTCAATGAGGTCAGCAGTGAGGGACTCAATCTGAGCATGTACTTGCTCTGGACTCATATTCTCTCCTCATCCAGCAAAGGCCTTAAGCCGCTTGATCTGATCGGGCGGCAGATCGGTCCAATATATTTTGCCCTTCTGCAGATCGTCGAGCAAGGCTTCGAGCTGAGATGAGTTTTGTTTAATTCGGAGTTTCTCCTCAGCTGTCATGTCGCGATTAACGATGGTGAGTTGTTTCCGTTCCTCCTCGGTCGGGTATCGGAATTTAAGAACAAATTCGTTGCGTTTTACCCGTTCATATTCCTCGACGAGTTTGTCCATCTTGGGTCCGATACCGACTACTCGGACCCAAGCCTTACTGCGGGTGATTGCGGTGAAAAGGCGATTTCTGACCCGCGCAAGACTGCCTAGTGATGAAAAGCAGTCTTGCGCGTTCATGATATATACCATACCGGCTTCGTTGCCCTTGGCTCGATAAATGCCAGTAAATGCGACCGAATCGTTTCCACTGTCAAAGAATACATCGGTGATGTGTCAACGCCGGCTAAGTGACTGTTAATTTATTTTTCGAACAGTAGCTTGCGGGTTAGCCCAACAGCATTTCGGGTTGTAAGCGGATCTGGGTTGATGACAACAACGTCGTCTGGGTGTAGTTCGTCAATTTTCAGATTGCGTTCAATCTGTTCCACAAGCCATTCCGCTTGTGCCTTAGGGGTCGGGAAGGATCTGAAGACTAATAGATCGTCAATTGGGAGTGTGCCTCCAAAAAGCGCGGACTTGTTAATTCTGTCCGCGCGAGCGTTACTTCTGACCCCTCTTCAAGTCGCCCCTCGAAAATCTTGTAACCGACCTCAGTCCACAGTTGCCTATGATCAAACATCTGGATCAGACCGGTGCGGGTATTCGTTTCTGAAACGCGATAGATCCCGAAGCCCAGCGCATGCGCCGTCGCCAGTTTCGGGCGAGAGTTCCTGTAGCACTTCTCTAGGATAATGTCTTGCTGCGGCTCTCCCGATGAGTTCTCGACGAAACGCACTCGCGGTCGATCCTGGTCGTCCCGTCCAAAAATTTCCTCCGGCGATGGAAGCGAGTGACCTGAGAGGTTCTGCAATTCGTCGTACGCGTAAACCAGCCGCTTCGGTGGTAGGACATACTCATGGCAGAGTCGCAAGAACGCGGGAGAGAAATCCTGAGCTTCATCCACTAGCGCTATGTCATAAACAGCCGTTGGGTGTTGTACTTCTGCCAGCGCCTTCTCACATGCCCCTTCGAACTCCCGTCCAAGCCCAAATTGGGCTTGCGCCGACCTAAAATCAAGGAACTCCAGGCCATTCTCTTTACAGAAGCTGTAATAAAGCCCGTTTTGTTCGCTCCTGCCTGGGGCACCCCAAGCGTGTAAGATTTGCAAATTGCCCCAGTCGGGTTCCTCGTTCGTCTGCTCTATATAGAAGGTATTTATTAATGATTTGAATTGCGCCTTCAACGAGCGTGTGTGGAAAGTCACTGCAATCTTCCACTCGGGATATTGAGCATGAAGGTAGGCCGCTTTAAGAGCTAGGACGATAGTTTTCCCAGATCCAGCGAGACCGCGAATCCTCTGAACACCTTCCACTGTTTCGATGACAGCCCGTCCTTGGAAATTGTCTAGATTAGCAATTGAGTCCTCAAGAGCTTTAAGCTTCGCGCCGCGAGATTGGTCATCCTTCGGTTCGCGTTTTTTCCGGCCCTTTCTGATAGTCGAAATTGACTGAATTACCGCGAGTGTTGGTCCATAGCGGGAATCGGGATTTCCCTCGATGGAATCGATCCAATTTTGTAGGATCGCTGCGTCGCAGAGTGGATAGTCGTGAGCAGGCTCGTTACTAATATTGGCTATAGGAGCAAAGTGACCACATGAATTGGAACCGCAAGTGCACGATTCTTCATAAGCGCCTTGTGGGTACGCAGTTTCGCTTCCAGCTTGTTTGCGCTGTCGTCCTGAGCCTCTTCATAGCCCTGAGTGTCGCGGCCTTCGATCAGGTTAAATAAGACTACGCCCTTGCATGGCACAATCCACAACGCATCTAATGGCGTACGCGCCGTCCGGTGTTCCGATAATGGGGTAGCCGATATACAAGAAGCCTTCGTAATCAGGTCGGTCAGCGAAAAACCGCGCGAGGCGTTGGCTTGAAACCGGCTTCGATGTTGTACCGCGTATAGTCGTTACCATTCAGATCCTTGTTCGCAGGTCGGCCGAGAGATCGAAAGCTCCTTATCAAGCCGTGCCTGAAGTCTGATCGTAGCTCAAGATTACGGCTTCTCACGGGACCCAAAGGACTTCTACATTCCTGGGTGGGCAAGCAAACGCCGTCTTGAACTGTGGCGATCGATGTGCATTATCCCTTCCCCCCGTTCCCCCCACTCCCCCAACTCCATTCCTCGCCTCTTCAATCACTTCCGCGCCACTCCCCTCCGTCCTCTTCCCTAACGCATGTTACTCCGATGGTATGAGCCGCTATTCACAGAACCGCGCCAACGCCCTCTTATCCACCGGACCCCGCACCGCGCAAGGCAAGCGCCGCTCCAGCCTCAACGCCATCCGTCACGGCCTGACCGCGCAAGCCGTCGTCATGCCCTCCGAGGATGTTGCCGCCTACCAGAATCTCGTCGCTTCCTATTTCGCCGACCTCCAGCCGAAAGGCGCCGTCGAGCGCCAGTTCGTCCAGACCCTCGTCGACACCGCCTGGCGCATGAACCGCATCGCCATCCTCGAAAATAATTTATTCGCCTTCGAGTCCCAGGACGGCGACCGCCGCGCCGACCCCGAAATTCGCTCCAGCGTTTCCATGATCTCCGCCCTCTCGGATCACAATCGCGACCTCGCGACGCTCAGCCTTCATGAGCAGCGCCTCTCCCGCCTCTCCGAGCGCACGCTCAAACAGCTCTTGCAATTGCAGGCCACGCGCCGCCAGCGCGAAGAAGCCGAAATGGCCAGCGCCGCCAATCTCCGCAAGCTCCACGAAATGAAGGACCTGCCCTACGAGCCCGCCGAAGATGGCTTCGTTTTTTCAAATTCCGAAATCGACTCCTACATCCACCGCACCCAGCGCGTGAAGGAGGCCAACGCCGCCGCTTGTCACGATTTCAAACAGGCCGGTAGCGGCCGGTAAACTGCGTCACAATAAAAGTCTGTTCGAAAATCTACGCGAAAATTACACGCTGGCCGGTCTGCTCGAATCGGACGCCGACCCCAATCCGATCCGTCAATTCGAAAAGTGGTTCCGGCAAGTCCAGGCGGCCGGTTTGAAGGAACCGAACGCCATGGCTCTCGCGACCGCCGCATCCGATGGAACGCCATCCACGCGTATCGTGTTGCTCAAAGGGCTAAGCGAAAATGGCTTCGTTTTTTACACCAATTACGAGAGCCCGAAGGGCAAGGAACTCGCCGCCAATCCGAAAGCCGCGCTCGTCTTCTATTGGCCGGAGCTGGAGCGCCAGGTCCGCGCCGCGGGCCGTGTCGAACGCGTGTCCCGCGAACAATCCGAAGCGTACTTCCACAGCCGCCCGCGCGGCAGCCAGCTCGGAGCCTGGGCCTCTCGCCAGAGCGAAATCATCCCCGGCCGTGAGCCCCTCGAAGACCGCCTCCGTGCCCTCGAAGCCGAATATCCCGGCGAAGTCCCGCTGCCGCCCTTCTGGGGAGGATTCCGCCTCCGCCCCCGCGAGATCGAATTCTGGCAGGGTCGCCCCAACCGCCTCCACGACCGCTTACTCTATTCTTTGCAGCAGGATGGCTCCTGGCACCGCGACCGCCTCTCCCCCTGACCCGCGCCGAAAAGCAATGCACGATTCAGCCCCGGCGCACGTCAACCATACTGTGAACCGTGCCCTTCTCGCCGTGTCGTTTCTATCCGTGTGCTTAATCGCCTCCGCCGACACGAACCTCGATCGCCTGCTGAAAACCATCGAATATCGCTACAACAACGCGAAGACGCTGCAAGTCCACTTCACCGAATCCTATACGGTTCAAGGCCAGCCGCGCCGCACCGAATCCGGCGAACTGACGCTCCGCAAGCCGGGCCGCATGCGCTGGCAATATTCCACCCCCGCCGGCAAGCTGTTCGTCTCCGACGGCAAGGAAGTCTACCTCTACTCGCCCGACACGAACCAGGTTCAGAAAATGAAGCTCAAGCAGAGCGAGGACATCCGCGCCCCGCTCGCCTTCCTCTTGGGCAAGCTCGATTTCAATAAGGATTTCCGCAATTTTCAAATGAAGCCCGACGGCGGAAACTGGTCGGTCACCGCCGACGCGCAGACCCAAAATCTGCCCTACCAGAAGATCGAGATGCTGGTGAATGTCAAGGGCGAGATCCAGCGCCTGGTCATCACCGGCCAGGACCGTTCCGTCCTGACCTTCCAGTTCGCGAATGAAACTGTGAACCCGCCGGTCAACGACGCGATCTTCAAATTCAAAATGCCGGCCGGCGCCGTCATGGCCCAGGAGATCAAAGAATAGATGGCCGAGTTCGTCCTCAAATACGTCGGCCCGCGAGACTCCGTCCGCCAGCGCGCCAACCAGCATCGTGCGGCCGCAATCAGCAGCGCGTGCTTCCCGGCCCGTCGGCAGATCGTCGTCGGCCGCCACGACCGTCCGGCCCTAGACTCATCCATCGACACGGGCGCCCCGATGGCTCAGGAGATCAAAGAATAGATGGCCGAGTTCGTCCTCAAATACGCCGACCCCCGCGGCTCGGTTCGCCAGCAGATCGCCATCGCCGCGACGGAGAAAGAGCTCCGCGACCGCTACACCCAGCAGGGCTTTCTCATCTATTCCATTAAGCCGCGCGGCGAAATCGCCGGCATCCAGACCGGCATGGGACGTCCCAGCAAGAAGATCAATCTCGAAAAATTCCTGATCTTCAACCAGCAGTTTGTCACGCTGATCCGCGCCGGCCTGCCCATCCTGAAATCGCTCGACCTGCTCGCCGACCGGCTCACCGACGCGAAGCTCGGCCCGCACATCCGCGCCGTCCGCGACGCCGTCCGCAACGGAACCATACTGTCCGAAGCCTTCAAAGCCGAAGGCGTTTTTCCGCCCATCTACGTGACGTCCGTTCTCGCTGGCGAGAAAAGCGGCGCGCTCGGCGAAGTGCTCGACCGCTATATCAGTTACCAGAAGCTCTCGCTCGCGGTCCGCAAAAAGCTGCTCCTATCGCTGGTCTACCCGTCGCTGCTGATCGTGCTGGTCATCTGCCTGATGGTCTTCCTCATCACCTACGTGGTCCCGAATTTCGCTGAGCTGTACCACAGCATGTCGGCGCAGCTCCCCCGCGCCACGATGATCCTGATCGCGATCGGCACAACCGCTAGAAATTATATCCTCGCGGGCGTCGGTGGGGTCGCGCTCCTGATCGTCGCGCTCGTGTTTTGGGCCAAGACCGAAACCGGCCGCCTTCGCGTCGAGCGGTTCCGGCTCCACACGCCAGTCATCGGCGAAATCTGGATCAAGTTCCAGGTCGCCCAGTTCTCCCGCGTGCTCGGCACGTTGCTGATCGGCGGCATTCCGCTGTTGCCCGCGCTTGAGACCGCCTCGAATTCCCTCGGCGCGCGGATCTTGCAGAAGGCGCTTGCAACGGCCAGTCAAAAAGTGCGGGAGGGCAAAACGCTTTCCGGCTCTCTCGATGCGACCGGCATTTTCCCCGATCTTTCCATCGACATGATGGAAGTGGGCGAATCGACCGGCGCGCTCCCCGCGATGCTGAACAGCGTCGCCGAATTCTACGAGGACGACGTGAACACGCGCATGTCCGCCGCGCTGTCACTCATCGAGCCGGCCATCATGATCGCCATGGGCTGCTTCGTCACCTTCGTTCTCGTCGCGCTTTATCTTCCCATCTTCTCCCTGGCGGATTCGTTGAGGTAACCGTATGGCAATTGGCGACCGGACAAAATTAGCGGATCCAGAAGAAGAGGCGAGTCGCGCGCGAACGCTCGCCCAACGCTACCGCTGCGAGTTCGTCGATCTGCGTGAAGTCCGCATCGAACACGACCTGTTCCACTCCGTGCCGGTCGATCTGATGTTCCGCTATAATTTCGTGCCTATCCAGGCGCAAAACGGCACCATGGAGATCGCGCTCGCCGATCCTCGCAACCTGAACCTGATCGATGAGCTGTCCATTCTCCTCCAGAAGAAACTCAAAGTTCGCGTCGCCACTCTCTCGCAGATTTCCGATCTGCTCAAGAAAACAGAACAGAGCCAGCGCGTTTTGGAAGAAGTGACCGAAGGCTTCGCGCTCGATGTGGTCGGCGACGAAGAGAACCAGGACGAGACTCTCTCGATCGACAAGCTGACGTCCGCCGATGGCGACATCGCGCCGGTCATCAAGCTGGTCGATACGACCATCTTCAATGCGCTCGAGCGCCGCGCGAGCGACATTCACATCGAGACCCGCGATCAGGAAGTCGCCATCAAGTACCGCATCGACGGCGTGCTCCATTACGCCATGCCGCCCATCGCGAAGGACTGGCACTCCACCATTCTTTCGCGCATCAAGGTTATGAGCGAGCTCGATATCGCCGAGCGCCGCGTCCCCCAGGACGGCCGTTTCCGCGTGCGCTATAAAGGCCGCCTCATCGATTTCCGCGTCTCGATCATGCCGACCATCCACGGCGAGGACGCCGTGCTCCGCGTGCTCGACAAAGAGTCGATGAGCGAAAAATTCGCCAAACTCTCGCTCGAAGTCGTCGGCTTTTCGGATAGCGATCTCGTCAAGTTCCGCCGCTATATCAAAGAACCCTACGGCATGGTGCTGGTCACCGGCCCGACCGGCTCGGGCAAAACCACGACGCTCTACGGCGCCATCAGTGAAATCAAAAACGACGAAGACAAGATCATCACCATTGAAGATCCGGTCGAGTATCAGATCAAAGGCATCACGCAGATTCCGGTCAACGAGAAAAAGGGACTCACCTTCGCGCGCGGCCTTCGTTCCATTCTGCGCCACGATCCCGACAAGATCATGGTCGGCGAGATCCGCGACCAGGAAACCGCGCAGATCGCGATCAACGCCGCTCTCACCGGCCACCTGGTCTTCACAACAGTTCACGCTAATAATGTTTTGGACGTGCTCGGCCGCTTTCTGAACATGGGTGTCGAGGCCTACAACTTCGTCTCCGCCTTGAACTGCATTCTCGCGCAGCGGCTCGTGCGCCTGACCTGCTCGCATTGCAAGAAGGCGGTCGTCTATCCCGATTCATATCTAATCGAAAGCGGCCTCAATCCCGACGAATGGCGCAACGAAGTCTTCTATGAAGGCCCCGGCTGTTTTGAGTGCGGCGGTACCGGATTCCGCGGTCGCACGGCGATCCACGAGCTGCTCGATCTGAGCGAGCGCATCCGCGAAATGATTCTCGACAAGCGCCCCGCCTCCGAGATCAAGCGCGCCGCCAAGGACGAAGGCATGACCTTCCTTCGCGAGTCGGCGCTCGAAAAGGTGCGGCTCGGCATCTCGACGCTGAAAGAAATCAACAAGGTCACGTTCATCGAGGCATGAGGATCACATAAACCATGCCCCTGCCGAAAAATCCGCAAGACCTCGCCACCCACGCCGTCGGAGACTCGCGAGTCAGATTCGAGCTTGTCCCGGACGCCATTTTTCCCACCTCGCCGGCGTGCGACAACGCTCCTCATCGAGGCATGAGGTCCATCGAAAAGTAACCATGCCGCTGCCGAAAAATCTGCAAGATCTGTTCGAGGATCCGCCGCCGCAATACGCGTTTGAAATCTCCGAATCGGGCATCGCCTGCGCGCGCACTGGCACGCGTTCCGCGGAGGACGCGCAAATTAAATTCGAGCCCATCCCCGAAGGCGTCCTTTCCATCTCGCCCGTGCACGACAACGTGCAGCAGCCGGATCTCTTCGCGGGCCACGTGCAAAACCTCGCGGCCAATGGAGCCGGACGCAAGCGCCGTGCCGCGCTGATCCTTCCGGATTACTGCGTCCGCATCGCCGTCCTCGATTTCGACACGCTCCCGTCGTCGGCGCAGGAGCAGAACGCGCTCATCCGTTTTCGCTTCAAAAAAACAGTTCCATTCGATATTGATTCGGCCGTCGCCAGCTACTTTGTCCAGCCGCGAAAAAGCGCGGATACGAAAATCGAAGTGGTCGCCGCGCTTGCGCCCCTCGAAATCGTCGCGCGCTATGAAGCGCCATTTCGCGCGGCCGGCTTTCAACCCGGCTGGGTAACGACATCGTTGCTTGCGGCGCTCCAACTCGTGCAACCGGAAAAAGTCACCGTCCTCGCGAAGCTGAGCGGCCGCGCGCTGGGGGTCGTCGTGTTGGACGAGAGCGCTGTGAAGCTCGTCCGCTGCGTCCCGCTCGATAGCGTCGATGAAGAGAGCGTCACTGCGATTCTCCACCCGACTATGGCCTACATTGAGGACGAGCTCGAAACACAAGCGAGCCGCCTTTTGCTTTGCGGCTTCGGCGCCATGGGCGAGCAGTTCGCGCCCGCGTGGGCGGCCGAATGGAACGTGACTGTCGAGCCGCTTCGCTCCCGCTTCGGAACTCCCGGCATGGCCGATGCCGGACTGCTCGGTTATCTGGAGTCGATCGCCGCATGATCCGCATTCCCGTCAATCTCGCAAGCGAGCCGTTTCGGCGCTTCCGCGCCGCGCTGGTCGGTTCTGTTTCGGCGATCGTCCTCCTAGCCGTTCCGCTGCTGATGCAGTTCGCGTCCGCCTGGGCGGCCGGGTGGAACGTGACTGTCGAGCCGCTTCGCTCCCGCTTCGGAACTCCCGGCATGGCCGATGCCGGACTATTTGGTTACCTGGAGTCGGTCGCCGCATGATCCGCATTCCCGTCAATCTCGCGAGCGAGCCGTTTCGGCGTTCCCGCGCAGCGCTCGTCGGTTCCATCTCGGCAATCGTTATTCTCGTGGTTCTGTTGCTGGGCCAGTTCGTCTACATTCTTTCCCGCCGAGGCGAGGCCGCGACCACGCGCACGGAGCTCGCCCAATTGAACCGCCAACTGGCTGCCATTTCCCGCGAACAGGACAAGCTCGATACGACGCTCCGGCAGCCGCAAAACGCGGAGGTGCTCGATTACAGCGTCTTCCTTAATACGCTGATCGAGCGCAAGGCCATCAGTTGGACCAAGCTCTTCGCCGATCTTGAAAAAGTGATTCCGTATGATGTGCGCATCATCTCCGTTCGTCTTCCGCAGATCGACAATCAGAATCACGTGCAGTTGGACATGATCGTCGGCGCGAAAGATCCGGCGCCGGTCGTCAGAATGATCAAGCTGTTTGAAGCGTCGCCGCTGTTCGGACCGACGGTGCTTCACAATTCCTCTCCAGCGACGCAGAACGACCCGCTGGTGCATTACCGGGTCACGGTGAGCTATGCGCAACGGCTTTAATTCCATTGGCGGATTGCTGGCTGGCATTTGGCCGCCCCGGAACGCGTTCGCGATCCTGCGCGTGGCCGTGCTCGCGCTGATCGCCGCGAATCTGGTTGCCGCGTATTTCGTAATCTGGCCCGCGGGTGGATCTCCGGCCGAATTGAAGCAGCAGTTGACGGACTTGCGGATACAGGTGAATCAGCGGCGCGCAGTGGTCAATCGCGCGCGCGATCTGGTGAAGAAAGTCGAGACCGGCGGAGCCGAAGGCCAGACTTTTGTGGAGACGTATTTTCTCAATCAGCGGACCTCTTCTTCAGATATTCTCTCGGAGCTGAGCGACGATGCGGCGGCGTCTGGCCTTCAATCGCGCGAGGCTTCTTACTCCTATGAGCCCGTCGAAGGCAGCGACTCATTGGACATGATGACCGTCAATCAGGGCTTTCAGGGAACCTACCCGCAGTTGATTCAGCTCATCCACCGGCTCGATCAATCGAAGCGCCTGCTGATTATCGAAAGCCTTCAGGCTTCCCCGCAACAAGGCAGCCCGCTGCTGAACCTGAATATCCGCGTCAACGCATTCGTGCGCGAGAACGCGCCGGGCACAACGGCCGCAACGGCGCAAGGCGGCCAGCCATGAACGCCGCCGTCCCGCTGATGCAAGCTGTCCCGTGTGGGGCCAGGCAATCCTGCCTGCAGCCGCCTTTCCAGGCGGCAGTCCCGCACCGCGCCCGGCAAGCCGCCAGTGCGAACGCACGCCAAACGCAGCGCCGCGAAACGAGCTCCGACAGAGCGGCTATCGTGGCCTTCCTTGGATCGCACTCTGGCCCGTTCCACTGCTTCGGGTCTCGTGGGGTCTCGCCGCAGCTCGGCAGCGCAAACGCGCGGGAGACGCAAAACGCCTTCAACCCGATGATGCAAGCTGTCCAGGGTGCGAGCGGGCAATCCTGTCTGCCGGCGCTTTTCGAGCCGGCGTTGCCGCACCTCGCTTCGCAATCCCGCAACCCGAGTGCAGGTGGCAAGCAGCGCCGCTCCTACATCACGCATCGCCGTAAACCGAGCTCTGACGGAGCGGCATTGCCGCGCTTCGCCGCATCTCAACCTGGCTCGTCCGATTGCGCCGGGCCTCGTGAGGCGTTGACGCAATACGCTGTGCAACCGCGCCCCGCGCGCTGGCACGGGCCGCGTGGGGCCAGGCAATCCTGCCTGCGGCCGCTTTTCGAGTCGATGTTGCCGCAATCCGCTTCGCAGCCGTCGCCGCGAATTCCAGCGAAAGGGCGAAACGCCGTGACCCCGACGATGGAACCGCGCCCGGCGCACTGGCACAAATCGCCGCTTTTCGAGTCGACGTTGCAATCCCGCAACCCAAACGTATGTGAAAAGCAGCACCGCTCCTCGGTCACGCTCCTCCGCAACCCGAGTCCTGGCGGAGCGGCATTGCCGCAATCCGCTCTGCAAACGGTCGCCGCAAATTCCAGCGAGCAACAAAACATCGTCACCCCGGCGATGCAATCGCGCCCGGCGCACTGGCACGTGCCGTGTGGGGCACCGCTTTTCGAGGCGGCGTCCGCGGGAGTGCTCGCCACCCGGAAAGGTGGCCGCGCATGAACCTCAAACCCACGGGCGTAGGCGCTCAACCGAAGAAGATCGCCATCCTGATCGGGCTGGTCCTCGTCGCCATCTATTTCTACTGGTCGAACAGCCAAAGCGAGACGCACCCGGAGCAAACCGCGTCACGCCGTCCGGCCGCGACAGCCGGGAGCGCTCCGGCGGTGGCAGTTCGATCCGACCACGCGCGGACGCGCCAGCGGCGCGCCGCTGGCGAGACCGGCAGCACGCAGCAGTTCCGCCCTTCGCTTGTGCCCGCGGCGGAGAATGCAGTCAGTCCGTCCGAGATCGATCCGACGCTGAGGCTCGATCTGCTGGCGCGGCTTCAGAAGGTGCCGCTCGAAGGCGGCCAGCGATCGCTCTTTGAATTTTCGCAAGCGCCGGTCCCGCTCGCCAAAGAGCCGGGGAAAATTCCGATTCACGGCCAGAAAGGCTCGATTCAAATCGCGCAGGGCCCGCCTGTCCCGTCGGGACCTCCGCCTCCTCCGCCGCCCGCTCCCATTCCGCTGCAATTTTACGGGTTCGTGGCCCCGGCCTCGCAAGGAGCGCCGAAGCGCGCGTTCTTTCTCGACGGCGACGATATCTTCGTCGCGGGCGAAGGCGACCTGGTCAAGAAGAAATACAAGATTCTCCGCATCGGCGTCAACTCGGCGGTAGTCGAGGATACAGGTGATAATCATCAACAGACGCTCGCGTTGGTACCGCAGCAGCCGGAACAGGGATGAACACGCACAAAAAACACGAATCCGGATGGGCCTTGCTGTTCGTCTTCATGCTCGCGGCGTCTGTCGCGATCATGCTCTATATGGAGCTTCCGCGCGTCGCCTTCGAATCGCAGCGCGCGAAGGAACAACTGTTGATCGATCGCGGCGAGCAGTATTCGATAGCGGTTCGCCGTTACTACACGAAACTCGGAAAGTACCCGGCGAAGATGGAGGATCTTGAAGACACGAACGGCCGGCACTATCTGCGCCACCGTTATAAAGATCCGATGACGGGGAAGGACGACTGGCGCATCGTGCACATCGGGCCGACCGGACAGCTCACCGATTCGAAGCTTCAGCCGCCGCCAGTTTCGCCGACCGGGCAATCGCCCAGCGGACAGCCATTCGGACAACAGCAGCAGGGCCAGGGAATCGCCACTGCGAGCGCCAGTTTCGGAACAAGCGCCACAGCTCAGACGGGTTCGCAGCAGACCGATTCGCAACAGGCCGATTCGCAGCCGGTGGTCAACATGGCGGCAATCCGCAGGCCCAGCGATCGCGGAACCGCTCCCACACTGCCAAGTCAAGGCGCGGCGGATCAGGAGAATCCCGATCAGAATGCCGATGCGAATCTGCCGCAGGACGAACAGAATCCAGGGGAGCAACCGAATCCGGTTGAACCCAATGTTCCCGGCGAGAATCCCGCCAATACGGGTGCTCCGGGGCAGGTGGCGAATCAACGGAACGGCGCCTTCGTTCCGCCCAATGTGGTCCCGCCGAACGGCATCCCCGTTAACGGCGGTCCGAATAATCCATCCGCGAATAACTCGGGGATACCGGTCTACCCGCAAGGACAGAATCCGGGACAGTTCGGGCAACCCGTTCCGGGAATGTATCGGCCGGGGCAGCAGAACCAGAGCACCACAACCCAAGGCGGCGGTTCACTGGGAACGAACCCGGCGGTGCCGGCGGCGGTCACAAATCAGATCTTCGGCTCGAACCCGCAAGGGCAGGCACAAGCTGGCACGGGAACGAGCCCGTTCGGGAACAACTCTCTCGGGACCACCGGAATCGCGGGCGTTGCCAGCACCTTCAACGCCGAGGGCATCATGCGGTACAAAGATCAGAGCAAATACGTGAAGTGGGAGTTCGTCTTCACGCCCGCCAGCGGGGCGGGGACGCCGGGCCAACAGAATCCCAACGCGAATCCACTGAACCCGCAGCAAAATCAACAGAACCAGCAGCAGAGTCCGTTCGCTCCCAGCCCGAGCAGCGGGACATCTGGCAATTCATCTCAGTAATTACTTAGCGGCTTGTTTCACTGCGTGTCCGCCGAACTGCTGCCGCGAGCGGAAGCGGGCTTGTAGCGCCAGCGCGATGACCGGCGCCGGTCATCGCGCTGGCGCTCGCGAACCGGCGCGGCGTGGGCAAGGCTGGCTGCATCCTGTGCTGCCCGGTCGCTCGTAGTTACTTCGGCGTTTCCTTCACCGCGTGTCACCCGAACTGCTGCCGCATCGCCGCGAGCATCCGCGAGGAGAACGAATTGTCCTGGCGCGAGCGGAAGCGGGCTTGTAGCGCCAGCGCGATGACCGGCGCCGGTCATCGCGCTG
>Ga0134128_10006403_pt1 | contig 14264 bp, 18 predicted proteins | sample KB31754_FD_96462 | JGI IMG/M metagenome (GOLD analysis project Ga0134128, IMG submission 96462) | Terrestrial soil microbial communities with excess Nitrogen fertilizer from Kellogg Biological Station, Michigan, USA - KB3-175-4 | ecosystem: Environmental > Terrestrial > Soil > Unclassified ... | reverse complement strand
TTTATCGCCAACTGCGCGCACAAGGGGGCACCCCAATCCCGACGAACGACATGTGGATAGCAGCCCTCGTCCTACAACATTCGCTTGTCCTGTTTGCCCGTGAGAACGAAGCCGCTGGCGCGGCGGACGCTGCCGCGTGGGTGATGTCGGGCTGTTCTGATTTTTACTTCAGATAATTTGTGGGTCACAAGGAGGTGTCCCTGTGACCCATCTACGCAAAATGATGCTGGAAGAACTCCAGCGTCGTCATTACTCTGAGGCTACCACACAGCGTTACATTCGCTTCATCGAGCGCTTCGCCCAGCACTTCCACCGCTCGCCCGATCGCCTGGGACCGCAGCACATCCGCGAGTACCAAGCCCAACTCTTCAGGGTGCACAAACTGACTCCCGGTTCGGTGACCAACCATCTCTGCGCCCTACGCTTCCTCTACATCCAGACGCTCAAGAGGCCCTGGAGCATTGCCGACACTCCTTATCCCAAGAAGCGCTATCGCCTGCCCACTATCCTCAGCCAGGAAGAAGTAACACAGCTCATCGATGCTGCGCCGACTTCCTTCTATCGCACCATTTTGATGACCCTCTACGGCACTGGCGTGCGCCGCACCGAGCTCACGCGCCTGAAGGTCAGCGACATCGATAGCCGACGCATGGTCGTGCACATTCAGGACGGCAAGGGTCACCAAGACCGCGACGTCATGCTCAGCTCTGTCCTGCTCGAGGAACTGCGTGCTCACTGGCGACGTTTGCGCAAAAAGTCTGTCTGGTTATTTCCCGGCAACCGCTGGCACAGCGCTGATCACCCCATGGATGACAAGACGCCCTATCACGCTTGCGTCGAATCCGCCCGCCGCGCCGGGATTAAGAAACGTATCTATCCCCACGTGCTCCGCCATTGCTTTGCGACCCACTTGCTCGAGGCTGGCGCCGACCTGCACACCATCCAGATCCTGTTAGGCCATCACGATCTAAAAGAAACCGCTCGCTATCTCCACCTCTCGCAACGGCACCTGCATGCCACTCCCAGTCCGCTGGATGCGCTGGTGCTGAAAGGCAGGTCACCGCAGGAGGAGTAGATGAGTCGGCCACAGTTCGAGGTGGCCGACATCATTCGCAGCGCAGGAGCAGACTTCATCGAGAGGAATCGTTCGTGGCTCCGTTGGACCCACCTCAAGGTCCTGCGGGCCATTGCGCGCTGTCGCACCGCCGCCCTCGGCGGCCATATCGATGAGTGCACCGACTGCGGACATCGTGCCACCATCTCTTACAACTCGTGTCGCAACCGCCATTGCCCGAAGTGTCAGACCGGTGCGCGTGAACGTTGGATCGCGGCGCGTCGTTGTGAACTACTGCCCACGCCCTACGTCCACGTCGTCTTCACCCTGCCGCCGCAACTGGCTTCGTTAGCACTCCAGAACAGGAAGGTCATCTACGGTTTGCTGCTCCGGGCCAGCGCCGAAACCCTGCTGGAGGTCGCGCGCAATCCCGCCCATCTCGGAGCCGAGATCGGCCTCTTCAGCGTGCTCCATACCTGGAACCAAAAACTCCAACTGCATCCCCATGTCCACTGTGTCGTTCCCGCTGGCGGACTCTCCCGCGATCATGCCCGCTGGGTTCGATCCCACCCACGCTTCTTCCTCCCCCTTGCCGTACTGCGGCGCGTGTTTCGTGGCAAGTTCGTCGCCGGCCTCAAGTCTGCCTTCGCGCACGACCAACTGCACCTGGCCGGAGAACTCGCAGCGCTCACTCATCCCAAGTTCTTCGCTGCCTGGCTGCGTCCGCTCTTCCGCAAGCATTGGATCGTCTACTCCAAACCACCCTTCGGCGGACCCGAGTACGTGCTGCAGTATCTCGGCCGCTATACCCATCGTGTCGCCATCTCCAACCACAGACTGGTTTCATTCGACGACGGCCAGGTTGCCTTTCGCTGGCGTGACTCCGCCGACCACAATCGGCACAAAGTGATGACTGTCGCGCGCGATGAGTTTCTCCGTCGCTTCCTACTTCATCTGCTCCCCAAGGGCTTCGTCCGCATCCGCCACTTCGGCTTCCTCGCCAACCGAAGACGCGCCGTCCTGTTGCCACGGTGCTTCGCCACTCTCCACGCCACTCCATCGAAAAACGAATCGGAAACCTCGACCGCTCCTACAGCACACCCGCTGTGGCGCTGTCCCAAGTGCGGCGGGCCCATGGTGGTCATCGAGCGATTCACGGCGGCACAACTCCAACTCCGTTCTCCACCGCCCCGGGCCACGGCTGCATGAAATCACTCGCCCACACACCGCACTGTCGACGCGCTTCACAGCGTCTCGGCGAAGTGTGTCTCCGTTGCCCCTGGACAACTTCTTCCTGTCCCCGACTCGGCTCACTCCCGCAAGCGACTCGTCTTTGCACAGGTGCGCCGGCTGCTACTCCAGCGGCCTTGACCACTCCACCTAACTTCAACCCCGCTGTCTCACTCCATTCAATTTGCATAGGTCCCGCGTCCGCCGCGCCAGCGGCTTCCTTCTGACGGCTTTTTCGAACGCGACGCCTCACACTTTCTTTCAACCTTGAGCACTCATCCCGGTGTCGCGTCCGAAAAAGCACTAGCGTGATCCGCCCAGAAAGAAGGCTGGGGCGCGTGTATTTGTAAGTGGTGGTTCCCATGCCTTTCTTGAAAGCAACGTGATCCAGAACAGCGGAGGCCGCGGTCTAACCGAGAGCGGTGGCTCGCAAATATTCAGCAGTAATGACGTCTTCCAAGGTAATGCAGCTGAAGGGGCTGGACTTTTTGGGTCTTACTTCGAAGCTTCCAATTCCAGCTTTCTCAACAACGCTGTTGGCGTTCAGGAGGGCGTAAGCACCCTGCAACTCCGCGGCGGTACGATCAGTGGCAATCTCGGTGATGGCATGACACTCCGCGCCAGCGCGTCGGTAGCCTTTTTTGGTCAAACAATCACCGGCAATGGCGGGAATGGTGTCCACCTGGAAGACGGCGCTTTCGCGGGTTTCGTTGCGGCCAACGTAACGGGAAACTTGAGTGGTACCGACGTAGACTGCGCTCCGCAATTTCCGATCACTCGCTTTGTCGATAGAACCGGGGGTGTTACAAACTGCGTCGAATCTCCCGCCAATTCGCAGCGAAAAACCTTGGAATGAAATCGCCCAGCTCGTCCGACATGCCGTTCGCTATTTGGGCGGCTTCTCTTTCTCGCGATGTTAACGCAAGGCGATCTCTAGTCACCAAAATATCGTGATAACGATCAATGACCCAGAGCCAGAGCCTGCCGGTTACGTCGTGAGTCGTCGGTTATCCGGACCTTAATTTACGACTGTTCGCAAGTCGCCAGCACACCTATCGATTGAGAACCGCCTGTCCGGTTCGACGAGCGGGAACAGGAAACGGAGCTAAGCCAAATCGGACTGAGGCGACGAAGCGAAAGCTTCGTCAATAGCCACCGGGAGACTACAGCCACTGCGCCTGTTCTCGACTCTACTCGTTGACGATGTCAGGAGCTTTACTTATTGGAGTTTGCCGTTCTTTAGAGCGCCATGACGGTGAACCCGTTGAGGAAACTGGCGGAGAGAGCGATTCTATTTCCGCAATCTTGCTATCTCAGTGATAACTAAGACTCAATTGGATTCTAGCCAGTGTTTATGCGGGTTGCAAGGTTTTTGTTCCCGTGCACTCAAGTCGATTACGTCGCTAACCTGCACCCTAAAACTGCCAAAAAGGGTATCACTGGTATCACATGTGCAGTGCTCTCCGTCCAAGCAGAAATGCCCTTGTTATGCGCTAGGTTTCGTTACCATAGAACTCGTGTTCAGATACAAAAAGCCGAGAGGGCATTGATGCGACGGGAGCACGAGCTTGGCGTAGAGCCAGACAATTCTGTCGAGTGTGAGGCCATAATCAATGCTCTGCACTGTCTCGAAGCCCTGCGCATTGTTCGAGGATACACAGTCAGGAACGAGTCGTATAAACCTGCTGGGCACCGCAGGTGGTCTGCCAAAGTATTCAGCATCTTCGTATAAATAGGAACGGGTATTCCGCAGATCGTCTTCGTGTAGCAGACCAGCGAAGATCCAGTCTCCCTCTAGGTACAAGCATCTGAGTGCTCTTGCAAGTCATCGTAGAGTTGAATTTGGAAGGTAATGATGGCCGATAGGAGAGCTGAGACATGAGTATTTTCACGATTCTGTTCGTCATTCTTTTGATTGCCTGGATTTTGGGATTCGGAGTATTTCACGTCGCCAGTGCCATGATTCACATCCTCCTCGTAGTGGCACTAATTTCGCTAGTGCTTCACTTCTTGCGTGGGCCACGTACGGTGTGAAGGAACGTCGCGCACATTGACGCGTGATTGTTGCGCTTTGGACAGCTTTTGAGCTTCCAGATCTATAGCAATGAGGATATGGGTTGACCTCAGTGCGTGGAAAGAGGGGCACCTGCTCTTATTCGCCTACACAAAGTCATGCGCCGGAATAACCCTTTGGATCGTCTCCCCGTGTTGGTTTCTTGGGATGAATTCCAACCAGTTCCGACGCAGAAATTCCTCCGATGATCATCCAGATCAGATTGCTTCTTTCGACCTCCTCGCCAACCTTCATGCTCATCAAAGGGTGGAACAAGAACACGGCGAAGATCAGGGCTGCGCCGAGGGTCCCAAGAATACCTGCCGCACTACCGAAGCGCATAGCCACGACGACAACTATCCCAACAAACAGAAATGGAAGAAACATCTTCAAAGTGGTTGCCCTTAGGAGCAGAGTACACAATGCCGCGGCAGAGACACATATCCCGGTTCCAAACGCACACTGCTTCACATGTCGCATACTCGCACATTAGCGTCAATCGAGCTCACGTTCCACAACAAACAGACGGCACAAGCGAGAAGCCAATTTCGTAAGAATTGAGGGCATGACAACCGTGGTGCGAAGCAAGTATGATGCTGTCCCTAATGGCTCGTCGCCCCGGCAATCCCCGGTGGAGCAGCGGCAATCCTCCTGCGCCTCTGCCCAAGCTCCCTGGCGAATTCGAGACATTTGCAAAGCAACTCGGGCTTAATGAACAGAATTATGCTGACTCTCCTGAACTGCGCGCTTGGTGTAAGGAGAACCGCAACCGCTGTTACGTTCCAGAATGGCTTCTGAAGCAATGGGGACTTGTGGGGTAGGTATCGCCGATGATTGCAGTTGCCCATTGTGAGCGTCAGATTTTTCTCCATCGCCTTGCCAATCGGATAGGATTCAACCTCGCCATACACGCCGATAATCGAGATCGTTCCCGCCTTGGCAACGACCTCCCCGCTCCAGGATAGGACGACCGATGGTGCATCCCCCGGTTCCCAGTTTCCCGATCTCGGGTTCTCATCTGGGGCGATTTTTTCCTTCTCTTTGGCATGCTTTTTGGCAGTCGGCTTAGCTGCAGGACCGGAGTGCGGACGGTTGGCGTCTACCCCGACGGCATCGATAACTCGGTCAACACCGATGTCGCCAGTAAGCTCCGGTATTGCTTTCACCGGATCTTCTTTGCTGAAATCGACCACCTCGGCGCCCTGCGCTCGCGCCATTTCGAGCCGTGAAGGAATGGTGTCGATGGCGATGATTCTGCCTACATCAAAAGACCTCGCACAGGAAATGCAGAACTGGCCGACCGGACCGAGGCCAAACACAGCAACCGTATTTCCCGGTCTGATCTGAGCGTTTTCAGCTGCCATGTAGGCGGTTGGAACAATATCGGAAAGTAAAATTGCTGCGTCATCATCGACCTCGTCGGGCAGTTTGACCAGCCCGACATTGGCAAAAGGCACGCGAGCTTTTTCCGCTTGCAGACCATTGAACGGACCCGAATCCTTGGGGCCTCCGAAAAAAGCTGTTCCCGCATGCGGCCCATTCGGATTCGCCCTGTCACATTGAGCGTAATATCCTGCCCTGCAATACGAACAATTGCCACAGCCGATTGTCGATGGAATGACCACCCGATCCCCGGGGGACAAGTTCCTTATTTCCTTTCCGACATCCTCGACGATGCCGACGCCCTCGTGTCCAAGAATCGTGCCTTTCTGCATTCCTGATAGCGTCCCGCGAATCATATGAAGGTCAGTGCCACAGATGGCACTTGCAGTCAGGGCGACAATCGCATCATTTGGCGCCTTGATCTCGGGTTCTTTTACGTCGTCCAAACGGATATCGCCAATTCCGTGAAATACCACCGCTTTCATGAAGCCTCGCAGCTCGATTGTCCAAGTTGAGATGCTTCGTGATAGGAAGGGTTGTGCAGAAACGACTTCAGTAGAAGCGGCTTGGGTCGGCCCGCACGCCGTTCCACTTACTCTCTGATTTGGCGCTCGATTTCTGCTTAAGCAAGCTAAGCGTTCAAGCTACCGATAACCTCCGAGGACCATCTCAAAAGCAATCCTTCTATTTCCGGGAAGGAGAATAGATAGCCATCACAACAGCCAACTAAGGAGGGCCCTCTTGCGAACGCAAGACTATAAACCCGTGAGAGGTTCCTTCTTTGTGTTTCACGCGAATAAGCGTCGCCGAAAACTTGGGAACGCAAAGGGTGAGTACCAAAACGAACCACAACACATGCCCGATCACCATACCGCGATGACCTTGCGCGAGGAGATTTGCCTCTAGAATCGCTTTCGAAGTCGCCATAACAGTAGAGAAACCACGAACCAAGCTAGGGTCGCCCCTACAAGCACAAGCCAAGAGTTGTGGCTGGGCACAAATTGCCAAACCAATATTGCAAAAATAAGAAGCCCGATGCTTCCCATCGCGGAACCTGCTGCATCCGCACTCGCTGCTTCTTTGCCGCGATCGAATCCGTTCAGTCCGTGCTCTTCTTTTTTCTTCCTTTCCTGCTTCTCGATCAGCGTTGCGCTTGCTGGAAAGATTGCCGGAAATGCCAAAAACAAGCCGCCCACGCTCGCGCCATATTCCTTGGCGATGACTCCTGCGATGACGGTAATGAATCCACCCACAAAAAATCGAACGGCATACTCGCGCCAGGTTGTTCTTTTGAGAGCAGAAACATCAACTTTGATTTGCATTCTTACACCAGCCACCAATACCACAGCCCGAACGCCACCGACAGCCACAGCGGGATGGAGCAGATCGTCGCCCAGAGGGCCTTGGCTTTGTAGTGCATCATCATCCAACTGACAAAGGAAGCGTAGATAAAAAACGCTATCGCGCCTACAATCATCGACCGCGCTTCAATCGCTGCATAAGAGCGACCTTCCTTGGCGACCGTGAGGCCCAACGTTGCCAGCGCCACGGAAGGCGCAGCACCAAACAAACCAGCGAAACTTTTTGGTTTGAGCGAACCACCGATCAGCGCAAACACAGAAACGACTAGGCCGCCGACGACGAACCGGGCGAGACTCTGGCTCATCGCTTTCCTGATTTCACTAGCTTTTTCGCCTGATCCGGGCCTTTCAGGGCCAGCACGCGATATTGTTTTCCCGTGAGCTTGTGGTAGTTCACGAAGAATTCTTCCAGTTCGCGGCAGAACTGCTCGCCCAAGTCATCGACGGTCTTAACGTCGGCCCAACTGTGTGCTTCTTGTTCTATCGCGATGATCCTATCGTTGCGGACGTTGTCCTTGTTGTCGCCTTGCTCGCCTTCGATGACACCGATTGGACGGCAAGTAAGGACGCAGCCGGGAAACGCGGGCTCGTCCATTAGAACCAATACGTCAATAGGGTCGCCGTCGTCTGCTTCGGTCGAGGGAACGAATCCGAAGTCATAAGGGAATGCCATCCCGGCTGGCAGGACCTTCTTCAATTCAAAAACGTGCTGCTTTGGATTGAACGAAAACTTATTTCGACTCCCCTTTGGGGTCTCGACTACGACTTGCAGCATATTCTTGTCAGTTGAATCGAACGGATTTAGATGAGAGGGGTCTGCTAACGAAGCGTGCTTACCATTTTTCTTGCTCATAACGGTTTAAGGTCTCGGCATTTTCTGGATGCGAAAGGCCAGACAAAGGTTGGCGTTTGTGCCATGGCGTCGGGCAAAGTCGTAAATGAGCAAGTTCCTGTTGAACAAGTGGTTGATTACGCATCCAAAAGAGGTTGCCCCGGACGTGTATGTGGTCCAGGCAAGTTGGGAGTCATCGCACGTGGCGAGACTCGCGATCTCTCGAGTTTGAGGTCTTTCAATAAGAACCGAGCACAAGGTGAGTGTCGTCGTAATTGGTGGGAATTCGCGGAGTGTCGGTAAAACTAGTGTTGTAGCGGGGATCATCGCCGCCCTTCCAGAGTTTACCTGGACTGCCCTTAAAATAACCCAATTCGGCCACGGCATATGTTCGGCCAATGGCAAGACAGGTCGCTGCGATAACGGCCGGGACGCTTGCCTCACCATCAGCAGGAATATCACCCGAGTGGCAATAGCGACACCTCCCGATTCCTCGCGGCGGGTGCCGCGTCCTCACTGTGGGTACGGACTCGCCAGGGTTCCCTGGGAGAGATCATGCCGGAGATCCGGCGCAGAATAGCTGGATCGAAAAACGCAATCATCGAATCCAACAGCGTGATTCGTTGGCTGGTTCCCGACCTATACCTCACAGTGCTTGACCCAACGATTGAGGACTTCAAGGAATCAGCGCGCGAATTTCTCGGGTGCGCCCAGGGAATCATCCTGCACCGGGCCGATGAGCAGCTCAGGTGGAAAACTCTGGTCATGGACGCTCTAGCCGCTAAGCCCATTTTCCCGATTAGTCCACCGCCTTACGTCACCAACGAAATAGTTGAATGGGTTCGAGCGTGGCTGGCCCGCCGATCCCAGGGCAGACTGCGTGTCACAGGATCTGCTTCAGCGACAACCAAGGAATGATTTGATCCCACATATCCGGGATTTTCTCCGCTCACAAGCTGCAGCACGTGAACAAACGAAACAGAAGTTCTTTGATGTACAACCCTCTGCTTTTCTGTTACCTCCAACAACTCGATTAAGGCGGACGAACGTGTTTAGGAATCTTTTCTCCCGGTGGCCACTTATCCATCAGATTCAGACAGGCTCGGACGGTACGGGCGCTGAGTCCATGAGCGAACGCACTCGAAACCTCCGGCCGAAAACTGACGGCGCTGAAGTGGCCCGTTCGATTTGTCCATACTGCGGAGTGGGATGTGGACAACTTGTCTATCACAAGGATGGAAAGCTGGTCTCGATTGAGGGTGACTCACAGTCTCCAATCTCCCGCGGCCATCTGTGCCCAAAAGGTGCCGATACTTACGAACTTCATACTCACCCCGCTCGCCTGAAGAAAGTGAAGTATCGCCGGCCACATTCACGGGATTGGGAAGAGATCGACCTCGAAACGGCGATGGATATGGTTGCTGACCGCTTATGGGAGACTCGCGAACGAACGTTTCTGGAGACGAAGGATGGCAACGCGGTGATGCACACAACCGCGATTGCTCACCTTGGCGGCGCAACCCTCGACAATGAAGAAAACTATCTAATTAAGAAACTCTTCACGGCAGGCTTGGGGATGGTGTGCGTATCCAACCAGGCCCGTATTTGACACAGCTCAACCGTGCCCGGTCTGGGCACTTCGTTCGGGCGCGGCGGAGCCACCACGGCACAACAGGACCTTTCCAACTCCGACGCCATCCTGATCATGGGATCATCCATGGCGGAGAACCACCCGGTCGGTTTTCGGTGGGTGCTCGAAGCCCGGGAAAAAGGCGCCAAGGTTATCCACGTTGATCCGCGATTCACACGGACTTCGGCCATGGCTGACATCTGGGTGCCCTTACGCGCCGGTAGCGACATTCTTTTTCTTGGTGGGCTGATTCGCTTCGTTCTTGAGAACAAGAAATGGTTCCACGACTATGTCGTTAACTACACGAACGCGCCCATGATCCTTCGGGAAGATTTTCGAGACACCGAAGACTTCGATGGCCTCTTCTCGGGATGGGATGCGGAAAAGAAGCAGTACGACCCCGAGAGCTGGTTGTATCGGGGATCGCCCGTCAAAAGAGGAGCAAATAAGGAAGCCATGGCCGGGCATTCCCCGGCTGGGGGAGGGCATGGCAAGGACCGAGGGGGTGAGGCGCAGGATGCCGGAAAGTATGAGGAAGACCGGAGTCTGCAACATCCAAGGTGCGTGTTCGAGGTATTGAAGCGTCATTTTTCGCGCTATACGCCGGAAATGGTCGAGCGCTTCTGTGGGATTCCTCAAGACATTTTCCTTAAAGTGGCAGAGGCATTCACCTCGGCATCCGGTCCTGAAAAAACTGCCGCGATCTGTTATGCGGTTGGTTGGACGCAGCATTCAAAGGGCGTGCAGATCATACGTTCTGCCGCCATTCTGCAGTTGCTGCTCGGCAACATCGGACGGCCCGGGGGAGGGATTCTAGCTTTACGAGGACACGCATCGATTCAGGGCTCAACGGATATTCCGACGCTCTACGACATCCTCCCTGGATATCTACCCATGCCTTTCTTCGAGGCCGATTCGAAGAATTTCAAGGAATACATCAAGAAACACAGGGCGCGTACTGGATTGTGGTCGGCATTTGAGAAGTACTTTGTCAGCCTTATGAAGGCGTACTACGGCGAAAGTGCGGTCAAGTCGAATGATTGGGGTTTTGACTGGCTTCCGCGTGTGACCGGTGATCACTCACATTTCGGCTACTGGCTTGACATGGCGAATGGACATCTCGAAGGCCTTTTTGTCATGGGCCAGAATCCCGCAGTCGGTGCCTCAAACGGCCGCCTGCAGCGAGCCGCGATGGCGAAACTGAAATGGCTAGTGGTACGCGATATGGTTGAGACCGAGACTGCCTCCTTCTGGTATGCGTCCCCCGAAGTGCAATGTGGCGAGTTGACCTCAGACGCGATTGGGACTGAGGTCTTCCTTTTTCCGGCGGCCGGAAGTGCGGAAAAAGAGGGCACATTCACCAACACGCAAAGATTACTGCAATACCGCAACAAAGCGGTGGACCCTCCTGGCGATGCGCGCAGCGAAACCTGGTTTATGTATCACCTAGGACGAAGATTGAAAGAAAAAGCAAAGCAGGACTCTCGTCCCCGGAACAGTGGGCTGCGTGCTCTGACATGGAATTACTCGGTCGAAGGTTCGATTGCTGAGCCCAACTGCGAAGAAGTATTAAAAGAAATCAATGGCTACACCGTGGCTGATCGCAAACAGCTCCAGCACATGAAGGAATTGAAAACGAATGGTTCAACGGCGTGCGGTGCCTGGATATATTGCGGCGTCTTTCCAAAGGAAGGGTATAACCGTGCAAACGAACGGAACCCGAAGGATCAGCTCGGCCATGGTTGGGGTTTCGCATGGCCCAACGACTGCCGCATCATCTACAACCGGGCTTCAGCGCGCCCCGACGGGAAACCTTGGAGCGAGCGAAAAAAGCTCATTTGGTGGGACGAAGGGAAGAAGCAATGGACGGGGCTCGACAATCCCGATTACGAGAAGACGACCCCCCCCGATAAACCCTCCGATGTTCATGACGGCCGCGGTGTGGAAGCACTTGGCGGGGCAAGGCCCTTCACTCTGCATCCTGATGGAGTGGGGTGGATATGGGTCGCGAGCGGCCTGAAAGATGGGCCCCTGCCAACCCACTATGAACCCCTGGAATCATTGATCGAGAATCCGATGTATGCGCAGCAGGACAATCCCGCGGCCCAAAAAAAGGAGCGGCCCGACAACCCTTATGCGCACTCTCCGGCTGACCCGTGCTACCCATACATCCTCTCCACGTACCGTTTGACTGAGCACCACACCGCCGGAGGCATGACACGGACGCTGTCCCATCTGGCCGAACTGCAGCCAGAATTGTTCACTGAAGTGTCTCCCGAGCTCGCGGCAGAGCTTGGCTTGCGGCACGGTGAGTACGCAACCATAACAACTCCGCGCGCCATGATTGAAGCTCGAGTAATGGTTACTCCTCGCATGCGGCCGTTGCAAATTGACGGTCGCACGATACACCAGGTCGGCCTGCCATATCACTGGGGATACAGGGGGCAGGTGACCGGTGATGTGGTCAACGATCTTCTTGTTATCAGCGAAGAGCCAAATGTTCGGATTATGGAAACCAAAGCACTGGTCTGCGATATCAAGCCGGGTCGTCGACCACGGGGAAAGGACGCGATTCACGATCCTCTCGCGAGGGAGCGTGTGGCATGAGTACAACTGCATTCCTCACCGATTCGACTCTATGTATCGGGTGCAAGGCCTGCGAGGTGGCGTGCAAAGAGTGGAATGAGGTATCAGACGACGGCCTCGACTGGAGCGGCCACTCTTATGACAACACAGGCGCAGTTGGGGCCTTGACTTGGCGGCACGTTAAATTCGTCGAGGAGCCTCCCACCCCTGGGCTGGGCGGGAATGCTGCAGGCCAGAGTTCGTGGGGTTTTTCCTCTGACGTGTGTAAACACTGCGAAGTAGCGGGCTGTTTAGAAGCCTGTCCTACCGGCGCCATTGTGCGTACCGAGTTTGGTGGCGTTCTAATTCAGCCGGATGTCTGCAATGGTTGCGCGTACTGCGTTGTGGCATGTCCATTCGGGGTGGTTGCGAAAAATGAGGACGACGGACGCGCCTTCAAATGCACCTTCTGCTACGACCGTCAGAAAGCTGGGCTTGAGCCAGCATGTGCCAAAGCATGTCCAACTGAGTCAATCAAGTTTGGCGAAATTCATCAGCTCAGAGCTGATGCGAGTGAGCGAGTACGTGTGCTTCAGGAGCGCGGGATGGACGATGTCGCCCTCTATGATCCCACTCACACCAGCGTTCAAGGCACTCACGCTATGTTCATCGTGCGGGGGGATCCGAGGACATTCAATCTCCCGCCTAACCCAGAAGCCCCGACAGCCTATCTGAAAAAGGGCTGGATTTCGGCCGCCCTAGCAGCTGGCACGCTGTTGGGCGGAACTCTGCTGGCATTCATAGCTGATGGCACAAGGAACGCACGATGAATAGCCAGCCAATTCGCTTGCCCAAATCTGAAATTGGACGCGAGCGCCGGCTGCATGAGATTCGAAAGGAAGCAGAATCTCGTGGCAATGTGAAGCAGCCCGGAGTTCGACCCCACGGAGCACCGTTTCCCAAGGCCTCTGTCGAGACCGGCTACTATGGAATTCCGTTGCTTAAGCCCCCCCAATGGACTCGTGCGATTCCCGTTTACTTTTTCGTCGGAGGTGCAGCTGGCGCAGCGGCGGTCGTGAGCGCAATCGCTCACTACACTGGAGCTGACCCCAAGCTCGTGCGCGATGCACGCTTGATTGCCGCAGCCGGCGCAGTCGTCTCGCCCGCCCTCCTGATTGCTGATCTCGGCCGTCCCGAACGTTTTTTGGACATGATGCGCGTGTTCAAACCAAAGAGTCCGATGTCTATGGGGGCCTGGACTCTGCTTGCCTTTGGCAGTGCCGTTTCTGCAGCTACATTCGCGGGTTTCCTGCGCGAGCGCTACGGTCCTTCTTTTTCAGTGACAGTGCTTGAAAACGCCGGCGAAGCGGCTGCCATACCCTTTGGGTTGGGGCTTGCCACGTATACCGGTGTTCTGATCGGAGCTACGACTATCCCGGTGTGGAATCAGAATATTGTCGACCTGCCATTGCACTTCGCCGCTTCTGGTCTCGGTGCGGCAGTGGGCCTGCTGGAACTCCTCGGACACGCAAAGAGCCGTGCTCTCCAGGGACTTGGGCTTGGCGCTGCGCTGTTTGGGGTCTGGCAGGGAATTCGGCTGGAAAGCCGACACCATGCAGATCTGACTCCCTTGAAACATGGCGGTAGCGGAGCGATGACCCGTATGGGAGCAGTTCTCTCTGGGCCACTCCCGGCTGCACTGCGTGTCACGAGCCGTTTCGCTAGCAAGAACCGAGCAAACTCACTTCGGCGCTGGGCTGCTCTGGGAGCCATCGTGGGCTCTTTCCTTACGCGCGTGGCGTGGCTGCGCGCCGGGGCTGCGTCAGCAAAGGATTGGCGCGCTCCCCTGGAAGCTCGAAGCGCCGAAAGCTGCCAAGACCGCTAATGCACACCCAGAAATGGGGCATTGCAGAACTCATCCCCTCGAGCGCTTCACCTTCACCCTCGAATATATTTCTCGTCGGGCAGGCTGGTCCCCAGCTCTGCACTTGACTCAGTGCGCGCTCCGCGGAACAGTGACTGGCCGCTAGCAGATCCCAAATCCCCCCGGCTTTTCCGAACTCATTCCCACCAGGATCAGACCTGCAACCACCAAACCTGTGGCGATCGCTTTCGTGAAGAACTGCCACCCTTCAAATTGCTCTTTGAGCCACATC
>Ga0134128_10006399_pt1 | contig 14267 bp, 12 predicted proteins | sample KB31754_FD_96462 | JGI IMG/M metagenome (GOLD analysis project Ga0134128, IMG submission 96462) | Terrestrial soil microbial communities with excess Nitrogen fertilizer from Kellogg Biological Station, Michigan, USA - KB3-175-4 | ecosystem: Environmental > Terrestrial > Soil > Unclassified ... | reverse complement strand
GAAATTAGATGAAATAACGAAAGTATCTAATGATTATGTACAAGAGGCAAGTCAAAAACAACAACAAGCACAACAACAAGCACAACGACAAATGGCATTAAGAAGACAAGTCGATGAAGAAGATGAAGAAGAAGAGGAGAAACCAAAACGAAGGGAACGAAAAACAAAAAGAAAATAATATGAACTAATAATATATGATGGATGAAGTATTAATCGAAGATATGAAATTTATACTAAATGATCCAGAATCAACAAAAGAAGAACGTATTGATGCTGCGCTTATATTAAATTCATTGGAAAGAAAAAAACAATTTGGAGGAAAGAAGAAAAAGAGAAAGCGTACATATAAGCCAAAAATTTATACAACTAAAAAAGGAAGAAAATATATTAGATTACGTAATAAGAAAGTGTATTTAAGAGGCGAAAATATGACCGATAATGAATTAATTAAATGGATATTAAAGAATTTGCTCATTAAGAAGAAGAGAAAACAAAGAACAAAACAGCCAAATGCTCGTTTGGAAGGATCGAAGAGTTGGGTAACACAAGGCTCGAGTGTAATTGATAAACAGCATCAAATAGAGGATATCGAACGAGCAAAGTTACGATTAGAACAGCAACAATTAAAAGATGAAAGGAAAGAACTCGAGCAATTAAAAAAACATGAGAAGAAAGAAGTCAAAGAATTAAAACATGAAGAAAAAAAAGCAATTACATATGATCATAATGATGACGGTGGTGATGATGATAAAGATGAAGAAGAAATTGATAGAAAACATGAAAGTAAAGAACCTCGAAGAGAACAATTATTATCTGCACATCGACGAGGTATAGAAGAAGAACAAGAACGAGTAAAATTACGATTAAAGGAGGCAGATGATGCACGATCTGAACTCCAAAATAGGTATATAGTTGATATGAAAGATGCAAAGAAAAGAGAAATTATGCTGAGATTATCACATCAAATCAAGGAAAAGGTAGATGAAAGAAATAAACGTATTGATAATGATGTCGCTGCCGTAATGGCTGATATAATTGGAAAAGTAGAGACGGTAGCAAGGGAAAATGCACTCAGTGAAATTAATATTAAGAAGAAAGAAGAGAAACTAAGAACAATAGGAAAACAAAGTGAAAAAGATAGAGAGGCAAATGTAAAAAAAGGTGCCGAATGGTTAAGAAAGAATAAAGATCCAGATTTATTTGCAGAAATTGCGAAAAGTTTAGAAAATAGGGGTATGAAAGATGCAAAGGAATTTTATTTATCAAAAAATAATTTCTCGTTTACTTCTTTTGCACGTGCATTGGAGAACCTTGGACATAGTTTTGATCCAGTCTATGGGTATAATTATCAAGAAGAAACACCTAATTTGAGTCTAAAAGAAAGAGAAATTACTGAAACACATCCTATAGAGGGATCAATTAAAAAGAAAGCTATTGAATATTTAGAAACAAAATATAAAACAGAAAATCTAGTAAAAATTGCAAAATCATCAGATATAGATATTAAGGGGAAGAAAACATTAAGAGGAATACTTAATACAATAGTTGATAGTAGTAAAGATAGTAAATTAAAAACGGAATATGAAAATGTATTTAATAAAATAAGACGTGTTGTTTCAACAAGAGAAGATATACATAAATTAAGTAATACTGATATTGCCGTAATAGTACAAACTGGTTTTGGAAAGAAAGAATTAGATGGAATGACTGATCTACAGATTGATGAAATAATGAAGAAGTACCCAGAATACATCGGAACAATTGCAAGAAATGAAATCCCGAAATTATTACCATATATTAAAAAACGCTCTAGAGTAGCATGGATAATGAATACCGACCCCAGTACTAAAGAAGGTGAGCATTGGGTATCGTTGTTGGTTGATGCTCGTCCTAAAGGTGACGCAAGTGTGGAATATTATGATAGTTATGGTGAGGATCTGCCAAAAGACATTCAAAAGGCTTTAAAAAAAGTGGTCGATAAAATGTATGCAAATACTTATTTAAAAGTGAAGGTAAATAGGATTAAACATCAAAGCCTTAATAGTAGTAATTGTGGACCATTTGCAATTAAATTTATTCAAGATCGTCTTGGTAGAAATAAAACATTTCAACAGGCTTCCGGTTATGAAGATGCAATAAAAAGTGATGTAGGAAGAAGTGAAGAAGAAATAGAGAAATTCAAAACAATGCCAGCATTCACCGGTAGAATGTAATCAATTAAGTCATAATAATAATTTAATTGATTATTTAAATTGGTCGATGTATTAATCTCATTTGTTCAAATAAGTCAAAGGTTTTAACTGGCGCAGGAGTTTTATTTTCAATTGGCGTTGGTTGATGTTGAGGTATATTTTGCGCCGGCATAACATTAACAATTTGGGGAACGGGTTGAGCGATTCTACGAGTTGCTACCTTTCTAACAGTTTTTCTCTGTTTTTTAGTTTGTTGTGCGAGTTGGAGAAGGGCTTTTTCTATAGTATCAAAACGTTCACCGTAATCATCTCTCACGCCTTTTCGAGGTTCGGGTTTGTGTTTTGCTTTTGTTAATACGATTTCATCTTCCGAAGAGCTTTCATCGTCTGGATCTTCTTCACGAATATTATAATTATTAGCCTCTTGTTCACGTCTTTCTTTTACTTTTTGCAAACGAATAGCCCTAGCTTTCGCTAAGTTTTCTCTAGCTACTTCCCTTTTCTTCGCTATTCCGCGAATATTTTGTCCTTTCCGCTCTCTTACTGGACGAGAATCGATAACATTTTCTTCGATATAAACCTGATTGAGATCGTCTTCGTTTTTGCTCATTATACAATTAAGGGAGAAATTTATTCAAAGTTATAATACAAAGTTTTCAAAGTTTTTCAAAGTTTTTTCTCACTATTTATTATGATGCTCTCAAACGTTCATCGCGTTTATGTTGATAGTCATAGACGATTATCCGGCTCTGATTCTAACTTTACTTATAATATATCGTTTCCCCCTGGTCAGGTCTTCGATAGCGTCGTTATGCTTAATGCCTTAATACCTAAGAGCTATTATTTAATCCAAAGTGGTTTTAACGTCTTTACTCTGACGGAGAAAGGAGTAGATACTCAAATTACCGTCCCAATTGGGTGTTATTTATTAAATACTTTTTCAAGTGTAGTCGCCAATTTATTAACAAGTAATTCGCCAAATGGATGGACGTATACTATTAGCTTTCCAAATATAAATACGTCTGCGAATACAGGCAAATATACATTTACGGTATCGGGAAATGCTGGAAATCAACCATCAATCAAAATGCCATTAAACGGTAATATATATAAACCGTTTGGCTTTAACTTGGGGAGTACCAATGCGTTTGTTGCAAATACTTTAGTAAGTACCAATGTAGTGAAATTACAAGTGGAAGATAGGTTATTTATTAATAGTAATATTCACCAATCAGGATCATTGGTTGATGGATCTGTTATCCAGGATATCAACGGATCTGCTAGTCCTGATTTCTCAGTTATTACTTGGCAATGTCCTGATATTTTACCTTATGCAAAACCATTGAGATCCAAGGATGATAATACATATAGTTTTTCATTAACAAACGAGGATGGACAATTATTAGATTTAAATGGGCAAAATATTAACTTCACATTATTATTTTTTCGGAGAGATGATATATCAGATAGAATGAAAGCATTCTTACAAATCATGACAAAACAATTAACAAGTGCACCATAATATAATCTCCCTAAATATATATACAAATGGCTAATATTCAATCCGAAGTTGGCTTAGCGGCTCATTCAAATGTTGTTACTGCTGAGCAACAAGATTATTCTCAACGTCTCTATTCGCATGGTAGTTATAGATATCAAACAGTATTTCCAAATACATTCGGAACAACAATTTCTATACAATCTGGGCAGAATCCGGTAACATTACAGCTCCCGATCGAGTGCTTCAATCTATCACAAAGTTATTTATTTATGACGTTAACTATACCAAAGACGGGTACAGCGGGACAGTTTATTTGGAACTATGACGATGTAATGTATGGTCTAATTTCACAGATTCAACACTATGCTAATACGAATAAATATATCGTTGACTTAAATCAACTTCAGAACTACTTAAAAGTAATTATGAAAAAAGAAGTCGCATTTACTGATTTTTTATCAAATGATTCCATCGCTGGATTCTATCCCAATAACTCATTAGTATCAGCAGTTCCAGCGATTAGGCATGATGGAAGTGTTAGTTTTATGAATTATACAGAACCAGCATATTTACGAGTTGGTGCGGATAATGCAGATGTTACGTATAATGTAATGTTACCACTTCGATTTATTAAAAATACATTATTTTCAGTAGACCGAGATATCTACTATGGTCAATTATCATATATTAAATTAATGATGGGACCAATTGCCAAAGTTGCCTTCGCTAGTACAAATAATGCAAATCCAAGTACCGGGGTCATTAATTATCCGGCGAACCTAGTGCCAACAGTTTCGAATTTACAATTATTCCTTGCTGTTCAAAGTGATGAAGGGATGAAATCAGCATTAAAAGGTAAATTCTCTCAAGGTTTAACTTATGCAATTCCATGGACTTATGCATTTAAGAACTCGAATGGTAATACTGCACAAAATATTACAATTCAATTTGATTTGGGAAGCGGACAAGCTCTCAATAAAATAATTCATTCAGTTTTTAATAATACTGAAAGCGTTAATACTGCTTATGATAACAGTAATATAGATGGTGCTAAAGTAAAAACCTATTACACTCAACTTAATGGAAGACGATTACAAGATATTACTATTGATTGTCAATCATCATCTGGATTATATACTGATTATATGCAACAAAAACGAATGTTAAAAGGTTCAGTATTAACTTCACGAAATATATATCAATATAATTGGTTCCATTGTGATGATTTTACTGAAATGCCGGCCGTAGCGAATCAATCGGATATGAATAATGTTATTTCCGGTATTCCATTAGGCCCAATGCCAATTCAATGGACGTTTGTTGGTGTATCTATGGCAAATGCAACATTCCAGCATTATACATATGCAGTATTTAGTAAAAAATTAATGGTATCGCCAACCATGGTTGATATTATCTAAAATATATTATAATGAGCAAAGTTGATTTACGGAAGGTAGTTAATTTAAACTTTACAATGGAAAATAAAACTGAATCTACATGGAATATTCCTTTATTAGTTGAATTTATCCCTGATATTGTAACTGTTAAGCAATTTGTAGCGAATACTACGACTAATACAGGGGATCCTTTACAATTCGCAAGTAATTTAATTACCGATACGGTTTTATTTTCTTTCGTTGACGTTAAGAATACCGTACAAATCAATCATTTAGAAGTTATCTTTACATTAAAGAAATCGGTGAATGGAACATTTCTCTTTCAAGTACAACAGGCACCAACGAATATATCTGCTAATAGTGGAATTGGACCTGGACCAGCAGTTAACGATATAGATGGTACTTTACAAATTATGTTAGAATTTATTAAATATAAGGACTAGATCTTATCTAATAATATAATAGAATTAACATGGATAGTTCTATTACATTAAAAAATATTAATGATTTAGTTGTTGAAAAAATTAATATTCCAATTGAAACAAGACCGGTTAGAGGTGCAGAAATTGTAAGTGATGCCTATACAAACATATTTATTATTGGAAGTACCAACGCCGGAAAAACTTCATTAATATTTAAATTACTAAAAGAATTCTGTGGTAAATCAACTAAGATAATTGCATTTGTTTCCACATTATTAAATGATACTTCATGGATATCTATAAGGAAATATTTCGATAAGAAAGGAATAGAATTTGAAGGTTATACATCAATAACTGAGGATGGAAGAAATCATTTAAATGAATTAGTTGAAGATTTAACTTTAGAAGCAAAAGATAGGGAGGAAAAGGAAGATGCAAAAGAAGAAGATAAAGAAGAAGTTCAACAAGTAGATATTTTTGAATTAATGAGAAAGAGAATAAATTTCGTTAAAGTTGATGAAGAAAATAGTGTACCTCAAGAGAAAAAAGAAAAGAAAAGTAAATATTTAGATCCCGAATACGTCATTGTTTGTGACGATCTGGCATCAGAGATAAAAACACCCCAATTTGCAAATTTATTAAAATCTGCACGTCATTTCCATCTGAAGACTATTACAAGTACGCAATATTTAAAAGATTTATTACCTAGTGCACGTGCACAAGTTCGGGTTGTTTGCGCTTTTGGTGGATTATCAAAAGACAAACTCGAGGAACTACATAAGTTTCTAAATATTCGATTACCCATATCGCTATTTATGATTTTATATAAATACGCAACAACACCTTCTAAACAAAACCCCAAACCATTTATGTTCATTAATCCACAAAAGGAAGATTATAGAGTTTCGTTAAATAAACGGTTTATTATTCCGGAACATATGATTTTAAATACTTAAATGTGTTTCCGTATTAACTTCTTAACTAAGAATATAATACACAAACAAATGTACGGTATGCGTAGAGTCCGCAAATCGCGTAGACTCCGCACCAGACGAACTCAAAGGGTTCGCCAGGTTAGGAGAGGACGCGGGATACTTGGATCTTTATTAAGAATTGGATCGGTTTTACCTGGTCCCGTTGGTTCAGTTGCTAGATTAGGAAGATTTGTTACGGGCAATGGTCGTAGAAGAAGACGTGTAGGTAGAGGATTGCTAAGTGGTCTTGCATCAAGTCTTGGTTTAGGTAGACGTAAAAGAGTGGGACGTCCTAGAAGGGGTCGTGGATTATTATCTTCAGGACTTGCGGCTTTTGGTCTTGGAAGGAGACCAAGAGTGCGAAGAACTAGACGCCGTCGAGTGGGTCGAGGTGTTGCATCCCATTCTTTATCAAAATTGGGATTATTAAAAGGATTTTTAACGAATGCGCATAATTTTATTAGATCAAATAAAAGTATTAGTAAAGGCCTCACCCATCTCGGAGCAGACCGTTTAGCAGGTATAGCGAGTAGTTATGGATATGGTCGTAAAAGAAGAAGAACTTATAGACGGCGAACACGAAGATTAAGAGGAGGATCAGTGGGTTCCCATTCTTTATCAAAATTGGGATTATTAAAGGGATTTTTAAGGAACGCTCATAATTTTGTTAGATCAAATAAATCTATAAGCAAAGGATTAACACATCTTGGAGCCGATAGATTAGCGGGTATCGCAAGTAGTTATGGATATGGTAGAAAAAGAAGACGAACAAGAAGAACTAGAAGATTGCGAGGAGGTTCATATTTACCTTACGATCCTGCCAATCCTATGCAGCAAGTTATTCGACCAGTCTTCTAAATAATTAATATCTATTATCTTTTCGTAAATATAATATATATTAATGGACACGTATACAATCAATCCGATTTCATATGAAAGTCTTCTCAATTTATTTGTCGTTAACGCTAATTTAATTAATGTTGCAAACCTTGTTGCAGTAAATATACAAGATACTTCATTAACACCAAATTTACCCGTTTTAACTGATGCTTCCGATAATCTTATTTCCGGAAAAATAGATTTAACTTCCCAAGTTCAAAATATTCTACCAATAGCATCAGGAGGTACTAATTCAGGCACATCATTAAATAATAATCGTTTTATTATTTCTTCGGGTTCTAAAATAGTTGAACAAAGTGCCTTAACTGGATTATCTATAGTTGAAACCGATTCAAATGGATTACCAATTAGTAAAACTATGACTGATAATCAAATTATAATTGGAAAGACTGGAAGCGCACCGGCAATGGTCTTAGTTACTTCAACAAATGGAATGACTCTTCCATCTGCTTCAGCATGGTCATTATCTACACCACAAGATATTAGGACTAGTGCATCACCATCATTCTTAAAACTTGCACTTACAAATGCAACAAATCAAATTCTATTTAATACAGCTACAACAACAACCACTATTAATGCTCCTAGTCCAATTTCAGGAAGTCAAATTATTAATATTGTTGACACTGGTACCGGAAGCGCTGATTTCGTATTAACTAATGTGGCTTCAGGACAAACTATTAATAATGATCTTACTATCACGGGCTTTCTTACTGGTCAATATCTTTTCTCTACCGGGGTCGCCGGTGCTGGATTAAATATTGCATCTATTACGGACAGCACGTCTTCTAGTAGTGGTAGTATTTTAAGTAATGGTGGAATTGGTATATTGAAGAATATTTCAATAGGCGGTTTAACAGCTTCTATGCCAGTAAAAACAAATGCATCAAAAACATTAATATCTTCGGCAATTACTTTACCCTCGGATATTACCGGAACACTCGATATTGCTCATGGAGGAAGTAATAGTTCAACTGCATTAAATAATAATCGTTTTATTATATCATCGGGTGGAAAAATAGTTGAACAAAGTGCCTTAACTGGATTATCAATAGTTGAAACTGATTCAAATGGATTACCAATAAGTGTAAGTATGACTGATAATCAAATTATAATTGGAAAGACTGGAAGCGCACCGGCAATGGTCTTAGTTACTTCAACAAATGGAATGACTCTTCCCTCTGCTTCAGCATGGTCATTATCTACACCACAAGATATTAGAACAAGTGCAAGTCCTTCCTTTGTAAACCTCACATTAACGGGGACAACTGATTCTAGTTCGACAAGTACAGGAACATTAATCGTAACTTTAGGAGGGTGCGGTATTGCTAAATCAATATTTCTCGGTGGAAACATAAATGTTCCTACAACATCATCAACAGTAGGACAATATATAATTAATGGGGTTTATTTCATGCATGGTTATGGAACAAATAATATATTTATAGGACCGGCGGCGGGAAATTTTACAATGACCGGAACAGATAATACAGGTGCCGGAACTAATTCACAACGACAAACAACAACAGGATCCTATAATAGTTCTTGGGGTTCTGGATGTTTAGCATCTAATAAAACTGGTTCATATAATACAGCAAATGGATATATAGCGGGAAATCTATTAACATCAGGAACTACAAATTGCTTTTATGGATATAATTCAGGTGCTAATATAACTACTGGAACCGATAATTGTTTAGTTGGTGCAAATAGTGGTTCTAATTACACATCATCAGAATCCAATAATATTATTCTTGGTGAAAATAGTGGTGTGAAAGGCGAAAGTGGAGTGATTCGTATCGGGGTTGATGGAACACAAACAACCGGCCATATCTCTGGTAATATAACGTTTGGAAGAACAGCAGTCAATACAGAAGGAATTACATTACAAAATGACACAGCTTCATATTCGGCAAGTTTATTAAATTATTATGAAGAATATTCTGCACTAATTAATTTAACAGGTGCATTAGTTGGAACGACAAATATTCAGATAATACGTATTGGAAAATTAGTTACAGTTACATTAGGAAGTGCATCGGGTACTTCGTCAGGTGCACATCCAATTAACTCATCAGGGGCAATCCCTTCTAGAATGAAACCAACAAGTGTTATAGATGCATGGATTCTTACCACTCCGAATAATGTGGGAGGTGGATTTATTGAGTTTGATACTGGTGGATCTTTTCAAATAGGATATCAATTAACGAATTCAAATTTCCCAGCTTCTGGAACTGTTGGATATGGAGCTTTTACTTTTTCATATTGTATTAACTAATTAATAATTTAATAATATAATATTAATTAGTTATACGTAAGAATAAAGATAACTGTTTTATTTTTTCACTCGGCGATAGTTTTTCATCAATATTTATTATTTTCCATATATCCGAGTTTTCGCCAAGGATACCATTTATTATTTTTATTGCATCCTTATCACTAATATTATTTTCTTTCATTAATAATTTAAAAAGTATAAATCTCCATAAAATATTTTGACACCTATGAAGATAATAGAGAACCCAATATCCACCTCCATACGTCATTAATAATTCGTCACCTTTATTAATATCACGAGTAGCATATAACCAAAATAATTCGCCATCTTTTCGAAAAGCGACATTTTTGATTATTGATGATTTCTTTTCGCAATCGAGAAAAAAATCCCTTAGTTCAGAAAATGAATCTTCATAGATCGTATTTGGTAAATCTAGGTTTGGGAAATATGCTTCGTTAATAAATTGTCCTACGCCTATTTCCGACTTTGGTTCTCGATATCCATCACGTATTAATTTCATATTCGGATGTTTTAGAAGATAAATAAAGTCTTGTGTTTGTTCATTAAGACAATCAAGAATATTTTTATCTTCACCATCATAATAACATATTTTAGTATCTTTCTTAATATTTACCATTGCAAAAACTCCATTTCCATGAATAGGACTTTTTCGTAATTCAACTAGACTCATTATAAGTAAATAAGAAAGTATTATGTCGCAGTTATTGCACCAGCACCTCCACCAGAAGAAGCATTTACGTACCATTTTGTACCATCAGATACGAATTCAGCGAGATCACCTTGTAATGAAATATTTTTAATAAAGTTACAATTAGCGGCTGCATTACATGCAACGAGCGCCCCGTTAACCATAATCACACCAAATAAATTACCGGCACCACAAGCAACAGCGACACTACCTATATTCGCTTTTGCAGCACCGTTAATTACTTTATAATATGCTCCTGCAAATGGTGCCGGAAGCGTAATTGTCGTTGCGGCATCACCGTTAGATGCAAAAATAACACTACGGTTTTGCGCAGCTGTAGGCCCAACTGCACCACCTGTACCAACAGAAGAAATAAAGCTTGTTTTATCTCCAATCGCAAATGCCACCCACGTTAATGAACCGGTTGATACCATTTCTACTGTCGAACCAGGTGATAAAGAATAACTTGCATTTGCTGCACCACCATTAATTGATGCACCAGTTCCGGGAAAAATTAAAACATTCGCACCAACCGCACCACCTGAATTACGAATTTTATAGACAACACCATTTGCAGGTAAAGAAGGTAATAAAACAGCTGTATTATTTGCATCTGCTGTAGTTACATTTGTAAATAATTGATTTACGGGAATTGCTGTCGCTGTTGCTTGAACTGCTAAGTTAGCCGCTAAAGTTCCAGAAATACCTTGACTTGCCATATAAATATATTAATTAGCAAGATATTATTCCTTCTTTTCATTTTCTTCTTTAATCGCTGCTAAAACCTTTTTTGATTCTGGTTCTTTTTCTTCTTTCATTCGTTCTCGTATTTCATCTCTATCATCATATAAATTATCTAAGGCATTTTCTAACATTTCTAATGTTTTCGGAAAATCTAATTTTTCTAAACGATCCGCTTCTTTTTCTAACGCTTCTATTAATTGATCTAATTCTTCTTTGGATTGTAATAATAAATCAATTAAATCTTCTTTAGTTAACTTACGGCGTTGTTTTTGTTGTGGTTCCATTATGTAATTCTAAAGAATATTTTTCTGTATTTTTATCGCCGACTTTTATAGCTAATACATCAATAATACCGCGAAAGTTGCCTAATGTTTGTTTTAATTCGTTTATTCTTTTATTGAGATCTTTTATTTCTTCTTCTTTTCGTTGACAGTGTTCGCATGCATTCTGGCGAACTAATTTCGGTGGTTCCGGTAATTCTTCTATTATATCTTGTTTTTCGTCCATTATAATATTCTAACTTAGATTATTATAATAAATTTTAATTATCGATTGAAGATTTATTATCCTCTAATGAAGATTTATAATCCTCTAAATTTTTAAATGGTGTTGAATTATTACCATCCCAACGACGCTTACCATCTTTCATTTGAATAACTCGCGTAACTTCTTTAATATTTACACCATTAAGAGATCTGAAAAATAAATCATCTTTACTAGAAAAATTCTTTTCATTTTTATTAATAAGGGATTCAAATTCTTCTACTTCAACATTATTTCCTTTTATTCCAGCTGTTTTTTTCTCTACATTATCATCGGTTATTAACATATAATTTTTGCGGGAAATAAAATATGCGCGAGATATATTTGATAATTGTAATTTGAATTTACCGAGTTTTGATTCATCTAAAAAACGTTTTGATGGTTCTCTATCACAAATAATAGAATCAGTATCGCAATAATATATATGTTGATGACCAACATCTCTCATAATTTCAGATAATGAACATCTTCCTAATGCCGAAATATAACTTGAAAATCTAACAAGGGAACCAATATAATTTTGATTTTTATCATTTTTTCTATATTTTATTAATGTTAATCCATTATTGAGTTCTTCATGATATTTTAATGAACTTAAATTGCCTTCTAATAAATTAAACATTTGTTCGGTATTTTTAACAATTGCGGTTTTACAAGGTTGTTTCTGACCAAATTTACCATATAATGAATTTAATAATGTTTTATAAAAATTTGCAAGGGGTTTGTTTGTATCTTTCACTTTTAATCTTTCATTATAGAAATATTGCACATATTCGGCAAAAATAACTTTACCAGTATAAAATATTTCTTCATCAATAAAAATATCATAATCATTATTAATTGCCTCAGTTAATTCACAACCCCAATGATAATCCATAAGTGTTTCGAGTAATGCAATTACTTCTTTATTTACCATTCGATGGAGTAAATTTGAAATATGAAATTTATCATTACCAATATAAACACTTCTCGCCTTGTATAAATGGTAGGGAGTAATATCACTTAATTTCACTTTCTGATTATTATATTTCATTGTTTTAATATATTTGTAGGGCATTAATTTCGTCATGTTATATGGATATGAAGAATTTATGTCGTATACTTTCAAATTTTTATCTTTTTCGGAATTATATTCTCGTTTGAATACTTCAACACGTCCACCTTTATAAGCAATTCTTTCCAATGCGATAATTTTATCCGGACTCTGTACTAAATTACAATCTAGGAAAACTTGTTCAAATATTTTAATAGATAATCTTGCAGCAGTTGAAAATTTACGAATATCATATTTTTTACCTTTAATAAGACCGGATAAAAAACCAATATGAATCTTTGCAATTCTATATACTAATTCGCTATCAAGTAAACAATATTTTATTGTATATTCCTTCATATTGAAAGTATTACCATTTTCCTCAATATATTTATCCATATCTACTTTAGATTTCCAATATTGGATTTCAGGAACATTACCAATATAATTTAAATTATTTTCTTTTCCAAATTTGTATGGAAAAACACCCTTATCTTTCCCTACCGCAAATGACTCCGCAACATTAGCCAAGCCGCCTTTATAAAAGGCTCCGATATCAAATATGGAAATATTATTATATTTGATATACTTAACGCTTGTCTCTGTCATTATATATTTAACATTACAATCCTTTTCATAAATCTTATCATAGATGAATAAATTATCAAAATTATTATTATTATATCCATACATATAAATTTGTTTAACGGCTGTCATTCTTCTAGTTTTTCGATTATTCATTGGAGTACTAATAGAGTCAATATATTCAATAAATTCATTAATACAATTTAGACCATAATAAACTTCCTTAATTTCTTTATTATTAATTTCTCCAAATAGGGTTACACAATATGGTATTAAATTACCTTTTTCATCCGTTATTGTTTCAATATCATATCCTAATAATCCACCAAGTTCCTTAGGGTTTGATTTTAATTTTGTGGGACGTAATATAAAATTTTTAACCTTTGAATTTTTATTAAGTATTATTCCATCCATTATTTTTTCCGTATAAATTGCTGGTGCGACATGTTTATCATTCATATCATAAAGCATTACTATTTTATTTAATAGTTTAATTTTATTTTTAACATCGGTTACTATTCCATTATTAATATTTAGAATTGGCATTTTATCATTTTGAAAAAATACAATATTAATCTCAGTTTTATCTTTTTTAGTTAATAATACCAATGATTTAATTAACTTGCCATTATTTAATGCGTTTTGAATATTAATGTCTTCCTTATTAATTAATTCTTTTAATTTATCTGAATGTTTAATTTTATTCTTGATATTTCTTAATTCGATTTTTTTGTTAATAAAATAATATGATTCGGCAATACAAAATTTATCGGTAATTGTAGAAACAAGTGTTAAATCATGAAATTTTAAATGATTTACCGGAGCATATGCCTTTAAATTTTTTAACGTAGTTTTATTAAAATTTTTCAATCCTTTTGTTTTGAATATAAATTTTATTGCAATTGGCACTATTACATAACCAGAATCTTCACCACTTGCATATGGTAAACCAAAATCATCTTCAGCTAATTCATCAACTTCTTTAATAT